>Ga0315289_10011176_pt1 | contig 12745 bp, 10 predicted proteins | sample YL17G11_40_MG_FD_203452 | JGI IMG/M metagenome (GOLD analysis project Ga0315289, IMG submission 203452) | Sediment microbial communities from Yellowstone Lake, YNP, Wyoming, USA - YL17G11_40 | ecosystem: Environmental > Aquatic > Freshwater > Lake > Sediment | place: USA: Wyoming | collected...
TGCTATCATCATGCAAATGAATCCGGAATTCAAGAAACTGGGGAACTCCTATTTTACTCCTGAGAGAATGGAAACAATCTATTTTGAAGCGGAAACAGGCAGGGTTCCCGTATCTGGAACCGGGTACGGAGGGCCTTTCTCAGGAAAAGGCTTCGATGGCATGTGGTTCGACTTCTCTGAGATCGTCAGACCGACAAGAGATGGAATCCACGGAAGAGAGTATATCTCAACTTCAGTGGATCTGGGAAGAAAACCACCATATCTGCAGTTCAGCAAGGATGGGAGACTGCTTTCAGACAGTCCAAGAACCATAGAGATTCCCATACCGATGATCTTGGATGCTCCACTCGCGTGCGGAAACAAGGAAAACCTTCTATTGAGTCTAGCGAAAGCAGCTACTAAGCTTGAGACTTTTGCCATCGTCGATGCCAGAGAATACTCTTCGGATCTTCTGCCTTTTAAGTCAAATCTGATACCAAGAATTGACGCTGATGAGATAGATCAGTTTGCGGATCTGACTGGAATCTCAAGAATAGTGGAAGTTGACTTCAAGAATGACTACGATGCGATGGATCCGATTGAAAACGTAAGAAGAAGAAACCCATCCGCCCTGATATCCTCTCGTTTTCCTTATAATGAGAGATCTTGTGAGCAGACTGAAGCCTTGGTCAAGATTGGGAGCGACATAGCACACTACTACGTAGAAGAGGAGATCGTTGAGAAAGATCCAGACATACTCAAAAGGGCCATACAATCAGTTCACTCCTATCTCGTTGACAGAAACATTCGAGAATCCATTACTTTGGTTCATGGGGGAGGAATAGCTGAGGTGGCGCATGTTTCCAAGTCAATGATTGTGGGAGCGGATGTGGTTTCGGTTGGACTTGCCTACCAGATCGCATTGGGATGCAGAGTCTGCTATGGAGACAAACACGCATCAGACTGCAGGATGGGAGTGAAGGCCGAAGAAACCGAACTGGCCACTCAGAGAATCACAAATCTGATGGGATCATGGAGGGACCAACTCCTAGAAGTCTTGGGAGGAATGGGACTACGTGAAGTAAGAAGGCAGAGAGGCGAAATCGGCAGAGCGATATTCCATGAAGATCTTGAGAAGAGAATCTTCGGGGGCGGAGAATAATGCAAAGACAATCTCTTCTCTTTTTAATGCCAGAAACGAAGCCCGCACCTAAGATCTACCAAGAGAAAAAGGAGAATACCATAGAAAAGTATGAAGTCACAATAGATAAAACCAAGTGCAATACGTGCGGTGCTTGCATAGAAGCTTGCACAGCATATATCGGGTCCGCACAAATCAACTATGAGGCTTTTAGCAAAACGGACGGATATTTTCGCGTCCATAACTCAAACTCTTCTTGCAGTGGATGCTTGAACTGCGTCAAGTGCTGTCAGCATGGGGCACTCTCAGTTCAGTTGAGCCCACAGTATCTTGCTCTGGGTGACCCGCGTTGGACAGCTGATTTGATACTGTCAACATGGCGGCAGGCCGAAACGGGAAAATCCTCGGGCAAATATGAGGACAGAATCGGAGACTCAGGCGGAGGCTTCGACAGAATAAGATTCGAGTTTGAGTTGACCAAGGAACCAACCCCCAATGACAAATCGCTGTGTGAAATTGATACTTCAATAGTACTGAACAAAAGAAGAGACGGGAGGCCAGAGATAGAGCTGCCCGTTCCAGTCTATGGCGGAGATATGTCATTCGGCTCGGTTAGTCTGAATGTCATGCTTTCAAGAGCAATGGCCGCCAAAGCTTGGAACACCTTCACTAGCACAGGGGAGGGAGGCTACCCAGACGAGCTGATTCCTTACAAGGACCACGTGATAACGCAGGTTGCCACTGGTCATTTTGGTGTGAACGCCGAAACCATCAAAAGAGCAAGGATTGTTGTGCTAAAGTATGCTCAAGGCGCCAAGCCAGGTTTGGGTGGTCACCTGCTTGCTGACAAGGTCACCCCCGAAGTTGCAAGGATCCGCGAAGTAGTCCCGAACATAAGCTTGTTTTCTCCTTTCCCATTTCACAACGTCTACTCTGTTGAAGACCACTATCGCCATGTTCAGCTATTCAAAGACATGAATCCCCAGGCTCTTGTCTCCGTCAAAGTCTCCACGCCCACAGACGTTGATATGGTCGCAATCGGCAGCTACTATGCTGGAGCCAACATCCTGCAGATAGATGGCGGTTATGGGGGAACCGGAGCTGCTCCAGACATAGCTAAGAAAAACATCGCCATGCCAATCGAATATGCAATCCCCATCGTCCACAGCTATCTGGTCAAAGAAGACGTAAGGGACGAAATAACGATAATGGCTAGTGGCGGGATTCGAACAGCTTTTGACGTTGCCAAAGCAATCGCCTTAGGCGCTGACGGAGCAGTCATCGGAACTTCTGAACTGGTTGCCCTAGGATGCAAGAGATGCGAGAACTGTGAAAGGGGCAGAGGCTGTCCGTCGGGAATTGCAACAACTGACCCCCTACTAATGCAGTCAATTGATCCAACTTGGGGAGCCCAAAGAATAGTCAACATGTATCATTCGTGGAAAAAACAGTGGGACTACATTCTGTCGAGACTTAGCCTTGAGAACATCAGAGAACTCCGCCCGAAAGATGAGGTCAAGTTCAGGAAAGGCCGATTCAACAACCTCGTTCATCTCGACCACCTTGGATGATTAACATGAATGAGTTGATTGACAGAATAATCGCCTCAAGACAGCGTCTAGACAATGAGCTGCGGAATCTTCACAACTATGACAACGTGGCTGAGGGCGGATGCGGTGTTCTGGGCGTATCTAGCTCTGTTCCAATAGAAGGCAGGTACTTACTTCAGCCAATGGCGCAGATGCATAACCGAGGCAATGGAAAAGGTGGCGGCATAGCAGCAGTAGGCCTTTCTGCGAGTCAACTCGGAGTTTCGTCAAAAACGCTTGAAGAAACCTACGTTATGCAAGTCGCGTATCTCGACCCAGGAGTGAGAAATGAAGTAGAGGCAGAACTCATAGATTCACGCTTGAATGTTGAATTTTCCGAAAGGATCAACACGATTGAGAACTACAGAGACATCGGATTGGAGGTGAAACCTCCAGATGTCTGGCGATATTTTGTGAGAGTCAAGGAAGGTAGGCTGGCGGAGTTTGTCAAGAAAAATGGTCTGGACCGACTTGACGTAGGAAGAGCGGAGGACGAATTCATCTATCAGAACACCTTTGAGCTAAACAATAGATACTACGCATCCCTCGGTGACAAGAAGGCCTTTGTTCTCTCTCATGGAAAGAACATGATCGTGCTGAAGATCGTTGGCTATGCCGAGCAGGTTCTAACGTACTATCAACTTGAAGACCTCCAAGCCAACGTCTGGATCGGTCATCAAAGATACCCAACAAAGGGAAAGGTCTGGCACCCTGGCGGTTCTCATCCATTCATAGGATTACATGACATATTGGTACACAACGGAGATTTCGCCAACTATCACTCGATAACTGAGTATCTCAAACAGAGGAAAATGTATCCCCTGTTCCTGACAGATACCGAAGTTGCTGCACTGTACTGGGATCTTTTGACAAGAGTGTACGAATACCCGCTGGAGTACGCAATTGAGGCCATTGCCCCAACAACCGAAAGAGATTTCGCAATGCTTCCAGAGGAAAAGAAAACAATCTATAAGGCGATTCAGGCAACACAGATCCACGGCTCACCAGACGGCCCCTGGTTCTTCATAATCGCAAGAAACGACCACGCCAAGAAGCGGTTTCAGCTGATTGGCATAACCGATACCTCAATGCTAAGGCCGCAAGTTTTTGCACTTCAGGAAGGAGAGGTAAAGATAGGTCTCATAGCTTCAGAGAAACAGGCCATTGATGCTATGCTACGAAGCTTGGCCAACGATGACAATAGATATCGTCCAGTCGCTGACACGTATTGGTATGCCAGAGGAGGCAGCCATACCGATGGCGGCGCCTTCATCTTCACGATTGACGAATCAAGAAGTCTGACGTGTACAGATAAATTCGGAAAGGTCATCTCAACCACTGTGCCTCGAAGACACCATGGAGAGAAAGCAGACCGCGACACCAGATCCCGCTCAGACATAGTTGAGAAATTGTCTGACCGGCATAAACCCATCGAGTTCTTTGACCATGTCGCAAGAAACATCAAAGACTGGGATCTCGACGAAATCTGTTCCCTCGCAGAAAAGTTGGCGAACTATGGGCATAGGGGTGACGAGGAAAGATCCATTGCCATCAGTATTCTCACTCTGCTTATCGATAGAAGATACGACACGGGAGACAAGAGGAGGAGCGACATACTCCCCGTACTAGAGGAACAACTCTACAATGTCTTCAGCTCTATACCTTCCATAACATCGGCCACAGGCAACCAGTACTGCTTGATTAACTGGGATAGTAGAAGCAAGCTAAGAAAACCGACGAATGCAAACCAAACCTTGACTATTGATGTGTCAGGTTTCCCGCCTGAAGGGCAAGAGGGAACTTGCCAGTTTCTGGACAAAGCATGCGAGCTCGGATGGAAGAGGATTGTTGCTTACAACTTTACAGGGCAAAGAAACTTCGGTGCCGGTCTCATCACGAGAGATAGGGTTAAGATTGATGTGTACGGCAGAGTTGGAGACTGCTTGGCCGCGTTTGCAGATGGCCCGGAAATTTATGTCCATGAAAGTGCCCAAGACTCCGTTGCTTATTGTTTCAAATCAGGAAAACTGGTCATTTTTGGAGATGCTGGCAAAGCATTCGAGTACGGGGCCAAGGGCGGTGTTGCATACGTCCTAGGCGATCTCGTAGATAGACCATTGATCAATGCCGTCGGCAGCGCCACCGCAGTGATAAACGGTTCATGTAAAGACTACATGGGCGAATCCTTCATGGCAGCAAACGGACTCATAGTCCTGAACGGCATAGGGTTCGCGAATGGCAGAATCTTGGAACAAGAGACCCCCTATCATGGTGGCAACCTGTTCCCACTGGCTGCCGCGGGCGCAATATACTTGAGAGATCCGCGAAAGACAGTTGGTGACGATCAGCTTAATGGTGCAAAAATCCTCAATCTTTCAAGTGAAGACTGGAAGAGGATTGTGCCATTTCTAGAGGAGAATGAGGAACTGTTTGGCATAAAGGTTGAAGATCTCCTGAGTGTCGATGGGACTGTAAGAAGACCTGAAGAAGTCTATAGAAAGGTTGTTCCTGTCGAAGTGGCAGCTCTGTCAAGATACGACCGAGGCATGTGAGCTAGGGTGCTTAACTCATATGATGTGGTGGGGCGAGTGGGATTTGGACCCACGAGATTTTGGAATTCTCCAAAATCTCTATCGGACTTTGAGCGATTCCTTAGCGTTGACTTACAACTAGGTCCTTTGACGGTTGCAGCTCATAGGCGAAAGATCAAACGGTTCGTTGATTGGCTTGGTAAATCGCCGCTTGATCTGTCTGTCGAAGACATTCGGAGATACCTAGAGTTTGAGAAAGAGAGAGCAGCACCCAAGCACTATGTGAATATTCTGAGTGCCCTACGGCGTTTCTATCGTGATTTTCTACGCCGACCCGATCTTGTTGAATCATTCGTCTTTCCACAGATTCCACTTAAACTCGTTCAAGTCCCCACCATAGAGGAATTGCGCAAGTTCTTCGTAGTTCTCAAAGATGATAAATGGCGGTCCTTGTTTCTGTTTTTCGCAAGCTCCGGACTACGAACTTGTGAGTTGCTTGGACTGAGGAAAAGCGACGTTGATCTGAAAACTCGTAAGATCGTTCCTCAGCCTCACAAAACTGGAAGAACCAAGAATTCTCCGCATTTCACATTCTTCGATCAAGAATCCTCAGAGCATTTGGTAAGATACCTGAGTAGTCGTCGTGACAATGATCCAAGGCTTTTCAAAATCTGCATACCCGCGTTTCGCCGTGGATGGAAACGCGCTGCTAGGAGATCTGGCGTAGAAGTCTACCCGCAAGGTTTACGGCGTTGGTTCTGTCAGACTTTGACCGATAAGGGCGTCAATGATCGATACATAGATTTCCTCGTTGGAAGATCACCAAGAAGCATTCTAGCAAGGCACTATTCGGACTTTAGCGTGGAACGATTGAAAGAAGCCTACGACAAAGCAAACCTGACAGTCCTGACCTAAAACTTCCCTCTTTTTTTATCTCTTTGTTAGAAGAGTGCTATAGGTCCTGGTCTATAGAACGCCCAAGCGCTAGTGTTTATGTATTCGTCGCGCAAACAGACAAGTCTTGTAGGGGCTGACTTGCTTTCATGGATGAACCCGTGGTCAAGGAGATAATGGCGCATTATTTCAGGACGAAAAACATCAAAGCAGTGCTACAGAAAGGTTCGGGGCCAGACTTCCTCGAAGAAGGCACCGCAGTGGAATTGAAAGGAAGCAAAGGCGGCTTTGATCGCGCGATTCGACAGTTCGTCAATTACACGCTGCTCGGAAAATACAAAGCCTTGAGTGTGGCTTTTCCCTATGATTTCTTGGATGCGGGAAAACTTGCAAGATTCACGCTCTTCTGCGAGGCGGCGTGGGGTATCGGTCAAACCGTGACGACCTACATATTGAGCGAGGACGATTCCTTCTATTATGTTGCAAAGTTTGACCATGGAAGATATGTCTTACCCGCTGTCCTCAATCAGATTCAAGCCCAATACTATGAAGTGAAATCTAAACACAGCGACTGGCTCAGGGAAATCGCAAAGAAGGCGGCTGAAGAGTTTGAGGATTCCGAACGAATGTTACTCGATCACCTTCGCAAGTTAGTCAGTAAGAATGCAGACTCGATGATTCTGAAATCATCTCTTCCGATCATTGTCCAAAAGCAGCGCCCTGTTGGGCCGAATGGACGCCCAATGAAACAAATCGCCACATTGCGGAAAGGTTTCTCTTCTGACGACACATCACGCATTGAACGATGATCTAGAACAGATCTCTGTTAACGGTTTTCGGGCAAAACCGACTGTTCAAGACAAACCTTACAGTGCTGACCTAGGTTGGCTGGTCCAATTCTTTCTTGACCTGTCCAATGGTGCTTGCCTTGATTTGTCGAATCCAACTACGGTAGTTCAGCTTCAAACGCTCCACATCATCCTTCTCCAATGGATTATTGTGCGCTATGGTGTTTCGTGACATTTCCATTTCTCTGAAGAATCCCTCTAGGACATTAAGTGGAGGAGTAATACCTTCGAAAATCTTTGGATTGGAGGCGATTATTGACCGAAGGTCGTCAAGTTCAGTGTAGTATATGTCGTGCGGCTTCCACTTCCCGTGCCAAGCGTTTTTCTTCTCTGTGGTTTTATTTCGTTCCACATCCCTTTTGATTCTTGCTCCAACACGGTTCTTCCACCAATTCTTGCCGTGCTTCCTGTGCATCACTATACAAATGATATTTCTGACCGAGTTCTCAAAAGCGTAGACGTATGGATATAGTTTAGCCATCGCGTCAGCTTCTTCAGCGATTTGGATGGGGAGGACCGGATCATCCGTCTCAAACTCTGAACCAAACTTAAATATGTAAGTCCGTCTTGACCGTTTCAGCTGAGTTTTTGTAGATTGTATCACTGACTGCTGAAGCTTCGCTTTCGCGTCTCTTATTTCACTCAGCTCTGCGGGTGTCGCGTATTTTGATATATTGATGTTGAGCGTTTCTCCGTGGATAAGTGCTGCCAGCTTGTTTGAAACCGTATATTTCCTTCTAACACGAGCAAATTTCTGATAGATATTCTGTGGTGAAGTTCGATCTCTCTTACGTATTTCCTGCATCAGTTCTTCGTCAATCAAGGAGTAGCCTCAACTTTGGTCCTTTGTGAACGTTTCTTGGATTTTCTCATTTTGAGTCGGTGTAGTGTCTGTCGCACGTTTTCCGAAGTTGTCCGAAGTAAACCTGCTATCTGAGGCGAAGAATACCCTAGGACATCAAACACTCTAATCTGCTCTGACTGCTCTTTGTTGAATGTCATGACTATGGCCTTGATCAGCCTGTCTATCATATTTGCTAGTTCATCTGGTGCAGTCTTTTTCATCGCTTCTCCCTTCTCTACGACTAAAGGACCCTGTTTTCCAGTAGCAGCCTTAGGACAAATAAACTTGTGTAATCGTATCTACGCACGGTATTTTTTCGAAGGTCGAACCAAGAGACACCAGAATCTAACAAGAATCTAGTCCTCTTTTTAGGGAATTTTCTGAATCTATTTTATTCTTCTACAAGAACGCGCGCACCTTGACGCCCTTAAAGTGCATTAGTCTATAGGGGGTCGATTCTTAGCGATGGTATAACCGACCAACCACTTGTTTCTAGTTCCACAATAATGGAAACCTTTTGTTTTCTTTTTTATTTCGGCTAAACGCAAAGGGACCCACCCGAACCCTAAAAGTGTGCCTGTGACCGCCTAGAATAGCAGGGAGCAATGTTACCAACCTTGACTTGAGTTTTTGCAGAAATACCGAGAACCGCCTTAAGCCTTAATGAGCGAATTTCAAAACGTCTCAGTTCACCCGTAACCCTATTAAGCTAGGAGAAATAGTCGAATCAAATTCCGAGAAGCATTTACCAGAAACTAATCGCTTCTTGAGGACTCTTCGCATATTTTTCAAGCCAATGTCTAATAAACGCTCGATCATAATGTTTCTCGCTAGGAATTTTAACGGCAAGGTCGTCATCTTTCAATTTCTGTTGATAGAACTCCGCCGACGTCCAAGCTCGTGATCCAATAAACCGTTTCTCTCGACATAGTGCGTAACTATCGTAGGTTTCTCTATGTCTCTTATCGTCAGCTTTGAATATTTTCGATATGTCGTCTGTCGCAAGTTGAAGGCTTTCATAGTACCAACGCCCGAATTGTAGTTCTTTTGCTTTACTTGCTCGTGTTCGAATTGTTCCTTTGACTTGTCGTTGGGCGGTTGTTATGTCTGGTAGTGTCTGCACAATTTTCAACCAGTCGCTATGCTCTATATGGATTGCTTGAACCGCATAATTGTGGGGGTTTAGGTAGTAAAGTTTGGATCTGAAAATGTAGGGGTTCTCAGAGTAAGCTCGTTCTTCAAGAATTACGGGTATGCTCCAATTTTTCTCTAAGTCCGTGAGATCGAAGACCTTGCCTTCAATTGTTTTTCGTTCAACAAATACGCTGTCAGTGTCGCAATAGTGGATTGGTTGATTTGCAAAAAGATCAAAGATTTGACTCATAATCCAATGTGACATAGCTAAACCTGTACCGTAGGCGGGAAAATTGCTTGTGGTCCCGATAGGATCACTCATACCCAATGAACCTAATGAGTCGTTCAGAATTTGCTTAAGTCCGTGTCGTTCTAACAGATCAACATATCGCCCCTCGATTTTCTGTAAAGTCAGTTTTGTATAACGGTCGTGCAGTGTTCTGTCATTTGAGAATATCGGTTTCAATCCGTAGAACAATTCCACTATTTTCGCCTTAGACGCCTGTAGGTCTAAAGTGTGATACAACCCTAAAATTCGTCCGTTCACGTAGTAGTTTCGTTTCTCCGTTCGACATGGTAATCCCCATGAGTCGTTTGTCGCCTCGAAAACTCCGTACAACCAACAATACGGTTTGAAGTCTGAGGGTTCGTGGATTGCATCTAATTCGCTTTGAGTCATAGGTTCGACGTCGATTATTCGTAGACAATCGGACGCAACAACTGAAACAGGGTATAGACTTGCAACGTCCATGTAGAAGATTGGCGGTAAAGCACCCGTTGAAAGTGCATCATTTCTTCCCGCGGTTTCTGAAAGATTATGCAGTAATAAATGTAGATTTTTGCAGATCACCTCCCTACCCATACGAGGATTGATCTTAAGAAATTGAAAGTATTGACGTGAAATTGTGCCCCATGAATAATATTTCTTCAAGTTTACTTTAGATAAAAATCGAGGTAGTAGAACGGATTCAAGAAACGTCGCCGCCCTCGACGTTATTCTAGCATCTTGTCGAACATGGTTATCCATCCATTGCCACTCCGTCTCCGTCTCAGGTTTACGAACGCCAAACCAATCAGGAATATCCATGTCTTTGAATAGAGTGGGATCGTTTTCTTGATCCACTAGAAACTTCCCCACCTTAGCAATTGATCCTAAACCTAGCGGTTTAAAGAATGGCTGAATGTCGAGAACCACGGTTTTTCGATTATTAGATCGTATAATCACGAACCGTTGAATACTATCAAAATCCATGTTAACCGCTCTGGTAGGATCTTCAACGCCCAATAATTTCCATGAGGCAAACGTTCCAAATTCAGGTCTTAACGTCCAAGTGTACAATCTTGATAAGCGTTTATGCTCTAGGAATTGCTTAGCGTCCTCAGCACTTCTATACGCTCGATTGTCGTTCTGTCCGTCTGAAAAACCTATGTTACAAACATCATCTTCAATTTTGCGTCCTGCTGCAAGATACTCTGAATCGACGCCCCAATTCTTTTTGCATCTCGGCAATTAGAAACACCATTTCACCTAGCCTATTAGGGATACCCGTAGACTGAGACGTTTTCAAAGACCTTCATAGGTTTCTCCGCATTTTGGACAGAGGACACTATACCGATTCTGGTGATATGCAGAAGTGTGAGTGGGCCAATCCTCGGAGTAGAATCGCTCAGTTTGTTCTACGGCAGCTATGATTTGGACTTCGTTGCAGCCACATTTCAGACAAGTTCCTATTGCCTGAAAATGCTTATCACAGTAATGGAGAACCTTGTCTATTCGAAATTTTTCCACGGGCTTCATTATGAAACGTCTCGGCATGGTTTTTTATTTCTGTATTCTATCCCTTCTCTATTGGGCACGGCACAACTGAGAAGTTTCTAGACCTCTTGCTTTACCATCGTAGAACCGCATTTTCGACAAGCGGTAGACTCAGCGAAATTCCCCATCCGCCAAGGCGTCATAAAGAAGTGGTCTCCATCGGTTGTTGAAGCTATTCGAGATTGCAGTAGGGTCGAACAACCGTATCGAACTTCGTCCTCAGTCCAAGGTTTTCCAGTATAGTGCTCCAGAGCGTATCGAAGCTCGTCCATTGATACTGGTCCCCAACCCGCCTCTGTATTCGCTTGGAGTAACCTTGCTATGGCCATCGATTGCGAGAGCGAAACCTTCTGCCCGCAATTTGGACAGGTCAACAACGTAACGGCTAGAAAATCGGGGCGCATCCCACCGGGAAGTTTCTTCTTCATTCTCCTTACCGCCAGCAGATGCATTTATTAGAGGTTTACAGGTAACTTATACCTTCAAAAGTTTCGGGTTGGAGACATGTCTAGAGAGAACACGATCAGCGATGACAGTAGGAAAATACTTCTATACCTTCATCGCAAAGAGGCTGGTTTCAGCGAACTCTTGAAGAAGTTGAAGATCTCTAATCATCCGCTACGAAGGGAACTGAGAGAACTCTGCAAGGAAGGTTACGTAGAAAGGGGCATCTTAAGAGAGTCACGTCGGGGAGCACCAATAAGACCATACGTCCTCACTGAGAAAGGGCAAAGATATTTGACTGTAGAGGAAGAAGTTCGGACACTTCGAGAGAGATTGTTTCAGGAGTATCTGAGAGGAAAAATAACTCGGGAACAGCGACATTCGATGCTTCAGGCTGAGTACAAGCGCTTGGGAGTTGTGCCCCCTACTCACTCAGAGATGCGAGAGAGAACACTTTCTGAGGTGGCAGAGATAGTTGAGAAGCTTGGACCAAACATGATGATGCTGATTGAGACATACGACGATAAGAATCGCGATGTCTGTACCAGCTACCCTTTCCCAAAAGACACCTACGTGTTGAGGAAGGCGGGTAAAGGACCCCTGACGGTGTATTTGATAGAACCCACAACGGACCAACTTAGTGAAGGATTTCGCAAGAAAGTCGAAAGACACCGAGCCGCGTTACTAGCCTCAAGATGAGAGTCAATCGGCTCAAGGAATCGATTTTCCCTTGACGACTAAGACGGGTAACAGCCGTCTAATTGTCGCATAATGTTCAAGAGTTTTGACCGGGCTTGGCGAGTCTTTCAACCCAACCAGACCGTTTGTGATGTCTGTAGTATTGGGTTCAAATTCAGTCGGCCGCACCAAGGGACCTGTGCACACACACACAGAAATCAAATTAGATGAAACTCTGAAACGGCGAAAATATTTCTTAGGGTTCAAAACCAGACCAAAATTAGGCTGATCCGTACAGCCTTTTGTATAGATAGCCAATAACTATTCCAGGAAAGAGAAACGTTGGCACGTTAAGCACTGCGCCTATGAGGAAGACATGCAAGGCATCACTCGTACGACTTGCGGCAACTCCGAGCAGGATTAAGACAATGCCTTGGGCGACGATGCTTAGTATCACGGATTTTAGAATTGGATTCTTTGTTGGAATCTTATCAAAAAAACGAAGCAAGAAATAGCTGACGCAGCAGCTGATAATCATACCACCAAGCAAAGATTCAACAAGAACCACTTGAATATAAGAAATTGAAAGGGCAGCTCTGAACTCCGCTCTGATGGGAAGCAGGGAAAATGCGATGGTAATTGCCCAGAATGCTACTCCTCCCCCAATAGTCAGTTTGAACAGCTTCTTGTAGAACTCGTATGACGTCTGTCGCTTGCTTCGACCTGTCGCTCGGGTTTCCATGGTTGTTTAACCATCCTCATGAGGAGACTTGGAAGCAATTACGGATGGATTGAATCCTTTGACAATCAGCCATACCGCACGAACCAATTCTTGCGGGAGCATTGG
>Ga0315289_10011177_pt1 | contig 12744 bp, 14 predicted proteins | sample YL17G11_40_MG_FD_203452 | JGI IMG/M metagenome (GOLD analysis project Ga0315289, IMG submission 203452) | Sediment microbial communities from Yellowstone Lake, YNP, Wyoming, USA - YL17G11_40 | ecosystem: Environmental > Aquatic > Freshwater > Lake > Sediment | place: USA: Wyoming | collected...
ATAACTATTTTCATCATAATTTACAAATGTGATCCTTTTCATTGGAACAACTGATTCATAGGATACTCCCTTATCAAATCCCTTGACGTTGTCAACTTTGTCAGCTAAAGCAACCGGTAAAACAGCAGAGCCCAGCATTACACATACTACCAACATCGCTATAAAACTATTCGATTTAATTAGCTCTTTAATCATTGACATTTTCCCCCAGCAATTAATATACGACATTTATACATTATATATATATTTATATGTAATAAATGATATGTATGTGGTGGGTATATATAATTTATTACATAAGTTGGATATAAAGGGCATATATTGGTACGCAATGCGCATATAATTTTTTATATGGTATTTAATTCAGGAGAATAAGGCGCATAATTAATATAAAACACTAGGTTATGGTTTAAATAGATAATATATGAACACAGAATTACAAAATATCCTTAAAAAACAACATTATGCTGTTGTAGGTCAACATTCTGCTGTTAAACTATGTCATTGGATGAAGCAGAGCCTCCTCTTCGGCAGAGAATGCTACAAACAAACGTTTTACGGAATCGAATCACATCGTTGTTTGCAGATGACTCCTGCTATAAATCAATGTACTCAAATGTGTCTTTTTTGTTGGAGGCACCAAGGTTTTGTAGAAAAAGAACTCAAAGAGATAGACGATCCAAAGGATATTTTAGATAAATCCATCGAGGCTCAGCGTAAACTTATTACTGGTTTTAAGGGAGATGAGAGATGCGACCAAATAAAATGGAAAGAAGCTAACGATTCCAATATGGTTGCCTGTTCTCTTTCCGGTGAACCGACTTTATATCCAAAACTAGGAGAATTTTTTGAAGAATGCCACAAAAAGGGTATGACAACATTTCTTGTTACCAATGGTACAAATCCCAAGGTGTTAGAAAATTTAAGTCCCTTACCCAAACAGTTATATGTTTCTGTTGTCGCTCCAAATAAAGAGGTATACAAAAAATTATGCTCTCCCCTGATATCTAATGGTTGGGAAAAATTGATTGAAACTTTAGAGCTGTTACCCTCTCTTGATACTAGAACCGTTATACGTCATACTTTGGTTGATGGTTGGAATATGGATGAGCGGTATATTGACGAGTATGTCAAGTTGGATGAAATGGCTTCTCCGTTATTTATTGAGCCAAAAGGATATGTTTTTGTAGGTTATTCCAGGAAAAGAATGAGCCGTTCCAATATGCCTTATCACAATAACGTGCGTGATTTTGGAATTAAACTTGCTGACCGTTTAGGATACAAATTGGCTATGGAGCGACCCGATTCCATGGCCATTCTATTGGCTAGAGACCCAAAAATTACAAAGATCGTTAAACAAGATTAGAAAATAGACTTGTCAAGTAGATTTAGTCTTTCATTAGGTCGTCTCCACCTTCGAATTGAAATTGTATGGCTGTATACAGATCTTCTATGCCAAGGAAATCATCTTTGCCGGTGGGGATAAGTTTTGTTTGATTTTCAAATCCTTGAATTACTTGCAGCAGTCCCTGACTCATTTCTCTGTGCAGTGATGATTCTTCATTTAGAATTGCATCTTGCACCGCATCCATATCCTTAGACCACAGTTCTACGAGTTCAGACTCCTTTTCTGTTAACATATCTGCTTTGCTTAGGATATTAATCTGTGGCTGGTTAAGCCTAAAGTTAGCGCTAAAGGATAACAGAAGTTGCGAGACGAATCCTGATGCAGTCTTGGCCAGGGCATGATCAAGAAGATAGGCAATAACGGATCTCTGTGGCTTCAAAAACTCGACTATGTATTTTCCCGCTTCTCTAAAAACAAATAATTCTAATTGTCCTGGAGTATCTAATAGAACGTAGTTGGTTTTAAATGACTCTATGCTTTTTTTAACATCAGATGTGTTTAGCGCCAGCATATCCGCGCATGCTATTTGTGCGCCATTTGGTCCTAGCTTATAGGTCTTCATCACTTCTTTCAAAGATATCCAGTCACGTATATCCACATCTGGCTCGTACGGCAGGTTCTCAGCACCAGGGTCAAGATTAACCGTAATAGCATCTAAACTTCTCATTTCCATCCATTTTTGAAAATTATGCGTTAATGTAGATTTTCCTGAGCCTGCAGTGCCAATAAAATATACAAATATCTCTTCTTTCATTTTATATTCCACGTAATTCTTTCATATGTCGTACACGTTTTTCAATGAGCGCTGGCGTGCCGATGTCATGCCTGATAAAGATGTGATCTCCTTTTACATAGGTTAATGCTTTTTCACAGATTTTCTCAGCATCTGATAATGCATCTGCTAGACCAACAACAGCCAGAGAGCGCGAGCTCATAGTATAGATATAATTATTCTTTTTATTAACCGATGCGTAAAATAATTTTGATCCAGTTTTTTCTATGGCCTTTTCGTCAACGATAACTTTCTCGCCAACCATGCTCTTTACACCATATCCCTCAGGTACTACGTATTTACACACGGTGAATTTCTTTTTCAACTTAATTTTTTTGCTACTTAGATTGCCATCTATCATGGCCTTGCACAAATCGATAAAATCTGTCTCCAAAAGTGGTAATACATTCATGGCCTCAGGGTCGCCAAATCTTGCATTAATCTCTATTATCTTTGGTCCATCAGCAGTTATCATAAATTGTCCATAAACTGGGCCGACATATCTACAGTTTTCCTTGTTTAGCGCCTCAATTATTTTCTGTAAAATAGTAGTACCTTCTTCATACTCACTTTTTGATAAAAACGGTAACAAACCATTTGCACAAGAGTATGATCCCATTCCACCTGTGTTTGGACCTTTATCATCTGGGAGTAATCTTTTATGGTCCTGAACTGCAGGAAGCGGCAATATGCTGTTTCCATCAGAAAATGCCTGTAAAGTAAATTCTTCTCCAACAGCCTTTTCCTCTATCAAAACCTTAGACATTCCGCCGATTTTATTTTTGATTACCTCTTCTGTGTACAAAGCCGCTTCTTTTATCTCACGGAAATGGTCGCCAGATACTCTGACTCCTTTACCGCCTGTTAATCCAATAGGTTTGATGGCAACCTCGCCGTTTAAATCCTCGATAAATCTTTTTGCTTTTTTAGCGTCTGTAAAACTTTCGTACTTTAGTTGACCACGTATTTTGTGTTTTTTTAGCAGATTACGCATCCATTCTTTATCGGTTTCAATCCTTGCCGCCTCCTTATTGGGGGAACAAGTAATGATTCCATTTTTTTCTAATTCGTTTACAATTCCAGCTTCCAGTGGCGCCTCAGGGCCAACAATTGCCAAATCAATTTTCTTCTTCTTTGCAAATTCAACAACCTGTTTAATGTTGGTCTCTTTCTCAAGCAGATAGCCTTTCGACAACTGTTCTATACCTGGGTTCAAATTGTGCATAACAGAATAGAGATCTACCTTTTCAGAACGACAAACAGCATCACAGATAGCATGCTCTCGAGCGCCACCGCCAACTACCAATATATTCAAAGTAATCTGCCTCCCGAATTTTTTAAATGTAATTCAAATATTTAATTCTAATCTATTTTTTTAAAATTTCACTAACGGATATCAATGGAACAAACTCTACATCAAGATTTTGTATTTTATCTCTAGCTCCACTTTCTCTGTCAACCACAACCAAAACCTTGTCTACTTCTGCATGACTTTCACGTAGAATTTCTATAGTTTTTAATATTGATCCTCCACTTGTCGCAACATCTTCTATAACGAGAACTTTTTTATCTTTAACATCTCCACCTTCAATTTGTTTGCCTGTTCCATGCTCTCTTTTTTCCTTTCTTATAATGACATAGGGAATACCTGTTTCTAAGGAAACGGCAACTACCAATGGCACTGCACCAAGTTCCATACCTGCTAGAAGATCATAGTTATCTGCATATTCTGCCATTGCTTCAGCAATTTTTTTGAGTATTTTTGGGTTGGTGCTTGCCTTTTTAATATCGATATAGTAATCGCTTATCGCACCAGAAGTCAGTACAAATCGTCCAAACTGAATAGCTTCGCATTCTTTAAGCAGTTTTATAAGTTCTTTTTTGTTCATGCAATTTGATTGTAATAGTTAGTTATGATTTATAATTTTACATTAAAAAGAAAACAGAATAGAAAAAAAATTGAGAGGAGATACATCAAGCTTGCTGTTATATTTACTGGACATGTGTTACTTTTGCAAAGCTGCAAACTGAGTTCTCTAGATCCCAATCTTGACCTGTAAGATTTCCTTTTTCATCGTATCTAAATCTCTGTTGTGCCTTGATTGTTAGACTCCCTTTGAGGACTAATTTACCATCCTCAAAGATTAACATATCTACTCTATAAGTGTTTGCAGAAAGAACAATAGGCACCTCTAGCTCAGCGGTTGAATCGGCGGGTATTTTACCCATCTCTACAGTATTTTTGTAATCTGCAATATTATTGCTAGTTTTAACAACGTAAGCAATAATTTTTATTTCACCTGATTCTTTCTCCCAGATATTTGTAAGATAAGGAGTGCAGGTTACATTTACTGTTTTGTTTGTTTCACCTGTTTTGAGAAGGTATGTTTCTTCAATAAATAAATGATCCTCGGGTAACTGCGGTTCTGCTGCAATCGGTTTATTCATAACAGCTAAGAATGCACCGAACACCACTATTGCTATAACTGAGAGCGTTCCAATGATAACACCAGCCTTTTTGGTTTTTTTATTCATTTCCATATAATCACCACTGCTAGTATTTGACAATCACAGTATATAAATGGTTAGAAAACGTTCGGAAAAAACCAAACGAAAACAAACAGTTTTTAAATAACATAACATTAATTACTATATAGATATGACAAAAGTTACACTAGATAGAGAGACCTTCAAAGCACTTGCTTCAGATACGAGATTAGATATCTTGAAGTCTCTAGATGGCAGACATATGAGTTTAAAAGACATCTGCACTGCAACAAAAATGAACAAGGCAACACTTCATGAGCATTTAGTAAAACTTAACGGAGCAGGATTGATAAAGAAAAACGAGCGAGAAGGTCGCAAGTGGGTGTACTACAAACTTACATGGAAAGGCGAATGTCTCCTGCATCCAGAAAATACTCGAATTGTTGTTTTATTCACCACTACATTTATTACATTATGGATAGGAATAATTCAACTGGCCCAGTATGTAAAAGGAACAGCAATGAATTTAGGGTATAATATTTACACTATAGGAAATGACGCTGTTATGCTCAAGGGCGCGGATGTAAGCTTTCGTGCTAAATTAGGTCTAGATAATATTAATATTTCAGGCACTAACTTGCCTCCAGGTTCTCCAGATTTTTTAAAAACGTTTATTACACACACGGAAAGTTTTACTTACGGTAATGGTAATGCTCCTCTCTCGATATCACTTGATAAAAATCTTTCATTTATTGGGACATCAAACGACGGCATGGCTGCTTTGCCAGGAGACACTCATTTGGTTGTTGATAAATCAGAAGGAGTTCTTCAAGCAGTCTCTCAAGACCCAACGTTGCTTTACATTGCTATTGCCTGTTTCATTGTTTTCACAGTAGTTTTATGTATATCTCTCTGGAGACTATGGGAAAACAAAACACAAAAAATCTAATACTCCTCCAATAGTAACTAAAATAAGTAGATACCGATTTTTATTGATTCCAACTCTTTTGAGCTTTGTCAGAATCATCATCGTTTTCGATAAAATCAAACAGCGTCTTCTGCATCCACATCACCAAAATGCCATATAACAAATTGAGATTATATGCTTTTCGATGGCATGGGCCCGCTGAGATTTGAACTCAGGTTCCCAGCACCCCAAGCTGGAAGGATGGCCAAGCTACCCCACAGGCCCAAAGTAGACATGCATAAATGTTTTCATACAAAAACTTATTCTTGTATTTTGGAAAGATTTAATATGTTTTGCTAGATGGAGAATAGTTATGGATCCCATTCTATTGGAGATCTTTGGATTAGTCGCAGGAACGGTAACCTCAATTGGTTTTATACCACAAATAGTTAGAGGTTACAAAACAAAGAAACTTGACGATGTATCGTACTTTATGCCTACTATATTGGCAGTTGGTATGACTCTGTGGTTTATCTATGGCGTATTTTCCAATGATATTGCCATAATGGCAGCAAATGCATTTGGTGTGGGATGTTGTCTAACACTAATAATAATGAAAAAGATGTACTCCTCATAGTATGAAATTATTTGAGTCGCTTTTTCATAAAAGCTTCTAATTTGTCAAACGCTTTCTCAAGAGTTTCTAGCGGAGGTAAAATAACGGCTCTGAAGTGCCCCTTTCCAAAGGTAGTACAAAAACCAGATCCATTGACAGTCAAAACATGTGCTTCACGTAAGAGATCCAGAACAAACGCTTTATCGTCCGCCCACAGTCCTTTTTCCATCGCCTCAATCTTTGGAAATATGTAGAAAGCGCCATCTGGTTTTGCTGTTGATATGCCTTCGATTTCATTTAATCGTTTATAAGAGAAATCACGTCTCTCTCTTAATTTTTTATTTGTCTTTTCGATATGATCCTGCGGGCCATTTAACGCTTGAATGCATGCACGTTGGCAAACGGAACTTGCGCAGAGTCGTGAACGAGCAATGCGCATGAAAGCATCTTGAATTTCATTAAGCTCGCCTGAATGATGGAACAAGACATAGCCTACACGCCAACCCGGCATCAAGTAGACTTTGGAAAATCCATTGAAGGTTATGACGGGGACATCTTTGGCAAGTGTTGCGGTTGCATATTGTTTTCCATCAAATGTTAAATCATCGTAGATTTCATCAGAAATAACTGGAACCTGATATTCCCCTGCAATGTCAAGTATTTCTTTTATTACTTGTTTTGGGTAGAGTGCACCAGTCGGATTATTTGGATTAATGATAACAATTCCCTTTGTTCGATTGGAAATTTTTTTCCTGATTTGATCAACGTCTGGTTGCCATGACTCTTCTTCTATACACCTATAAGGAATAGGTAAAGCATCATTTACCCTTGTAATGAGTGTATACTGAGGATAGGTAGGACCAGGAATAAGCATCTCGTCATTTGGATCAAGAGAGGCGTTCAGCAGAATTTGAAGTGCTTCTGTAACTCCCGTAGTTATACATACATCTTCAGGATTATAATTTACATTATTTCGCCTTTTTTCGCGCTGGATGATAGCCTGTCGTAATTCAGGATATCCTTCAGACGGAGCATATCCATTGTATCCATCGTTTGCCGCTTTATAGAGCGCATCCTTGATATGCTGTGGTGTGTCAAAATCATAGGCATTCGGATCACCAATATTAAGTTTCAAAACCTCAATACCTTTTTTCTCCAATTCCTTTGCCGGTAAAATGACATCTCGTATTGCATAGGAAACACTCTGAGAACGCTTAGATGCTTTTATCATAATTATCAAGAGACCGTCATATAAAATCAGAATAAATAGTTGATGGTATTAAAATACATTATTTTAGAGGATAATCCTCTCTTACAATGCATTTAAACACGTTTTTATCCTTAAGATATTGCACGTTTTCATGAACTAGAATAGCGGATCCATCTTTTCTCTTGTGTATCGTTTTAAAAGTTATACTGCCTGTTTTTTTCGCGTCATTTATCTTATTAATAATGTCTTCCTTTGATTCAAGAGCATCGAAATCTGTCATATTTAGTGAAAGCATTTCACTTTTAGTGTATCCTAGTTTTTTATGCACATTTTCGTTGCAGTCCAAGATATTGGCGTTTTCATCAAATAAAAAAACTGAGTCAAACTCGTGCTCTGACCATTTGTCTTCTAATTTATTCTTTATACTGTCAACTGCATCTCCATTGCTTTTATTTAATTTCTGCCTGTTTAACAGTTGAGTTATTTCTTTTTTTAGATCAGTCAATTCTGCATTTAATGTCTTTATTTTTTCTTCTACATCTTTATTTGCCGTAATATCTATGTCAATTCCTCTATAGCCACACAGATTTCCTGTTTCATCAAAAAACGGAACGCCATTTGTAACTATGCAGATTTTTTTACCATTTTTACCAATATGCCAGTTTTCAAGGTTTTTGATGGGCAATTTGTTTTTGATTGATTCGTCAAAAATTTGTTTGGTATTTTCAACTTCTTCAGATGACATGAAATCAAAGATGCTCTTGCCTATTAATTCTTCAGGTTGATATCCTAACGTATCTGCAACATTCTTAGAGCAGAAGGTATAAACGCCTTTCTTATCAGTTTCCCATGCCCAGCCAGTTATGCTGTTTAACAGGTCGTTATATTTCTCTTTGACAGACTCAGCTGATCTTTCAAATATTTCTCCTTTTTTAACACCAACTTTATGTATTGCCAGTTTCAAACTAGCCATAACTCTATTTAATGAGTCCGTTAATTTATTTATTTCATAAATTTCACTCTTTTCAAGTTCCACATCAAACTTGCCTCTAGATATCTCATCGATATTTTTCGTCAGATTCTCGATAGATCGTGATATAAGATACGATACTATAATTGAGGTAACAAATGTAACAACGGCAATGAGACCTATGAGCATTATAGATTTAGACTGAAAACCTTGGATGCCACCAATAATGCCAATGGGAATCATGGAAACAGCTAGACACACTATTATTAGCAGCGCCCTTAATCTCGTTTTATCAACTCTCCTTCAAGACTTTCACAAGGTGTATCTTTTTCTTGGTATATAACGTCTTTTTCCCCTCCAAAGATGCAACTTATTTTATTTTTAAAATTTTCTCCTTGTTCTTTTGTGAGTATGTATTGGCCAGTAAGTGAATCAATGTATTCAAAAATGTCATCTTTCCACAGTGCATTTTTATTCTTTAATTCGTCAAATTCTTCTAATCCTAATGGACCAAGCATAGTTTCAAATTCTTCCTTAATCTTTCTTTCGATAGTTTCTTTTGGGGAGAATAAAACTTTTATCGGTTCCGTTTCTTTAACGGGTTTAAGAGGAACGGTAAAATAAAAGGTACAGCCTTTGCCCGGTTTACTTTCAACCCATATCTTTCCCTTCTGAGATTCTATAATGCCTCTGCAAATAGTTAAACCCAATCCAGTTCCCCCATATTGTCTACAGGATGTTTTCTCAACTTGATAAAATGGTTCAAAAACTCTTATCTGATTTTCCGGCGTAAGCCCGCATCCGTAGTCTTTAACATGGAATAGGATATGATCTTCTCTTGCTACAGCACCGATCTCAATCTTGCTATTTTCATCAGAGAATTTTATGGCGTTGTGAATTAAATTTCTTAGTACTTGACTTGTTCGATCTGGGTCTACTTCTATTATTGGTATTTCCTCAATATTTACAACTAGTTCTATGTTTTTTTCGTTAGCAAAACCCTTCATAAATTCAACCGTTTCTCGCACAGTTTCTTTTAAATCTGTCTCTCTGAAAACGAATTTTAATCTGGCAGCTTCTATTCTTGAAATTTCTAAAAAATCAGCTATTATCTTGTCGAGTCTGTCTGCATTTCTAATGATTATTGCTAGGCTCTCTTTTTGTTCCTTTGTTAATTTTCCAAAATACTCATTTTCTAACATCTGCAGTTGTGCCTTCATAGGTGTCATCGGGCTTCTCAACTCATGAGATGTAATACTTAAAAACTCTGTTTTTGCGCTGTCTATCTGTTTTCTTTCCTCATCCATTCTGCTCAAGGCCGTTGTTGTATTATTGAAGGCGTGGCTTAGCTCTTCGATCTCATCGTTTGTCTTTATATCTATTCTAACGTTAAAATTTCCACATTCGACTTCTTTAGTAGCTTTATATAACTCTTTAATCGGCTTTGAAATTGATCGCGACACAATAAACCCTATTATTCCCGCATCGATGGCTATAACACATATTACAAAAATCGCAGCGGTTTTCAACAAACCACTTTGTTCAGCAAAAAGAGACTCTGGTATGACGGAAGTCGCGATGATATAAAAATAATATATGCCAAGTGTTGGAGCAACTATTGCAACTATAACAAATAAAAATGTAAGTTTTCTATCTATTCTCGAAAACAAGGATTTTTTGATGTTAGATTCTTTGTCGTCCAACTATTTTATACACCTCTATTTTGATCTGCCATCTGCCAAATCAATTATGGCTATTCCTTCAGTCACCCTACTACTAAATAAGTCTGATCCTCCAAACGGCAGATTCTCTTTTTGTTGTAGGGTAGCAGATTGATTAATTTCTAAAAATTGGTCATAGTTGCTGGATTTAAATCCTTTCAAAGCAAAAAAGATCCCTCTGCAGTTTCTCTCTTCCAATATATTGACAAGCGTTTGAATAAAATATTCGATGGAACTTTTCCTATGGTATGTGAAAAGGTCAGTAATCGAATCAAAAACAAGATAATCGAAATCCTGCCTCAACAATGCTGCTAGATTTTTTGAAAGCTCCGTCACCGTAATCTGTAAATCCATAAAACGACAATCATCCATGTCTGCAGGATTTTTTACGTTTCTCGTAATTCCATCAATAAAGATAATATTTTTCACGTCAACATTATTTAATTTTAAAAGTTCTTTCAACGCACTGTAGGTTTTATTGAGAGTAACATAACAAATTTTTTTTCCAGAGAGCTGTCTAGCCATATCTACAATCACATCATCATAATCGATGTTGGGTACAAGCAATATTGCAGCTTGGTTAGTATCTAGCTCTTTTTTGATTTCTATTTTACTCATTTAAAATCACTCTTATCCTTCTAATCAATTCATCTACATCAAAAGGTTTCTGAATAAAATCAACAATATTTTTTTGTTTGAGAAGGTCACATTTTTCTGCTTCAGAAGTCCTTACTACACTAAGAAAAGCTATCTTGCTATTTTTTATTTGTTCGACAACATTTTTAACTGGCGTACCAGGCATCATAATATCAAGTAATATTAGATCTGGATTTGCTTCGTGTAATCTATTTAGACAATCATCTCCATCAACCGCCGTAATAACTCTATATCCTCTTTTTTCAAGTATCATTTTTACAGTATCGCGCACATCGGGCTCATCATCCACAACCAATATCGTTTTCATTTTTTCTTCACCTTTTTAATTCCATGACTGGCATCAATTCTTTGTTAACAGCTATGTTATGAGAATTGCTTTTTGCCGGTATAAATAACTCTTTTTCTAGATGGTCCATATTTTATATCCCATCTCTCCACATATGAATCAAGCTATATCTTTGTGATATCATAATATATTTTTTATGTATAAAGTTTTGGTCTTTTATGCGGTAGTTAATATGAAAAACATTTTTGATTAGATAATTTCTAAGAAATTGTCATTTTTACATTTTGTTGTTTTGCTTGTTTGACTTTTTAACAGATAAGCTTTAAATAGATACTATGACAAATGTTAACAAGATTCATAATAGCATTGAAGAGGTGGGCAGAATAACAAAAAAAACCGTAAAGAGCATAATCAAACTCTGTATTTTCGTCTCTCTTGTTAATCTCCCATTTATAACAGTAACGCAATTGATTGGCATGGATGCATTTTTAGATTCGTTTGAAAATCCTGAGCAATACATGTATCTGCAGGGTTATGGACATTCAATGGAACCAAATATCGGAGATGGTGATTACCTTGTCCTCCAAAAATCATCCTATCCTAGTTTTTCTGTAAATGAAGGGGATGTTATATTATATTGCAAAGAGAACGGAGGAACGGCCTGTCATAGAGTCTATAGTATAAACTCTATTGGTGCTGTAAAAAGATATCAAACCGTCGGTGACAATAACGACTTCGTCGACAAACCCATCTATGAAAATCAAATTCTTGGCAAGGTCGTTGGTGTTGTTGTTAACAATCTATGGAATACGATTTCAATGAAAATATGGGATCTGTCCATACATAACTTAAACATTAACAGTATTGCACAATAATTAACTAAACACTACTTTTTTGTTTTTCCAGCATATGAATCTAGTGCGAAGTATGCCAGCAATGCCTTTTCCCCCTCGACTATCATTTAAAAAACAACTAATTCTTTATAAATCCAAAGATAATGGATATTAATCTGCAAAATAAAAAATCGGATGATTACTTTTTCATTATTGACATATCAGATAATTTTTTCCAATTGTGACTATGGCATTCTGGACAGACAAACATTGTAGTATCTAATCCATCGAAATATTCTTCTGGAATCATAAAATCATTATCACATTTTTTACAGTGGTTTATAGTTATCAATTTTTCATTCCCTATATAATACGGGGCAATTCTTGTATAAATATATTCCTATTGAAGAATTGTGGTCGTCAACTTAAGCATTTTCTAATAGACATTCCCTCCCTGCAACCGAAATTAATATATAGTTGAGAGATTTACAGCTACGACAGACCCATCCGCTAAAATCAGAGTGGTACAATAACCATGGCTAGATATCTGTCATTGTTTTGGGGAATATCGAGGTAAAAAATACATATCATCAGCATCAAAATAGTGAAATTGGGGGATTATGATCAATAAAATTTTTTACTCTATCTTTCAACAGGGAAGTAAAACGATGTTTTATAGTAGTCTTTTCTTCCCAAAAAAGGTTAGAAATGATGTGTTTGTTCTATATGGATTTGTTAGAAGAGCAGATGATCTTGTCGATACTTTGCCACAAGACCAAGCGGGATTCTATAAATTTAAACAAAAATATGAACAAGCCCAACAAGGGACCAAAACAGGGGATGTCGTGATCGATTCCTTTGCAGAATTAGCACAAAG
>Ga0315289_10011179_pt1 | contig 12744 bp, 12 predicted proteins | sample YL17G11_40_MG_FD_203452 | JGI IMG/M metagenome (GOLD analysis project Ga0315289, IMG submission 203452) | Sediment microbial communities from Yellowstone Lake, YNP, Wyoming, USA - YL17G11_40 | ecosystem: Environmental > Aquatic > Freshwater > Lake > Sediment | place: USA: Wyoming | collected...
ATGAACCCCCACACCATAACGAGTTTTAGATTATGTTCTTTGTATATATTTTGAAAAGCAAAAAAGATAAAAATTTATATATTGGATATACACCAAATCTTAGAGAAAGATTAAAAGAACATAATCTAGGTCTTGTTCGTTCAACAAAGTCGAGAAAACCGTTTTATCTTGTATATTATGAGGCTTATGCTTTGAAGCAAGATGCAACTAAAAGAGAACATAATTTAAAACTGCGAGCGAAAGCTTTAAGACAGCTTAAAAATAGAATCGAGGGTAGTCTTAAAGTATAAGCTCGTTTGGTGTGGGGGTGAAGAAAATAGACATAATTCTATCGTTAATTACCGGCGAAGGCGTCGCCTGGTTATTCATCTGGTTTCTTAAAAACACAAAAATTGGAGCAGGCCTTCTAATTTGGATTCTGCCAATATTTTTTCCGTTCCTGGCTTTATTTTGTCTCTGGATAGCTTATTTAATCGGAAAAAAGTTTATTTTTATTTTCCAATTAGCTAAATTTATCTTAATCGGATCTTTTTTTGCCCTGTTTGATTTAATAATTTTGAACTTTTTAATGATTTATTTTGGTATTACAAAAGGAATTGATTATTTAATTTTTGTTTCAATTTCATTTATTATCGCCACTGTCACAAAATACGCAGCAGATAAATTTTGGGCCTTTGAGAAAAGTGAGAAGGGACAATTGGGAACAGAATTCGGCAGTTTCTTTATTATAACTCTAATCAGCTTAGGGATTCAGATTGGGATTGCCAATCTAATAGTTAACCAAATAGGTCCACAATTTAGTTTCTCTCCAATTGCTTGGGCAAGCGTAGGTAAGTTGGGTGGAATTGCAGTGGCCTCTGCCTGGAACTTCATTGGATATAAGTTTATTGTTTTCAAGAAGTAGTTTACTCCAAGAACTAGTTAGTCGGCGGTTATTCAATATTAACTGCTGGTTTACCTTTAATTTATGCCATTAGTTTTGTACCGCAAGTATCGACCTCAATTTTTTTCAGAAATTATTGGGCAAGAACATATAGTAAAAACCCTGACCAATGCTATTTTAGCTGGGATGATTTCCCATGCCTATTTATTTACGGGGCCCCGAGGCAGCGGTAAAACCACCATTGCCAGGCTTTTAGCCAAGGCTGCGAACTGCCAGAACAGAAAAGATTATGAACCTTGTAATCAGTGCCAATCCTGCCTAGAAATCAACCAAGGGAGGTCTTTAGATTTGATTGAAATTGATGCCGCCTCGCACAGGGGAATTGATGAAATAAGAGAATTAAGAGACGGGATAAGATTTGTTCCGACAAAATCAAAATATAAAGTTTTTATTATTGATGAAGCTCATCAACTCACAAAGGAAGCTGCCAATGCTCTTTTGAAGACCTTGGAAGAACCGCCAGCCCATGCAATTTTTATTCTAGCCACCACCGAAATTCAGAAAATGATTTCAACCATAATTTCTCGGTGTCAAAGGTTTGATTTTTGGAGATTAACCTTGCCCCAGATTTTACAAAGATTGGAAATTCTTTCAAAAAAGGAAAATCTTATAATTGAAAAATCCGCCATGGAATTGATTGCTTTAAATTCTGGCGGCTCCTTGCGTGATGCAGAAAGCTTGTTAGATCAAGTAATCACTTTTTCTGGCCAGGGCAAAGAAATTAAGGCCGAAGAAATTAAGAATTTGTTGGGAATCATTGATACTTCTTTAGTCGGCCAGTTTGTGGATTTGCTTATAAAAAAAGATGCAGGCGAAGCGATTAATTTTTTACACAAATCATTTGACCGCGGTTTAGACCCCCAAGAGTTTGGCAAAGCCCTAATTAATTATCTAAGACAACTCTTGATCTCAAAAATAAATCCTGACTTATCAAACCCTATACTTTCTGGTTTAACAAACGAGGAAGACCAAAAAATAAAATCACAGGCTGAAAATTTCAAAGAGTCGGACTTGATGCGCATTTTAAAGATATTTTTAGATGCCGAAAATAAAATGAAATACTCCTCAATACCTCAATTGCCCCTAGAATTAGCCACAATTGAAACTTGTGGGGTTGCCTGATTTGAACCACGGTGGTATAATAAAAATATATAAAACCGTGGTTCATGGACTCAAAACTTAAAGAAAAGGATAACGCAATAGAACTTAGGAAGAGAGGTCTTTCTTACTCTGAGATTTTAGAAGAGATCCCTGTTGCTAAGTCTACTTTATCTTTATGGCTACGTAGCGTTGGCTTAGCGGAAAGACATAGGCAACGGCTTACAAAAAAGAAACTCGCAGCTGCTCTAAGGGGAGCTATACGGAAAAAATTACAGAGGTTGAACTCAACAGAAAAAATTCAGAATAAAGCTCAGAGGGATATAGGTCGTATATCTAGGCGTGAACTTTGGTTAATTGGAGTAGCCCTTTATTGGGCTGAAGGATCAAAACAGAAAGAGCATTCAGTTTCGCAAGGGGTAAAATTAGTAAATTCTGATTCAAGAATTATAAAGATTTTTCTTAAATGGTTATTGCAAATTTGTAAGATTCCAAGAGATAATATTCATTTCCGACTTTCTATTCACAGAACAGCACAAAATAGATTAGAAAAAATTCAAAAGTATTGGTCAAATATAACCGGTTTTAAAATAAATAACTTCCAAAAGATTGATTGGAAAAAACACAAAGTTCATACTAATAGGAAAAATTTAGAGGAAAAATATTTCGGCCTTCTAAATATATACGTGAGGAAAAGCACAAATTTTAATAGAGAAATAGCGGGCTGGATAAAAGGAATTTGCAAACAATGCGGGGTGGTGTAACGGTAGCACCTTGGGTTTTGGTCCCAAAGATTTAGGTTCGAATCCTAACCCCGCAGCCAACACCCGAGAGGGGATATCTCGGGTTTTTTTGACAAAAATAAACGAGATGGTAAGATTTAATTAGTTCATAAAGGAGGGCAATCCTATGGGAAGGATAAGGGCAAGGCCTGTTTTTGATCCTCATCCAACATGTGATATGCGAAAGGCACGAAAGCTTCCACCAATTTCGCACTCTTTTAGGAGAAATACAGCAAGATTACTTCCGTTGCTTGCAGAAGTTCAGAGGGCGAGAATCACAGTCATAGAATGTAATTGTTCAACAGGTGGTTTCTGCCTAATACACAATATCGTTAAGGCATAATAAGGCATAATCTAATAATTTAAGCCCTCTCCAAGCGGCGAATAAAGCCGCCTTTTTTTACACCAAACAGGTCCGAACGTCTTCCAATACCCGCAGCTAACACCCGAGAGTGGATATCTCGGGTTTTTGTTTTGTGGGGAAGAGGATTGACAAAGAGCTTATCCTGGCATAATCTTAACTATCAATAATAGTTCATTCACAAAAGGGAGGTGGAAAATGACAACCTATTTATTTCACTACCGTCGATACGAAAAAACTCCTACCGGAGTAAAAGATATGGGCGATTGCACACAGGCTTTTAGTGCCTCTTCAAATAAAGAAGCCAGAATAAAGGTTAGACGATTCATGAAAGACTTTAATGATAATATCTCTCCTGATATGTCATACGAGCTTTTACAAATCATGAAAGTTATATAGAGAATTTGTTGCTCTTTCTTCTCTCGAGCCTCTACCTAGAGGCCTTTTTGTTTAACAAAGATATAGTGAGTAGCAGGGTAGGGTAATACCTATTTTAAACAGAAACGGGGCATAAAAACCCCTGAAGAGAGGTTCTAACATCGTCCAATGCCCGCAGCAAGCTAGTGCTCGGTTCTGGTAACCGAGCCACCTCTTGGTTTAAGTCTTGTCTTGTTTCTTCTTGCATGACAGAGAACTCTTTTCTTGATAAAATGAAATAATGCCAAAGGAGAATTTAATGAACTTTATCAAAAGATTTCTTGGCAAAACCCCAGAAGGGGCTGAGAAATCTTTTATTAATACTGGTCAGACCGATAAACCCATAGGAGAGACTTTCGAGACGATAAGCGAAAAAAGCAAACCTTCATTTTTGAATGGTTTGCTTTTATTTTTCAAGGGGCACAAAAAGGCAACTGGAGTAGTTTTTGTCCTTATTATAATTGGAATTTTAATAATAACTATCTGGCAAATATTTTTCCTGAAACCAGTTGTTCCCGCTCGTTTTACTTTACAAGCTTCAATCTCTGATACCGCAGGCATAGATTCAAAGACGAGTTTTATTCTAGAAAGTACCCAATCTCTTACCGAGGAAGCAGCTAAAAAGATTTTAAAATTTAATCCAGAAATAGAATTTAATGTTAAAAAGATCTCTCGGGCACCAGCATTGATTTCAGCGGTTTTTGCTCAAACTCAAGAAAATAAGATTACTATAACTACTTTTGAAATAAAGCCAACTCAAGATCTTGCAGAGGGCGAAATTTATCAAGCTGTCATTACTGACCCTGATTATGCTGATCGTGAATATAGTTGGGCATTCCAAGTAAAAGCCCCATTCCAAGTTATCCAGACCAATCCTCGCAATCAAGGAACTTATGTTCCTATAAACTCTGCAATAGAAATTACTTTTAACCGAGAAAATCTCATTAGCCCACAGAACTATTTTGAAATTTCACCCAATGTTGCGGGGACTTTTGAACAGTATGGAAATATTCTAACCTTTCTTCCTAGGCAACTAGCTGAAAGGACAGTTTATACCGTTACTATTAAAAGTGGATTGAAAAGCCAAGGTAGTAATAATGTATTAACTGATGATTATACTTTTGCCTTTGAGACTGGAGAACAAAGGTATGCTGGCGAAAGACCTTATTTTAATTTTGAGAATGACTTTTTAGAATTTATACCAGATAGAAAACCTACTGTTGGAGTTTCTTATTTTAGCATAAATCCTAACGATTTAGATATAAATCTTTATAAATTTACTAATATTGATGAATTTTTAAATTCTTATCAAAATAGCCGCAAATGGCAATTAGGCTGGACAAAATATTATAGAGATGAAGCAGGAAATGGTTTTCAGCCAGATGAGAATCAAAAAGTTTTGTTATTTAAGCCAACTGTAATAGAAGCAGGATATCAAAAATTTATTGAGATCCCCCAGGTTTTAGAGATAGGATATTATCTTTTAGATGTCAATATAGGAGGCAAACATAGACAAGCCTGGCTTCAAATCAATCCACTTTCTCATTACTTTTCAGTAACCCATGATAAAAGTCTTTTGTGGATGTATGATTTTCAGAAGAAAGAGCCCCTTATAGCTTCAAAAGTATCTTTTTATGATAAAGCGGTAGGAAAAAGTACTATTGGGACAACAAATAACGATGGTCTTATAGAATTTTCAACCCCAGACACCCTCAAAGAAGAGAAGAAAGATTTTCCTGATCCAAAATTTTTTGAAGTTGAAAAGGATGAAAACTCCCCCCTCCTTATCAAGATAAGTGATAGTTGGGGTTATATCCGAAAAGCCGGGGTAGGAGATCTTTATTGGGATTACTTATCTACTGACCGTTATACTTATCAAATGGATGATACAGTAAGATATTGGGGTGTAGCAAAAGGTCGTGAACAAGATTTGAGACAGAAAAAAGTAAAAGTAGGAATATATAGTGGTTATTATTATTTTGATTCTTGGAGGGGTAGCTATTCTCTAGGAGAAAGGCAACCATTAGTAGCTCAAGAGGTTTTGATCTCTCAGTTTGATACTATTCAGGGAGAATTAGCGTTTAAAGGAATTTCTCCTGGTTTTTATAGTATTATAGTAACAATAGGCGATGATGTAATAAGTACAGCTAGTATTCAAATTTTAACTTATACAAAGCCTGCCTATCAAATTACGGTTACTTCGTCAAAGGATGCAATTTTTGCAGGAGAAAAAATTGATTTTTATATTAAGGCCAATTTTTTTGATGGAACTCCCGTTTCTGAACTACAACTGAAATACAATGGTTATTGGAATAAGTCAATTAGTGGGGAGTTAACTCTTGATAGTAATGGCGAAGGAGTTTTTTCTTATGTTCCTCCTTACTATGAGTCTGAATATACTTATTATCCTCGTAGTCTTCAATTTACCTTTTCGCCAAAATTATCAGAAGAAGGAGATATCTGGGGACAGGGGAGTGTATTAGTTTTTGGACCAAATATACATTTGCAATCATTCCAGGAGGGACAATCAGGAGATAGTTACAAATTCACAGCAAAATTAAATCACATTGTAATTACCGGCCAAACCCAGGGTGATTCTGACTATTTGGGGAATGAGTATATCGGAGATCCTGTTAGCGGCCATTCTATTTCTGCAAAAGTTATTAAAATAACATATTTCAAAACAGAAACAGGACAATACTACGATCCCGTTAATAAAGTTGTGAGAAAAACTTACCGTTATGATAAGAAAGAAGAAGTTATTGATGAGTTGCGAGGAATAACTGATGACAAAGGTGAGTGGTCGTTTATTAAGACTTTACCTAATGAAGAAGGAAGTGTATATGAAGTCACTTTCCTTGGGGAAGACAGTAAAGGCAGAAAAATTGAAAGTTCTTCTTATGCTTATTTTTCTTCATACAATAGTTGGAAAGAATTTACTGTATCTTTAAATATTGGGGGCGAGTCATATTCAAAACAATTTTCTGTTGGTGAAAAAGTTAAGCTCGAGACCCAAATATTAGGAGGAGAAAAGCCAATTAATACCAAGGTTTTATTTACTAGATATCAAAATAATATAGAAAGAGTTTCTATAGAACCAAGTTTAACCTTTGAAGAAACTTTCGAAAGAAATTTTCTACCATCCGTTGAATACCGAGCAGTAATTTTGGGGCCATATGGTTTTGAGGAGACAAATACGGTTACTGCCTCATTCAGAGAAGAGGATAACAACTTAAAAATTGATATTAGCCCCGAAAGAGAAAACTATCGCCCCGGCGAAGAAGTAAAAATTAATTTAGCAGTTATAGATAAAGATGATAAACCAGTATCTGCCGAAGTTAATGTCGCTATAGTTGATGAAGCTTTATTCCATATCCTTCCTTATAATTGGCAAGCAAAAATTTTAGAAACTCTTTATAAAGATATTTATATATCTCCTATAACGGGTGCTTCGCAATATGCATTTCTTGAACGAGAGTATGGAGAGGGAGCAGAATTAGGTGCCTGTTTTGGCGCAGGGACAAAAATATTAATGATAGATGGTTCTTTAAAGTCAATTGAGAAAGTTAAAATAGGAGATCAAATCCTAACATTTAAAGACGTAGATAATCCTTCTCTTGTGCCAGCAATTGTCCAAGGTATATCTCAAAACCTAACTGACGAATATTTGATTATTAATGATTTTTTAGAAGTGACGCAAGACCATAAAATGTATGTGAACGGTAAATGGGAATATGCTGGAAATATTAGAATAGGAGATAGGCTACTTAATATAGATGGCTCGTCCCAAGAAGTTTATTCAATAAAAAGAAAGCAGACCAATAATACTCTTGTCTACAATATTTTAATTGGAAAATATCATACCTATTTCGCTGGTGGATATTTTGTACACAACCAAGAAAAAGGGGGAGGCTCTCCCCGAGCAAATTTTGTTGATGTGGCATCGTATCAAACAATTCACACAGATCAGAAGGGAAAAGCAACAGTGAGTTTTACTACTCCCGATAATATAACAGCTTGGAGGACTACCGCTATAGCTTTTTCTCCAGACACTCTTAAGGCGGGACAAGATGTTAAGCTTATTAAGACATCTTTACCATTTTTTATTGATGCAACATTAAATAATTATTACCTTTCTGGAGATAGTCCTATTATACGCTTGAGAATATTTGGAACGGATTATAGACAAAATACGCCAACCGAGTTTAGCGTCAAAAGCGATTCACTAAATTTAGACAAAAAGGAAGTTTCTCAAAATAACACTGTTTATATACCGGTGGCTCAGCTTTCTGAGGGCGAACACGAAATTTTTATTTCAGCAAAGCAGAGCTCCTTACAGGATTCTATCGTTCGAAAAATCAAGGTGGTAAAAAGTTATTTCAGAAAGTCAGAGTCTTCAATTTATGACTTATCTGAGGACCTTTCTAACATAGAAGGTAATAAAGATGGATTTACAAAACTAGTATTTATGGATACTGGGAAAGGTAAATTTTATAGAGCTTTATGGAGGCATACATACTTAGAAGGTATAAGGTCAGACCAGGTAGCAGCCAGTTTCTTTGGAGAGAGATTACTTGCCCAATACTTTAATGAACCAGAACCGGCTGAGCCTCTTGATTTGAGTAGTTATCACGTGTCCGAAGGTGGGATCAGCCTGTTTCCTTATAGCGATAGCGATTTAGAGCTTTCAGTAAAAATGGTTGATTTAGCCCCTGAGTTTATATATCGAGAAGAGCTCAAGGATTACCTTAACAAAACATTAACCGATAAAAAATCAGATATTCATCGCATATCTAAAGCTCTCTATGGATTAGCTTCTCTAAGAGAAAAGGTATTAGTAAAAATAAATCTCGTTAAGGAAAATAAAGAATTAACTCTAGAAGATAAAGTTTATATCAGTTTGGCTTTAGCTAAATTAGGGGATAAAGAGAGCGCTCGGAAAATTTATGAGCAAGAGATTAAAAGTCAACTTAGGTTTCAAGGCTCGGAAGCTTGGCTTTCTCAGGAACAAGATATTACAAAAAGAGTAAAATTAACAGGTACAATAGCAGTACTGGCTTCCTACTTGAATATAGAAAAAGACGCAGATTCCCTTTGGAATTATATTGATACTCATGACCCAGAAAGAGATCTCGATGTATTAGAAGAAACTCTTTTTATAAAGTCTGAGCTTATGAAATCAAAAGATGAGAAGGTCCAATTTTCATTCGCAACAAACGCAAGGAGCGATTCAGTGACCCTTGAAAAAGGAAGTATCTATAACTTAACTCTATCGTCAGATGAGCTTAATACAATAAAATTTAGTAATATTAAAGGTAAAATAAGCTTGGTAAGCTTTTATGAAAGAAGTAGAGATCCTAAAGAGCTTTCTAGGAGTAATGAGCTTAATCTAACGAGACGATACTTTGTTAACAATAGACAAACAAACTCTTTTAATGATGGAGATATAGTCTTAATAAGACTTGATCCCAATATCGCAGTAAGTGCCATCGATGGTCAATACCAGGTTATTGATTATTTACCAAGTGGATTGAAACCCATTACCCGAACTTATGAAAGTGGCCTTTCTTGGGGGACGGAATGCGATCCTATCTGGTACCCCACTAAAATTATAGACAATGCCGTCTATTTCAATATATCTAAAGAATTTGACAAAACAAAAAACTGTAATAATAGAACTATAAATTACTACGCTAGAGTAATTTCTAGGGGAAGCTATACTGCCAATCCAACCGTTATCCAATCACTGAGAGACTTAGACAGTCTTAACGTATCTTTAGAAGATAAAGTTGAAGTACAGTAAAATATTCTATGCGGAGAATTATTTTCTGGAGCCTTTTTCTCGTTGGTTTATCGGGATTACTTGGAGGAATAGTGATAAAAAAACTTGAGCCGCTAAATTCCGCGGCTCGTTTTACTAATTCACCCGTCAACTTTCATAAGTCAGGATTTTTTGAGTTAGAAAAATTAGTAATAGAAGGTTTCCAATCAGGTGATAATATTCAAAAAAATAGGTATTGGACACAGATTGGCATTACTTCACATCACCTCCCAACAGCCTTACCTTTTATTGCCGATTTCTATAAAACCTTGCTAGCTTCTCAAGGCCCTAGAGAGACATTTATTATCCTTGGACCAGATCATCTGGAGCGATGTTCTATGCTAATCTCTACAACTAAAGATCCATACTTGACTCCATTCGGTGAGTTATTAACTGATGAGAAAATTGTTGATGAACTTTCGGACTCAGGAGTTTCTATAGATGATGAATGTCTTGAGGGTGAGCATTCAATAGGGGTGCAGACGATTTTTATAAAGTATCTTTTTCCTAATGCTAAAATTGTCCCCTTAATCTTTTCTTCTAAAATAGAGGATGATTTCCTTCATAAGATTGTCGATGTTTTGTTTAAATACAAGGATAGGATTACTATAATTAGTAGCGTAGACCTTTCACACTATCAGCCATATAACAAAGCGATTCAATTAGACCAGATTAGTCAAAAAATGATAGAAGATTTGGATTGGCCTTCTTTTACCACTGAATACGTTGATTCCCCGGCTTCGGTTAAATTAGCAATTTTATTAGCGAAGAAAACCGATTCAAATAATGTAATAATTATTGGCAGAGCAAACTCTTATAATTTTACTGACCACCCCGAAAATACGACTGGATATATAAATGTTATCTTCGTGGATTACTCAAAAAACAATCAGCAACAATAAAAATGAGACACCAAAAATACTCTTATCCAGTGTCTCATTTGTCTCATTTTAGCTTAAAGAAGCCCTGACCGAGCCGCGTTATGAGACATCTCTAAAAGCCGCCGAATTCCCCTTTAAATTTGGGTTCTAGACCGAGGTTGCCAGCAGTCTAGTGTTCGGTATCGAGTGACCGAGACACATAAATTTTTATATGAACTGTGCTTTTTGCGGGAAAAACGGTTTTGTAAATAAAAAAAGATTTCCCAATCAATTTATAGAGGAAAGCAATCATTGTATTGTAATATTGGATAGAACACAACTCTCTAGAGGCCATACTTTAGTAATATTAAACAAACATAGAATAAATATTACTGATCAAAAATTGACCGAAGAGGAACGAAAAGACTTCATCGATACAATATATTATTATGCTAAATTTTTAAAAAATAATATTAAAGATAATGCAGGCAATAAACCAAAACGCATTTATGTAGGTTATTTAGGCGACGGAGAAAAACATTTGCACGCCCATCTCATACCAAGATACCCGTTTAATAAAAGTGACAACAATTTTTATAAATGTTTTTTCCAATCGAGTGAAAAAACACAGGGAGGATTTTGGTACGTCGCTTTGAGAGAAAGAAATTATCAAAAATCAGAATTTTTTCAAAAAACAAAAAAAGAAAAAAATACCGAATATAAAAAAATTATTAAATTACTAAAAAATGGTTAATTTCAATATTTGGATTATTTTAGGAATATCGAGTTTGATTTTATTAATTGTATATTGGCGAAGCCGAAACGCAGTTTGGGGAGGATTAACGATAGGAATTATTTTAGGGTTAATAATTGCTATTATTTATTTTTTCCGCGGACATGTATTTAGTTGGTACATTATTGGGAAAGGCGCAATTATAGGAACAATTGTGGGTTTTGGTGCGGAGTTATTGGGTAAATTATCAGACTTTATTAAAAGAAGGAAAAAATAATTTATGACTGAACTAAAAATTATTAAAGCAATATATTACGATCCTGAAATTGGAGTTGACAAAGGAGACGATGTAACAAAAGAATTATTGTCTGAAATGAGAAACGGGGTTTTATTTTATAAAGGCCGCTATAATGATATTTTTCCAGATAATTTTAAAACTAAACGTAAAAAATTAAGCATAGAATTTGAATATAGAAGAAAGGGGGGTACTAAAATTTATAATGAGGATGAAAAAATTAATTTACCTAGTGAGTTGGGCGAAGATAAAAAACCAAGGTGGTGGGAGCGGACATGGGTACAAATTTTATTTGTCTTAGGAGCTATTGCATCAATTGTTGGTTTGTATGTCTATTTTATTAAATAAGCTTGACCGAGACGCATCGGTGGGGAAGCCCAAAACGGCCTGAATTTCCCCTTAAAACCAAGGTTCTGGACCATACTTGCCAAGAAATCCGACCAAGAGAAATGTCGGTTTTTTAATTTGTTTTTTTAGTTTTAAAGTGATAATTTAAAGATAATGTACAGAAAAGACAGAAAAAATGAGTTTTATACAATGTTGGCAAGAAAAGAAGGGTATCCTGCCAGGTCAGTATATAAGCTAAAAGAGATAGACGAAAAATATAAAATTATCAAAAAGAGTAATCGAGTTTTAGATTTGGGCTGCGCACCGGGTTCCTGGCTTTTATATATTTCTCAAAAAGTGGGCAATAAGGGAAAGGTGATTGGCGTTGATATCGAAGAGATAAAAATACCTCAAGAAGCCAATATTATTTTCATTAAACGAAGTATTTTGGACTTAAAAGAATCCGATTTTAAAGATAAATTCGAGGTGGTGGTTTCCGATTTGTCGTCAAAAACCTCGGGCGTTAAATTTTTAGATGCCGGAAAATCTCTGGAATTGGCAGAAAAATCTTTTGAAACCGCAAAATTATTTTTATTGCCTGGCGGAAATTTCGTCTGTAAAATTTTTGAAAACGAATCAAGCGATGAATTTTTCAAAAAAGTGAAAAACTGTTTTGATTTTGCGAAAAGATTCAGGCCGAAAGCAGTAATGAGGAGAAGTAAAGAATTTTATATTATTGGAAAGGGATTTAAGGTTTAATACGAGAAATGCTTTTTCAAAACTTCCCTTAAAATCTTGATTCCAAACCGACTACGGGGGAGCTAGCCTAAAAACATATTATAATTAAACTACTTGTGATAACATTAATTTAATGTTGATTTTATTAGTATCATTAGGGGGTCTTATTATAGGATCTATATCTTGTGTTATTTGGGCAAAAACTACAGGTAGCCTTAAGCTTTCAAGCGATATAAAAGGATATCACTTTCACCACAGTTTGTTTTCCATTCCAGCCCTCTCTGCTGCTATTCTCTTTTCTGGTCTAATCTCATTATTCTTTTTTGGTTTAGGGATGGGTGTAATCATTCAACATTCTTCAACAGAGGG
>Ga0315289_10011180_pt1 | contig 12744 bp, 6 predicted proteins | sample YL17G11_40_MG_FD_203452 | JGI IMG/M metagenome (GOLD analysis project Ga0315289, IMG submission 203452) | Sediment microbial communities from Yellowstone Lake, YNP, Wyoming, USA - YL17G11_40 | ecosystem: Environmental > Aquatic > Freshwater > Lake > Sediment | place: USA: Wyoming | collected...
CTTGGAGGAAAAGTGAAAAAAAATAAAAAAAACCACCAGATGCACCAGAAGCACCAGTACCACCGGTCAAGCTGCCCGGAGTGCGAAAGCTTGTCGGAGCGAAGCGGAGATCCCGCCAAAGGCGGGGGTGAGGGGGGTTCGCCAGAGAAATAGATGGATCTGTATTATGAGTCGGTTTCATTTTTGTCCGTTCGACTTCTGGTTTCATGAGATTAGGAGTTAATTAAATAGCGATTTAAGCGATTGAAAGAATTAGGTTCTTCTCCAAAAGAGTTGCTTCCGCCATAGGCGGATCCGCCCTCCGGCGGAAAAGAATAGGCTTATGCAAGGCATTCATACCAGCGGGTGCGATCCTTTATGTCTGTGTCACAAAGAAAACCAACAGATTTCTTTGAACTCACTCCCTTTTGTTCCCCTTCAGGGTGAGACCTTCAGGGTGAACCCCTCTCTTGAAAAGAGAGGGGGACAGGGGGTGAGTCTTCACTATATCCTGCTACCTAAACCAAAAAGATACTTTCTCTTATCAAAAATTGTAACAACTAAATCGGAGAAGAACCAAAAATTAAAAAAATAAACACAAGAAAGGCAAGAAACACAAGAAACGCAACCTGTCAATCCCAGCGTTGGTCAGGGGTTCCTTCAGGATGAATCCCTTTCCTCGGACTGAGTCCTCGGGACGAAGTCAGAGTGAATCCCTTTCCTTCGACCCTGAGGTCTCAGGACCGAAGGGCAGGGTGAATCCCTTCCCTCGGACTAAGTCCTCGGGACGAAGTCAGGGTGAATCCCTCGTCCGTGAGGGAAAAGGTGATAACAGACAAGGTGTCCGTTACCGACACAGAGTTTTCGTGAACCATGATGCTTTAGTATTCGGCTAAATATTTAAGTCAGCGGCTCTATGTATACATTCAAATCACCATTGGGCATAACTTTTAGAGACAAGATATTGATCGCTTCGGGTAGTGTAGAAAGATCCTTCACATCGAACGGCTTCCAGATATAAGGGTCTAGGGTATTCTTGATTTTATCGCCTATGTCGGAGGCATCAACTCCAGCTAAGGTGTGAGTATCCGCTGGCACATGAACATGGTAATGATACTGCACCAGATAAGCTCGCACTTTTTTTGCTGGTTTATCAAGGCTGATTTCGATCCACAGGTCAAGGTTGATAGTGGGATCTGTAAAGATGGGCACATCGACTCCCATAGTCACATGAACCTTATACTTGCGATTGTGAACTTTGTTGCCATCGAAGTAATAATCTGTAATTTCAGAAAGATCTGGACCGGATTCTATATAAACCTCACTGCTCGCCGTTATCAAGGGTATGATGATGTTGTTGATTTCTCCTAAGACTTCTGCCACTGTTTTGCTGGCGTCTTCCAGTGTTAGCTTCGATAAAACTGAGACTTTATTATCACCAAACTTCCAGAAAACCACGCCGTTTTCAAAATCACTATAGCGGTTTTTACTGCTCGCCTTGGTCGGCAGTTCGTCAGAAATGGGGTAGCCTAAATCGGGATTTTTTTCCCATCCGTGATCCGCCCAGTAGTTTCTGATTAGCCCATGGACTTCATGTGCCGAAATGGATGGTTTCCAATATATCGAACCGTTTTGGAAATGGTTAAATCGACCGATACCATCCGGACAGGGAAGTTCGTCCGTTACCGGAAAACCCAGAAATCCGGATTCACAGCCCAAACTTACCCATTTGCTGCGTATGGCACCATGCACTTCAAAAGCTTCTTTTGAAGGTGGAAACCACAGAATTGTTCCACGCTGGAATAAGTTATACTTCCCGCCAGCCACTGGACAATTGCGCTCATCGGTTTTTGGGTATCCGAGAACGCTTTTTTCCCATCCTAATTTCGCCCATTTAGCACAAATCAGGCCATGCACTTCGTGCGCATCAGTTTTAGGATGCCAGTAGATTGAGCCGTGTTGATAATGACGGTATCGTCCTTCACCATCCGGGCAGGAGAGTTCTTCGCTGGTTGGTGAACCAAGAAACCCTGCGGGACCACCAAGCTCATTATACTTCTGAGCAATATCGCTCATATTAAATCTCCTTCAAATAATAATTTTTGTGTTTTTAATCAAATTGCCAAGCAAAATGTCGCCTAACTGTTCATAACCGAAATATTTCGGTTACGCTCCCAATTTGGCATGTTTTGCGAAGCACTTCGTTTATACACAACTCAAACAAGGTAGGTTAGGGTACCAGCTCAATTCATCTTTTTTTGAATGCCCATCCTAAGTCTCGGGAGTTTCCCGCATGGCGCAGAGTTCGCCACACATGGTACATTTTTTGGAGTCGGGTCCGATCCCCCCTCTTTTTTCTCTTGCCCTTTCAGGATCCAGGCTAAGAGTTATCATCTTCTCCCAATCAAAGCTCTTTCTGGCTTTGGAGATCTGGTCATCCAGCTCTTCAGCTTTCACCACCCCTTTGGCAATATCTGCCGCATGAGCGGCGATTTTGGAGGCGATAATTCCCTGTCTCACATCTTCCAAATCAGGCAAGCCCAAATGTTCCGATGGGGTCACATAACAGAGAAAATCGGCTCCGCAAGAAGCCGCAATAGCCCCGCCTATGGCAGAGACGATATGATCATATCCCGGAGCACAGTCTATCACCAGAGGACCCAAGACATAAAAAGGTGCTCCGTTACAAAGCTTTTTTTCCAAAAGCACATTAGCCTCGATCTCATGGATGGGGATATGTCCGGGACCTTCCACCATCGCCTGCACCCCTCTTTCCCTTGCCCTTTCCACCAACTCTCCTAAGACCAAAAGCTCCTCCATCTGAGTGCGATCGGTGGAATCGGCAATCGAACCCGGTCTCAAGCCATCCCCCAAACTCAAAGTGGCATTGTATTCTTTGGTTAAATCCAAAAGTTCCTCATAATATTCATATAAAGGATTTTCCTTATTATGGAATTTCATCCACCTATATAAAAATGCCCCACCCCGGCTGACGATCCCAGTGATCCTCTTCTTTTTCTCAAGTGCGGGGAATGCTCTTCTGGTGAGCCCGCAGTGAACGGTTAAAAAATCGACCCCGGTTTTAAGATGATCCTCAATCACAGAAAAGAGAGAATCTTTGGTCATCTCCTCCAAAGCTTTTCCCTTTTGAGCCAACTTGCACACCGCTTCATAGATGGGAACAGTTCCCACGGGGATTTCCGATCTATTTAAAATCTCCAGTCTCAAATCACGAATCTCTCCTCCGGTGGAGAGATCCATAACGGTATCTGCCCCCAGCTCTTGGGAAAGTTTTAATTTCTTCAGTTCCAAATCGAAATCGACCATATCCGGGGAGGTGCCTAAATTCACATTTATCTTGGTTCTTAAGCCTTTCCCCACTCCCACCGGCTTGGCTTTTTGGTGCATCTTATTCTTAAGGATGACAATGGTTCCTCTTTCCACTCCATCCTTCACAAGCTCGATCTCGACTTTTTCGTCTTCTGCCACCCTTTTTATATCTTCCTCTTTGACCCGCATAAAAGTTCATCCTTAAATCAAAAGATTCACTTCCCTTGGGAACGGAAAAAAATAAATTCTCTCAAATTAGATTAATATACCCTATCGGTTTTGTCAAGTTATTATTTAGAGGGCTCTGAAAAAGTGCCAGACCGCTGCGGGTTAAGAGCCCGCCCTACGCGGTTGGGTATTAAATAACAATAACTTAGTTTCGCGTAGGCGGGGTTCATCCTGAAGGGATTCACCCTGAAGGGCTCCCAGCCCCGCAAAAATGACTTTTTCAGAGATCTCATTTAGAAGTCCTTATCTTATGGTGAGCAGAGTCGAACCATCTATCATATTTCGATACGGGAAGGCAGACTCACTCGTTGGGGAATAAAAGTCCTGCTTAGAGAGTAAAATCTGGAGTGTCGAGCTTTAGCCGAACCAGATAAAAAATTTTCCTTTTTTAAAAATCACTCTAAAGAAGGCTAAAATCTTCCGCTCGGGTGGGCGAGCATCTGCTCGCTACATCCATCCCTTTCATCCGCTCAATCCGTTGATCTGATTTTGCGGCGGACGATGGACTTGTCCTGAGCAAAGTCGAAGGACCGCCAACTGCGGACGTATTCCAAGTTGTTGCGGGGTGCCTTCACCCCGCAGCATTTCATTCCATCCGCTTTTTAGGTGTTCTTGGAAGATTAGAAAGTCAGAAGGTTACCAACTTAGGACAAAAAAATTTCAAAAGTTTCTTATTTTTTTCTTGACAACTGCACAAATGGGCAGTATATTCAGGTTAGAAGGTTAAAAAGTTAGAGAATTAGGAGGTAAAGATGGGAATAAAGAGATTTGAGGAAATCAATGCTTGGCAGGAAGCTAAAAAACTCACGAATATAGTTTATGAGGTGACCAAACATCAAAACTTTGCGAAAGATTTCGGGCTAAGAGACCAGATCCGGAGAGCCGCCATATCCGTAATGTCCAATATTGCCGAAGGCTATGAAAGTCAAAGTAAGAATGATTTTGTAAAATTCCTTTATTATGCCAAAAGATCAGCCGGGGAGGTGAGATCACAACTTTATGTGGCACTGGATCAGAAATATCTTAGTGCCAAAGAAAATGAATCTTTGTTCGGTCAAGCCGAGCTTTGTGTGAAGATGATTAGCAAATTTATATCTTATTTGGAAAAAGTTAACAAGTTACAAGGTTAACAGGTTAGAAGGTTAGAAAGTTAAAAGGTTAATTTGTAAGCCTGCGAGCTTTCGAACCTGCAAACTTGTAAACCTTCGAACTTGCTAACCTTCAAACTTTCAAACTGGAGGAACCATGGCAAAAGAATTGACCAAAAGACAAAGGGATGTGCTGGATTTCGTCACTGAGATGATCCAGAAAAACGGATTTCCTCCCACCATAAGGGAGATTGGGGATAAATTTAAGATCACCTCCACCAACGGGGTGAGAGCTATTTTGTCCGCTTTGACTCAAAAAGGCTATATAAGGCGTAAACCCTTGGTCTCCCGGGGAATTGAGCTTTTGACTCAAACCAAACCTTCCTTTGTGGCTGTTCCGATCTTGGGGAGAATAGCGGCTGGATTGCCGATCTTGGCGGTGGAGAATATCGAAGGGTCTATTGCGGTGGACCGGTCATTTCTCACCGGAGGGGATATCTTCTCTTTGAAGGTGGTCGGTGACAGCATGAAAGATTCGGGCATCTTTGATGGAGACTATGTTCTGGCAAGAATGCAACCGACCGCAGAAAAGGGAGATATTGTGGTGGCGGTAATCGGGGAGGAGGCAACCGTAAAAAGATATTCTCCGGAGAAGAACAGAATAAGATTGGAGCCAGCCAATCCGGTCTTTGAGCCGATCACCGTGGATAGGAAAAGTCCAGACTTTCGCATCGCTGGAAAAGTGATCGGGCTTTTGAGAAAGATGTAAACGGTTAGAAAGTTGACAGGTTAAAAGGTTAGAAGGTTCTTTTGAAACCTGCAAACTTGCGAACTTTCGAACCTGCAAACTTGCAAACCTTCTAACCTGCAAACTTACCAACTATGAACATGAAAGAGCGAGTAATTTTGCACGTAGATATGGATGCCTTCTTTGCCTCGGTTGAGCAAAATGAGCGTCCCTGGCTTGAAAGAAAACCAGTGATCGTGGGCGGAGATCCCCAGAAAAGGCGTGGAGTGGTCTCTTCCGCCTCGTATCCTGCCAGAAAATATGGGGTAAAAGCAGGAATGCCCGTAGCTTTGGCAAGGAAGCTGTGTCCCCACGCCACTTTTATCACTTTGACAGATATAGAAAAATATAATTATATCTTTTCGCAACTGGTTAAAATATTCTATCACTTCACCCCAGCGGTGGAACCGTTCTCTATAGATGAAGCTTTTCTGGACATAAGCGGTTGCCAGAGGCTTTCCCGAAGTCTGGGTCTCGAGATTGGCACACCTTACCAGTCCTATGGATCCAAATTCGGACCCGAAGTCTGGGTCTTGAGATTGGCGAAAGAATTGAAAAGTGAAATCAAGACCGAATTAGGACTTTCTTGCTCGGTGGGGATTGCACCCAATAAGCTTTTAGCCAAACTAGCCTCATCTTTGAATAAACCGGATGGCTTAACCATCATTTCAAAAGATGAAGTAAAAAAGACCCTTTATCCTCTGGAGGTGGAAAAGCTTTGGGGAATAGGGGAGAAGACCACCAGAGTTCTTTCAAAGTTCGGCATCCGAACCGTGGGAGACTTAGCTTCTTTTCCGGTCGAGGTTTTGAAAAAACAATTTGGAAAAGTTGGGGAACAGCTTCATCTTATTGCTAATGGAATCGATGATTCCCCCATCCTGCTAAAAAGTCCCCCAGAGAAAAGCATGGGGCACCAGCATACTTTGCCCAAAGATACAAACGATCCAGATGAGATATTTTCGGTATTGCTCTCTCTGTCCAGCATGGTGGCAAGAAGGCTGCGGCAGAAAAATTTTCAAGGGACTACCGTCACCTTAAAGTTAAGATATTCAGATTTTGTTACTCTCACAAGATCAGAGACTATTGCCGAACCCACGGCTTCTGAACATTCTATTTATGATCTGGCAAAAAAACTTATCTCCCACTTCGATCTGAGAATGACCAAGATCAGGCTTTTGGGGGTATCCGTCTCTAATCTGGTGGGAGATAAATTTTCTTTCCAAACCTTTCTCCCTTTCCCGGAATATTATGACAAAAAAAGGGAAGTCTATTGGGTCATCGACAAAATCAAAGACAGATTCGGAGAGGATTCAATTAAATGGGCAGCCTCGCTCTTCTTCTGGTAATCCATCTGTTTCGGGCTTACGGGAGTATCAAGCTTATGGTCTTCAACCAAATAAGCTAACATACTCTGCTTCCACATAAGATCAAAGTCTAGTTCTTAGCCCATTTGGGCGTTAGCACCTACACCTGACTAAAGTCCGTTAGAATAACCTATGCTTACAAGAGATGTCAAGTTAATTAGTTGATAACCATTAGCTTGATTTAGGATGGTAAACCTAAAGGGTGTGCTGAAAAACCATCTTTGTTCGTGCGGGAATTGTCGTCAAGATCCCGCCCAGACGAGCGGATTCACCGTGAACGGATTCATCCTGAACGGATTCACCGTGAACGGACGCTCCTGTCTGGGGGCGTCTGCCCGCGATCGAAACCTTTCCCCGCCATAGGCCGGCGAAACGAAACCCAAAAGAGAAATTTGCGATGCATTCATACGAATTATAATTTCCCTTCAAAAAAGGGGGATTATAAGGTTAAAAGAGAGTTAAACTCCCGCTTCAAAATCTCAAGGGACACTACTGCAGGTACCCTTACCCCGAACCAAAAAAAATCATCCCGCCCCCGCCAAAGGCGGGGGAACGGGATGATTCTTTTTCCGAAAGTTCTGGAGTAGCCTTGTAGTGAGCAAGGCGAACCTATTACTGCCAGGTCGGATTCTCAAACAAGCTCGTTCTGTACCAACACTGTGGGATGAAGCGCAGGTAGTCTATGGGCGCAGGCCCGTTCTTGAAGATGTAGTTGAGCAAATACACCGCGTCAGTGATGTCTACATAGCTCGCACCACCCTGCTTAGGATCGATAATTCCAATACAACCACTACCATTTACATCCCCTTGATCTGCATACGGCTTAGGAGCGGGTCCACCCAGGAACAGATATTGCATCAGGTAAACCAAGTCGCTTACATCCATAGCCGGAAGCTCCAGAGTATCCGAGGCATTGACGTCTCCTCTATAGAAGCCCGCATATCTCAGAACCTTGTGCCACCACTGCGACCAGCTGTATCCGTCGTTAAGATTTTTTCCAAAGTCTATCCACACTTCGATGTGCTTTTGACCTGGAAGCAGATCAACAGGCGGAGCGGTCACCAGTATGGAGAAGTCGGTGTCCAAAGTAGCCGGATATGTAGCTGGTGCGCCTGGCCAAGGAGCGTAACCGAAACCGGGTTTGCTTATCAGTTGATCATACAAAAGACCCAGAAGCCAAGGAGAACCGCAGTATCCTGCACCCGGCCACACGTAGTACGGGTTGGGAACAATCCACATGTTATACATGGGATTATCATCAAACGGAGCCTTCATGATCCCGAATACCAGGTTTTCATCAAGTGGATCATACTCATATATCAGATTGTGAGCTTGATCCCAACCACCCCGGTTGTTGTAAGCATCGCCGACATCCCAGTCCTCGAGTAGAGCCGGATACATGTGCACGATCGGTATGGTTGAGTTTGGCGGGTTGTAGTAAACTTTGATCTTGATGGAAAAGTCCACGCAGGAGTCCATAATGCCCACGATGAACACCGAGTCAAACTCGCTAGGGACACCGGGAACGCCGGTGACGGCTTCGTCACAGTAGAAGTTTCCATAGGCTATGTTAGCGTTGTAGTCGGCATTATAATAGACATTCAGATGCTGACTTGGAACCCAGCCATAATAATTGCAGTTGTATATATCCAGAGCGATATGTTCCGAATCGGTGGCGACTATGAAGCTACCATCGAACAGATTATTAAGACCATTCCACACGAAGTTCTGCATTCCCGTGCCATCGTTTCCTACCGCTCCGAAGTTGGTAGCCCTCTGCTTACCATGATAAAAGTCCACCACGGCTTCATCATACGGAGGCTGGACCGTCAGGAGCACGTCACAGCATGTAGGACCCTGTCCATCCGCACCATTTCCGCACAAGCTCAAGGTGTAATCGCCATACGGAGTCAGTGCATCCGCGCTTACGGTCACGTCAGAAGTAAACACCGGAGGAACACCGTTCGGAGCGAAGCTGACAGTGATATGTGGGTTTGGCGGAGTGCAAGAAAGAGTGACCGGCGAGACGTAGTTCAAGATTTTTCCCACGTCCACATGGTACTTCACTGCCGGTAGATCGCCAGGAACAGCATACTCGTGAGAAGGCGAGCACTGAATAGTGAAGGTCGATTCTAGAGGCGCTATGCTGCACACGATTGCCTCGATGCACCAATCCGTGTAGAGTCCATACTGTTCATACATTGTCTCCCACAGGCCGGTAGGCCAGTAGATTCCAGCCCGAGTCGAGGAACTGATATCATAATCATCGCCCAGCAGGTTCAAGGCATCACCCGGATCAAAGGTAAAGGAATACCCCACATGGAATACCTCACCCGGATCGAATACGATCCCCTGCGGATAGGTTTGAATTACGGTCCAATTCGGATAGAATTGCACACTGGTGCTGGGGATACAGAATGTACCTATGGCCTGATACGGCGGATTATTATCCGCAGGATGCCCCATACCATCCGACAGCCACACATAGTAACATGGATCTGGATCGCCGCTCATAGCGTAATGCGCGAATCTGATCCTCTCCAAACGTCCACCGTGGTCTATAGGCATGTTGAATCTCTCATTCGGATAGTTGCGTCCGGAAGTCGATGGCAGAGCCCAGATATAAGCCGGATAGTTGTAATAGGTTAAAGAATCTACCGCAGTGTCACACGGCGCTTGCACACACTCAAAGTGGTTGGTAGCCCCGCTCACCCGGAGCATGGTCACACCCACTGCCTCCGGGGATCCCCACCAGCTATGATGCTCAACCCATTCCGGAACATCCGGATCGTAGAACCACTGGTGACAGCTGTCGCCCGGCATACCTAAGTTGTTGTCCATGAGCATGCTCGGCATCGGCGTGGGACCGGCGGCCCATCTTATGGCTATAAAGAAGGGCTCCCAAACGCACACCGGCTCAGGCAGGTCGATATGTGTCCAGTTCGGGTAGAAGCTGGTAATGTTGTAGATATCCGAGAGGTATATCCGCGTTCCCGGACCATCGCAGCTGTCTTCACACTCAAGATATACAGCGATCTGGACATTCGCTTGAGGAGCGGCTGCTCCCCATTTATAGAGCGGGAATTCCACATCGCTAATCAAATACGGATAAACCGGGGGCTCACAATAATCCTCTGGATTATAGTATTTTGCCACCTGGAAGCCTTCCCAAATCCAGCTCGCATACCCGGCGGGACTGCCGTTATCCTGCTGCATGTTGCACTCTATCGGACATTGAGTTCCCTCGCAACTGCCGATAGCGCTCAGGTAAAAATATCCCGGAAGAGGTGGTGTCCAGACATCCCCCCACTCATACCAAGCCCCGGGGGTTGCGAAGTAAACAAACTGGGAGCAGGTATCAGCGTAAGCCTGGTTGCTAAACCTCAAGGCAGGAAACGAGCCGGATGGCGTTGCACTGACATATTCCGCCGCCAGCCAGAACGGTCCATCAACGCAGATAATATCGGGCAGATTCACTGTGACATAGTTAGGAGACCATGCGGTGATAGTAGCCGGGAATTGATAAATCTCCGCTCCCGGTCCATTGCAGTATGGCGTAGTAGCCTCATAGAGGTGGAAGATCACATCCACTGAGGTAAAAGAGCCTGTCCAGTTGACCCACCTTGACTTTATCTGCTTTATGTGGAAGGGATAAATATCTGAACCGCAAGCTATGCACATCGTTGCCGGATCCAGCCGAATAGCATTCTGATCTCCCTCAGCCCAGCCACCGTAATAATAGCCGGGGGCAGTGATATACCGTGCCACCTCACAATTATCATTGTGAGCCAGAACGGTCAAAGTCGCGCTCACCTTTGCGCCATTGATGCTGAAGGTATAAGTGCCCGGAGTAGTGCTGGCATCAGTCTGTATGGTCACGGTCGCAGAGGTCGTAGGAAGCACAACCGGATTGGGAGTCACTGTGGTCACACAGCTCGGACAGGCCGGATCAGGTGTAACCGTCAGGTTGCACGAGGTCACGGTTCCCGAGAAGGTTACGTTTGCCGTATAGTTAGCCGCCGTTCCCGCAAGCACAGTCTGAGTTGTGGGAACAATAGAGTTAACATAACAAGTATCAGCCGGCGGAACTGGGCAAGTGTTCTGCGGATGGGTCCTGCCCTGAGAGTAGAGCATAAGTGGTCCGGGGAATCCAATGGATTGCACCAAATCGAGCCAGCCACCGCCATAGTCGTTATAACTCCGGCAGAAGGCAGTCGCATTATCCTCGGTAACCATATCCACGGCCAAGCCATACAGGTCAGTTGAGATGTAGACCGCCGCAAAGTAGGGATCATTAACGCAGCACGAATCGGTCATGGGTATGGGAAGAATGAAGTATCCGCCGCCGGTCGGGATATTATAGGTGTAAACGAGTGTGGAGCAGATGACATCGGGCGGATTTATATAATAGCCGGGCTCAGGACACGAAGGAGTTCCCACATTTGCGAGAATGAAACCCTGGACGGCTACGGGTGCTTCTACCCAGGTCGCTGGAAAGTTCAGCTGAAAGTCAATCTCGTCCACCTTGAAGGGCCAAACATTCGTGCAGCCGTACACCGTCGGATCCTGGTAGTTGGCATACCATTCCAGACCATAGATCCAGTCGCCCACAAACCAAGCGGGGGTTCCCGCCAGGTTACAAAGATCCTTGCCTCCTGGGGCTCCCAACCTTACCGGTGTTCCCGAAGCAGGAGTATGGCTAATAGGTCCTTTCTGCGGATGTCCTGTCGCTTCAATGAGAGCCGCCTTCTTCTCGATCGCCGCAGGCTTTGGTATAGAAGTAGCACTCTGCTGTAACACATGCTTAGGCGGGCCCGGAGCCTTAAAAGGTGTCTCCACTCCCGGCACGTCTGCCGGAGCCGGCTTTAGCGCTGAGGGCGCTGGGGGTGATAGCCTCTTCGCCGCCATAACCCACGCACCAGTCACAAGTATTGCGGCCACTAAGACCAGAACTAAAAAGAGTTTTTTATTCATTACATTTCTCCTTTGAAACAAAGGTTAACAAAAGAATTTGGTTTACTATGAAACCAGCTTATTTTTTAAGGGCATCGCCTCCTTTCAAACCCTCATCGGGACACTCCGTCCTGCCTCTGAGTCACTTGGTAGCCGCAGGCTTCAGCCTGCGCTCAAGCTCAGAGAAGAGACTATAGTCCCTTCGAAGGTAGTTATTCATTTGCCTGAAAGAAGGAAACCGATTTTTGATACCGATACATTTATAAAAAGGACGTAAGTATCCCCTTACTTTTTATCGGCATTAAAATCGCCTTGAACAGAGGTTATTTAGTTTTTTTAAAAGGGGTAAAGCACCAATACTTTTTTCAACTTACGAGAACTCTCTCGTCTATAGTAAATATAATGGTAACCCGAAGTTTGTCAAGAGAAAAATTAAAAAAGATTATATTTTTTAAACTATTCTTTCTTGCCCCCTGAACAAACAACCCCTTGATTGATAATAAATTAAAAGGAAATAACCGGGTTTTATCTAAGATTGTCTAATTTTTGAACAATATATTCTTCTCGGTTTTTTCAAAAGAGGGAGAACTTTTTGGATATATGACCTCACCTTTTATCTCCCTTTTACAGAAGACCGAGATTTTAAATAATCCCCCTTTATAAAAGGGGGAATTAGGGGGATTATAAAAAATTGCCACAAAAGAACAATGTCCCCTTCTTAGCCACTTCAGTGGCGTCAAGTTGCACCTAAACCTGACTAATGGTCATCAACTAATTATCGTGACGACCCTACATAGCGTGGTGAGAGGAAACGTAGGGGCGACCCTGAGGGTTCGATTTTGCTCACCCTCCCTGAGCGAAGTCGAAGGGTGGTCGCCCGTAAAACCAGTTCGGGAGGGGACAAGCCCCTCCCCTACATAAGCTTTCCGAGAACAAAATGCTATGTTCACAAAATCTGTCAAATTTAAAAGTTGATAACCATTAAAAGGGGGAATTAGGGGGATTATAAAAAATT
>Ga0315289_10011182_pt1 | contig 12743 bp, 8 predicted proteins | sample YL17G11_40_MG_FD_203452 | JGI IMG/M metagenome (GOLD analysis project Ga0315289, IMG submission 203452) | Sediment microbial communities from Yellowstone Lake, YNP, Wyoming, USA - YL17G11_40 | ecosystem: Environmental > Aquatic > Freshwater > Lake > Sediment | place: USA: Wyoming | collected...
AAACATTGCCAGATGGCGCTGTGCTCCGAGTCAATAGGGAGAATATCTACTTGCCTTTTTCGCGCCAGCTCCATAATCAAAGGGCCTGCCGCGACCAGTGTCTCCTTATTGGCAATCGCAACAGTGTGGCCAGCTTCGACAGCGGCAAATGTGGGCCGAATGCCTGCAGAGCCTACGATGGCATTGACAACGCGCTCCGCTCCACCCCAGCCCGCCAATTCGCAGAGCCCCTCTTCTCCTCCGAATACCTTGACTCCTAAGCCAAAAAGTGCCGACTTCGCTTCTTGGAATGCCGCTGAATCGGATACGGCCACAGCCTCCGGTTTGAACTCTCGCGCAAGGGAAACCAAATCAGCAATTCGCCGATGAGTCGAAAACCCGCAGATCTTGAATTTGTTCGCGAGCGCCCGCACGATATCCAGCGTGCTCCGTCCGATCGAGCCCGTTGCACCAAGCAAGACAAGTCGCTTTTCATTCATGGATGCATCGTTTCCCGTAGCTGTCAGCGGTCAGTTCACAAAAATATCTGATTCTATGGCGAATTCTTCTTGGAAAGCCTGCGCCATCTCCTGTCGAAGCTGCGTCATGTCAACCGACCGACCCAGCTCCTCGGACGCCGATGTCGAAGCTGCTCGAAGCCGTGAAGACAGGTCGTGACAAACCCGCAGCGAAGGAAGCCTCAAAAACTGAACAAGTCGAAGATGGTCCGGCCCACACAATATCGAGCCATGCTGAAGCAAAGCACCGTTCAACAGACGCTGCGCACTACCTACAATCTTCTTCCCCCGAACACACACTTCCCAGCGCGATTTTCTGATAAAGCATGAGGTTCTATCCGGCAGGTTTTCCCGGGGATGACCCCGCACTGCAAGTTCCGCGGCGATTCCGAGAGCGCAAAGTCCGTTCGTGAGGGCTTGCCCTGTGTGTTGCAGAGCGGATCGAGCTCTCTGGAATGGATGGTTGGGCGGCAGAATCAGGCAATAGGTCAATTCCTCACTGTGAAGAACCGCCGCACCGCCCGTTGGCCTGCGAACCCACGGAATTCCTTCACGCTGCATGGCCTCATGCTCCAGAACCTCGTCGGACTGATGGAATCCAAGTGACACCGTGGGACAGACCCACTCATAAAATCGCAGCAGAGCACCCTGCTCTCCTCGTGCCGCCCGCTCGAGAAGTTCGGCATCGGTGGCCATCAGAATATCGCCGGCCTGAGCCGGTTCCTGTCGAATTCCAAGCCGACGGCGCTCCGAAGAGCCTCGCTTCAATGAAGAACTCAGGCGTTCACAATTCATCGGCTTCCATTCGTTCAGAACGAGTCCGTCGTGCTCCGGCGATAATTCCGCGCTTGCTTCCTCGAATAAAAGCGATAGCATGTTGGAGCTCGGGAGTCGGTGAGCATTCCGCTTCGATTTTGTCCAGCGCCTGCAGCACATTGAGTCCACTGCGATAGAGAATTCGATAGGCTTGCTGCAGAGTTCGACGAGTTTCAGTGGAAAACCCCCGACGGCGAAGGCCAACGGAATTCAGCCCGCAGAAGATCAGCGGTTCACTTCCGGCCAGAATATAGGGTGGCACATCCTTTGGCACGCGAAAGCCTCCGCCAATCATCGAGTGACAACCGATTCGCACAAACTGATGAATTGGCACGACGCCGCCTACAATGGCGAAATCCTCAATCATCACATGCCCGGCCATATTCACTGCGTTGGCCAGAATGATGTTGTCTCCCAAAAGGCAGTCATGAGCGACATGGGCATAGGCCATCAGAAAGCAATTCTTGCCCACGCGAGTCTCTCCATTCTCGCCGGTGCCACGACTCAGAACACAAAACTCGCGAATGTCGGTTCCATCACCAATATATATATAGCTCTTTTCGTTCTTGAATTTAAGATCCTGCGGACGCGACCCCAAAGCGGCTCCATGCCCGATGCTGACATTCTCCCCCAGACGCGTGCCCGATTGAATACGAGAACAACTGCCAATGCTGCACCCCGGCCCGATAACCACATCGTCCTCAATGATCGCATAGGCTTCGATTCGCACATCATCGGCGATCACAGCCTTCGGACTCACAATCGCTGTTGAGTGAATTACAGGCATGCTACTCGACTCATTTCATCAGGAATTCTATTGACGGTCAACCACCAGAGCGGACATATCGGCCTCCGCCACGATGACATCCTCGACGCGAGCCTCTCCGCGCATCTTGCATATCCCCCGGCGGAACATCTGCAGCTCGACCGTGAAATAGATTTGATCTCCGGGGTGAACCGGCTTGCGGAAACGCACATTGTCCAGACCCGTAAAATAAACCATCTTGCTCTCCGGATTCTCGACCGAATTGAGAAGCAGAACGCCGCCGGTCTGCCCCATCGCTTCAATGAGCAAGACGCCCGGCATGATGGAATGACCCGGAAAATGCCCATCGAAGAATGGCTCGTTTCGTGTGACATTCTTCAGACCGATGACCTTTTCTCCGGGTGTCAGTTCGAGAATCCTGTCCACCAAAAGCATCGGATAACGATGCGGCAGCAGGCGTTCGATGGCATGGGAATCGAAAACATAACCCGTCCCCAATCGGCTGCCGTATTTGCGAGTGATGAGGGTCGTATCGTATTCTTTGCGCAGCCGTCGCGCAAGCTCAATGTGGGCCGCATGCCCGGCCCGAGCAGCGAGGACATGTCCCCGCAGAGGCAAGCCGACAAGTGCAAGGTCTCCAATAAGGTCCACCACTTTGTGCCGTGCAGGCTCATTCGGAAAGCGGAGCGGGCGATTGCCCAGAGTCTCCTCGCCCAGCACAAGATCGCTCTCCTGCAAATGAAACAGTTCCGCCAAATGCTTTAAATCCGACGGTTTGGGTTTCTGGTCAAGGAAAACCAATGCATTGTCAAGGTTCCCTCCCTGAACCAATCCCTGCGCTCTCAAGTGTTCCGCTTCCGAGATTCGACAAAAAGTGCGAGCGGGAGCAAATTCAGGCACAAACTCCTCCAGGGAATATAAGGAGGTATATTGCGTTCCCAACGCTTTGCTCGGATAGTCAATCATATAAGTTACGCGGAACTCGCTTGAAGGAACGATAACGAGATCTACACCCTGCTCCTCGTTGTGATAAATGATCGTCTTCTGCACGACGAGATATTCGCGGGGCGCGTCCTGCTCAACAAGCTCTGAATCCAGCAGTGCCTCCGCGAAACCCTTGGCGCTTCCGTCCAGCGCCGGCGGTTCATCGCCGCTGATTTCGATGGCAAGATTGTCGATTCCCAAACCGGCCACTGCAGCAAGGATATGTTCGACCGTGTGCACTCGGTAGTTCGCATTGCCGAGCGTAGTGCCGCGAGCCACGCTGACCACCGCACTGACCAAAGCGGGAATCACAGGTTTTTCCGGCAGGTCGGTGCGCACGAAACAGATGCCCGCGCCGATCTCGGCAGGCTGGAAAGTCACTCGTGTGGCGTGTCCCGTATGCAATCCGATGCCACTGAGTGTGACCGGTCTTGCGATCGTTTTTTGTTTCGTATCCATTAAGGTTTTTTCTCAGATGAAGTCATGATTTGTTTTAGCTGCGCTTCCAGAGCGCGCACGCGCCGGAATAGATCAGGCAAGCGCGTGATGCACGCCTCGATGCGCCTCCAGAGTCCATGAGGCCGGGCGGGAGTTCCCGACATAAGGCCACCGTCAGGAATGTTGTGGCCCACGCCGGATTGAGCTCCCACCTGGGCACCGTCACCGATCGAGATGTGTCCTACGAAACCCACCTGTCCGGCGATGCGCACTCCCCGGCCGATTCGAGTGCTCCCCGAAATCCCTGTTTGGGCGGCAATGACGCTATTCTCACCAATGACGACATTGTGAGCCACCTGAACAAGGTTGTCCAATTTCGTTCCCGCGCGAATGCGCGTCTCTCCCAAGGTGGCCCGATCAATCGTTGTGTTGGCTCCGATTTCAACCCCATCCTCAATGACCACAATTCCCACCTGAGGGATCTTTCGATACTCGCCCGTATCGGGCACAAAACCAAATCCGTCCGCTCCAATGACCACTCCGGGTTGAATAATTACGCGATTACCAATCTGCACATGCTCGCGGATGGTGGTGTTGGGATAGATGAGGCAATCGTCTCCGATACGGCACTCCGGTCCAATGACAACATGCGGAAAAAGAACCGTCCGTGCCCCGATATGACTCCTTCGGCCAATGAAACAGAATGCTCCGATGGAGACCTCGGAACTCAGCTCGACCTCGGGCTCCAGCGTCGCCGTCGGATGAACGCCCTTCACCCAGGGTTCCTGCGAGAAAAAACGCTCAAGCAAGATCAGAAAGGCCATGTACGGATTTTCCACCTCGATAAGAGTCGGCCCCACCGCCGGAGTTCCGGGCGAGACCAGAACCGCGCCGGCCTTCGATCGCGCAAGGTATTGAGCATAGCGAGGATTCGCCAGAAAGGTCGCTTCATTGGGGAGAGCAGATTCGATCTTGCCCAGTCCCTCGATAATCTGGGTCCCGTCGCCAATGACCTTCCCTCCGACGAGGGTTGCCAATTCAGCCACGGTGAGACGGATGGACACGATTCACTCCTTCTTCAGAAGTTCCAGCACCCGTTCAGTCAGGTCATATTCGGCCTTGGCATGCACCACATTCCCCTGTGATGCGTCAAAGATAAAATCGTAGCCGTCTTCATCTCCGACTTGAGATATGGCGGCATTGACCTTTTCCACGACGGGGCGTGTCAGCTCAAGGTTCCGCTGAAAGAGCTTCCCTTCTTGACCCCAGATTTCCTGCTGAAACTGCTGGAATTTGAGATAAAGAGACTGCAGTTCCTGCAGCTTTTCGGATTTCTTCTCGTCCGAAAGCAGCAAGGACTGTTGCTCCATATCGGCTTCCATGTCCGCGATCTGCTGCTTCATGCTCCCCGCCTGCGTTTCCCATTCCTTGTTCTCTTCCGCCAGCTTTTTCTGAGCCTCTTTGGACTCCTCAAACTCGGAGAGAATGCGCTCGGAATCAATATATCCGATTTTGAGGCCGGCCGCATAGAGAGGCGAAATCACGCACAGCGAAAGGAAAGGAATAATGAAGGCCCACAAATGTCGCTTCATCTTGCACTCCCTTTGGCTATATTGACAATTTTTTCATTCACCATTTGCACAACTCTTAACAGAGGAGAGGACTAGTGCCATTTTCGGAAAGGCTGTCTCGTTCTTTTCCGCACTAGGCCGCACACTCCTGCGTGCGGAACCGCGGGACGCGGGAGCGTCCCGCCTAGTGAATCAGGAAAACATCGGGAAAACATTTTCGGAAGCGATGCTACAAGCCGCGGCCAAATTGAAAATGCGGTTCCCACTTCGTCGTGCGCAAGCCACGACCGTCCTCATAATCGAGGCCAAGACCGTAGTCAAGGCCAATCATGCCGACAAAAGGCATAAAGAGTCTGATGCCGAGGCCGACTGAACGCTTTACATCCGAAGGATTCGTTTCTTCAAAGCTTCGCCACACATTTCCGGCGTCGGCGAAGGTGAGCAAGAAGATCGTCGGGTTCCGCAGGACGGGAAAACGCAATTCCATGCTTTCTTTGAAGAGCGTCTTGCCACCGACTGCGTAGCCGCCCGACTGCGGACCGACCGTCCGCTCGTCGTAACCTCGAAGACTCGTTCCCAGCGATAACCCACTTCCGCCCATAAAGAAATAATCGAAGTAGGGAATATCATGCTGATCCCGCGTGAGACCATCCAATGCGCCCGCCTCGAGGAGCGAGACAAGAACAAATCCCGCGGGCAACGGCAAATACCATTGCGTGGAGAGATTCAACTTGGCAAACTGATCATGGCCTCCCAGAGGCCCGCCCGTGAGTTCTGTTCGGAGCGTATTGACGGATCCACTCGTCGGAAACTCCGGATCATCTCGACTGTCTCGTGTGACAATCTGGGTGAGGCTGGACGAAATGCGCGCCACATTTTCCTGCAGATCCCGCGGATTCGTGGCTCGGAAACTCTCGGAGAAATTCGAATACACGGTATGATCCAGCCGATAGATATAATCGAGACGGAAATAGTCATCCGGCCACTTTAGACGCCGCCCCAGCCGAAGAGTTCCTCCGATAATGTCCTCGTCAAAACCATAGTAGCTGCCGCCTCGATGGGTATCGAAAAACGAAGCCCCAATCAGGGTCCGCGTGTCGAGCAGCCAGGGCTCCGTGAAGGAAATCGAGAACGAGCGATAGACTTTGCCGAAATTCCAGTCGAGGGAGAACTGTTGTCCGGTTCCGAGCAGATTGACATCCTGTATCCCAACGGTTCCGATAAAACCGTCCCGTTCGGAGTAACCGGCGGATACCATGGCCTGCAGAGTGGATTTCTCCTCCACTTTGACATAGAGATCCACTTCGCTGTCCGAAACCGGAATGATATCCGGGACGATATTCGAGAAATAGTTGAGAATCGTTACTTCACGAATCGAGCGCCGCAGACGAGAGACATCAAAGGTCTCTCCGGGAAAAAGAACGAATTCACGGCGAACGACCTTTTCTTTCGTCTTGGTGTTCCCCTCGATATAGATGCGGTGGACTTTAAATTCATTGCCTTCATTGACCGCAAGATGCACATCCACCGTATCCGGACCTCGAGGCGACTCGGCGGGCACAAGACTCGCATAGATATAACCGCGGTCATAGTACATCGCTCCGATATCCTGCAAGCCCTGCTGGAACTTCTTTTCGTTGTAACGATCCCCGCTGGCGATTTGCAGCTTTCCCGCGAGAATCTCCTGCGGGAACAACTTGTTGCCCGCCCAAGTGATGTCCCCATAATGATAAATCCCGCCCTCTTGGACGGCGATGGTGATGATCATGCGGCGTCGGTCCGGGGAATAACTGATGCTGTCAGACACCACCTTGAAATCCCGATAACCCGCCGCTCGATAGAATTCGCCCGGAGCCTTCAAATCCTCGCGGAATTCCTCTTCCTTGAATTCCCCGGAACGGAACAGCGCCTTGCGCCGTGTCTTCTTGAGAAGTTTGCGCAAGGCCTTGTCCGAAAATGCCGTGTTCCCGACGAAGTCAATCTGTTTGATCTTGACCTTTTTCCCTTCGTCAATGGAGATTTTGACGACCTGTCGTCCCGTCGTGGTCGAGGTGTAGGTCTCGGGTTGAACCGTCGCCAGCAGGAATCCTTTTGAAGTGTACTTCGTTTTCAAGCGGCCGGTGAGACGCACAATGTCTCGCGGATGCAAGACCTGTCCCGGGGTCAGTCCCATGGCTTCTTCGAGGTCCTCTTTCTTCAGCTTGCGATTTCCTGTGATCTCCACCTTCTCGAGTCGCGGATACTCCTCCACACGGATAACCAGATAGATCCCCTCGGCAACCTCGCGGTCTTCCAGAATCTGAACATCCGAGAATAGATCCAGAAGCCAAAGCTGGCGAATAGCCGTCTGAACATCATCGCCGGAAATCTCCTTGCCCACGGAAAGCCCTGAATAGGCTCGAATGAGACCGGCATCCGTCGTCTGGTTCCCCTCAATCGAAATTCCGAGAACGCGCAGTTTGGGCGGCGTCACGGCACTTGCGGAAAACACACACGTCAAGAAACCAAGAAAGAGTCCAAAATAGATCCGCTTCACGGTTGCAGCTTCCGAAATTTAGCTTCAGTGAGAATAGCCAAAGACTTTCCTACGGTTCAACAGCGAAAGAATATCGAAGAGAAACCGACTCATCCCGTTTCCGTTCCAAATTGTCATATTCCACCGAGAGGTCTACAACCAGGTCAGGAGAAATGGGGCGCATGCGATATTCCATCGTCCATAGATGAATGAATCCCAAACGCTTTCCCGCCAAATCCATTTCTTCTCCCTCGGTGAGTTCTCCCGTATAAGAAAAGAACAGATCTCGCATCAGGAACTTTCCCGCCGTGAGCTGCGATCCGGTGAAATAGCGCACGCCAAACGATTGCGAGATGGTATCGGCCGGTGCACCATTCACGCTCCGTCGCGCGCCGTATTGACTCTGCAAAGTCGGCATAACGGAAAAAACATCCAATCCTGTCCACCGTTCCAAATGGCGCTCGACAGGTCGAAGAAATTTCGAGCGAAAAGCCCGCTCGACAATCCCTCCTCCAACCCGCCAAGCTTGGCCTCCAATATCGTTCATCGAATAACCCAGCAGCGAGAGAATTTCTTCAGGGCTGGACTCGACCTCTCCTTCCAGAACGACCGACAGGTCATCCAGTCGGCCCTGTCGCGCCCGCGTGTTGGTTTCACGGTCAATGACATAGAGCGTCAAGTAAACGGGCACTTGCCTCCCCAGACTGTCTTGTCCCATTGTCTCGGCGCGACCGCTCATCACGGGCCGAGGATCTGACGCATCGAATTCGGCCAAGATCTCATCAATACGAAAGGTCTGGTTCAAGTAGTCCACTCTCCCCCGCATCGAGGAGATTTGCCCTTCACCATGAAAACTCTTTTCGTCAAGAACACCTGCCAGGAGCACGCCTTGCTTGGACGGATCAATTTCGGCATCCACTTCAAGGCGATCCACGAGGTCGGCGAAATTCCGCCACACCGGGGAGTCCCGCCAACTGGCAAAAAGCTCGGAATCCTTCAGTCCGGTGAATTCGGCGTAGTAGTGATTCCCTTCTTCGGGAATGACACGCAAATCCCAGCGCGCTTGCTTCAGTTTTCGCAACAGCCAGCGCGTGAACTTGCTCGTCCTGCCTGTTCCCTCGATAAAAGGATAGGTCACCGTCGCATTGTGAAACGCGACATCTCCTTGGATGAGCAAATGATCATCCTCCTGCGACACGGTAACCGTCTGTCCCTCGGGCGGCCCGAAAGTGAAGTAACCCTCCCAATCCGGCGCCATCAATCCGGGGAAACGCAAAGGCATGCCATTCCCGCCGCTCGTGATCTCAAGAATCCCCAAATCCAAGGCGGGACTCTCGACGCGAATAGGTTTCAACTCGCTGATTCCCAGTCCAGTTGTATCTCGGACACTTCGAATCGTCAACGAATGAGAGTTACTGCGGAATTGCACCTCCCCATAATCGAGGATTCCGGTCGGTGAGAGACGGACATTGACATCGGCGCGGACCGGAGTGGGTGCCAAATCCGCGAAAGTGAATGCGGCATCATTCAGCGAGAGTTCCGCTCCGAGAAAACGGGGCTTGTCCCAAGTTCCACCAATCCCGACTTCCAGAGTCCCTTTCCCTTCCTGGGTATGAAAATCTCTTGCAAGCGCGTCAACGATGCAGAGAAACTCTCCGTATCCGGTGATTTCACCGGCGAGTTGTCCTCCCGGAAGAGGATTGGTTATCAAATGACCTTCCAGATAGTAGTGTCCGAAGCTTTCCACCCGCGCATTCGCAATCCGAATTTGCCTCTGGCCCTCGTGATCAAAATCCCATGCAACGGTCGCCGCCAGCGTGTCAAACGGAATATCTTTCAGGATACGCCCATACCCTGCAGATAGAGTGATGTGCGCCGCAGGAGCGGTGACACGACCGGTGAGAGTGGCCTGCACATTCAAGGTTCCGTCCAGCCAATCCCCCTCGCCAAGCATCGGACGCAAAATCTCCTCAGCAACTTGACCGCCACTCGAGACGGCGAGGTCAATCGAATCCGCTCCTATATCCACACTACCCGATGCGGAAAACAGGCGGGTAACATCACGCCCGAATGCGAATTGTTGCACATCGCAGCGGCTTCCTACTCCGGCGAGTTCGATCGTGCTCCAATATCCGCTGATGCCAAACGCTTCCCCCTCGAGAAGGTTCAGATCCGCGGTCCACGCGGCGCTTCTCATTGAGCCGCAAGCACGCACATGACCGGCAATCATCCCGCGCGCGCGCGCCTTTTCCAGAAAAGGAAGATGCAGCGGAAGTCCATTGATCGGAATGCCGTGGATGTCCAAATCAATGTCCAACTCGGAGCGCTGCGGCCAAATCCTGCCCGTCGCCGTCGCGAAATCGGCAAATCGCCACGCGAGAATTTCCAAACTATCAGGTGTTATCACGAGGTCGAATGTGCCGGTCAGATTTTGGGTCGCTTTAATCTCCCATCCTCCTAAGAGCGCCACCGGACCATCCGACGCATGGATGTAGCTTCCTCGCAATGCCACGCCTCGGACAGGCGAGAAGACCTCAGGAAATGCGTTGCTGTCAACCGCCGCGTCAATGGTGAAGCTTCCCGAAAGATCTCCCCCCTCCAAGAGAACGCTGACATCACGAAACGGTTTCAATCGGTCTTGCCAAGCTTGTGCCGCAAGAACTGCCCAGAGTTGTTCCGTATGGTGGATATTTGCCGATATGCCTTCGTTAACCGCGGCGAAATCAATCCGGAGGGCCTCACCGGGTGCCCCTTCGTTGGCGATGAAATGCCAGCGTTTGTCGGCCATCATCACTTCCCCGGACAAGAGAGCCTCACCCGACGCGTCGCTGACGATAAGTGAAGCGCGAGGATGTTTTGCTGTTCCCTCGACACGCAGAGTAATATCGGAAACCCGAAGAAGTGATGGAAGACTATCCTGCGAAGTCAGGCGGAGATTGCCAACCAGCGAAACCGGAAAGTCGGCTCCCCCCATCCGAGCTTCACCTTCAATTTCAAGATCCCCGACGCGGCTCTTGGCAACAAGCTGTTCAAGACGCAAGGTCTCGGATGAAAGCGAAATCTGCGCCCTGATTTCCTGCAAAGCTAAAGGACCCAATTGGGCAGAGTCGCCTTTTAGCTCGAAAGAAACCTCCGGCTCGGAGAGTGCACCATGGACTGCAAACTCGGCCTGCAGGTTTCCGGAGAAAGCATGCGGCGCCCCAAATAGAAGACTCGCAAATTCTTCCCCTTTCAACGAGCGAATGCTGCCTCGTACATCCCAGGCCGGGCCGCGACGCAGCAAGACTTGACCGTTCGCCGCCAAGAGGCTGCCTCGCGAACCTCCTTCGAGTCTCACCAACTGAAGCGTGTCTCCGTGCAGTTCGATTCGCGCCTGCGCAAGCTCAAGAGAGCCATAGCCGGAAAGGTCCATGCCTATATTGGAGAGATTGAGATCTCCTTTCAATTGTGAAGACGGACCCGTGGCACAGAAGCGAATCCTGGCTGAACCTTCTCCTCCGCGAATCCTGCAGCTTGCAGGGAGTCTCGAGAGAGATGCAATTTGCTGCTCACCGAAAGAAAACTGTGCGATGGCATCAAGATGTCGCTCCTTGGGGCTCGCTGTGGCCGCAAGTTGCAGCGTGCCCGAGGACTGCTGCAAAAAACCACCCTGAGCGCTGAGACAAAGGGAACCGGCGGCGTCATGGAAGACTTCCCCGAGAAACTCCGAAGCGACGGATAGTGTCTCGCCTCGATGAATCGCAAAGACGCTTCCTTCCCGAAAAGTAATACGACTCAGACTGTCGAATCGGCCAAGTCCAGCATAGAAATCCGCGGGAATAGTCAATGAAGGAAGAATAGCTAAGGAGGAGTCCTTTCTTCCTTCCATGTTTTCCATCGCAAAAAACAGCTGGGGTCGCTGGCAGACTATTTGGCGGATTGCCCTTTCGATGCGACCCTTTGAAGCAATAGCCCGCCATACATTAACATGGGCCGTCACACTCTCAATCTGGAGACAACTGCCTGCCGTATCCAAAGGCAATGTGATGCCCGAGAGCGTGACACTCCCCCATCCCAATTCAACTCGCTCGATTGACGCGCTTGAACCAAGATGTCGCTGCAGGTAGGAAAGAAGAATCAGGCGAGATCGCTCATTAATGACAGAACGCGGTATCGCTACGATAGCGATGCTTAGCGCTATGAGCGTCAAAAAGACAACGGCAAGGAGTATTCTAACTTTCGACCGACGCATCACGCGCAACCTTTTGATCTCGCTTCCACGCAAAAAGTCCTCCCGGATCCAGCAGTCCCTGCAATTGAGACCGCGGCAACGCCGGTTGGGTTGAATAGGAAACAAAGGAAGTGCCGAATTTCTCCGAGATTCGTGAGCTCTCGCTGCACGACGGCATCACCCGGCGCAAGTGCACTTTGAGGAGGATTCCCAAGTTGCCCCGCGAGCCGAAAAGAAGATGACTCGTGGGAAGATTCTGTACGGTTCCTGAGCTCTCTCCGGCAAAAACCTCGATGTCCCCGCTTGCCGTCATCGCTTCGACAGAGAGCAGAAGGCGACGAAACGCGCACAACGGCGGCGTAAGAGAGGAGAGTGGCTGGTCTGCGATGAATCCCCCCAGCGTCGCTCGTTGTTTTTCACCGTCAAACAATCCAGGATACTCGGCAGCTAAACGCCGAAGCTTGGTGCCGGCCCAGTACCAACTGGAAAAAACATCTCCCCCGCAACTCCCCTCAAGGGCTCCCATCAGAACGGCGATAATGTTGTCATGCAAGCGGGGATAGTTGACCGGAAATGAACTGCCGGTGCCCAGGGGCAGGAGTTTGAAATGTTCGCGCCGGGCAACTTCCAACACGGCTTTGACATCATCAGAATCTGCAGGGGCAATGACAATCCGTGGACGCTCTTGAAGAAGCCGGTCGCCAAATTGATTGTGGAGTGACGCACTCAACTCCTTGGAAACTGTCGCCACCTTTACTCCTTCAACCGTCCATAGCGGCGTTCGCGCTTTTGGTACGACTCGATGGCGCTGTAAAGCTCCCGGCGTCGAAAGTCCGGCCAGAGAACATCCGTGATATACAACTCGGTATAAGCCAATTGCCAAAGCAAGAAATTTGAGATTCGGAGTTCGCCTGAAGTGCGAATGAGCAAGTCCGGATCGGGAAGA
>Ga0315289_10011184_pt1 | contig 12740 bp, 9 predicted proteins | sample YL17G11_40_MG_FD_203452 | JGI IMG/M metagenome (GOLD analysis project Ga0315289, IMG submission 203452) | Sediment microbial communities from Yellowstone Lake, YNP, Wyoming, USA - YL17G11_40 | ecosystem: Environmental > Aquatic > Freshwater > Lake > Sediment | place: USA: Wyoming | collected...
CAGCCCCAAAAAAGCTGAAATGGATCAATTTGCCATTGACTCTTTATATCATGTGAATGGATTTCTGGATGCAGGGTGCAAAATTGAAGGTGTGGAAGAAAAGAAGAATAAAGTTATGGTGATGGTGAGCATAAAGGAAGGGGTTCAGACCAAACTTGGCAAAACCTCCGTAAACGGTGGATTGCCTGAATTTGAGGAAAAAGTCAAAAAGGAGATAAAAATCTTGAAAATAGGCGATCCCTTCAACCAGGTCAAATTGAATGAGGTGGCCTTTAACATTAAAACCGTCTACGCCAACAACGGTTACCCCTATGCTGATATTCGGATGCTGGTAACCATGAGCCAGGATAAAACGGAAGCAGACTTGACCTTTAAAATAGATGAAGATAAAAAGGTCTATTTTGGCGAGGTATCTTATAAAGGTCTGAAACGGACTAAAGAAAATGTAGCCAAAAGGGAGTTGACTATAAAAAAAGGAGAGGTCTACTCCCGGGCAAAGATCATCGACAGTGAGCAGAGGCTTTTCTCCACCGGGCTTTTCAATTATGTGACTTTAGATGCTTTAGAGGCACAAGAAAAACCACAGAATCCGGATTTCACTTTAAGGGCGGTGGAGAAAAAGCCCTCCTATATTGGAGTCAAAGCGGAGCTGGCTCAAAATCAGCAGAACTATCAGACGCTCGATTTCACCGGGGAATGGGGAAACAGAAATTTAGCCGGAACCGCAAGAAAGATAGGGTTCTCCGCCTACTATGGCTACAAGATTCTTCCCAAAATAGAGAGGCTTTCCAATCGGCTCACCATCGGATATGTAGAACCCTGGTTTCTGGGGACTCGCACGGTTTTGAACCTGGACCTCTATTATGAACCTGGAGTAAAAAGCGTGGTTCAGCCGTATCGCATCCAATCATATGGAGGAAATGTCAACTTCAGCCGGGAATATAAAAAGTATACTAAAATATGGCTCACTTATAGCTATCAGCAAGTAAATATCTACGACATACCTCCAGACACACTGGAGACCTATAAAAGGGAAAAGGGTATAAGCGTCCGCCGCAAGATAATTCTTTCCGGAGAAAAAGATACCCGGGATAATATCTTTATTCCTCTAAAGGGTTCTTTCACTCAGGTCTCCACAGAATATGTAGGTGGATTTTTGGGAGGGGACAACAATTTCTTTAAGCTTCTCCTCTCCTGGTCCAGATACAATCTTTTAGGCAAACGAAATATCTTGAACGTCCTCGCCACTCGATTAAAATTCGGCTATGTGGAGGGACTTGGGCACAAGGATTATGTCCCCACGTTCGATCGATTTTATATGGGCGGAGCCTCCACGGTCAGAGGTTATGTGGAAAATAGCATGGGTCCAAAGGATCAAAGCGGAACCCTAACGGGTGGTAAAATTTTGTTGCTTGGGAATCTTGAATATCGGAGAGTTCTTTTCTGGAATATCGGTTATACCATTTTTATAGATGCAGGAAATATATGGTATAGTGTAAAAGATGTAAAAGGAAAAGATATTAAGTTGACCTCTGGCTTAGGCATTCAATTTTTCACCCCCGTGGGTCCCTTAAGATTAGATTATGGGAGACAACTCCCCATTAAAAAAAGCCCCCAAACCGGAAGATTTCATTTAAGCATCCTGTATGCATTTTAGAATGAATTTGAATTTTTGTAGCCGCAGGTCATTTGACTCAACTGAGCTTCAGCCTGCGAAAGAATTTGGAGTGTTCGCCTTCAGGCGAACCCTGTAGTCCGTTGGTCAAGGGTGCCCTCACCCCTTGACCAGATTAACCAGAATCGGGGTAAGAGTACCATGATCCAGCCCGTGATTGCGAAGATATCACTCCAGCACCTAACTTAAGTTAGGTGCTGGCTGGTATCCAAAAAAAGAAAAGGCCATGCAAAAACCAATAATCGGAATCACCTGCTCGATGGAGTATGACGATAAAGCAAGAAAATATCCGACCGCCTACGCTTTCGACTATTTGAAAAGAAGCTATTATGAAGCGGTAGAAAGGTCTGGAGGCATCCCTTTAATTTTGCCCAATACAAAAAAATTGAAACTGATAGATCAAATGCTAAAGGTAATAGACGGATTGGTCATAAGCGGAGGAAATGATGTAGATCCCCATTTTTATAAGGAAAAAAAGAAGGCTAAGAATTTAAACTTGACCAAGGAGAGAGACCTTTTTGAGATAGCTTTGGTGAGAAAGGCAAGAAGAAAAAAAAATCCCATCTTGGCTATATGTCGAGGTATGCAATTGGTGAATGTCGCTTTCGGCGGCACGCTTTATCAGGACTTTTCTTTTGAGAAAAAATTTCTTGATCATACCTTGGAGGGTTCTCTCCGTTATAACAAAACGCATTCTGTCGTCATTTCAGGAAATACCAAACTTTATTCTATAATTGGAAAAAAGAGAATAGAAGTAAACACCAGCCATCACCAGATGGTAAAAAAAATAGCCCCCGGATTTATCGTGAACGCTTGGTCTGAAAAAGACGAAGTTGTCGAGGGAATTGAAACAACAGATGATAACTTTTTGATCTGCATCCAATGGCATCCGGAGTTGATGAAGGATAGAAACTCCAGGCTTTTATTCGATTCCTTAATAAAAGCGGCGAGCAAACGCTTCGCTCTCCTCTCTCCCCTTGGGGGAGATTGAACGGAGTGAAACCCATAGGGTTGAACGAAGTGAAATGCATAGCAGGGTTAGGGGAAAGATCGTAGCGTCCGACGTTTCTGTCGGACGGAAAAAAACTCGACACAACAGTAAAAATTGAATTCACGTTGGATTTAGCTGATTTTTACAGGAGATTATTTGCAGGATGTTTTCATCTGTTTAATCCTTTAATCTGTTGGGAGAAAATAACCTGTTGGGAGAAAAAAAGAACTCTAACTAAAAGGAAAGGGTTTATGAGAAAATTCATTTTTATCTGGGTTCCGATTTTAATTCTTTTATCCTCGCTTTCAGTTAGTTCTCAAACTGTCTCTAAGGATACTTCTCAGAAGGAGATTTTGAAACAGCAAGGGCAGATCGATAGTTTGAAAATGCAATTCGAGAAGATTAAAGAGGAAGGTTATGAAAAGGCAATTGAAGGTGCGAACCAGAGTATCTTTATTTCAACTCTTGTGGTTCTCTTTGTAACTTTCATTGCTATAGTGGTTGGTATTTTCGGATTTTTGAGAATTAGGGAAATAAGAGCAGACTATAAGGAAACCAAAGCGGACCTTAGGAGAAGTTTTGAAGAAGATTTAGAAAAAGTAAAAAAAATGAGAAAAGACATTGAAGAAATATGTGATCGTATAAAAGAGAAAGGTAAATTCGTTGATGAAGAGACAGAGAATTTTATAAAAAGAATCAAGGCCCAGCCAAAAGTGGTTCCTGCGGATTTCTCTAAGCAGGTTTCGGAATTAATAAAAAAGGATTCCAAGACAGCTATTGAAGATTATGAGAAGATAATGAATAAGATTTTCGATCAAGGGGTTTATTTTACAATGGCTTACAATTATTATGTCGAAAAAAGATATGAGGAGTCCATTGTTGAGCTTAAGAAATTTATAAAGATAAATCCCCAGCACTATGGTGCCTATTTCGTGTGGGGGGTAGTTTTAGGATACTTAGGCAAGCATGTGGAGGCAATAGAGAAGTGTAAGAAGGCGATAGAGCTAAAGCCGGATTTTGCGGACGCTTATTGTATCTGGGGAATAGCTTTAGGGGAACTAGGCAGGTATGAGGAGGCAATAGCGAAGTTTAAGAAGGCTGTAGAGCTGAATCCACATTTTGCAGAAGCATATGCTAACTGGGGAGTGGCTTTAGGAAAATTAGGCAGGTATGGGGAGGCGATAGAGAAGTGCAGAAAGGCGATAGAGTTGAAGCCGGATGATACAAGGGTTTGGTATAACATAGCTTGTGTCTATTCGTTGCAAAACAACAAAGTGGAGGCATTGGAAAATCTTAGAAAAGCTATTGAACTTGACCCTGCGTGTAAAGCAAGAGCAAAGAAAGACGACGATTTCAAGAATCTGTGGGAGGATGAGGATTTTAAGAAGTTGGTTGAGTGATATGTCAAATGTCCCGTTGGTCGGGAGTGCCCTTCCGCCAGAGGCGGATCTGCCTCTGGCAGACACCCCCGACCTATCCGCTTAATCCATTGACAGTTCCGAGCTGTCAGAACCCTGTTCTGACACCATTTTTATGAATTGTAGCGTGAAAATTTGTCCCTGACCTATCCGCTTAATCCGTTGCATCCGTTGACACTTCTCTCCACCAGACACCAAAATCACTCGAACTTTAGGGGTGATAGAGATAGGGCGCCGGTTAGTGGGAGAGGTTGTTGTTCCCTCTCCTCTTGGGGGAGATTGAACGAAGTGAAATGCATAGCAGAGTTAGGGTGAGGGGGAATTAAGTTCTGGAGGAGTTAAGGCGTAAGCCTTTTATGCTCCTATCAAGTGTTGGTAGGGGGTTCCCTAACCCCCGACCACCTCCAACAAACTTACTGCCTAGAGCAGGGTTGAGAGGCAAAGTCAAACTAATGAATGAAAAAAAATTTTAAAAAGTACCCTCAGAAAGGTCAGAAACGTCAGAAACACCAGTCGTCATCTTATAAATAAGGATGGCATATGAACAAAAAGCAAAGGCTATCAAAAGTAAATTTATATGTCATCGCGGACAAGAAAATCTGTGGAGATAGATTTATAGAAGATGTAGTCATCCAAGCCATCGAGGGCGGGGCACAAATGATTCAATATAGAGACAAGGAGTCCTCAGACAGGGAATTTCTTGAAGTGGCGTTAGTCCTTCAAAACATCTGCGAAAATAGAAAAATACCATTTATCATCAATGATAGGGTAGACATTGCCGCCTATCTCAAACCAGACGGAGTCCATTTGGGTCAAGATGATTTGGCTCCCAGAATTGCTCGGAAGATTTTAGGTCAAAGCAAAATAATCGGAATATCTGCGGAAAACATAGAACAAGCCAAAGAGGCAGAAAAACATGGTGCGGATTATGTCGGCATTGGTCCAATATTCGATACCCTTACAAAAAAGATAGAAAAACCTGTCGGCTTGGAGATCATAAAGCAGGCAAAAAAATATTTGAAAACCCCCTTTTTCCCCATCGGCGGAATTAATTTGGAAAATATAGACCAAATTTTTCACGCTGGCTCGAAAAGAGCTGCAGTTGGTTCCGCAGTGATTTGTGCAAATGATGTCAAGACTGCCACAAGAAATCTCTTAGAGAAAATCCAGCACCTGAACACCAGTACCTAACTTAAGTTAGGTGCTGGATTGGATTCTTTTGGAGCCCAAGATGAGAAGAAATTTTTTTCGTTTTAATCTTGACAAATTTAGTAAACATTATTATCTTTTTACCGTAATAGTAGAGAGGTGAAAAGATGAATATATCCACTAGAGGAAGATATGGTTTAAGGGCGCTTTTGGAGATCGCTGTCCAACCAAAGGGAAGACCGCTGACCATCAGGGATATATCTGATAAGCAACAGATGTCGGTTACCTATTTGGAACAGATACTTCATAAGCTGAAAAAAGCTGAGATTGTGCGAAGCAAAAGAGGGGCAAAAGGCGGTTATGTCTTAGCCAGAGATGTCAATAAAATAACGGTAAGCCAGATCATCAACGCCTTAGACGGACCAATCTCGATCTCCTATTGTGACGCACCTGATCTTAGAGAGAAAAGCTGTATCGGACCAGAGGTTTGTGTCTCCCGCATTTTATGGAAAAGGTTGGAGGATTTAATAGACAAAGCCCTTTCCAGCGTCACCTTAGCTGACCTACAAAAGGAAGCTTTAGGTTTAAAAACTGCAAGGAGGAAATTCGCATGAATGCTTCGCAAACAAGAAGGATATATCTGGATCATAATGCCACCACCCCGGTTCATCCGGAGGTTTTCGAGGCAATGTTGCCATATTATAAGGATAAATTTGGCAACGCCTCGAGCATACACAGCTTTGGTAGGGAAGCCAAGGTGGCATTGGAAGAGTCGAGAGAGAAGGTGGCAAAATTCATTAACGCTTCCCCGCAGGAAATCTATTTCACCAGTGGGGGGACTGAATCTGATAACCTGGCGATTAAAGGTACCGCCTTTGCGAATAGAAAAAAGGGGAAGCACATAATCACTTCAAAAATCGAACATCATGCCGTTTTGGAAAGCGGTAAATTTCTGGAAAAGGAGGGATTCGAGGTTACCTATTTGCCTGTGGATAAATGTGGTTTTGTTGACCCTGATGAGTTAAAGAAAGCTATCAGAAAAGATACCATTTTGGTCTCAATAATGCATGTCAACAATGAGGTAGGCACAATCCAGCCTCTTGAGGAGCTTTGTAAAATCACCAAAGAAAAAGACGCATATTTTCATACGGATGCGGTTCAGTCTGTGGGAAAGATGCCTGTGGACGTGCAAAAATTAAATGTGGATATGCTTTCTATGTCTGGTCACAAAATTTATGGTCCCAAAGGGGTTGGGGCAATTTACATAAGAAAAGGAACCCGGATGACTTCATGGTCACATGGTGGTAGCCATGAAAGATCAAGAAGAGCGGGCACCGAAAACGTTCCCGGCATCTTGGGCTTAGCCAAAACCGCGGAGATTGCCCAGAGAGATATGGAGCAACAATCTCAGCAAATGAAGAATCTCACGGAAGCCTTTTATCAAAAAGTGACCCATGCCATTCCTGATGTAATTCTAAATGGACATCTGGAAAAACGTATTCCCAATACTTTGAATTTATCTTTTAAGGCAGTTGAAGGGGAATCGATAATTTTAAGTTTGGATCTGAAGGGGGTGGCGGTGGCATCCGGGTCTGCCTGCACCTCAGGAACTTTGGAGCCATCCCATGTTCTTTCTGCCATGGGAATCTCTCCGGAGATTGCGCAGGGTGCCGTCAGGTTCAGCTTCGGCAGAGATAACACCATGGCGGATGTAGACTATGTAGTCGAGATTTTGCCGGAGATCGTCAGCAGGCTAAGGGCGATGTCACCACTTTATGTAGGTAGGTAGATAGGTTTGTTAGAACAGACCCTCTCCCCTTTGGGGAGAGGGTAGGGTGAGGGGGAGATCAAATAGAATGTTACAGATTTATTCATAAACATAAAAAACTATAGACAAGCTTCACGATGCGTAGCCAAGCCTTCATGGCTTGGGCATTGAAGCGATTATTCGAAAAAGGGTGAATTAAAGATGTATACCGCAAAAGTGATGGATCATTTTCAGAATCCCCGCAACGTGGGGGAGATCGAAAATCCCGATGGGGTAGGAGAGATTGGAAATCCGGTGTGTGGGGATATAATGAAACTTTATATTAAAGTCAAGGACAATCATATCATAGACGCAAAATTCAAAACCTTTGGCTGTGGTGCCGCTATCGCCACCTCCAGCATGATCACCGAGCTGGTCAAAGGCAAAACCTTAGAAGAAGCAGAAAAAATTTCTAAAAAGACCGTAGCTGAAGCATTGGACGGTCTCCCCGCTAACAAAATGCACTGCTCTAATCTGGCCGCAGACGCTTTGCACAAAGCCATAGAAGATTACAAAAGCAAAAGAAATCGATAGCTCAAAAAAAGATTAGTTCCTAGCCACTTTAGTGGCGTAAGTTGCAACCTGACTAAAGTCAGTTAGAACAACAACAGGGCCATAGAAGATTATAAGAGCAAAAGAAATTCGTATGAATGCATAAGCATTTCTATGTTTATGGTTATGGGTTTTGGTTTCGGCCACGTATCGTAGGGCGTCTGCACGAATTCCGTGTCTTGAGATCGGTTTGGTCTACCGTCTTTTAAACGATTAACGACTGACGATGACCTTTTAGACGATACCTAACCGAAACCGTAACCTTTTAAAACGAAACCCAAAAGATGCAATGTTATTCAATTGACAAAGCACTAGAAGACAATAAACCGCTGGCGGTGGTGGCGATGAGTGGAGGGGTGGACAGTTCACTGGCGGCTTTTTTGTTGAAACAAAAAGGCTACCAGGTGGTCGGAATCTCCATGAAGCTCTGGGATTTCAAAGAGGTGGGAGGAGAGTCTCACACCGAGGGAAGATGTTGTTCCATAGAAGCTTTTGATGATGCCCGGGCAGTTTGCGAAAAAATGAAAATACCACACTACGTGGTCGACTTCAAAGATGACTTCAAAAGGGAGGTCATCTTAAACTTTGTGAAAGAATACAAAAAGGGTAGAACCCCGAATCCTTGCATTATATGTAATACAAAGATTAAATGGCAGTGCCTCTGGGAAAAAGCAAAAGCTTTAGGAGCAGAATATCTTTCCACGGGTCATTATGCCCGAATTAAATATGATGAGAACCGCAAGAGATTTTTATTACTTAAGGGGATCGATCCCACGCGTGATCAGTCTTATGCCCTTTGGGGTCTTTCTCAAGAAAATTTAGCCAGAACCATTTTCCCTTTAGGAGACCTCACCAAAAAAGAGGTCAGAGCAAAAGCAAGGGAATACGAGCTGAAAGTGGCGGAAAAGGCGGAAAGTCAGGAGATCTGCTTTGTGACAGATAATGATTATCCTAGATTCATAAAAGAATGGCTTGACAATCATGGGAAAGAGATTCAGCCCGGTCCCATCTTCAACTTGAAAGGTGAAAAAATCGGTGAACATAAGGGAGTTCCCTTTTATACCATAGGACAAAGGCGCGGTCTTTCCATCGCTTTGGGGAAACCCTTATATGTGGTTAAAATTGAACCAGATAAAAATGCCATATACGTGGGCGAAAATGATGACTTGTTCAGATCGACCTTCATTGTCTCCCATTTAAATTGGATAGCTTTTGATGATTTGGAAAAAGAGATGGAATGTGAAATAAAGATCAGGTATCAGCACGAACCGAAAGAGGGGATAATTTCTCCATTGACAAAAAATGAAGTTATGGTTAAATTCAAAAGACCTGAACGAGCCATAACCTCGGGACAATCTGCGGTGTTTTATCATGATGATGTGGTCTTGGGAGGTGGAATAATAGATAGGGTGGTCAGCGGTATGAACCAAACGTTTCACAGCAACGCATGAACGAATGAGCGGGAGAGCTAAAGTTTTCTTATGTATATAATTTTCAAAGCAAAAAAAATTAGAACCGTAAATCTAAAGTTAAATGGAGGTTTCCATGGTGGAGATCAAATTAGCCAGCAGGGGAAATATTCGAGACCTATATGTCGGCTGTGTCAAAGATGATGTCAAGTATCAGCAAGCTTTCAGTAAATCAGCAGACCTGTTTTTCAAAAAAGAGAAAAAGGGCTGGACCGGATTGGTGGCTTATGCTGAAGGGAAGTCGGTAGGTAGAGCAGAGTTCTATCCTCTGGAGGAAAGCTTTGCCGGAATCTCCGGTGATAACCTATATTTTATGCCCTGCATATTTGTTACTAAAGATCATCAGAAGAAAGGGTATGGTAGAAAACTTATGGAGGAGCTAATTAAGGCTACTTCTGACCGGAAAGGGGTGGTCACCTGGACGGTGGAAGGATGGATGCCCAAAGAGTTTTTCGAGAAGATGGGATTTGAAGTGGCATCCCGGATGAGACCGGCTCTTTTACTTTTGTATAAACACCAGGAGGATGCAAAAGCTAAGGTGATGAAACCTAAGTTTACCCCCAATAACAAAGCTGATAAGGTGAACATTGACGTGGTCTGGTCTCATTCATGTCCCTACATGATCGTAAATTATGACAAGCTTCTTCAGAAGGCAAAAAGTCTTTCTCCTTCGGTGGAAGTAACTGAGTATTTTCTGAGGGATAGAAAGGATTTGGAAAAATACGGAGAGATGAATGTGTATGTGGATGGCGAGACCCCCTTCATGGGACCAGCCTCCGAGGAGGAGGTCGAAAAGGTGGTGAAGGAACATCTGAATAAAAAGGGACTTTAAAGGCTTTAGTAGATTGAGGGATTGGACAAATACTTCTGAGTGTCGAATCGCCCGAGATGGCAGGTAATTTTGTTTTCTTTAAGGATGAATCAGTGGTCCCGAGGTAGCAGGATGGAGTTAAGGCGTAAGCCTTTTATAACGACGCCTAGAGGAACTCCTATGTTCGTCACGGATGCTCTCGTCCATGACGTTTTATGGTAACGGATTCATCCTGAACGGATTCATCGTGAAGGGACAAGGTGTCCGGTACCAACGATATTAAAAAAGGGGTTATTTTTTATGAAATCGAAAAAAGGTTTAAAGATACTCGTTGGTATTGTTGTAGGGATCATTGTTCTGCTTCTTTTGGTCTCTTTGGTGGTGAAGATCGTCTTCACCAAAGAGAAGCTTTTGTCCTTGTTGGTCCCTAAAATTGAACAGGTTTTGAATCGAAAGATCGAGATCGATGACATCTCGGTTTCCATTTTTGGCGGTTTGGGTGTGGATGTAGTTGGGATGAGGGTCATTAACCCTTCTGGATTCACCCAAGAGGAGCTTTTCAAATTTGATCGGCTTTTGGTCCGGGTAAAATTCTGGCCCCTTTTTCGTAAAAGGATCGAGGTTAAAAAGCTAACCCTGGAAAGCCCGTTAATTAATTTAGAGAAAAACACAGAAGGGGTCTCCAATTTCGCTGATCTGTTGAAAGGAGGAAAAGGTGGCTTTTTTCTGCCGGTTGCTTTTGATCAGATGGAGATAAAGGATGGTGAAATCCTTTATTCGGATGAAAAAGATAAAAAAAGAATTCTCTTGCATAAATTCGAGGAGAGGGCTACGCTTTCTTTAGACGAGAAGATGGAGAATGCCCGAGCAACCGGCACAATCTCCATAGATCAGATTGAGCTGGATTTGCCTAAATACCAAGGGAAACTTCCCGCACTTACCTTTTCATTAGAACATGATATAAATCTGAATGTGCCCGGAGACTCTTTAAACATAAATCTGTTAAAAATCGGAATTGCTAAAATCTCTATGGATATAAAAGGTAAGGTGGAAAAACTAAGCACGGCTCCGAGGATGAATTTAGCTATCTCGTCTAACGAGATTCCCCTGGAAGATGTTTTCGCCTCTCTGCCTAAGGAGGAATCTTCGCCTCTGAGTAAGCTTAAGACCTCAGGGAAGATGGGACTTTCAGCATCGCTTCAAGGGGAGATGAAAACAGATACCTTGCCCCAAATACAAGGGAAGATCTTTTTCCGGGACGTTCAGGTCGATTTTGCCCAGGTTCCCCAACCTTTCAAAATGCCCTATGGGGAGATAAATTTCAACAACACCAGCGTAAGCCTCTTTTCCTCTGAGGCGAAATTAGGCGAGGTCCCCTTGGAATTTAAGGCGGTGGTGGACGATTTCAAAGACCCCAATCTCACCTCTGAGTTGAAAATGAAATTTGATTTAGCTCTTTTGAGCGAGTTTAAAAAAATGCCCGAAAAAACAAGCCTGAAGGGTGAGATCGAAATTGATATAAAAGCTTATGGAAAGATCAAAAAACCCGAACAGATGAATTTATCCGGCAGAGTAGATCTAAGAAAAGTGGAAGCCACCACCCCAGCTTTAGGAGTTCCGGTGAAAAATTTGAATGCGGATTTGTCCTTTAAAGGTGGGGACGTGAATATCACCAATTTGGCATTGTCTTTGGGCGAATCCTCATTTGATCTGCAAGGCAGATTTTACCAGGCTATTCCCTACTTTTTATTCAAGGGTAAGGAAAAGCCGGTTTTGAATTTCAGCCTTAACTCGCCTCTTATAGATTTGGATAAGATATTTCCTGTGACCAAAGAGGCCGAAACTGAAGGAACAAAGGCGGCTTCAGATACAATATTGCTCCCGGACATCAATGCCAAAGGACAGATTTCCATCCAGAAACTTATATTTAGAAAAGTCGAATTTACTAATCTCTCCGCCAGCCTGGATGTTACAAACGGAATTTTAAGGATAGACAATGTCGCCTCCAACGTTTACACCGGCACAATCGGGGGGAAAGTTCTCTGCGATCTGAACGATATTAATAATCTCAAGTTTAATATGGACTTCACCGCCAGCCAGATCGAGGCAAATGACTTTCTTTCCAGATTCACCGCCCTCCATGACCATCTATTTGGAAAGCTCAACCTCACCGCTTCTTTTTCTGGAACAGGAAATGAGGTTAAGGATATTCAAAAGTCCCTTACCTCTTCCGGAACCGCCACCATCACCGATGGAAAGTTAGTCAACTGGGAGCTTTTGAATAACCTGGCTTCTTACCTGAAATTGAAAACCTTCAAAGAAGAACAAATTAAGACTTTACGAAACTCTTTTAGGGTGGAAAACGAAAGAGTATGGTTTGACGATTTTTCTGCTTCCGCAAAAAGTGGTGATTTTGAGCTTTCCGGATCGGTGGGAATGGATGGATCATTAGATTACAAGTTGAACGCGGTTCTTTCACCGGAGCTTTCGTTGAGATTCGATGCCTTAGGTGATCTTTCGCAGTATTTAAAAAACGAACAGGGACGGGTGGTTTTAGATATTAAGATAACTGGTCCTGCCAAAAATCCGGAATTTGCCCTGGATACTTCCAGACCTGAAGAGAAATTCAAACAACAGATGAAAGCAAAAGCGCAAGAGGAAAGTGATAAAGTAAAAGATCAATTAAAAGAGAAGGGGCAGGACCTACTAAAAGACTTGCTTAAGAAGAAGAAAAAATAATGGACCTCACCCCCTATCCCCCTCTCCACTTTGAGACTGTGTCATAATTGTGTTTTGAGGTTGTAGCCGCAATCTTTAGATTGCGTAAGTCATTGGAATTCAACATCTCGATTTCGCAGACTAAAGTCT
>Ga0315289_10011185_pt1 | contig 12739 bp, 18 predicted proteins | sample YL17G11_40_MG_FD_203452 | JGI IMG/M metagenome (GOLD analysis project Ga0315289, IMG submission 203452) | Sediment microbial communities from Yellowstone Lake, YNP, Wyoming, USA - YL17G11_40 | ecosystem: Environmental > Aquatic > Freshwater > Lake > Sediment | place: USA: Wyoming | collected...
GGTAAAGGCATCTCCAAGCTCGGTAACGAGATTCTCTAAATCCCTGACCTCTTTTAGTTTGCCATCCGGGCCGAATAGTTCTGCATGGAACTGGCCTTTAATTGGGAACCTAGCCCTCTTTGTTAATGTTCTTTTCATTGTCTACCTCCTTCTTGTGTAATGTCTCAGGCGTCCGCTCGTCCTTTATCTTGCCATCCGGGCCGAACAGTTCTGCATGGAACTGGCCTTTAATTGGGAACCTAGCCCTCTTTGTTAATGTTCTTTTCATTGTCTACCTCCTTCTTGTGTAATGTCTCAGGCGTCCGCTCGTCCTTTATCTTGCCATCCGGGCCAGTAAGGACGATGTGGATATTCGACTTGATTCCTTGCTTATCATGTTTCTCTGGCATAAATCCTCCTTAACAATATCGGTTCCTCCAGGTAACGGTTAAAGTCCCCGTGAAACCTGCGGTTAAAATTAAATTAGTGGTATCCTGTACTAAAGTCGGGAACTGACCATCGACCGTTGCCATGTCCTCGACAGTATTTTTCTTCACTACCCAGAGAGCAGTATCGAAAACTAAAACAGTCCCATTCGCTAAATTTCCAGTCCACTCTATCTCTTCGTCTGTATTATCACTGTGCAGAATTACGTTTGTGCCGACTCTGATAGCATCCGAGAGTATTGTGTAGACTGGGCGGATTAAAGCATTCCCCCCTGTGAAAATAACCGCATTATCAGCTACGGCATTTGCTATCGCGGTAGCATCTGAACTCGGGGCGACCGCATAGGCGAAAGGATCAAAGCAGATAAAGTCCAGGGTTCCTTTAAATACATCAGCAGATAGAAATACTCCACTTAATTGACTGAAGCGCGCCAACCAATACCGGTCATTAAGTGCGTCTAAAATAAGTTCTTCATCAATCTGGGTATTCAGCAACCGTTTGATGCTATCAATACGTGATGTCAGGGTTGCTGCATCAGCAGCCGATATCACAATGTCCAGGGATATGGTTTTGGGTAATATTTTACTATCACCGGCAAAAGACCTATCTTGGAGTTGAACACTATCTGCGCCATGGTTCATAGGTATATCATGTCGTGTCACAATAAGCCCATAGGCGCTAAGATCGGTTCCTCTATAGGTCAGACTAGCCATATCTCACCTGCTGCATTCGGTATAATTCCCGCGCTATCCGCTGAATATCTGCTTCCTCGCGTACTATCAACTGGGATATGCTGAAGTTGTTGGTTATTCCGGAAGCCCCGGGGGGACTTATCATTTCGCCCCCATGTACCATGGCTAGTTGAGGTTCACCAATTGCCCCGGGTACTACGCCTCCACTTGCATAGGCCTTAATGCTACCTAAGTTTAGTGTAGGAATTGTTTTGAGGTTCACACCAGGGATCTTGTTAATTAACCCGATAATAGAATTGATACCGTTAATGTAAATATTGACATAATTCTCAAATCCTGAGACAAGTGCATTCCAGATACCCTTAAAGAAACTGACGATCCCACCCCATATTTCCTTTGCTTTTTCAGAGATGGTATCCCAGTTTTTCCAAACTAAGACCCCTATGGCAATCAGTGCAGCTATGGCAGCAATGGCAATTCCTACAGGACCGGTAAGAGCTGCTAAGGCGCCCCCCAAGAATGGTAAAACGGCCACAATTCCAGGAAGGAGCACCAATAGTGGTCCGAGTACCATCAATAAACCACCTATGGCGGCCACTATAATTACGATGGTCTTAGTTAATCCTGGATTTTGTGTAATCCATTCCTTTATACCTTCAAGAACGGGCTGAATTCGTTTAAATAAATCAGACAAAAGTGGAATCAAAGCTCCACCAATCCCCTCCATAACATCGCCCATGTTATTTTTGAGAAGTTCCATTTGACCGGCAGCAGTTTGGGCATAAGCCTGGGCCTGCCCCGCGGCCATTTTCTGAACTTGTGCTAGTGCCTCAGTAGAAGTGGCATTTTTGTCAACAATAATTCCATAACGAGTGAGCATGCCCAGGTTGCCAGCATAGACTTTGCTTATAAGTTCGCTGGCAGTAACCAGGTCCATACCTTTCCATCTGGCCACATCCATGGCAATACCAAGAAGTTCCTGTGCTTTGGATAAATCCTTGGTAAGCGGAACTAAAGTTGATAAAGCCTCTCGTTGTTGACTATCTTCAAAGGCCGTAGCTTGTTGGGTTTTATCTATCCAGTTTTCTAATTCACCAGTAGCTCCACCATAAGCCAATCCCACATTGTCCATTGCTACTCGTAGGCGTTCTATCCCAACTTGCTCATCGGCTGCTGCTTTGGTGGCAAGCCCCAAAAAGCCTGTAATGGCTGCACCAGCAGCGGTCATGCCAATGCCGATTTTTCTTATATCGACATTCATGCCCTCCATGCCCTTCTTAAACTCATCGGTATTAGCCCCGATGGTGACAAAAAGTCTGGCTAATTCATTTGCCATCGTATACCTCAAACAATGCTTGATATTGCTTTATAGTGTTCAACATTTCCTCTGGTTTCTGTATTTTTCTTGTTTTGGGCATAAAATCTTCTGGTTGAAACGCTTTCTTTTTCGGGTCCCGAAAACAATTTGCCATTACCGCGCATATCAAAGCTGTGTGATAATCTAACCGTTCTAAGTGAACTTTATGGCGGTCGCAAAGTAGACTGAACTCAACAGGTGTCAAATCCCAAAAGTCTGATTCCGATAATCCTAAGTCATGCCGCCCTATTGCCCAGAGTTCTGGCCAACCGAGCGGCTCTTCGGAGAAGGGGATGAGTTTTCCTTCTTGCCCCAGGATTCAATTATCTTTTCGGTTATTTCATTGTAGATGCCCGGATCTAACATATACCCGACATCTTCTATTTTTAAATCCCTATCCTCCCATATCAGACAAGCCCAAATTAAAGCGATGGCATCGGCCTCGGTCATAGATTCTGCATTAAGCCCTTTTAGTAGACTCTTTTTTGTTTCCTCCTGGAATCGCCTCATTCCACCTAATGTAAGCTTTAAATGACGTTCCTTATCTAGCTGAATAGTTATCGGTTGCATTGTTTCGGCCATGAAACCTCCCTAAATAAAGAAGGAAGAGCCGAAGCTCCCCCTTCAATTATTTCCTGAGAAATACTTTTAACTTGATGCCCTGGCCACGTGTATCACGTAGGTCTTCGCCACCTTGCCTGTTTCTGTGACCACGATAGTTATGTCCGTCACACTCCCGGCAGCTCCAAGGATAATAGCACTAGATGGCACCCCGGTAGTCACCACATTGCCATTAACTGTGATAACACCAGCCGCGGCAATCGGGGTCACCGTCACCGAGGTTTTGGCAGTAACCACAGTGGCTACATATTCATAGACAGCATTAGCCGGAGCTGGCACAATGACCGCACTCTCACTGATTGAGAAAAATGTGGTGGTTAAACCAACTGATGCACCAATGGCCAAAGTTGGCTTGCTTGTAATCTTTAAACTGGCGGAAAATGGAACTTTCCCATCTACAGGAAAGTCGCCGGCCTTAAACTTGGTCACAAGGGCAGAAAATGTCCATGTGGCCGTAACTTCCGTGGGAAAGGTCAAGACAAAGGCCTGCTTAGTCTTGGCGAGCATGTCGCTTAAAAGTGCAACTTGACCATTAGTATCTCCGGCCAAGAAGTTACCTTCCATGGTGACCTCCCCGCCATCTAAGACCGTCCCGATATACTCCCTGAATTTATCGGGTGAATCGTGCGAAGTGACATCCAGAGTATCCAGAGATAATTCCGGGGCACTCACATTAGTAATTTCGGCTATTGCATGGGTAGCCCTGGTCAGCGTCACTCCAAATGCTCCTATTGCTGAAGTTGTCATCTTAATACCTCCTTAGTTTTCTTCGTGCCAGACCATAAAATCCAGCGTTATATAAAAGGTCTCGGTCTCGTACCCATCACTTTCACCATCGAATAAAGAGGAGTGAATAGATGTGCTTTCCGAAGTCCCCTTATAGCCATCTAAAACATCTTTAATAGCATCTGCTATTTGTTTACCGTTATAATAAGTCTCTGAAAAGATAGAAAACTGAATCCGGGAATGTGTCAGGTTAGAAAATCCTTCATGGCAATGTTCTCGCGTGCTGGAGACTTTGAAAATTACAATATAGGGAAATGAGACATCTTGTGGAGCTGTCATGTAGTAAATTCTATCGCCCACAAAACCTATTACAGCGCTATCACTTGCGACGAGAGATTGTATCGCGTGTTCTATCATTTAGCCGAATCCTCAACCTGACCTTTCAAAACCTCTTTGAATTCTCTTGATACATGGTCCTTAACAGAGTCCCACCCTGGCCTAAAAAATGGATGCGGGCTCATCCGGACCGTCCCGAATTCCAAAAGATGCGCGTGTGGAGCTATTTTTCTATCCACAGCCACAATCACCGTCCCCACCGATTCGCGGGGGGTGAGTTCTTTGGCTATAATTGACCGCTTTAAATTTCCCGTCGGGCCCCGCGGGGTCCCGTCTCGTATATGGTCAGCAACTTCTTTGGCCAGCGGCAGGATCCTGTGACTAATCTTCTTCCCGGTCATGCCATTATTGAGCTGGACAATTTTAGCTTCTAGTTCTTCTGTGCCTTCTATTTTAACTGTAGTTTTCAATCTAGATTCTCCGAATACATGATGATCAGTTCTTTTTTGCGCTCATCTGGATTTAAAATTGAGACTATGGAGAGATATCGTCCTTCAAAATTGATGCGCCAGGTCGGTTTAATATCCTCTCGATAGCGAATCCTCACTCGTCCAGCTATTTTAGAATCGGCCTGTTGGGCCTGAAACAGCCATGTCCCCGTTAGTGGCTCTACGGCTGCCCACACAGTGGCTACAGTAGTAAATGTATCTATCTGCTCGCCTATAGTATTTTTAGACCTTATAGGCTGCTCTAAGACAATTCGATGGCGCAAATCTCCTGATTTCATGTTAAAATACCCGATTTTTCCAGAGTAGCGATTCGACGGCCATGGGCAATACCGTCATACTTTTATCAGTCACTGATTCCCTATTCTCATATAGATGACCGATCAGTAACAACATGGCCTGTTTAACGGCCGCTGGTACTTCCGCTGCTGTATTCCCATATCCGCTATCGAACTCTATACAGATTCCATTGACCGGTTGCAAAGTTATCGACGGCCATGCCTTACCATAAGCCAGCACTACCTGCCCGGGTTCATTCTCAATATCGACAATGTAATCACCATCGTCCATTAAATAGTCATCACCATTTGTGTCAAAATAAGTGATGCTGTTCACGACCTGGAGAACCGGCATAGGAATTGTAATCTTGTCTCCAGTCGGCCAGGCATCCAGCCATAATTCATAGGTGCGGGTAATATACGCGCGCCGTTGGAAGTCTTCGCAATCTTCCCGGGCCGCGGTGATCAGCCGGGTTAATAAATCATCCTCAACCCCAACTGCTCCACCTTTGATAATATTTACCCCGAAGTCAGAGGTATGTGTAGCCACAGTCGCCACGGCGCGGAGATAACGCTTTGTACCTGTATAGGCTTTTTCATAGATGATACCTGTGGCCGATATAGTCACCTGATCAAAGTCTGCATAAGTCGTCCAGGTTGAGCCGTTATCGGAATGTTGAAGTCTGACATCTACTTTCCCACCAATCTCACTAACGCCAACGATAAGATTCACAAGCACCGAATAACCCAGAACTTCAACCGAACTGCCCAGCAAGGAATAAGCAGCTGCTACCACATGGGCGCCAGGGGCAATAGATTGAATCGTGGTGATATCATCGGCAAATGTCCCTGAGTCCAACCTGAGATGAAGTTTAACCTCGGCCAAAGTCAATGGCTCAATAGCAGGAGCTGTATGTAGTTTGAGTGCCATTATCGTTTCCCCTTCTTGGGTTTCCTTTCTGGAATAGGCATTAAATTATCAGCATCTCCGGGTTTCCATTCGCTCGTATCCTCTTCCGGCCTAATCTTTGTATCCTCGGGCTCCTGTATCTCAGTGTCTCTTATTTCTGGCTTGGGTTCTTTAATAAGCCTCTCGGTTTCAACGGCTTGGGGTATGTCAGGAATAGCCTCAACAACGTCGACTAATTCAGCGTAGCCTTGCAGTATTAATCGCTCCGCTATCTCTTCTGAAACCTGCTCTGTTTGCCCTGTCTTATCAAGACCATCAATAATAATGCTTTTATATCTTACAATAATCATGTTTCCTCTTTTCAGGTGTGTTACTGTAACGCTTCTTTTCTCTTGATGTAACGCTACGATTGTTTTTTCTTTGCCCTGCAACGTGCTACTCTCTCCCGTGTCTGCTGGCGTTTCTTGTCTGTAACGCTATTAACAACAGCTTTTTCAATAGGTATACTAAGCATGGTGGTTTCCACGGTAACCGCTTCTCTTGACGGTTCAGCAATCTCAGCTTTTATCCAAGCCGTTGCCGATTCGCCAGGGATATCTACTATTTCACCCTCGTTAAACGAGCCGAATGGTGTTGCACATGCTTTGAGAATTTTAACTATCATAGTTCTCCTGTTTATTCTCCATATTTGACCAAGATACCATTTTTAAAGACTAGGATTCCGCCCTCCGTTTTTATCTTGGCATCCACCGGGTCATAACCCTCCAGAATTAATGTTCCCGATATCAGAGTTTTGCCTTTCAGGGTAATATCTTCCAGGGTCGACGGTATCTGAAATATATCCGCCAGATCGGCGGCTATGTCCCAATTATTCCCATTGAATGTTTTGATTTGCCTGTTTTTGGTATCTATCCAGGCGAAACGAGTCCAATCGGTTCCGGCTTCCTGGGGAATCTCCGGCCCGATAACCACTTCTAATAACTTTACCTCTGCCATTATTACCTGCCTTTTGGAGGGAGCCGGCTGGCTCCCTCCAAATTGTTTTTACTCACTTACCGTCATACCATCGGGTCTAACATGATAAAGGGAGCTCCCTGGCCTCCGCCTTTATCATTGGCAAGAACGAAACCACATCGCTGCTCAATATCGGCTGTATTAGTATCATCGCCATCGCTGACGGACCCATCGCCGTTATATCTCACATCGCGATTGCTGGCTCCAGCTCCACAGGCAGCATCCGGTGAATCCCAGATAATGCCGCCGATTTGAAACCAGAGGAATTGACCAGTGGTGGCTCGACAAGTTGGAATACCACATACTGAGCACAGGTTATCAGTCAGTTTAGTGGCGGTGTTTGGTACTACGGCCGCCCAGGGACTTGCAATGGCCTCAGCAACATCTGATGTGGTTAATGCACAAGGAATTGGTGCATCCAACTCCACAGTAAATGTAGCGGTGCTGCCATTGGTGGTTACTGCTGTGTTGCTTAAAATGCCCCTGACAAAGAAGGTGACCCCACCCGCAGCAGGAAATACGACCACACGCCCGCCGGCTAGATAATTCTCAGGAAGCAGGCCATTATAGGTCGGGCCATCGGTGTTGTCCAAGGTCAGAACAATACTAGTAACCCCGGCAACTGCCGCAGCTCCAATGACCTCCTGGGAAACATCTTGCGGGTTCTTAATCTTGGCTGCCATATTAGGTGCTAAGGTCCCGGCTGCCTTACCATAGACAAATTTATCTATGCCAAGTTGTATAACAGTACCTATCGGGAACTTTTGCACATCATCTGGCTCATAAGGTCGCCCGGAACCGGATAATGCAAAGGTCTCTCCCCATTTTGCATTGTGCATCCTGTGTAATTTTGCTGTCATTTTGTTTTACCTCTCTTTTTTTATTTTTTGATAGGGGGTGGCTCCTCACCACCCCGTCAAAACTAAGTTACTCTAGGTAGGATTCTGCAAGCTTGAGAAAGCAGCAGCCCTAACCACGCCACCACCAACCCTGAAGTGAGCAATGAAGCCCACTAAACCGCTCTCAGCATAAAGCTCATCCAGCCTCTGAATGGTGATGCCAGCGCGGTCTACCACCCGATAGCCAGCCGCGAAGTCACCGAAGACCACGCAGTTCTTATCGGCTATAGAATCGGCCGCATAGTTCATGTCATCCTGGTTGAATACAGGATAACCACACAAGGTATCGGGCTTTCCGGCCTGTACGCTGGGCTGCCACAGGAAATCACCGCTGCCGCCGGTATAGGTTGCACGCAGTTTTCGCAGTGCCAATTCAGTCTGGCTGTGCATTAAGAACGAGCCATTCTTCCGATATTGAGGAGCTACTGCGTAGATCGCGCCGAGTATGTCCTCAATTATGATGGTATCTGCTGTAGCCAGATCTCTCTTGGTAATCCCTGACGTTGCATCCAAAGCAACACCATCCGGTTGAAGATTGGCATGACCGGTACCAATAGTAAAGCCTGTATCCTGCGCCTCGGCCCCAGCTCGGGCGAAGGAATCAGCGATGATGGCTTCCAGATTGGCATCTAAATCCTGTAGTTCATCCTTACCTATCTTGGTCAGGCCGGCCCAGTCTTCAACATAGATGTAATCTTTGCTCGGAGTCGGGGTGGATTCGGTTATTTCTGCTCCTAATTCCAGTTTGCCCCATCCGCCTGAAACTTCAGTCAGGCTCCGGCGGGATACCTTCTCCCTGGATGTAACCCTGACCGTTGCTAACTGGCGCATGAAGCATAGTTTCGGCAATGCCCGATATATCTCGGCCTCCAGGTCTTCCGGCACCATATAAAGGCCTGCTGTATCTTCAACCAGTGCGCGCTCTTCATGGGTAAGTCCAGACTGGCCATGGCGCATCCAGTTAAAAAATGCCGCTCTTTTCTCGGCTTTCTTGTCTCCGGGAATTATGGCTGCCTGTAAATTGGCAGGGTTGGCCATTTCCAAAGACTGCAGGCGCTCTTCACGGTCGATGTCTTCTTTCATCTTGTCAACATCCACCATGATTTTGTCCCATTGGGTTTTTTCCTCGGCAGTCAAATCCCGTTTTTCGGTTTCTGCCTTGGTGTCGAGTTCGCGGGCCTGCCTGACCAGCTCAGCTCGTTTTTGCCTGATTTCATTTATGTTTTTCATAATGTTGTTTGCTCCTTTTGGTTTATTTTTATATCCGTTCGGCAATATCCAGTTTCCGTTTGCGTTCCAGGCGCCCAGCATACCCCTCTTTGGGAGCACTCTGACCGTCCAGTTCCTTTTCGGATTTGGATAAAGCGTTCAAATAATCTCGTACCTTTACCGATGTTTGGGGATAGGCAGGAAAGGTAACCGGGGAAACATCACGCAACCAGTTTTCAATCAATGTCCGGATAGGCATTTTCTTTTCTTCTTGTTTCCATTTTTCCCTTATAGCCCTGAATCCAAAGGACATTTGGGAAATATCGCCACGCCCAATACTTTCCTGTAGATCCCTTGACCATTGGGTGTTGGGCGGGTCAATTTCTATCGCGAGTCCTTTTTCATCCTCAGTTAATCTCAAAGTACCGTTTTTAGTGCGTCCTAAAACATAATTAGGGTCATGATTAAATAGTGCCCTGATATCATCGTTTGCTATTGTATTTGTGAATGCTCCCGGTGCCACCTGTTCCCTGAATCCTCCGAGGTCCTCGGATAATTGGTTGAAAACAGAGGCATAACCTTTGATAATCGGCTTTTTATTTTCACCTTGGTCTATGCGCAATTCCGAAACCATGAATGTGCGCACTTCAATATCATCTGGAATGGAGTTTAATTGAGCGGGTTCCATGTTGGCATCTTTTAAATGCCTGGCCGCATGGTTCCAGACGCCTTGATAATCATCTTTGGGTATGTCAGTGCCCCCCATGGAGCCATTGAGTACGCCAATGATGCTCTGGCAGCCCCTTACATTAGCCGCATCGATGCTACCATCCGCAGAAACCTCATGGTGCGGGAATTTATAGGCTGATTTGGTAGTATCATCTTTATCCGGATCTACCCAGGCATACATCTGTTTGTAATAAGAATAATCTTGTCCTTCTTTTAGATTCTTTTCATTCTGCCCGCCATCCCATGCGCTAGCCGATGTGGCCGTGCCATGGCTTGGGATTGCTTTTCTTAAATTCATGTTCTGCTCCTTCTTATCCCAAAGTGAATTGCATATCGCATAACGCTGCTTATTGTCGGGATAATCTTGATTCATAACCTTATCGCCCATACAACGGTCTAGGAAATCATTCTTTATTTCGTCAGGTTGTGGTTGCGGTAATGGCATTTTAATTTTCTACGCATCCCTATTTAAATCGAGGATGTTACCTTTCTTCTTCTTTAGTTTATGGGTCATACCAATTTTATCGGCGCAGGATTTCTCTATCAATTCCGCAACACTTATTCCCTCTTTTTCTGCTTGCTTTTGACACGCTACATAAAGCGTTTGATTATTGCGGAAACTTTCTATTGCCAGATATTCTCCTACGCAATCGGCCATAAATTGAGAGGTTTTCTGCCCCTTTTTTATCGCCTCTAATTGACACTGAGAATAGAGGCCGTAATCTTCAAAGAATATGATATCTTTTATCATCCTGGTTCAATTTGGCATTCGCAACCTTCATGCAATGGTGGCTGCGAAGTCGGCCTATAAATTGTCATAGGCTTATCTTCACCTTCAGCATTCAATTTGTCATCATTGCCAAGAAAATCCTTTTCAATACCTACCACTCGGCCATCCATCTCTTCGCAATAAGGGCATGGCTTTGCACCCGTATTCGTCCATATCAATTTTGTTATACCAGCACCGGCAAAGAGGGTCTTAGTTATAAAATTGGCCAGTTGTACTGTCTCGTTCATCCCTATTTTACTAGGCCGTTTCTCTTCCCATTCAGTAAGTCGTCCTTCTATTGACTCGGCCGCTTGGTGTAGATCAACAATATCTTCCGCTTCTGCCTCTTTCAACAATGCCTTCATCTGCCCACTACTCGAGGTTGTATATCTAACACCAAAAGCATTGACATATTCACCTATTTGTTTGTCCGTATCTGTAATCTGCCCTATCTGGTCGGCTATGGCAGGACGAATGGCATCATTCAGAGCACTAGCAGCAGGTGCTATTTGCTTGTGAATATATTTAGTGAAATCTCTGTAGAAATCATCAAGCCAGGCCATGAAACCATTAAGCGAGCGCTCACTGAGATGTTTTTTAACGGCCCGCCGAATATTCTGTGTTTCTCTATCAACAATTCGTTGTCCCGCATTTTCAAACACGGGTCGAAACGATTTAGCAATACGGTATCGTATTATGGCCGATCCTTTAGACCGCTTTCTATCTTCAAGTAATTTTAACGAAGCGGCTCCAGTTGACGGTTGACTACCCCACGAAGTCGGTTGCATATTAAGCGGAATATAATATTCATCTCCGCCATCGATGGGATTCAGATTTTCCTTTTCTCTTATATCATTTGGGGAGAAGGCACCTATCATAAACATCTGGTTATAAAATGTCGCCCTTGCCGCTGCGTCACCGCGTAGTAATCCATCGACTAAAAACTCACTAAAATATCCGCTATCCGACTTGAATAGTTTATAATTCGTTTCTTGTTCGGCATTCACAAACCAGGGGTTCATTGTATAGACAACAAATTCTATACCCTGATGCTCAATATTAGTAAAGGTGGCATTCGTTAATTCGGCTATCATATGAGGCGGCACTCGAAACATCCTGGCGATATCTATTACCTGATAAGTTCGGGTCTCCAGGAATTGAGAATCGTTGTTAGGTATACCTACTTTCTGATATGTCATACCTTCTTCGAGTAGAAGCAACCGGTGGCTTCTTCCCAGGCCGGCATATTCTTCATCGAGACTTTGTTGCAGGTTTTTATGTCCCTGCTCCGATAATTTCAGGGGGTGCTGAGCTACCCCGCCGACATTGGCGCCCCCACTGAAAAAGCGGGCTCCAAATTCCTCAGTGGCTAAAGCCAAACCTATGGATTCCCGTGCCTGGCCTATCACCGACATCCCCCATATCCCGTCGGTGCTTAATCCCATCAGGTGCCAGATTCGATAAGGTGGGAGATTTTTCATTCCCCCATCCGGCAGCGTTACTTGATAATATAATTCCTGAGTACCTGTTCGTAACGGTTTAACTCGCCAGGCCGGTATCGGCCACAAGGCCGCAGGAAGTCCCTGATTATCAAATTCTATCTCCGCCAATCCGTTACCATAGAGAAGAGCATGGGCCATTGCAGTTGACCGGAATGTAAAGGAATTTTGCTCCGGGTTCGGCCGGTCATGGAGAATTGAATATAATCGATGTTCAAACGCTCTATCCTTGCCCCTGGGAAGCCTCTTATAGGTTATCCAAGGAACATAAGCAAATGTACTCGATAATAGAAGCACACAGGCAAATACAGCCGATTGCCGCATGGCGGTAGTGGCATTTACGCTTATACCGGCATTGGATTTATTGCCTGATAATCCCAATAATGAGGCCCATGTCTTTGCACTTATAGTTTCTCTTTTCTCAATAAAATGCTTTATCAAACTCATAATTATTCCTCTTTGGTCGTGTTACCACCTAGAAGGCCGAAACAAACGAGGCTGAGGCCAGCAACAATATAAGCTGCCGGCCGGCAGATTAACCATATTCCTACCAGGGCGCCAAGCCAACCGATTATTATAATGATGTCCCTGATATCAAATTTTTGTTTTTTCAAAATGATACTACTCCGTGATCTTCATACATCGACTTCGGTGGTTCAGCGTGTCGAGTTGCCCTATCAAGAGCCATTATCATAGCCACACAACCATCTATCTTCTGCGTGGCCTTTTCTTTATCTGGTTTCAAATTGCCGGCCGGGTCCGTCCTGA
>Ga0315289_10011188_pt1 | contig 12736 bp, 12 predicted proteins | sample YL17G11_40_MG_FD_203452 | JGI IMG/M metagenome (GOLD analysis project Ga0315289, IMG submission 203452) | Sediment microbial communities from Yellowstone Lake, YNP, Wyoming, USA - YL17G11_40 | ecosystem: Environmental > Aquatic > Freshwater > Lake > Sediment | place: USA: Wyoming | collected...
TTCCAAGCGATTCTCGCCAGGTCTCCGGGCGACATCCTGATCCTGAACAAAGAGGGTGATGCGCTCTTTCTCCTGGGAGATCTCAACCAATCCCTGGCTTGCTATGAAGCTGCTCTGAACTTGAGTCCGAAGGATACGCGGGCACTTCTGGGAAAGGCAGAGGCTCTTCAGCTCTTGAAGGACTACAACTCGTCCCTGGATGCCTACATTAGGTTGTTGGAGATAGAACCCCATAACCCGCTGGCCTTCGCGGGCTTGGGAGAGGTTTTCCTGGCCATGAAGAACTACACCTCTGCCTGGAGCTACTTCGAGGACGCACTTGAGGCTGATCCGCAGAACTTAAATGCCTGGCTGGGCGGAGCAGAGGCCCTCCGATTTCTAGGAAGGCCGAAGGAAGCGCTGTACCATTACCAGGAGGCCGCGAAGCTTGATCCCAGCAGCCTTAAGGCACTGCTGGGAGAAGGAGATGTGCTCTTCTCCCAGAAGAGGTTTGAAGAGGCCTATTCCGCCTACACTAGCGCGCTCGAGCTAGAGCCTGATAGCATAGGTGCGCTCCTGGCAAGAGGCGATGTTTTATATCAAATGAATAATCCCGCGCAAGCGCTGGAGGATTACAGCAGGGCTCTGGCCTTGGATTCGCAGGCAGTCAGGGGCTGGCTGGGAAAGGGCTTGTCTGAGCTCTCACTGGGCGATTACGACTCTGCTTTAGAGTCCTTGGAGAAAGCTCTAGCTCTCGACTCCCGCAACGTCGAAGCATGGAAGGCCAAGGGGGATCTCCTGTTCCGTCAGGGAAATTTGCCAAGGGCTAAAATATCTTATGACACAGCCCTTCTCATCGATCCTCACGATTCGGGCGCTTTAACGGGAGAGGGAAATCTCATGATGGTCCGAGGCAACTTCTCGAGCGCCCTAGAGATATTCTCCATTGTGTTGAGCCAGGATCCCTTCAGCCAAGAGGCCTTGATGGGTAAAGGTGAATGCCTCTGTGCCCTGGAGGACTATGAAGAGGCTGTCGTGATCTTCGACCGGGTCCTGAGCCTGGATGGAAGGAGGATCGGTGCCTTGATGGACAAAGGACTAGCCCTGTCTGCTCTCGGCCGCAATCAGGAGGCTTTGGCGTGCTTTGAGGAGACAACTACGCTTGATCCCGACAACGCTGCAGCTTGGTCCAACAAGGGAAGCACACTAGCATCCCGGGGAGAGTATGAGGCTGCCCTGCCATGCCTGCAGAAGGCTATCGAGATCGATTCTTCCCAAGCTGCTGCCTGGTATAACCTGGGGCTATTGCACTACGCTATGAAGAGATACAATAAATCTGCGGCGTCTTTCGAAAAAGCTGCCAGCTTGAATCCAGAGGATGCCTCCACATGGTATTATCGCGGTCTAGCCCAGAATATGAGCGGCCTTTATCCCCAGGCCCTGATCAGCTACGAGAAGGCCATAGGGCTGGAGAGGGAGAATACACGCGCCTGGTACAGCAAATGCCTGGTTTTAGTGGCCCTCAATCGCTCCCAGGAAGCACTGGCATGCTTTGACCAGGTGATAGCCCTGGATCCTCAATGTAGCGTTGCCAGATATGGAAAAAATCTAACCTTGCAGTACTTGAAGGATCTCAACTCCACTGGAAAAGAAGACAGCTCAGCTGCGGAAAAGGGATCTGGCTGAAAAGAGGCGGCGGAGAAAGGCTAGTGACGGCATCAAAATCGATCTTTCCAGCCAGTCTTTATCATTTGCTCTACTCCTTTCCTGGGATAGATAGGCAGAGGGGCGACCTGGCTGATTTGACTCTCCGCTAGCCTGTACTGTCGGTAGCTCTTGTTGCCTCTTCGCTCCAGTTTGCCGTCTCTGTTCATCCTGGATAGGTAAGTGGAGACGGTTGAAAGCTTGATGTCATCCTCCACGGTCTCAAATTTCTCCCTCAGCTCCGGAGAGGTAAACCAGTCGTTTGGGAGCTCAAACCTGATGAAGGTCTCCAGCCGGCCCATCAGAGTCCCACCTGTTTCACGGATCGGATATGCAGATGGCCGGGCGATCTCCGAGCTTTCGGCGAACACGCCGGCAGCATTTAGAAAGGTTATTATCCTCTCTCTCAGGATCTCAGCATCCATATCGATTGACTCGAACTCGTGGGCGGACTTCAGGCCCTTGTCCTCAATCTCAATGCGGATTTTCATCCTATGCCTTCTTCATCTTGGATGCTAATCCATCAATGGCGATATGCTCTCTACGGAAAGCTTGCTGGCTTTATCATGGCATACATTGGCCGTCCTGGAGGCGTCTAGCTTGGCTGCAAGCTCCAAATCCAGCTGCAATGTGAACAGCTTTATGTGTCCCTTCATAGGGCATCTCCCTCCTGCTTCAAGCATAGATCTTCCGGGGAGATCACAGAAGCTGGATCGTCTGCGTCCCCTTCACAGGCGATCCAGCTTCTAGCGTTCCCCGCGTGCCATCCCCTCATATATTTCACAGGTTGTGAACAATGTGGGCGGTCTACCAACTGCCTTTCTAACCCCCCATAGCATAGCCGATCGCCCCTACTGTTCACAACCTGTTTGTCTTGCGTCATCAGATCCGTATTTTTTTCTTCGGCGCATTCTGCTGCCCCTTCACAGCAGAAAGGCGCTGTTTTTTCGACGAGCTGATTACCCACGTTTGCGATTTCAGGTCTCTTCAAATGCCGTCCCTTCCCGGCATTTGACAGCTGTGAATCGACCAGCTCTTTACAAGCTGCCGGATCTGAGCTGTTTTTCCCCCTTACATTCCATCTAATCTCTTTGTGCCATCCCTTCTTCATGGCCCAGGCTCGTTTATGTTGCAGGCGGCGCTCTGCATGGGCAAAAAGGCCCTCATAACTCCCTTTCCTCTCGCTGCCGCCCCTTCTGGACAAGGTATAACTGCATTGTGAGCGTCCTAACTCCGGAAATGGCTTATAATACATTGTTATGTATGTAATATAACGCTGCTCCAGAGACCCAGATATGCTCTTCATATATGTTACCCTTCCAGCCTCATCTCGAAGGTCCATCCATCCCCTCAGACGAACAGATCATCTCATGAGTTTTTAGCCTGTGTGTCGCTCCCCTTTTGACATTATCAAGCTTAATGGCGGAGGTATAAATACCTTTGCATTGTGGTAATCAGTATATGATCGATAAAAACTAGATTTATTCTTTATTTTTCGAAACAAAGGCCTATTGAATGGCTAATTGTCCTTCACAGCGACATCTGTGAAGTGTTTTTGCGTAGATAAAGAAATCTGGGTCGTGGGTGAAGGTTACTGAAAATCATCACGAGAATCGAATGCATGGGATTCATTTTGGCAGTAAACATCCATTACATCAGTTGTTAGCGCTTTTCAGTAGCTCACGTACGCGACCGAAATCTGTGAAGCGGCTATTATGCAAAGTGAATATCTCATACTACTATGATGATAATCAAACTATAAACGAGCTCTCCCGTCCCTCAAAATGCAAAACATCTATGCAAATAACTTTACAAAAAAGCCAGCAATCGACCTGTGCCGGCAGCCATAAACCAGGCAAGGATTCTCCCTTGGGCTTTGCGCGAAGGATGCAAGAATGGAGGCGATTTTTCGCATAGCTTTTGCCAAAAAAGAGCTGTAAATGGATTCAAGACGCTTGATTGGGCTCGAAGTCCTCCCCGATCAGCCAATCGCCGATCTCCTTGAGATATCTGCGCCTGCGCTCCTCCTCGACAACCAGCTGAAAAATCGCTGATAAATCTTCATCCATCGATGCATATCTCGGTCAGCTGGCATTTATACCTGTCGACATGCAGAGACGCCATGCCAAGGCTCCCCTCCGGATGCGGCCTTCGATTCCGCGATCAAGGCAACAAAAATTCGAATCTGCTCGAAGCGGCTAACTCTCAGGTGGAAGATGATTCCTGTCTCTTGAAGAAAAGGAGCAAATTCAGCTTGAAATGTTACTGCCTCCTCTTGAGAGTATCAGGGCAACAGAATATGGCGCCTCCCCTCTCTTGAGGCGACCGGCGTGGACAGGGTGGTCGCCGCAGATTACCATCAGCGTATCATCCTCCAGCCTTTCGGCGAGCCTCCCTATGCAGCGGTCTATGGAGCAGGCTGCATCTCTGATGCCGTCAAGGCCTTGGCCGGCATGGACTGCCTTGTCAATTCCTATGAAATAGGAGACCAGAAGCCTGGGCCCTTGACCCAGGGCCTCCTGGGAGTGCAGACAAATACTTCTATCAAATTCCAGGTAAGGGAGGGCATCGGAAACTGCACCGACAATTTCGATAAGGCCTTGGTACACTTCTGCCCCGTTCTTTTCCATGACTACCGCCGACTTGAGTCCATTGGCGCTAGCGATCTCAGGCAGGCTCAATATCTCTGATTCTTTGGCCCCCTCTTTGTCGAAGATGCCGTGATGCTCCGGAAGAAGGCCGCTTAAGATAGAGGCAATGGCAGGTGTAGTGTGGCAAGACACAGATTCTGCCTGGAGAAGAAAGCCCCCTTGAGCCAACCTGGGCATATGCCTCAGGCGAGGCTCCAGCCACTTATAGAGATAATAGCCCAGGCTGTCAACGATCATAAGGACGACGTTTCTACAGCCCCAGCTTTCCACCAGGTCTATGACATGGCCGTCACACTCCGTCAGGGTTAGGCCCAGGGCCCTGGCTGCAGTAGGAGCTATGTCCAGCAGGCTGAAGCTTGGCATAATATTTAGGAAACCACCAGGAAAGGACATAACCTTTTCCTGGAAATGTCCATGAGATATAAATTATAAATTAACCAAAAGGGTTAAAAGCAATAATTGCGAGCCTTCTGGAAGTAGATTGGTGGATTGGGCGAGACGACATGAGGAATAACATGGCCCTTGCAGGGCTTGCTGTGGCAGTTTTCATCTCCTTTCTTTGGGCTGCCTCTGCCAATGTAGACCTGGACTACAGCCATGCCATCAAAGGCAGCGGGACTCTGGTGACTGACTTTAAGATGGGCTCTCAGCTGAACGCTGAGGTCTCTGGAAAGGTGCGAGGAACAGGTCAGATGGTGAACAAGTACGTCTTCCTCACCGGCAACAACTCCAATGTAACGGTCAGGGACGAGTTTCAACTTTCCGAGTTGAAGCCGCTGCTGCCATCGCTGGCGAACTACCCCAGAATGCCGGAGAGTCCTCTTGAGTTCAAGCTCGTGGGGGTGGAGTGGGCCGAGCGGCTGGAAGTCAAGAGCACGAGGCAAAATGAGGGACAAAACCAGCCACAGGGCGATGCCATCCTGGCAAGGGTTAATAATGAAAGCAGTCCTTCCTTGTCGATCCCTAGGACTATGGACGAGCTCAATTCTTCTGGGACTGCCGACTTTTAGGCCCGCCACCGTGGCCTTTCCTGATGAGGCGACTTGGAGCCTTTGACTCCCTGCTTACTGAAACATTGGGATTGCCTACCTGAGAAATTTTTTTACCCCATCTTGAAGAACAGGGTCTCTCTATGGCGTTGCAGCCAACAGTTTCGCCTCGAGCTAAAGCTTTATAGCCACGTCATTCAAATTACAGGAGAGATGACCCAGCGCCCAGAGCATCCCGCCGGATATGCAGAACTCTTGAGGATCTGCGCCAAGGCGTCGGAGGAGGTCCGGGGAAAGAAGGAGATCCTGGTGGTCTCTCACGTGGATGCCGATGGCCTCACCTCTGCAAGCATCATCTGCACTGCTCTGGAGAGGCTGGGCCTGGATTACCAGCCCCTTTTCTTTAGACAGCTGGATGCGACAGCTCTTGATCAAATAGCCGACCAAGGCTCAGATCTCGTCATCTTCACTGATCTGGGAAGCGGCCAGGTTGAGGAGATCTGCGATCTGGGATTTCCGGCTATCATAGCCGATCATCACAAACCCAAGGCACGAGGACCAACTCCCTTAGCTCACATAAACCCCCATCTCGTAGGATGCGATGGAGCCACCCAGCTCAGCGGCAGCGGCACTGCCTTTCTCCTGGCATCATGCCTGTCTCCGCGCCGGGGGGGCAGCGACGACCTGGCCTCTCTGGCCATCGTGGGAGCCGTGGGAGACCTCCAGGACCAGGCCCGCGGGCAGCTGCTGGGCATAAATCGCCAGATCCTGGAGATAGGCTCCCGGGCAGGGGTTCTATCCTTTGGCCGCGATCTGAGGCTATTCGGCAGACAGACTCGTCCCGTCTTCAAGATGCTGGAGTACTCTCAGGATCCCTATTTGCCAGGACTCTCCGGAAATGAGGACGCTTGCATCGCCTTCCTTAAGGAGATAGGCATACGCCTGGGAGGTGAGCAGTGGAGGCGGTGGATAGACCTGGACCAGGAGGAGAGGGGGCGGCTTGTTTCAGCTTTGATTCGAAGAGGTTTGCGAAGCGGAGTCTCTCATCTTCGGTTAGAGCGCCTGGTGGGGGAGGTCTATGTTCTATTGGGGGAGAGAGAGGGAACAGAGCTGAGAGATGCCAGCGAGTTCTCGACCTTATTGAACGCCACAGCTCGCTATGGCCACGCCAAGGTGGGCCTCGAAGTCTGTATGGGGAACCGTGATTCGGCTTTGGCAGAAGCCAAGATCCTGCTCAGTCAGCACCGTCAGAACCTGGTAAATGGCCTGAAGCTGGTCAGCGAGCAAGGTCTTACATCTCTACGAAGCATCCAATACTTCGATGCCGGCGACGCCATCCTTGACACCATAGTGGGAATCGTGGCCGGCATGTGCTTCCAGATGGCTGATCGCTCCCGGCCTATCCTGGCCTTCGCCAGAACCCCGGATGGCAGCCTCAAGGTCTCTGCCCGCGGCACGCAAGATCTGGTCAGCTCAGGGCTCGATCTGGCCGAAGCCTTATCGGCCGTTGCGAAAAAGGTAGGCGGAGTGGGGGGCGGCCATAACATCGCCGCAGGGGCTACCATCCCGCGCGATGCCAAAGACACTTTCCTTGAGCTGGTGGACCTGGCGGTGAGCGATCAGACAGGGCCCAGGCCCCAGTTATCCGCCAATATGTAATCCCTTACCACTCGCATGTGCTCGTCCAGGGAGAAGTTCCCCACAAACATGTGGTTGATATGAGACATCTCGTCATGAACATCCGCTGTTTCTGGATCCAGGATTAGATAGCCTATCCTTGCTATTCCTATGAAATCGGCGTTGATGACTATCTCCGTCACATTCTTCTCGGCTCGCAGCTTCATGGCCGTGGAGAGACGGGTGGCCTCAGTGAACTCCTTGGAGATGGATACGTTCATCATGTAGTTTTCCAGGTAGGTGCTCTCCCTGAACTTCTGGTCATAAGAGAAGAGATGGGCATTGGGATTGCTCTTGCTGCCGATCTGCATGACAAAATCCTCAGCCACGGCTACACTGCTAGCTATAATCAGCAGAATCAGCCCCGGCAGAAGACGGCATCCCACCAATTCACCCCCGAGAGATTCCATTTATGAACTCTTCGTTCAGCTCTCCTGTATAAACAGTCACTGCCGGTCCCTCCATGAAAGCCCTATCCTCCTCAAAAAAAATTATCAACGGCCCTCCTGCAGTCTCTGCCAGGACCTCATCCTCCGCCAGGCCGAGCCTTCTTGCCACCGATGCACTGGCCACAGCTCCTGTGCCGCAGGAGAAGGTCTCTGCCTCTACCCCGCGCTCGAAGGTTCTCACCTGGAGGGGATCTCCCAGCTTGACAAAGTTGACGTTTGCACCCTCGGGAAATATGTCGTTGTGCCTTATGAGCGGAGCGATCTCCGTCAGGGGAAGATCCAGGTCCTCTACGAAGATGACAGCATGTGGAACCCCTGTGTTCACGGCCGATACCTGCAAGTCCGCCACATTCTCCATTAAGAAATCGCCTGGGCCAAGCGCCGGTATAGATGGCCGATCGAACCTGGGGATGCCCATGTCCACACTGACCCAGAAGCAGTCGTCCATTTCTCTCACCTGTACAGGTATTATGCCCGCCAGGGTCTCAACTTTGAAGCTCTCCCTCACATAGCCGGCCTCGTAAGCGTACTTGGCCAGGCAACGTATGCCGTTGCCGCACATCTCTGCCTCCGAGCCGTCCGGCTGAAGCAGCCTCATGGCCAGATCGGCCTGCATGCTCCCGCCCAGAAAGAGCACACCGTCGCCCCCTATGCCGAAGTTGCGGTGGCAGCAATGGATGGCGAATTTGCCCTTGGATAGCTCAGGCACTCGCTCACGGTGCACCTCGTCGATCAGTATGAAATCATTGCCGTTTCCGTGAAGCTTGGTGAAGGCCAATATGCTGGGACTGAGATGCCCCTCCTCCATCTCGACTTCGGATATCTCTGCTAGCTTCATTTATATACCATGCTCATATAGCTTTTTGACGACTGTGGTGGTGATGTGATATTAAACCGATTCTACAGGTGGCCATGGATCTATTGGAGCTTGACAGATCCATTCAGATAGCAAGAGAGGCCATCGCAGGAGGAGCGGACTGGATCGAGGCCGGAACACCCCTTATCAAGAGCGAGGGTATGGACGCCGTGCGCGAGCTGAAAAGGGCCCTGCCTGGGACAAGGATCGTGGCAGACATGAAGACTGTGGACACTGGAGCCATGGAAGTGGAGATGGCCGCCAAGGCGGGGGCCGATATTGTGGCCATGTTGGCCTCCGCCGACAACGCAACCGTTGAGGATGCCCTGCGGGCGGCGCGGAAGTATGGAGTGCAGATTATGATGGACCTCTTGACAGTTCCCGATCCAGTGCAGCGCTCCAAGGATCTGGAGAGGCTGGGCGTGGATTACATCTGCGTCCATGTGGGCATCGACCAGCAGATGACCGGGCGGGACACCATAGACTTTTTGAAGGAGATCGTCAAAGAGGTCAAAACGCCTGTAGCCGCAGCAGGAGGAATAGATCCCATCTCTGGAGCAGAAGCCGTAGCCAGCGGTGCCGCCATAGTCATTGTGGGAGGAAACATAACGAGGAGCGCTGATGTCACCCTTTCGGCTCGCAAGCTAAGAGAGGCCATAGATCACGCCGGCTCAGTCCAGCATAAGCGCAGGAGCCTGGAAGAAGAGACAACAGCCATTTTCAGAGAGGTCTCCACCCCCAACATCTCTGATGCCATGCATCGCAAAGGGGCTATGTGCGACATCTCTCCCATCAACAGAGGCACGAAGATGGTAGGAACGGCCATAACAGTGCAGACCTTCCAGGGGGACTGGGCCAAGCCCGTGGAGGCCATCGACCTGGCCGGGCCGGGAAATGTAATCGTCATCTATAACGGAAGCAGATGCATTGCGCCCTGGGGCGGCCTGGCCACCCTGAGCTGCAAGATGAAGGGCGTGGAAGGCGTGGTGGTAGACGGAGCGGTAAGAGATGTCGATGAGATCCGAGCCCTGAATTACCCCCTCTTCGCCAGCTCTACTACGCCAGCAGCCGGCGAGCCCAAGGGCATGGGAGAGATCAACGCCGAGATCTCCTGCGGGAAGCAGATCGTTCGCCCTGGAGATTACATCATTGGAGACGACAGCGGAGTTGTGGTGGTTCCCAAAGAGCGGGCCTACGAGATCGCCCGGCGGGCCAAAGAGGTGGAGAAGGCAGAGAGCAGGCTATACGAGGAGATACGGCGTGGCAAGACCCTGTCGCAGGTGGCCAACCTCAAAAGATGGGAGAAAATCCGAGCCGACGATATCCGTAAATAGATGGAAATTATCCAAAGAGGCGCATTGAAAATCTTTCTGATCCCAGGGATGGAAGCGATCGGCGAGTGAGCAAACGTTCGTGTGCGAGGAAAGGGAAATGGAGTTAGAGGACATCATTTCAAGGTATCCGCCCAGGCAGGTAATGGCGATTCCAGTGGCCATCTTGGCTCTGGCGCTTATTATCCTGGGCACGACATATTATTCTTCAGGCTCGCCCGTGAAGTTAGGTGTGGAGTTCACGGGAGGCACGCTGGTAACCATACCGGCAACCGACTCGGAAAGTGCCATTAAGGAGAAATTTGCCGGCTATCCCCTGGCCGATGTCAGGAATATCGGCAGCAGATATATGCTTCAGTTCGGGCCCATGAACGACGTCATGTACGGGCAGCTGGTTAGCCTGGTCAACAGCCAGTATGAGAACGCCGAGATCAGGTTTATGGGGCCAATTTACAGCCAGGCTCTGCAGCAGGAGGCGCTGAGGTACATACCCATCTCCTTCTTGCTGATGGCCATCGTGGTCTTCATAATATTCCGGGAGCCGTTCATCTCCCTCATCGTCATCTTCTGTGCCCTGACAGATATCCTGATAGCAGCGGCCTTCATGAACCTTACGGGAGTCAAGCTCTCCCTGGGCACTGTGGCCGCCCTTCTCATGCTCATCGGCTACTCTGTAGACACCGATATTCTGCTCTCCATGAGAGTGCTGAAACGCAAGGGGACAGTGGAGGAGAAGGCACTCGGCGCGATGGGAACAGGCCTGATGATGACCAGCACTACACTCGCGGCAGTGCTTTCTCTCTTCCTGCTCTCCAATCTGCTCTATCTGGTGGTGCCCTCCTTCACCAGGATGGACATCATTGCCGACATATCCACTGTGCTTCTCTTCGGCCTACTAGCAGATATGTTCAACACCTGGATTACAAACGTCCAGGCCTTGCGCTGGTACTTCAACCGTCCCTCTAAAGCCAGGAGGCAGAGAAGATGAGCTGGAGCGACATATTGAAGGAGCCCAGAGTGGCATTCTATGTTGCAGCCGTTTTTATTGCTCTGATAATCATCTTCCCCGTCCCTACTGAGCATGGCTGGGACTCCCGCCTCAAGTATGGTCTGGACATAGAGGGGGGGTCCTGGCTTCAGCTGCAGCTCCAGGGGGCTGTGGTGCAGCTGGACGTTGACCCGGCGAAGATCCTGGAGATGCAGTTCAATGCGAGCCTAGTCGAGCATCATGGAGATAGCTACATTGTGGACGTTAACGGCACTGTCCCGGAGGGTCTGGCGGAGGACCTGGGATATCCGGGAGCAAAGATGGTGCAGAGAGCCGGCACCACCAAGGTGACTATCATCGCCCAGCCAGAGTCGGTGATCGTCAACTATCTGCAGTCGGCCCTGGATACAGACGTTAAGGTCGTAGGCGTAGCTCCCGTGCAGTATGAGATCAGGACCAATGTGACCAGGGAGTCGCTGAACGGGCTACTCGCGCCCCTGGGAGGCTCAGTAGCTCCAGGCGAGGATGCCTTTATGGAAGGGGTCACCACATCCACAGTCGACGAGACAAAGAAAGTCCTGGACTCGAAGCTGAACCGCCTGGGTCTGAAGGATATCAAGGTCAGAGTGGTGGACAACAAGTTCGTCCTCATCGACCTGGCAGGAGTCGATGTGGGCACAGCGCAGGACGTGGTGGGAAAGCCCGGAAAGTTCGAGATCCGCATCCAGACTAAAGGAAACGAGACGGTTCATGTCCTATACGGGGATTCAGTAGAGTCGGTGGACATACCCCGGGGAGATCGCGGTGGCAACTGGGGAGTGCCCTTTATGCTCTCAGAGGAAGGGGCAGATGCCTTCAGGAAAGCAGCCATAGACGCCGGCGCCACCAAGAATCCCGATGCGCACGAGATCTCAATGTACCTGGACAAGGACGAGATCTTCAGCGCCCCTCTGGCTCCCGAGCTGGCCGCCAGCCTGCAGAGGTCGCCGGTCAGGAACATGGAGGCCAGGGTGGGATCGGGCGATGCTGGCTCGTTGAAGGCCAAGGAGCTCTACATCCATCTCCGGGAAGGAGCGCTGCCCGTTAACGTGGCAGTGATCGGATCCGGTCAGGTCACTGCCGCCCTGGGCAGGCAGTTCAAGATGCAGATGGTGATCGCCTTTGTCATAGCCCTCCTGGCGGTAGCTTTCATGATCTACTACCGCTACCGGGAGAGGAAGATTGTGCTGCCCATGGTCAGCACCTCCTTCTCTGAGGTGGTGATGATGCTGGGAGTGTGGGCGGCCATGGGCTGGCAGCTCGATCTGGCCAGCCTGGCAGGCATAATTATGGTGATCGGCACGGGCGTAGACCACCTGGTGATCATCACCGATGAGCTGCTGCGCGGCGGGGAGGCTGTCTCCTTGTCGGAGAGGAGCATAAAAGAGCGAGCAGAGGCGGTGGCAGATCGAGAGGCTGAAAAGGCGGAGAAGGAAGGAAAGGCCGCAGGGCCCAGCGGGAAGGTCTATCTGGCAAGGCTTTCTCGGGCCTTTGCCATAATCCTGGGGGCTGCGGCTACCACTATTGCCGCCATGTTCCCCTTGCTGAGGATGGGCTTTGGGGCGCTCACAGGATTTGCCCTGATCATAATCATCGGCGTTCTGATCGGAGTGCTGCTGGCCCGTCCAGCCTATGGAAGGATCCTCGGCCACATCATGGCGGATTAGATGGAAGGCAGCTGTCCCGTCGGGGCTTGAGGCCCTGCGGGCAATCTGCCTTCTTTTTTATTCTATTCTTTAGTTTCTATCTTTATCTAGCGGGATTGCGAAGGGCGGAGCGGGAAGACCCACCGTTCACGGTGGGGATGAAAGCGGAGCCCTTTGCCCTAACACCAAAAACTATAAATCTGATAAAGGCACCAATGACTTAATAACATGTACCGCACAATAAAGATAAAGCTCGATAGGTCTAATGAACTCATCCGGACGGCGAAGCTCTGGAATGCGGCCTGTCAGGATATCATAGACTACGGATTTGCGGTACACGATTACAACAAGACCAGACTCAACAGAGCTACCTACAAAGATCTCAGAGGTAAGTATCCTACATTACCATCGGCTCTTCTGCAAACTG
>Ga0315289_10011189_pt1 | contig 12735 bp, 5 predicted proteins | sample YL17G11_40_MG_FD_203452 | JGI IMG/M metagenome (GOLD analysis project Ga0315289, IMG submission 203452) | Sediment microbial communities from Yellowstone Lake, YNP, Wyoming, USA - YL17G11_40 | ecosystem: Environmental > Aquatic > Freshwater > Lake > Sediment | place: USA: Wyoming | collected...
CGCCGCTGGCGTTGACCAGGGCCGTCACGTTCATGTTCGCATCCGTGCAGTAGTACACCACCGCGTAGCTCTCATCGAGGTCCCCATCCAGGTCCCGATCCTGAAACGCGACCACCGGCGCATCCACGTACCGCAAATCCCAGACGTACTGGCCGTACGTCGTCGCCGCCGGGACATCCCGGTCCTCATCGTCCACATCCCGCGCCTGCCGCTCCTTAAACACCTGCCAGGCCTCGGCCCGCAGGTCGTTGCTTGTGTCCACGCCGGTACTCATTCATCTGTCGGCATCGTGGCGCAGTTGGAGCTAGCAGACTCATCCCGCAAGTCCAACTTAGACAGCGGCACAAGCACCTCTATGTCATCGACATCCCCCATATCATCCCTTCCATTGGGGCCAATGCTCCTGATCTCGATCTGATCCCCAATCGCCACAGTGTATATTAATGGACGACCCCATGCGTCCTTTCCAGATGACACCAATACTGGGACCTTTGCATCGTGGGATACTGCATGTGCCGCTTCGGCCAATGTTGATGGCACTTTCTGGTGCACCACGGTGTATTTGTGTAGCCGATGCTGAAACGTCACCAACGCCCTCCTGGTCTGATCCCAGCGACCTCTTGCTCTTCCCCCTATGAAGTCTATTACGCCAGAAACCAGTATGAATAGTCCAGCCACTATCAATAGCCCCTCGAGGTATTTCACCGCCACTCGCATATGCGGTCTCCTTACTTGAAAGACGCACTTGCTGAGCCGCATGACAACTTGCACGGGCAGTCACCATCGTTAATACCCTTTGCGGCAAGCATCTTCTCGTAGTGTGGCTTCAGCTCGCTGCAGGAAAAGTGCATTCCGAGTTTATGATGAACATCCCTTATATCGCTTGCTGTGATTGGGCGGTCCTTGTCGAAGGGCCATTTGCCCCACCTTATGGAAATGTTGGTAATATTACCCATACTTCTCCATCCACTCTCCCACGCCGACTGTGCAGCTTTGCATGTAGATGCATAAGCAGGATCGTCCATCCATGCTAATCCTGACTCTCCTGCGGTCCCAAGAAGCACTTCGGCCGTATAGGCTAAAGCCTCGGCACCCTCCTCGTTGGGTCCCCAGAAGCTCTCGGCGATGTACCAGTTATTCTTATCATCAACCGCGTGTACCAGCTCGTGTATTGCTGTTGAGGCATCACAATCCGATCGGATGCGCACCGAGTCGATCATCCAATAATATGTAGCCAAGCTGCGCAATCCAAGTGTATACGCAACAGATACCCGATCCTGTATGCCATCAAGCTTGTCAAAGAAGCCGCGGACGCCAGCGGGCTCATAGTAAGTGTTTCTGGCGTGCATCTGTCGAGCCTCCTGAATGAGACCTTCAAGCTTCTCCTTTGGCCCCACTAGAAGTCCGCGTGGATCAACAATAAGTATAGGTAATGCTCTTGCGTACTGGTAAAGACTGAAGCCATCCGCATACCCCGCCGGGTCGCGTTGGAGCCAGCGGCCCAGGTGCGGGGCGTAGGCGCGGTTGCGGACGTGGTACAGGCCGGTCTCCGGGTCATACCGGTAGCCGGCGTAGAGGACTTCGTTGGGTACGGCCTGGCCCATCTCGATGGGCACCCACTGGAGGATGTCGTCCCCCTGTATGGCCCATCCAAACGCCCTGGGGGCGCCGTAAGGATCGTAGACATATCGGTTTGCCACGTTGCCGCCGCTGGCGTTGACCAGGGCCGTCACGTTCATGTTCGCGTCCGTGCAGTAGTACACCACCGCGTAGCTCTCATCGAGGTCCCCATCCAGGTCCCGATCCTGAAACGCGACCACCGGGGCATCCACGTACCGCAAATCCCAGACGTACTGGCCGTACGTCGTCGCCGCCGGGACATCCCGGTCCTCATCGTCCACATCCCGCGCCTGCCGCTCCTCCAACACCTGCCAGGCCTCGTTGTAGTAGTAGTCCGTGCGGTCCCAGTTGCCGCTGCCCGGGCCGTCGGCCACGATCTTGGCGATCCGCCGGTTCAGCCCATCATGGCGATACTCCGCGATCACCTGGTCGCCGGCGTTCCTGACCGCCACCAGCCGGTTCCACGCATCATACACGAACCGCCGCTCGACCGTCGGATCGACCGTGTCCGGCCCCTTGATCATGTTTCCGGCCGCATCATAGACCGGGTCGAACCAGTTGCCGCCCGTCCCGGTGATCGCATTGTCCTCATCGCCGTGCGTGTCGTCCAAGTCGATCTCGTTGACCTGGTTGTGGCCGCGGACCTGGTCCACGTCCGGCGTGCCGTCGGCGTCGCTGTCCACCTGGTAGGTCCGCCAGTTGCCCAGGGCATCCAGGCCCCAGGCCTCGGCCCGCAGGTCGTTGCTCGTGTCCACGCCGGTGTAACTGGGATAGGCGCCCACCAAAGGTCCTCGGCTGTAGCCCGTCAGCCGGTCCAGGCCATCATAGCCGCCATAATACTCGCTGTACTGCTTGTTGCCAAAGACCAATTGGTTGTTCCAAACCTCCCGCCAGGTCAGGTTGCCCTTCAGGTCGTATCCGTAGCGGAAACGGTCCTTGAGCGTGCCGTCATAGCCGGTGCCGATCCACTGCTGGTCAACGACCCTGCCGAAGCGGTCCCAGCCATTGTACGTGCCCGCTGAGCCGTAGGAAAGCTGTAGAGTGCCACCGCCTATGGCGGGGTGGTCCACCGCGACAATCGTCCCGGCGCCCAAGTACGTGTAGCTGGCATAGCTGGTCGTGCCGCCGGCAGTACTGGGGGCCAGATTGTCCGGCCTTGAAAGCTTGTAACCGATGCCACTGTCGGGGTAGTTCACGTAAAGGCTTCTTCGTCCGCCTTGTCCGCCGGGGTAGGTTACCTTCGCCAGCCGAAGGTACTTGGCCGCTTGCGAAACCGCGCCGTCCTCATACCAGTAGTTCACGACGGGTGTGCCTGTCCCCACGGTGCCGCTGTGGGACTGGTAGACTCCCGTGGCCGTGCCCCAATCGCCATAGTAGTATTTCACCTGGTCGCGGACCACGTCCGACGTGCCATAGCTTGTGACGGTCGATAACCTTCCCAGGTCATCGTAGCCTCGCCCAATCTTGCGGACGTAGCCGTCGGCGCCGCCTAGACTCGTAACTGTATCGGTCGTCAGCCGGCCGGCCGAGTCGTAGGTGAAGCCGCGCGTCGTTCCGCGTTGGTCTACCGCCTCCGTCTGCCGTCCCATGCAGTCATAGGTGTAGCCGACATAGTCGCTGTTGCCGCCAACTAGCTGCCATGTGCCCCCTGCTTCATTAGCGGCGGAACTATCGGGATAGACGATCGCGGTAACCCACGAACCATCAACGGGCGAGCCATAGACGTATCGCGTCTTCTGCTCCTCCGCTGGAGCGGTCTTCGGATTGTACGCCACCAGCGTCCCCAAACGTCCCTTCACGTCGTAGCGGAACTCCGTGGTCCTGTCAGCGTCAAACTCCTGCGTCTCCACCGTGCCGTCATCATAATGCTCTATCGTCTTTGTGGCGCGTCCCATCGCGTCAAAGAGTTTCACAGTGCTTCGGCCGGTGTTGTCGGTGATCTTGTACAACCTGCCGGCGCCGTCATACTCGCAGGAAGATACGATAAACAGCGCCGAGCTATTAGGCGTGGACGGCAAACCGCTTGTTGCGTCATAAGCCTGGACGCCGGACTCAGCGGGGTTGAAGTCTTTCTCCATGTCAATAAGATCTTCTCCGCCCTCGTTCGTACCGTACCGGACGGTCTTCGCCAGCCGGCCGGCCATGTCGTACCAGTTGGCCGTATACGTGACCCTCGCCGACGACCGATGAAGTGAATGTACGCCGGTCTCCCCGTCGTTCCGCGAGAACTGCCGTACCAGCCAGACCTGTCCCCCAGGTAGAAAGCTGCTAAAGGCCTGTTGAATCACCGTATCATTCGCGACGCTAGCCGCAGCGCCGTACTGGCTCTCTTGGCTGCCATCATCGTAGGACAGATAGCTTGCAACAACCCTCCCGACACTGTCGTACGCAGTCTTGGCCAGAAGACCGTTTGGATCGCGCCTCTTGATGAGCCTTCCGGCGATATCGTACCACATATCGGTCGTCAGAGTATCGCTGCCAAGCACGCCGTTTGTCACTTTAAATGTCTGAGTCCGGTACAACCGGCCGCCTTCATCGTAGAAGGATGCGCTCTTGCCAAAATACTCGCCTGAGTCGGGCGCCCCGTTGTCATTGAGATCTGCGAACGTCGTGCTCTCGACGATCCGGCCTCTGTCGTCATAATCATATACTGTACTCTCTGTTAACGGATCCGATCCGGGCATCCTCATCCCAACGCGGCGGCCTCGCCAATCGTATTGGTACTGCGTCTCGTAGTAATCACCCGTCCCCGCCCCGTAATACCCTAACGTCCTGGTCACCAGTCCATTGCCGATGCCGCCGCTATCATACTCCGTCTCGCTCACTTTTACTTCTGTGCCCGAACCGGCTCGTTTGTACCCGCTCACGGTTCGCCCGATGCTATCATAGCCCGTCCTAGTCACGGTCGTATCCGGCTGTGTTACCGTCGAGAGCCTGCCGTAGCTGCTGTCATAACCGTAGGTTGTGGCATAGTAATGCGTGCCTGCTGTCCCAGGCAAGGTCCCCCCTGGGATGTTGGTGCTATGGTAGATCTTCGTATTCAACAGCCGTCCCAGCACCGTCGTATCATATTCGTTCACCGACAGCGCCGTGTATGCCGCCAGCGGCACCGTGTCGACGCCTGAAGGCGTATACGCCGCTGTCAACCCGAGCGTGACCGATGACGGCGATCCCGTGTACCGTGCGTCGAACGAATAGCTGGAAGTCGCTCTTCCCGCGATATCGAACTCCGCCACCTGCACCGGGAGCAGCGGCTTATGCTCGGAAGAGTCCCAAGCCCTATAGACCCGGACTTGCCTTGGCAAATGTACTGTGTACGTCACTACTCCCGACGGGTCCACCGTTTTGACTGCCCTGCCACGGTCATCATATTCGGTCTTAGTGACGAGATTCAGATAGTCATGTTCATTGCTGAATATCTGCCCCGTCAGAGTTTCGTCCCAAGGAAGGAACACGTCCTCCTCTCCGTCCAGTATCTCCTGCGGGATAGTTTCCGTGTCAACATCTCGGCGCACATAAGCTAGAGCGCCCATATCAGGCCGATATGAATAGTACATCACCGTGCCGCTGCCATCCTTGAACCACCGCTGCCGTCCGCACACATCATAGTACCGGTAGGTCACACACGCCGTTGAGCCGCTACCATTCTTGTCGCTATCAACTATAGGCTTAAAGACTTCCTTCTGCCTGATTCTGATATTGTCACCACCCCACGACCAATACGCGTATGTTGTGGCAAGTCCATCCCCAACGGTGTTCGTTACCATGGGATATTTGTAGTGCATAACCGGCAGATGCGAAGGCTGGCCAAGGCTGCCGTTTCCATACACCGTCGCCGACACTAGTTGCGCAGACCCACCACGCCCGGGCTGGATCCGATGCTCGATGCGTCGGGCCATGCTGTCGTATGTATACTTGTGAATTAGCCCGCTCGTGTTCGTTGTCCAATAATCGTTCGAGTGCTCATCGTGCTCTGCCCATGGATCCAGGAAGGCTTTCACGTCTGCTGCGGAGCCGACACCGAAGCTTTCTTCCTTCCTGTGGGCAGCCGCCGTCCGCCTCTCGATCACCTGCCCGATTGCAGCATACAACCGCGACTCACACCAGTACTTCGTGTCTTGGGGCGAATCCATGTACACGTACCGCTTAAGCTCCCCTGTCGGTCTGCCGACCCCGTAGACGCGCCGGCAGAAAGCGCTTCCGCTAACCGTCGTGTCTTCAACAATCAGGCGTACCGTAGAGGGTCCGTCCATGTAGTAGTAGGTGCGCGTGGCGTTCGTCAGGCCACCGCCACCACAGTCTGTGCACGAACCGCTTATCGTCTCCGTTTGCACATAGCCGCTGTGGTACGTGCGCGTTTCGCCATTGGATGTATATGGCCGCGGGCATGATTCGTCGAAGTCAGTCCCCCCATAGTCCTCCCCCAAGTCCCGGCTTTCGTTCCATTGAGTGTACACCGCGTTATCCGTATTAAGGTTGTCGGTATAGTATGTGAAGGTCCGTGAGGCATAGCCGGACACCTGGCTGTCGTTTAGCCCCGTCAATCCGCGAGCATCTTTGGCGGAAGGGTAGGCCGCAAGCAGTTTTGCCACCGCCTCCGGCTCGAACGCCATGCGCATCTGCGACGTTTGGTAGTGGCTCCCGTCCAGCAGCCCGCGATAGTACCTGTACATGGTCGTGGCCAGCTCATCCTTGTGCGCTACCATGAATCGCGTGCCTGGCACTATCGTGTCCGGAAAGGCCTCGGACACGTCAATGTAGCTGCTGGTACTAGACGAAGCTATGTACCTAGTACGACCCGCGTTGGTTCCATTAATGATAATCAGAACGTGATTGGCACCGAGGCCCGTCGGAAGGTTTCCACAATACACTCTGGTGTTATTACTATCGTCACCGGCCGCCCCGCACGCCATAAGCGATTGGCATTTGTGGACGACGAGCAGCTGTCCACAGGAGTCATAATAGTAACTTACACCCGTCAAAGCCTCGATGGTACCCGCCGTTTTTCTGGCCACAACACCCATACGGTCACGGTAGTCGGTTTGTGAGCCATTTATGTACTCGACGGACCACCCCTGGGTCGTCTGGACGGTGCTGAGCCTGCCGTAACCGTCCCTGTCATAGGTGTCCGCGTTTTTGTAGGCATCCAGTACGGTGCGCACCCTGTAGGTCCCCCCCTGCGTGTTGATGAACTCGCGCTGCACCTTTGTATCAAAATCTGTCGCCACGGTGCGGCCAAGAATTGCGACTATGTCGTCTGCAAGGAGAGGCTGCTCAAGAGGGCCAGCCCACTCAATGTGGTGTCCACTATTGGCGGTGATTATGCGCGTGAGCCCCTCGTTTTCCTCGTTCGCCGCCTCGAGTACCTTCAGATACCGTCCCTCAAGGTCACCTGTTGAATAGGTTGAGGTCACATCAATGCTAGTCGTTCCGCCAGTCGTGACCGGCCCGGGACCGTACCCAGGTGGCGAAAGTACGGTTAGTTGTGATCGCTGATATGCACGCTGAGCGTTGTACACTCCCGACGTTCCGCTGGGGAGGTAGACGATCTTATGAAGCGCGTCAACCACATACACGTAAAACACATACGAATAGTTGGTGTCGTTGCGATACATATAGGAATCTGCATCAGGCGCCATCCAGCGAGCCCCCTGAGCGCAGCGCGCCACCCCATCTTTCCCGCGCACGCGACTGCTGTATGTGCGCCTGTGGACCCATGGCTTGCCGGTTAGACCTGGCAGGTCCAGATCACGCGTCCGTTGCGACAGAACCCCATTGACCAGCACAATTGGATTGCCGTTGGACTGCGTAACGACGCCGTCAGCGGCCTCGCAGTCTGAATCATCTTCGTCATCGTCATATACCGGGTCAGGATCGTTATCGTCCCCACCACCGTCATCATCTCCATCACCGTCATCACCGTCATCACCGTGATCATCCCCATCATCCCCATCATCGTTGTCGTCGTCGGGGTCGTCCTCAAGATCCGGGTCGTAGTACTCGTCGTCTTCCTCCTCCTCGAACACCGGTCCCATTGCAGCGGCGGGCCGCAGAAGGCGTGGTCCAATCGAGGTTATAGTCGATAGCGGCATGAGTAGGCCAAGTATGACGACGAATGCCAGTTGCTTGTAGTTCATATGATTACCCTTAATATGGAGTTGCCTTCCGGTTAACGTGACTCACAAAGCTGTGCCAAGCGGGCGGCTTCGTAGGACTGTCCGGCTGCCTGGGCGGCCTGTATTCGCTGGTGGATTTCGCGTAGATAGGCATTCTGAACGGCGTTCACGGTATAGGCTGCTTCCTCTGCAAAGGAGATGTAAGAGTCTTCCCGTAGGCGGTCGAGGTGTTGTTGCAGCAACGCTATCTCCGCAATCGCCTCGGCATCACTGAATTGCCCGGCCACGCTGGACAGAATGGCATGTGCTGCGGCGAAGTCGCTGACGGTGACATAGCTCTGTGCAATCTGCTTCAGTACAGCCAATCGCATGGTCGAGGATTCGGCGCAGGAAAGTGCCGCGTCCAGCCACGTGCGGCTGTTCTCCATGTGGATTCTGCCACCCTCGGAGATCGCGTCACAGTATGCCCTAGCTAGGCACCATTGGGAGCGAATATCACCTTGTGATTGCTCGACGGTGCTTTCCAGGTATGTTACCCAGTCGGTGTATCCGCCCCGGGTCAGGTAGGCCCAGGTCAGGATATTTGCGATGGTTAGATCAGGCTGGTCCGATCTGTCAACCAGATGGTTTCTTATCTCGGCAATCTGCTGTGCCCCCAGAGGGAGAGCGAGCTCCCGCTCAAAGTAGGTCGGCTCTTGACCTGTCTTGGCCAGCCGTTCTTGCGTCACCAGGCGGACCACGGCGCTGGCATAGACAGGGTACTCCTGCCCGGCACCCACCTGATCCAACGAGTCAAGCATCTCCCCGACGGCGTACAGGTCCATTGGGCTGTCGGTCGCACAGTACTCACCAAGATGATCCAATAGGTGATCAACTAGAACCTGACGGAACTCAGCGACTTGGGGCAGGTTCCTCGGCAAGTTCCGGCTGATGGCAAGCCTCAATGCCTGCACATCCCATTGTTTCCAGGAGCTGTTGGCGGAGGCCCAAGCCATAATAGTTCCGGGCAGATAAGGATCTTCCAAATGTCCCAGTGCCCTCGCAATCTGCTGGAAGTCATCTCCACTGATCGCACTGAGCGGTTGCGTATCCAAGTACATCCCCCGGATCGCGGTAGCCCACCTGGCGCGCTGGCTCGGCCTAAGCACATCACGCACGCATTGGGCACATCTCTGCCAGTCGTGAGGACGCACCTGAACTGGGCACTGCGCCATCACGTACTTCTCGTTCATGAGATCCGCAAGACGATGCTTCAGTCGAAAGCTGAGTTTCTCCCCATCAGGGAGAGCGCCAGCTAGCCTTGCTAGCTGCCATGCGTCAAGTTCCTGGCACTTATCCGAGGCTGTTAGCCATGTCTCGGCAACCGTCGCAAGCTGATCTTGGCAACGCAGGTTCTTAAACGCTCTTCGAATGTCAAGAAAGGCTTGACTGTCCAGTGCAGCCACAGCGGCTGAGTCAGGGACGATTTGCGCTGTCACGGCCTTGGCCATGTCCCCTTTGGCACCATCCGGCATCAGATGCCCGATGGCCCCAATAAGTCCTAGCCAGGGATGAATGTCCACCGGCCCGTCTTTTGCGGCATTCGAAAACTTCTCCGCTGCATATTGAGCCAGCAGAGCTTGTGCACTGAGGTCAGCCTGGTGGGTTCTCCAGACAAGGTTCCTTGCCAGCTCCGTTAATTGAGGCAGGTCCATCTGGTCCCACTCGGCTGGGTAAGCCTGCGCCCAACCGGGTGTAGTCAAGAACATGGACATCCATACCGCTATCAGCAAGCATTTCGTTGTTGGCAGGACCCGCATGGTAAGAGCCTTTCCTTGAAATTGAGGATATGCAAGAAGGGGAACTATCCCAGCCGACATGGTCGCTGCGCCCGCCGATGTGCGCCCCGGCCTTCGCATCGCAGACCCCTAATCCACAGGTGCGACGGCTGCTGTCGAGACCTTCCCGCGGGGACTCTTTCCCCGGCATCGACAGCCACAACCAACCACTGGAACGGCTAGACGACCGTACAGCCAACAGATGTGAAGCCCCACAACCGATACCCGATTTACCATCGATTGCTGAAAAGGCAAGCAGAAACTAGAGAACTTGTCATTTTTTTCTGAAAATGGTTTTTTTGTCCTGTTGTGTTGACAGCCACGCCAACCGCGGTAACCTAGGGGGCAGCTCGTATCCAACCGGCGAGATCATCTCCGACCGTGTTTATCACACAAGGCGGGAGTGGCCAGGATGATTGGGGCAGTGGCATATTGGAGGGTCGCTGCTGACTCCAGCGAGTCCTTTTTTTGCGTTACTGGTGTTGCCTCATCACGGCTGTCCGCCCGCTGGAACGTGCTTCGCCACGGGCCGGCATATCTTCCCCAGCCCCCCCAGTATGACGGGGGCTTTGATGCACCGGCGTTATCGCAGATGCTGGATCATGCCGCCGGCGAGCGCAGCGATTATCAGCCTCACTTCCTGGACACGTGCTTGCGTGACTACGCGAAACAGCGGCTTGCCAACTGCTTGTACATCATAAAGTGGAGGTTTGACGACCTGCTGCGCCAGGCCTATCGCATCCGACAATTGGACTACGTTATTTTCGAGGATATGGGGTCGGTTTTGCCGCAAGATGCCTGTGTCCTGCAGGTGAGTCCAGAGTATGAGCGGAGGTTTGCGGAGATAAACCTGGATCGGCGGCTGGCGCCCGCCACCCAAGCCAGAGGCGCTATTCGAAAGTTTCCCGTTTGTTAGCCATCATTTGTGGTGAAGATGTATCCAATGACATCGCTCAACGATGCAATTGACAGCGAAGTGGAATCAAGACCACTCAGGAGAGGCTGGGCGTTTTCGGTCCTGCGGTGGGTGATCGGGGCGGTGCTGTTGGCGGCGGCGCTCAAGGCCGTGGAGCTGTCGACCCGGCCGGCGCCGGACCTGGACCTGCTTAGCTATCGCTGGTCATTGACAGCGGTGGTGCTGTTTGAGATCGCCCTGGGGGCGTGGCTGCTCTCGGGCCTGGCCCGGCGGCTGGTCTGGCTGGTGACGCTGGGCTGCTTTGGCTTCTTTTCGGTTGTCACGTTGGGCAAGGCCCTGGCGGGAGAGCCATCCTGCGGATGTTTCGGCGTGGTTCAGGTGAACCCCTGGCACACGCTGGTCCTGGACCTATCGATCGTGGTGGCACTGCTGGTCTTGCGGCCCCGCTTGAGCGCGCCGGTCCCGGCCCCCGCGAGGCGCTGGCGGGTGGCGCTGGGCGGCGCCGCGGTCTTGGCCGGCTGGGCGTGCTCGCTGGCGTTCATCAGCCGCTTTGAGCCGGCCCAACTTGGCGCGGACGGGCAGGTGATCGGCCCGCCGGGCCAGGTGGTGCTGCTGGAGCCGGACCGCTGGCTGGGCAGGCCGCTGCCGCTGCTGAAGTACACGAGCGTCGACAAGCAGCTGCGCGAGGGCGATTGGCGGGTGGTGCTGTACCACCACGACTGCCCGCATTGCCGCCAGCGGATCGGCGAATACGACCGCCAGGCCCGCACCGATCGGTCTGTTCGCTTTGCGCTGCTGGCGATGCCTCCGTATGGCCGGCCTGAGGACAGCCCCGTGCCCAAGGACACGACCTGCCTGACGGGCCGGGTCGCCGACACGCACGACTGGTTCGCGGTGACGCCGCTGGAGCTGCGTCTGTCGGCGGGGAAGGTGCTGGAGGTCGGTGGGCGGGGCCGGCGGCAGCAGTCGGTCGGCGGCTTGGTGCTGGGCCTAAGCCAGGTGGAGATCGCCCAGCTCCCGATCGTCAAGGCCGGCGCCCAGCGCCACAGCCTGGGCTTCGTCAAGCCGCAGAGCCGGTACGTGATCGAGTACCCCCTGGGCAATCCAGCCAGCCAGTCCTGGCGGGCCGGCGAGGCGCTCAGTGAGTGCCAGTGCATGGCGGTGCTCAAATCCCCCCGCGAGATCCCTGCCGGCGGCACGGCCACGGCGCAGGTGCTGTTCGTGGCCCCCGACGAGCGGCTGCATTACCGCAAGCGGGTGCTGTTGCCGTCGGCCGATCCAAGGCAGCCGCCCGTCGAGCTGTGGCTGGAGGCCCAGGTGGGCCTGCCCTTGGAGCTCCAGCCTCAGCTCGTGGAACTGACGGCCGGCGGGGACGGCCTCGAACAGCAGGGGCAGGTGAGGCTGGTCAACCACGGCGACAAGCCGGTGCGTCCCCTGTACGCCACTAGTGGTTCCAACTGGTGTATCGCGCGGATACCGGCCCTGTCAGCCCCTCCGGGCGGCTCGGTGGCCATCCCGATCGTCGCCCGGCCGGCAGCGGGGGCGACCTCGGCCCAATCGGCCACCATTCGGATACACACCGATTGTGCCGACCAGCCATTCCTTGAGGCCCTGGTGAGCCTGCAACCTTCCCAGACGGCTGCCGGCGCGGGTCCGGCGCTGGCCGGACCGATCGCGAGGTGACACCATGATGCATCCTGGCAGATTAGCGACGGCGGCCACGGCTGCCTTTGTGCTGTCCATGGGCGGCGGGCGGCGGGATATCGCGCTGGCAACAGCGGCCACCGCGGCATCCACCGCCGAAGCGACGGCCACAGCCCCGGCCAGTGCGCCGGGGGCGGAGATGGTCCAACTGAAGTTTCCGGAGAACTTCGAGGTCAAGCTGTTGATCGACTACGTCAGCCAGCGACGGGGCATCAACATCCTGTATGACGATGCGGCGGTGCGAAAGCGGGCGACGCTGTCGTCACCGGTGGCGATCCCGGGGGAGTCGCTGCTGGGCCTGCTGGCCGGCGTGCTGAAGATGGCCGGGCTGGCGCTGGTGGAGGCCGAGCAGCCGGGCTGGCTGAAGGTGGTGGCCAGCCAGGACCTGGTGCCGATCAGTTCGCGGATGCAGACCGATCCGGGCGGGCTGGCGGACGCCGCCGCCACGGAGATCATCGCGCAGGTGTTTGAGTTGCGCCACGTCGGCGGCGACGCGATCGACAAGGGCATTCGTCCCCTGCTGAGCAAGCCCGGCGGCAACAGTTTTGTCATCCCCAACTCC
>Ga0315289_10011191_pt1 | contig 12734 bp, 9 predicted proteins | sample YL17G11_40_MG_FD_203452 | JGI IMG/M metagenome (GOLD analysis project Ga0315289, IMG submission 203452) | Sediment microbial communities from Yellowstone Lake, YNP, Wyoming, USA - YL17G11_40 | ecosystem: Environmental > Aquatic > Freshwater > Lake > Sediment | place: USA: Wyoming | collected...
TGGTCCGCCGGCGGCGGGTCGAGTGAGAAGATCGGCGGCCACAAACCGCCCGAACCCTGGACGTAATCGCGGTACGCTATCCCGATCTGCCGGAGTTGGTTCTGGCACCGGGCATTGTTGGCCGCCTCAATCGCCGTCCACAGAGCGGGGTAAAGGAGCGCGGCCAGCACCGCCAGAATCCCGATCACAACGAGCATCTCGATGAGCGTCATCCCGGGAACGCTTCGTGCTACTTTGTCAACTCCGCGCCCCCGAGAGAAGGGATAGCGCGGCGGGCATTCTTGCCCGCCGCGCGGTGGCCAAGAATGGCCACCGCGCCTCCGCTTACCTGTCAAGGGGCGGAGTTGACAAAGTAGCGTTAGGCGGCACAGGGCGGGCGTCGGCGTCGTCATGGCACCAGGAAGGAGTCCCACACGGATCGCGGGACGTTCTCGGGGTCATCGGGTCGGCCGGCGTCGGGCCAGTAGATGTTGTCGCACGCACCGCCGGGGCGCACGGCCCCGCACCGCGGCGTCGCCTGCCACTGGACGTAGCCCTCCAGGTAAAGGACGTTCTGCCCACGGCCGTGATGGTTCGGGCTGTTGGCCTCCGGCTCCGCGTCCGGCGAGACAATGAACTGGCGGGTCAACTGCGGCCGGGTGTACGGGCTCCGGTCCGCCAGGATCGCCAGGTCCGCCGGGTGCAGATGCCGATGCGTCGTCGCGTTCCGCGGGTCCGAGACGGCCGGGTCGGTCGCCGGGTGCGCGAACTGGTTCTGGTAGGAGTAGGAGCATCGGCCCGCCGCAACGCGCTTGAGAAAGTAGTCCTCCGGGGGCGTGGCCCGTCCTGTCGCGGGGTCCATGGCCAGGAAACCCATGGAGGCCGCATCGCCGCTTGCGTTCAGGCTGGGTTTGTCGGGCGTCGCCGGGCAGACGAAGAGCTGCGCGTCGGTATACCCTTCGTGCACCAGGAGCCACAGGTTCGCCTGGTTGCCGACCGCCCGCACGTCCGGCCAGGCACACGTGCCGGGGGCGTCGAATCGGCTGGGGAAATGGTGGCCGTCCTTCGGCACGGCTCCGCCGAAGGGCGACGCCGCCCCGCAGTCCGGCAGAAAACCGTCGTGTTCGCCCGCCCAGAGGATCATCGCCTGCCCGAGATGCGCGAGGTTCCGCGCACAGATCGTCCGCTCCGCCGCGTCCTTCGCATCCAGGAGAGCGGGGAGGAACGTCGCCGTCAGACAGCCGAGCACCATGACCACGGCAAGCGACTCGGTCAGTGTGACGCCTCTTCTGGCACCCATGGGCCGGTCCGCCAAAAGGTGCGCGATGTGCAGTGACAACACCACGGCACACGCAGTCTTGCATTCCTCGGGCCGGAGGGCAAGAAATTTCTGTGCCGCGATCCCCATGCGTGAAGGGGCCCTTTCGAGCCTCCCGCTCTGTGGGCTACGGCGGGTAAATTGCGGATTGCGAAGTGAAAGGCGCGCGGCGGGCCCCCGAAGGGGTCCATCCATCGAACAGGGACAAGCCCGCTGGCGAAACGGTATCCCCCCGCGGTGCGGGGGGCTCAGGCACGCGGGCGCGCGGGGCGGGCCGGCGGGTAAACTTCCGCCGGCGCTATTTCTGCGGCGCGTATTTCACCGAACACCCGTAAGGTTCGGTTTTGGGAACGGAGACGGCTTTGCCGGCCAGGAGTTCGGTCAGGGCCTGATCCACGTAATTGAGCGGGTTCTCCTTCCTGCCGGAGGGGTCGTCGTCGATGGCGCCCTCGTAAGCCAGCCGGCCGTGCTTGTCGATGACAAACATGTGCGGCGTGGTTTTCGCGCCGTAGGCTTTCCCCACCGTTCCTTCGCGATCGTCGAGGATCGGGTACGGCACCTTTTCGGTCTCAGCGAACTTTTTATTCTTTTCCCTGTCGGCGGAGTGGGTGCTGTTGATCGCCAGCCAGACGACGCCCTTGTCCTTGTACTTTTCGGCCAATGTCCGGAACGTGCCGGCCTTGTGATGGCGGGCCCAGATCGGACAGCCGGGGTTCATCCACTCCAGGACCACGATCTTGTCGGCAAAATCTGAGAGGCTGACCTTGTTGCCGTCCACGTCCTCCAACGTGAACGCCGGCGCCTTCTGGGACTCGTCCTTCTTCTCCTCGGCCCTGCATGCTTCGCGCGCGGCCGACCACCCGATGACGAGTGCCGCAAGCAGAGCAATCGCTACAATGTTCGCTCGCCCCAATCGCTTCATAGTCGTCCTCCCTAAAAAGAATGTGACGATGCACTCCAGAGCCCACTCCCCGGGTTTCCCTGAACCCGCAAGACCGAGCGCTATGCATTATACAGCCCTTGCGCCCGCAGAGCCAGTGCCGGCGAATTATGACGGCGAACCGGCGGCGGGTCGGCCATCGCTCACGCGAGCACCGGCACGATGTTGAACAATTTGCAGAACTGGAGGAGTTCCCGCTTGAAGTCGCCGTAGAGGAACAGTTGGTGGAATCCCGGGTACGTCAGAACGTCGCTGCCGCCGTCGAATCGGGCCATGACCGCAACGACGCATCCGCCGGCCGGCGGCACGGCGACGTTCTCGAGGACCTCGCCGGCGCCGATGACCATCTGAGTCGGCGTCTTGGGGTCTGCCGGGAGGACGTCGGCCAGCGTGACGCGCTGCCCCACGCGCCACACCGGGCGGGCGGTGGCGTCGCGTGCCCCGTGATGGTGGACGATGTCGTAAGGCTCCGGCGGCCCGTCGAAGCCGCCGAGGCGCGTCGGGCACGAGCAGTGCGAGCCGATGATGGCGCCGCGGGTCGTCTCGGCCACGGGGTCCTGCTGGAATCCCGGCCGGTCGAAGAGGTATTGCGTGATGCAGTGTGTGGCGACGGCGCCGAGGTCGGCCTCGCACGCCGCCGGGATGCCGTCGTCGTTCATCTTCGACCAGGCGATGCAGGGAAGGCTGACCTCGATGCGGCCGAGGGCGCCCAGGCAGTCCATCGTGATGGCGTCGGCCTCTGCGCGTTCGAGAAGCGTGCGGGCGACCACGTAACTCTTGACGCCGTTGACGACGTCCCGGCGTGTGGCCCCGATTTGCCTGCGGGCGCCGCGGATCATCTCGTCGGCCATGGCCAGGATCTCCGGCGTGTCGGGCGTCTTGCGGTACTCCTCGACGAAGACGCTCGCCGGGACGGTGTGCAGTTGGATGCCCAGGTGGGCCATGGTGGCGTCGGCCGGCTGGTTGCCCCGGATGACCAGGCATCGGGTGGCCTTCAGTTTGGCCCCTGCGTGGAGCATTTTGAGGCCCCAGCGGACCTGGCCCATGTCGTCGGTCGAGAGGATGACGCTGCCCGGCTTCTTCGACGGCCGAGCGGTGTTGGTGGTGAACGACGTGCCGACGGGCGACACGACGACCGTGGGGATTTGCGTGTCGATGGCCTTGTCGGCGGTCGGCCAAGCGTGTTCCTGGCGGTCGAGGAGGACGACGACCTGGCCGTCGGGCTTGGCGGCGGCGGCCTCGGCGACCCAGGAGTCGGCCTCGGCGGCGCTATAGATCGGCGTCGGGCGAAGGTCCAGTTTCATGTGGAGGTTTCTGGCGGTCGCCGTGATCTCGTCGGCGTATCGCTTGAGGGCGGCCTCGCCGTCGAAATACTCGCCCGGCCACCGCATGCCGTATTGCCCCTTGCGGCGGACGAAGCACACCCGGACCGTGGGCGTGCAGCGCGATGCCGGGCCTTTCGGCTGAATGCGTCGGACGGTCGCGAGGCCGCCGGCGGTCGAGGCCGGCGCGCCCGTGCGCCCGGACGTGCACGACCCGAGGAGGACGGCCGACGCGACCGACGCGGAGGCCGTCGCCAGGAACTTCCTCCGAGTGAGTCCGCATCCGTCCGAACAGCCGGCGGCACAGCGGTGAGTGTGCATTGCGTCGCTCCTGGTCGCGTTCCGGAAGCGTGTGGAAACCGGGTTTCGGCGCGACCCGGTCCGAAGCCCAATTCGGTCCGCCGTCCCGGCGGACCTTGCGTTATTTTATGCCGCATCCAAGTACCTGTCAATCGCCGCAACGACGAAGGCAGCGTCAAGTTTTGTGTGTAGGTTCCGGGAGGAGGCGCCGGCGGAGGAGTTGGCCGAAGACGGCGCGCGAGGAGGGGGAATTGATTCCGGTTGACGGTGGGGGCGGAGGGTTTAGAATGGTTCGCGCGGGTCAGGTTGGGGAGCGCCATGGCCGACGCGAAACAGCCGCTGGCTTTCATCACGGGCGCGACGGGAATGATCGGGAGCCACCTGGCGCGCCGGCTCCTGGACGAAGGGTGGCGCGTGCGGGCGCTGGCGCGCCGGACGAGCGACACGGCCCTCCTCAAATCCTGGGGCGTCGAGCGGGTCCAGGGGGACGTCGGCGACCCGGCGGGCTCGTTTACCCCCCACCTGGAGGATGTGGATTACGTGTTCCATTGCGCGGCGATGGTGTCGGACTGGGCGCCGCTCGAGGAGATGGTGCGGGTGAACGTGGAGGGGACGCGGCACCTGGCGGAAGCGGCGATCGCGTGCGGTCGGATGAAGCGGTTCGTTTTCTTAAGTTCGATGGTCGTCCTGGGGATGGCGCCGCAGCGGGAGTTGGACGAGACGGCGCCGATGATCCACACGGGCGACCATTACAATCTGACGAAGATCCGGGCTGAGGAAACGATCCGGCAACTGGCGTCGGAGCGCGGGTTGCCGGCGGTCATCGTCCGGCCGCCGTACGTGTACGGTCCGCGCGACCGTCAGTTTTTGCCGCGGGTCCTGGAAAACTTGAAGAACGGGAAGTTCCGTTTCGTGGGATCCGGGCGTCAGCCGCTCAGCCTGTGCCACGTGGGGAACCTGGTGGAGGCGCTGTACCTCACGGCAACGCGGCCGGGAGTGGTGGGCGAGGTGTTCATGGTGACGGACGGCGACGCGGTGAATCGCGTGCGGCTGATGGAAATCATCTGCGAGGAGACGGGTTACGCGATGCCGACGCGTCACGCGCCGACGTGGTTGGTGCGGTTGGCGTGCCCGGTGATGGAGGGACTGTGGCGGCTGAAGGGGGCGAAGGAGCCGCCGCTCGTGAACAGGTTCCGGCTGAAGTTCATGACGACGCCGCTGACGTACCGCATCGAGAAGGCCCGGCGTCTGCTGGGTTACGAGCCGAAGGTCGGGACGGAGACGGGCCTTCGCGAGACGCTGCGATGGTTCCGTGAGAATCGTGCGGAGTTGATGCCGTAGGAACGGCGCGGCGGCGCGAAACGAGATGGCGCTCGGCGGGTGCGGAGACCCGCCGCGCTATATTTTTGGGGCGCGCGAGCAGGCGCACTGGCGGACCCCCTCGGCGAGGCTCGGGGCAACCAAGCCGTCAGTGCCACCCGGCGCGCGGTTAGGCGATGGTGTTGGCGAGGCGGATGATGTCCTGGACGGAGTAGGTCTCCCCCCTGGCGGCCGGGTCGAGGCCGACGGCGCGGAGGCGATCAGCCCAGTGCCCCGGCGTTCCCCCCAAGGTCGGCGAGAGGGCCAGACTGCGCGCGGCCTGTTTGCGGCGATGGCCGAACAGGCCTTCGATGGTGGCGCGAAAGGCGGCGAGGTCGGCGATGCGGCTGCGGCGTTCGGCCGAGGGAAGGATGCGGACCATGGCGCTCCGGACGCGCGGTCGGGGCCAGAAAACGCTGGGGGCGAGGCGGCGAAGGACCTGGACTTCGGCGAGGGCCTGAACGAGGACGCCGACGGGCCCATAGTCGCGCGTGGCGGGAGCGGCGGCGAGGCGGTCGGCCACTTCCTTCTGGACGGTGAAGACGAGCCGCTCGGGCACAGGGCCGGCGACGAGAAGTTCGGCGACGAGAGGCGTGGCGGCGGCGAAGGGGAGATTGGCGACGAGTTTCAGCGGGCCGCCGAGGCTCGCTTGCCGCGACCGGACCCGTTCGACGAGGGCGGGAGAGAGGGTGTGCTTGTCCTTCAGCGCGTCGGTGCGGAGGAGGTCGAGGTTCGCGGCGCCTGCGAGTCGTTCGCGTGCGACGCCGGCGAGGCGCGGGTCGAGTTCGACGGCGACGACCCATCCGGCCTGCTCGATGAGGAGTTCGGTCAGGTTGCCGACGCCGGCGCCGACTTCGAGGACGGTGTCGGTCGGGGCGAGTTCGGCCTCGGCTACGAGGAGGCGCATGAGGTTGGCGTCGACGAGGAAGTGCTGGCCGAGGCGGCGGTCGGGCCGGAGTCCGGCCTGGGCGAGGAGGGCGCGGATTTCGGTCTGGGTGGGCGGATGGGTCATGGGCCGGGTTCGCGTCGGCGACGAATCATTTCCACCGCCAGGCGGATGGCCTGTTTCATGCTCTCGGGATTTGCCTCGCCGCGCCCCGCGATGTCATATGCCGTGCCGTGGTCCGGGCTCGTGCGGATGGTCGGCAGGCCGAGCGTGATGTTGACGCTGGAGTCGAAGGCGACGGTCTTTAGCGCGATGAGTCCCTGGTCGTGGTACATGGCCACCAGGAGGTCGAACTTCCCTCGCGCGGCCTGGTGGAAAGCGGTGTCGGGCGGGAGCGGTCCGAAGGCGCAGATGCCGGCGGTCTTGGCTTCTTCGACGGCGGGTCCGATGATTTCGCGTTCCTCGTGACCGAAACGGCCGGCCTCGCCGGCGTGGGGATTCAGGCCGAGGACGCCGAGGCGCGGCACCTCGATGCCGAAGAACCGTTTGAGAGCGTCGTCGGCGAGGCGCATCGCCGAGAGGATGCGCTTGACGGTGAGCGAGCGGATGGCCTCGATGAGCGCCAGGTGGATGGTGATGAGGACGACGCGGAAAGGTCCGCCGGCGAACATCATGGCGACCTCCGCGGCGGCGAACTTTTCGGCCAGAAGTTCCGTGTGCCCCGGCCAGGGGTAACCGGCGAGGTGGACGGCTTCTTTGCTGATGGGAGCGGTGACGAGGCCGTCGGTCCGCCCCGCGTGTGCGGCCTCGATGGCGGCGAGGACGAAGCGGACGGCGGCCCGGCCGGATTCGGCGGTCGGCCGGCCGCGCGGTATCTCCGCCGCCTCGATGTCGGCCGGGACGATCAGGCCGACGCCTTCGACCCGGCCGTCCCACTCGTCCAGGGCGCAGGTGCGGGAAAGGAAATCGAGGGGAATGCCGGCGGCGTCGGCCCAGGCGCGGCGCGCGAGGCCGAAGACGGCGAAGCGGGCGAGGCGGCGGACGGCCGGGTCGGCGAGGGCCTTGGCGACGACCTCGGGTCCGATGCCCCCCGGGTCGCCGAGCGAGATGCCCAGGCGCGGCAAGTCCGGGTTCGCCATGGCGAAGTCCTTTGCGATTAGTCGAGGAAGCCGGCCTGGCGGAGCGTTTCGAGGAGTCGGCGGTCGTCGGCCGGCTGTCCGGTGGCGGCGGCGATGGCGCGGCGAACGTATTTGGCGAGGAGGTCGGTTTCGAGGTTGACGCGGTTGCCGCTCTTTAGGTCTCCGAGGGTGGTCTGGCGGAGCGTCGTGGGGATGAGCGCGATGCTGAGGACGGGAGCGTCGGCCTCGACGACGGTCAGGCTGACGCCGTCGACGGCGATGCTGCCCTTGGGGACGATCTCGGGGAAAAGTTCGCGCGGCGCCTCGACGCGGAACCACCAGCCGCCGTCGCCCTGGCGGTTTTCGACGCAGCGTCCGGTTGCATCCACGTGACCGGAGACGAAGTGGCCTCCGAGCCGGTCGCCGGGCCGGAGGCTCCGCTCGACGTTGACCCGCGAGCCGGGCTTCCACTGGCCGAGAGTCGTGCGGGCGAGGGTTTCGGCGACGGCGTCGAACTCGGCGACACGGTCGTGGATGGCGGCGATGGTCTGGCAGGCGCCGGAGAGGTTGATGGAGTCGCCGGGGCGGACGCCCTCGGCCGCGGGACCGAGGTCCACCGCGAGGCGCAAGGCGTCCTCGCGGCGTTCGGCGCGGACGACCTGGCCGATGGTTTCGATGAGGCCGGTGAACATGGCGCCGGCCATGGTAAAGCGGCGGGGGCGCGGGGTCAAGCGTTCTCGGGTCAAGCGGTCTGGCCCGGCGGCGGGGGTGCGGCTATACTGGGCGGGAGTTTAGGCCTACAGCGCCACTTAGCGCGGCGGGTCTCCGTACCCGCCGCGCCACGGGCCAAGAACGCTATTTTTGTGCGGTGGGTGCGGAGACCCACCGCGCAAATGGTCAAGTGGCGCTGTAGGATTAGGGGCGAGCGGGAGAGGCGCGTGGCCGATTTTCTCGACAACCTGAGGGCGGGCGCTCGGGCGGCCGACGGGCGGAGGCTGTGGGGCGTCGGCGAGGTGATTCGCCTGGCGGTGCCGACGGTCCTTAATACTATCAGTTTCACGATGATGCAGTTCGTGGACGGGGTGATGGTGTCGCGCGTGGGGAAGGAGGCGTTCTCGGCGCAACTGGGCGGGGGCATCACGGCGTTCACGACGGTCTGCTTCTTCATGGGGCTATTGGGATGTGTGAGCACCTTTGCTGCGCAGAACCTCGGCGCCGGGCGTCCGGAGCGCGCCGCCCGGTACGCGTGGCAGGGCCTCTGGCTGGGGTGGGGGGCGGCGGCGTTGCTGGCGGCGGTGGCGATTCCGGCGGCGCCGCACCTTTTCCCCCTGTTCGGCCACGTGCCGGAGGTGATGCGCCAGGAGACGGGGTACTTTCAGATTCTGGTGGGCGGGGCGGCGTTTAACCTGTCGGCCCGCGCGCTCGGAGCCTGGTTCATCGGGATGCACCGGCCGGCGATCACGCTCGTGGCGGGGGTCGCGGCAAACCTGGTCAACGTGGCGGCGAACTACGTCCTGATCTTCGGGCACCTCGGGTTTCCGGCGATGGGACTCGCGGGCGCTGGACTGGGGACGGTCGCGGGGTTCGCCACCGAGGCGGCGATCCTCGCGACCGTCTTCCTGGCGGGCCCGATGGCGAGCGAGTATGCGACCCGCCGGTCCTGGGGTCTGGCGCGGCGCGAACTCGTGGACCTCCTGCGGATCGGAAGCCCCGCGGGCGCGATGTTCGTCGGCGACCTCCTGATGTGGACGATCTTCATGGCGGGCATCATCGGCCGGTTCGGCACCGAGGCCATCGCCGCCACCAACATCCTGAACCGGTACTGGCACCTGTGTTTCATGCCGGCGTTCGGCGTGAGCGCGGCCGTGTCGGCCATCGTCGGGCGGTACTGCGGGGCCGGACAGCCGGCACTGGCCTGGCGGCGAGCGCATGCGGGCCTGGTCCTGGTGGAGACCTATATGATCGCGTGCGGCATCGGCATCTGGCTCTTGCGCGAGCCGCTCGTCGGCCTCTTCAACGCCGAGGCCGATCCGATCGTCCAGGCGCTCGCGACGCGGGCCGTCATCTTTATCCTCATTTGCCAGGCGTTCGACGCCCTCAGCGTCATCTTCATCGGCGCCCTTCGCGGCGCGGGCGACACCCTCTGGCCGGGCGCGATGCAACTGGCGCTCGCCTACGGCGTGGGTCTGAGCGGCGCGTCGCTCGTCGCGCACCTGAGGCCCGAGTGGGGGATCTTCGGGCCGTGGTCGGCGGCGTCGGGCTACGTCATGGTACTGGGCCTGGTGATGTGGGGGCGATTCCTCTCGGGGCGCTGGAAGCGGATGACGGTGGTCCCGGCGCCCGCCGCCGTCCCCGAGGAGGCGGCCGGCCTGCCCCCCGTGTGAACCGCGCGGCCTACGGGCACCCGGCCTGGACGGCGTAGAGCCGCTTCTGCGAGGCGATGTACAGGATGCCGTCGGCGACGATCGGCGTCGCGTACACGGGGCATCCCATGCGGATGCGGCTGAGGACCTTGCACTCCTTCCCGGCCGCCAGGACCCAGAGGTCGCCCTTCTCCGTGCCGAGGTACACCTTGCCGTCGGCCACGAGCGTCGAGGCCCAGACGCGCGAGCCGGTGTCGTGTTTCCAGTAGCACTGGCCCGTCTCGGCGTCGAGGCAGTGGAGGATGCCGGTGAAGTCGGCGATGTAGAGCAGGCCGTCCGCGATGGAGGGCGTCGAGAGGGACCGGTCGAGGCCGGAGTAGGTCCAGACCTTGCCCGATTGGCTGATGTCGCCCGTGCCGGTGGCGTCGATGCAGGAGAGGCAGCCTTTGCCCGTGTCGTGGCGCGGGTCCTGGCCGACGGTGACGTAGACGCGGTTGTTGTGGAAGACGGGCGTGCCGATGATCTCGCTGGGCCCGTCGCCCTTGGCCTTGTAAGGGATCGGCTTGGAGTTGCGGAACCTGAGTTCCGGCGGATTGCAGTCGAACCACCAGACCTTGCGGAGGGTTCCCGGGGCGCCGTCCTTGCCGGCCGCGGGTTTGGGGTCGAAGGCGTAGCAGACGCCGTCGCCGCCGCCGAAGAAAAGGATCGGCCTTCCGCCGACGACGCCCAGCGAGGGCGACGACCATTGGCCGTGAAGAATGTGCGGCCCGATGTCGGCGTCGTCCACCGCCGCCAGGGCGCCGGTCCGTTTGTCGAGCGCGATGAGGCTCGGAGCCTTCGGGCTCGGCAGATGAGAGTGCGACTTGTCCACGCCGTTCGAAGTGTTCACATACAGATAATTTCCGTGTATCAGGATGGAGCAATTCGAGGCGTCCTGGACCCAGGGCCTGACCTCGCGGACCATGTCGAACCGCCAGAGGATGTCGGCGTCGGCGCGCCCGAGGGCGACGGGGTCGCCGGGCGTGAACGCGACGACCGGGCCGTCCGGCCCCTCCGTGATGGTGTGGTCCTTCGGCGTGGCGAGGTATTGCGCCTCGTCCTTGAAGGGCCCGTCGTTGCCGTCGGCCAGTCCCTTGGCGTCCAGGCAGAGCACTTCGCAGCGGTTCGTGACGAGGTAAACGCGGTCACCCTCGAGGGTGGGGGAGGACGTGATGCCGAGTTCCTTGAAGTCGCCGTTGAACTTGTCCTTCTCGGGGATTTTCGGGACGGCTAGTTGCCAGAGGAACTCGCCGTCGCTCTCCCGGAAGCACAGGACGACGCAGCGGTCCTCGTCGAACCGTGGGTCGCGCGGCCGGCCGTTGTTCGTGCCGACGAAGACCCGGCCGCCGGAGACCGTCGGGTTGCCGTAGGACTGCGAGCCGAGCGCGGCCGACCACTTCACGTTTCGCGGCGCGGGCGGGTCGCCGGTTTCGGCGGCACGCTCCGCGTCGGGAATCTCTCTCGGCTGGAAAGTGTCGGGGAGCCCCTGAACGTCGGCGACCATGTTGCGTTCGTCGCGTCCGCCCCACTGGGGCCAATCGCCCGCGAGAGCGGTTGCCGCGACGGCCGCCAGTAGCGTCATTCCCGCCGCGGGGGCGAGAATCCGACCGAGGCCTGCGGGCTGCATGGCGTCCCGATCTCCAGGAGGGTCCGGTGTCTGCTGGTGTTTAACCCGCGGCCGGGCGATTTGTGTTGCGAATTCCCCCCTTCTATTTACCCCTCGAGCGGCCTCGGACGCTTCGGAATAAAGGTTTGACCCCCCGCCGGCCGATGCTATACTGCCTTGTCGAATAGACGGGACCTTATGGCCCGGCTACGCCGGGGCGAAGCCCGGGAGGTGTGGCGTGTCGGCACGCGGACAGAGAGGGCGTCGTGAGAGCCTGGCTCGGCCTGCGGATGCCGCACGCGCCGGCATCGTCGTGGTTGTTGGAGCGGCGGGAGGGCCTCGGGCGTAGGGAGGGCAAAGCGGCAATCGCCCCGGGGCTCGAAAGGCTTCGGGGTTTTTTTCTTAACGCAGAGTGCAGAATGCAGAACGCAGAACTCGAAAACAATCGGTTAACGCCCGCAGATGAGTCCCCGCCGCGGCGGGGAGGAATCTGCGGGACTCCTTCCGCGAGGACGGAAGGCGAGCGGGAATCAGGAACGCAAGCCATGAAACAGGTCACGGTTTACGATACGACGCTGCGGGACGGCGCCCAGGGCGAAGGCGTCAGTTTCAGCCTCCAGGACAAGTTGGAGATCGCCCGCCAACTGGACTCGCTCGGCGTCCATTACATCGAGGCGGGCTACCCCGTCGCGAATCCGAAAGAGGAGGCGGTCTTCGAGGAACTCCGGCGCGCGCCGCTGGCGCGCGCGACGCTGGTCGCCTTCGGAATGACGCGCCGCAAGGGCGCCCGCGCCGACCAGGACGCGACGCTGCGGTCCTTGCTTGATGCCCAGACGCCCGCCGTCGCCCTCGTCGGCAAGGTGTGGGATTTCCACGTGACGAAGGTGCTGCGCGCGGACCTGGAGGAGAACCTGGCGATGGTCCGGGAGTCGGTGCGCCTCGTGAAGGAAGCGGGGCGCGAGGTCTTTTTCGACGCCGAGCATTTCTTCGACGGCTGCCGGGCCAATGCCGACTACGCCCTGCGGGTGCTTGCCGCCGCGAAAGACGCCGGCGCCGACTGGCTCGTCCTCTGCGACACGAACGGCGGCGCGCTCGCGGAGGATGTTGCCGAGACGACGGCCCGCGTCCTGCGCCAGGTCGGGGACCGTCTGGGCATCCACGCGCACAACGACGGGGGCCTGGCGGTGGCGAACACCCTCGCGGCCGTCCGCGCCGGGTGCCGGCAGGTCCAGGGGACCGTCAACGGCCTGGGCGAGCGTTGCGGCAACGCGGACCTCTGCGCCGTCGTGCCGAACCTCGAACTGAAGATGGGCTTCGCGTGCCTCGGGCCGGAGAACCTCGCGCGCCTGACGGAGGTGTCGCGGTTCGTGTATGAGACGGCCAACATGATGCTCGTTCCGGGGCAGCCTTACGTCGGCCCGAGCGCGTTCGCCCACAAGGGCGGGATGCACGCCTCGGCGGTGGCGCGCGACGAGCGGACCTACGAGCACGTGGACCCGCGGCG
>Ga0315289_10011192_pt1 | contig 12733 bp, 10 predicted proteins | sample YL17G11_40_MG_FD_203452 | JGI IMG/M metagenome (GOLD analysis project Ga0315289, IMG submission 203452) | Sediment microbial communities from Yellowstone Lake, YNP, Wyoming, USA - YL17G11_40 | ecosystem: Environmental > Aquatic > Freshwater > Lake > Sediment | place: USA: Wyoming | collected...
TTGCCGAGGGGCGCCGCGACGGCCCCGAAAATTCCCGCCGCGGCCTGCAATACGTTCGGCAACTTCTCCAGAATGGTCTGGAGCTTCGCGGCGTCCGTGAATTCCTTCCACGCCTCGGCCTTCTTCATGATGGCCTGCGCTTCCGCCACGCCCTGGGCTTCGATGGCGCGCGCCTGCGCCAAGCCGACAGCCTCAACCTTGGCGGCCTCGGCGCGACCCTCCGCTTCCACCGCGGCGGCGCGGCCCAACCCCTCTTGTTTCAGCTTCTCCAACTGGGCCTGCGCCAAAGCAATCTGCGCCGCTCTTTGGCCTTCGGCCTCAAGGATGGCCGCTTGCTTTTTGCCTTCGGCGCGCACAATGGCCGCCTGGCGCTCAGCCTCGGCGGGCCTGACGACCGTGGCCTCCAATTCCTTTTGCTTCCGTGCGACTTCCTGCTCTTGTACGGAAATCTGCTCCTGGGTTCGCGTCTTTTCCACGCGTACTTCTTCAGCCACGACAGCCTGCTTCGCTTTCGCTTCCGAAAGCGGGCCAGCCTGGGCCGCCCTGGCCTTCTCTGTCTCGATCTCCGCCTGGTAGGAGGCCTGCCTCACCTGGAAATCGCGCTGCGCGGCAGCGATGTTGGCCTCCGCGTCAAACTTCGCCTTCTCGCCTTCCTGCATGGCCAGAGCGGACTTGATCTTGGCGTCGCGCATGGCCTCGGCTTCGCCGATGGTTCCGTCGCGCTTCACTTCTGCCGTCCGCTTCTTGCCGAGGGCGTCGAGATAGCCTTCCTCGTCGCTGATTTCCTGAACCGTCAGCACGTCCACGCCAATGCCCATCCGCTCCAGATCCGCGGCGGCTTCCGAAGTCAGCTTCTGCGCGAAACTCGCCCGGTCGCTGTTCACCTCTTCCACGGTCAGCGTGCCGAGGATCGAACGCAGGTGGCCTTCCAGGGTCTGGAAAATGACCCGCTGGATCTGCTCGGGAGGCATGCCCAGGAACCGCTCGGCTGCCGCGGCCAGCGATATGTCGTCGCCACGGATCTTGACGTTCGCCACCGCTTTCACGGAAATCGGGACGCCTTTCAACGTGTACGCCCGCTTGATCTCCAGGGGAATAGTAAAAACGTTCAGCCTCAAGTAATCGACTTGTTCAAGCAGGGGCCATTTGAAGGCCGCACCGCCCCGCACCATGCGGTAGCCTACGGTTCTGCCGTCCGGCAGTTTGTGCTTGCGACCACTGAAGATGGCCACGGCGTTGGGCGCCACCTTGATGTAGTTCTTGCTGAAGCGCGACAAAGCAAGCAGTAGTGCGACCGCCGCAATGACAGCGAGGAAAATAACGAAAGGTTGGAACGCCATGCCTGTCCTCCTCTCAGTCGGCCGTGCCCGCTGGGGGAGAGCCTCTGCGCAACTCCCCTGGAACTCTCCGTGGACCTATTCAACCCGCCGGACGATAACGCTCTCGCCGCCGATCTCCTCGATCTTCACCAGCGTGTTGGCGGGGATCTCCTCGTTGTCCCTCGCGCGGGCGATTTTCTCGATCACCGTGTCACCCAGCGTGCAGCGAACCTGTCCCAGGCCTCCCTTGGGAATAGCCACGCTCACCTCACCCGTGCATCCCACCAACTCGCTCACCCGGATGTGACTCGTGGCCTGCTGGCTGTAAAGGAAGCTGGCGAAGAGATAGATCACGGCAGCAAAAGCCAGGCCGCCTCCAAAACCCATGGCGGTGCTGGGCCCGACCCCATAACCGAGGTGAATCCCGATGGCGCCAAAAGCCCCGAAGGCGGTCACAAACACGCTCAGCACCCGGCCGCTCAGGATGCTGGGCCCACCCCCGTGAACGTCTGTATCGTGGTCGAAATCCCCGTGTTCGAAAAGATCGCCAAAGACGGCACTGGCCAGCAGGAAGACAAATCCGAAAGCCGCAATCGCCAGGAAGGTGACGAAAGGAGCGACCCCCGCGAAGATAATCATGACGATGGCCTCCGCATCACAATTGCGCGGTGCCCGTCAGCCGGAACTCCCGCTGTGCGGACGCAACTACCTTCAAGTGGAGCTTACTCTAAGGCTGGCCTTGACCGAAGTCAAGGCATCAGGGCAAGCCGTTCAATGAAATCGCGCCGCCGCTCTGCGGCCCCATCCTCCGCCTTAAGACAGCTTCACAGTGAAATCCCGATAGGCTGGCCAGCCCTCGATGGAATTAGCCGCTTTGGCCGCCCGCAGAACGGCCTCCGATACCAACTCTGCCCCCAGCGTTCCGACCACCGAAATGGTGAGCTCCGATTTCACCTTGTTAGTGGAGAGGGCGAACGTGCTGTCGCCATCGCCGTTGGTGTGATAGGGGTTGATGGTGCGCGCCGCCCCCGTCGACGCCATCATGGCAATCTTGGTCAGCGCGGTCTTAGAGAAGTCGGCGTTGGTCGCCACTACCACCAGCGTCGTGCTGCGCAGCACCGGGTCATGAAACTTGAGGGAAGACTCCTCCACACGTCCCGCCAGCGCCTTGATGGTCTCCGTGATGCCGGCAAAGCCCTTGCCGTCCGGGCGGCGCGCGCCCGCAACAATCTTCCCGGTGCGCCAGTCAACAATATCGCCCACGCAATTGATGACCACCATCGCCCCGATGACCACATCGCCAAGGCGCAGGCTCGCCGTCCCCAATCCCCCCTTCATGCCTCCGTAGCCATGCGACAAAAGCATTTTGCCGACGGTCCCGCCCGCGCCCACACCCACGTTGCCTTCCTCAACCGGGGCGGAGATGGCAGCCAGGCACGCCTTGTAGGCGGCTTCAGCATCGGGCCGAATCTTGGGGTCTCCTATGGAAAGATCATCGATGACGCCGCCCACCACAATGGGAATGCGTGTGTTGGGGATACCCCAGTCATAGCCGATCTTCCGCTCTTCGAGGTATCGCACAGCGCCCGGGACAGCCGCCAGCGCCATCGGTCCTCCCCCCGTCAGCAATAGCCCGTGAATCTTGTCGAGCGGGCTGACCGGCTGAAGCAAAACCCCCAAATACGACCCGGGCGCGGAACCATCGTAATCGACCCCAGCCGTAGCGTCATCATCGAATAGAATCGCCGTACACCCTGTAGGACGCCGTGTATCAGTGACCTGCCCAACCCTGATGCCTGGCACGTCAGTGAGGGATCCCCGCCGCGCCGGACCTTCAGGGCTCGGGGCATCCCCACGGCCAACAAGCGGGCCTGCCAGAGTCACTCCCGCGGCTGCTGTCATAACGCGAGCAAATTCTCGCCGGGTGATTTCAGACATCGGTTTCCTCCTGGCCTGCTTGGCACGCTGCGGAGCTGCCACGGACCTCGATGGGCCGCTCGCGGCTGCACAGCATGCGCTGGAATGTCAGGCGGGGGTACTCTAAGGCCAGGTCAAAGCGAGGTCAAGCCGCCCTGACGGTTATTTGCCGTCCGGCGTCTGGGGTCACTTGAGCTCAATTAAGCCATTGACTGACGGAGACAGAGGGCGAATGAACGAGGACCTATCGAATTCAATTCGTCGGTCACTCACTCCCTGGCCTCATCACCAAGGTACGGGATACATGATCCAGCCAAGCAGGAGGGCGACGCCGACGAAAGCAGCGAAAACCTTGGCGCCGTAAATCAGGCGCTCGCGGGGGGTGTCCTTACTGAGGACTCCGAAAACCACGGAGACCAGAAATGCGAAAAGTAGCATTGCAGTGAGGTGTGAAATCGTCATACTTCGATCCAATGGCAGGTGACGAATGAGCAGTGACGCGCCAAGGCTTCTCGCTTTTCACTTGTCACTCGTCACTGCTGTTACGGCTTCCGTCCCAGAGCAATGTCGTAAGCGTCCAGCGCCGCGAGCACATTGAGCATCCCGGCGGCCACCAGAAACGCCGTGCCATAATCGGAACTGACGAAATACGGGTCGCCCCCCGTGTAGCCGAAGAAGAACGCTGTGGGCACCGCCACGCCCACGCACATCTCGCCGAAAAAACCGAGTGTCTGCAGATACGACGGAGAGTGCAGCGAGAAAAACTTGCCCTGCATCACGATACCGAGCAGAAACATGCCAATGATGGAACAGAACAGGATGAGTGCGCGCCACTTTCGGCCCAGCATCAGGTGCCCGAAGCCCGGGACCAGCCAAGCGGCAACCCAGATACGTAGAAGCACGCCCCGCTTAGGCTTAGATTTGGCAACGGCTTCAGCTTCAACGGGTTTCTTAGCCATGGGTTGGAATCTGAGCTCCCAAGCTGCTTCCGACCAAAAGTGCCGACTATCAGCAGCCAGTCGCCGAACATGGAAACTAACACACGTTGCGGCGTGAGGGCAAGAATCCGCCAAGGGAGTGAAACCCTTCCCGGGACCATTATTGCCTTTACCGGCTTGCTGCCAGGCGGCGGGGCTGCCTCACAGCGCCCTCGCCTCAACCGGGAGCCTGGGCGAAGACCCATGACAGAATAGCAGTAGGCCAGCACATTTTTCGGAACTTCCCTCGCCTGCGGCGCGTCAAAAAGGTGAGTTGGAATGCTCGGGATTGACGAATTTGGGTTCGCAGCCCCAGGGCCGGATATGGTAGACTATTTCGAGAAGACAGCCGAACCGGATGTGCGCAAGACGCAGGAATTCGCTTTCCGGCAAGGCAACTTTACGGCCCCGGCGAACATCTCGGAGAGAGAGGTAGACTGACGCGGCCCGGCCGTGGAACAGCGCCGAGCGGCCAGGGATCAGAATAGATGCCAGCTAGCAATCCTCAGGTCGGAGTTGGGTTGGAGCAGCCGCCCCCGGGTCAGGTTAAGGTGCCGGAGCCCGTCTATCAGCTCACCTTCGTCGAGACCCCTAACCTCTTCGTTTCCGTCTGTCGCCAGATCCGCGACCTGCTGCGTGAGCCAAGAATCACGGTGCCGCGGAAATACTATCGGGGCGAAGCCAGGCTCCCCGTAACCGAGCTGCGGCCCTGGTATCGCGACCTGCCGAACTTGTTCCGGGCACTGTTTGAGAAGCCGCAGGCTCCGCGCATTCCGCTGACCTCTCAACCCATCGAAGTCCCCAACCTCTGGCAGGACTACCCGCAGCAGTCAGCCTCCTGGGTCAACTCCGTTCTGGTGCATGTCGTGGCTTTGAGCGCGCTTGTCCTGCCCTTTGCGATCGAGCGCATGCTGACCCCCGTCAAAGCCGCTACGAACTACAGTTTGATGGATATTTCCCCCTACCTTGGCCAACTCACCGGGCCCGATGAGAAGATGGGGGGTGGCGGAGGCGGCGGTGACCGCTCGCCGACGCCCGCTTCTAAAGGCGCCGTGCCCAAGTTCGCCAAGATACAGCTTGCTCCGCCCATGGCCGTGCTCCCGAACCTCGAACCCAAGCTGGCAGTCCAGCCTACCTTGCTGGGCCCGGCCGAGCTGAAACTACCCCAGATGGCAATGAATGCTCCTTGGGGTGACCCGCAGGGTGTCGTAGGGCCAGCCTCGAACGGGCCCGGATTCGGCGGAGGGATCGGCAGCGGTGAAGGAACCGGCATCGGGTCAGGCAGGGGCGGCGGCCTGGGTCCCGGAGAAGGCGGCGGATTCGGGGGGGGCGCCTACAGCGTCGGCGGCAGCGTCACGGCGCCGATTCCCATTTACAAGCCCGAGCCCCCTTATTCCGAAGAAGCGCGCAAGGCCAAATACCAGGGCACGGTGGTGCTCTTGATTATTGTCGATGTGCAGGGGAGTGTCACCGACGCGCGCGTCATGAAGCCGCTGGGATTGGGCTTGGATGAGAAGGCTCTGGAGACGGTCCGCACCTGGAAATTCAAGCCCGGCATGCGCAACGGCATCCCCGTGCCGGTGCGGGTCCTGGTCGAAGTCAGCTTCCGGCTCTTCTAAAGCGCCCCCTGCGATTCCCTCGTCTGTGCCGCCTTCACCCCCGGCACACCCAAAACGAGCGCTTGACAAGCCACGCCGCGCCCAGTTACTTCTAGAAGAGCCTCGCTGCTGGGAGGTCGTCTAACGGTAGGACTGCAGACTCTGGATCTGCGTATCGGGGTTCGAATCCCTGCCTCCCAGCCAATCTTTTCAACTAGTTAGGTCGTTCCACTGGCTGGTCAGCCCCCGACTCGGGAACACTTAAGAACATTAACCTTTTGAGTTCTTCAGTTGCCCTCCGCCGCTCGTCCATATTCGCTTCGGCGTAAATGAGCGTCATGTTGCGGTTGGCGTGCCCCAGACTTTGCCGCTCAACCTTGAGCGGCGCACCGCTGGCGTGCGGCCCAGTTTCCGTCGCTCAGTGCCAATTTCCTTAGGTGCCTCGGTGATTCGTAAATCTGGGAAATACTGGTTAAGCCGTGTGAAGAATGTACGCTAAAGCAGCCTGGCTGCTTGTCCGTTGTGCTGGTCCTCGTGCTGCTGGCGGGGGCTGGACGACCCGCCATCGCCCGCCTTACCGCTGTGGCCTAAACACATCCAACATAGGCACCGGTCCGCCACTGGTGACCACCTGGGGCATTACGCCGTTCCATTTCTGCACGGCGAGGCTCTGAACCTCGATCTGCCGCAAACTCAGCAGCATCGGTGTAATCTGCGCTTTTTGGAGCTCCAGTCCCCTGGCTTCGGCTTGGGCCCGGGTGATTTGCTGTTTCGCTTCAAACTCCACGCGCCGGAGGGCGTTCTCTGCCTCGAGGGCTCGTTGGACCGCTGTCACCTTCGCCTCGATGGCCTGCTGGAAGGCCCCTGAGAACTGAAAGTCGGTGATGGAGAGTTGCACAACGGCAAGACCAAGTGGAGCTAACCTTTCAGTCATCAAATTTTGCAGTGCATTTTTCACCGCTGGCCTCTGGGTGATCAACTCTTCCGCGTTGTAGTTGGCCGTGGTAGATTTGACCGCCTCCTGGATGTAGGGCTGAATGACCAGGTTTACATAATCCCGTCGCAGACGGCGATAAATTTCCCCCACTTGGCTGGGTGTCAACTGGTAGTTTAAGGTGACTTCGGTGGTGACCACCTGCAAATCCTTGCTGGACGCGGTGGCAGGAGCGCTGTATTTCTGAATCTGGGTTGACATCAGAACTACCTGATGCACGAAAGGAATCTTGAAATAGAGACCTTCATCGAAGACCTTGTCGGTCACGGCTGTAAAACGCAGTAAGACGCCTCGTTCTCCTGCGCCGACCGTGCCCACCGTGCCCGCCAGCAAGACGAGGGCGAGAATTACGATCCCAAGAACGAGAATCTTTTTCCCCATCCCTCGCGGAATTTCAAATTTCGGAATTCCAATTTCCTGACCAAAGTGCTCTGCCATCGCTACCTCCCTCTCATCGGAATTTCCCTCTTCAATTTTGCCTCTAACCAATACCGTACGCTCACCGCCCGCGCCGTTCAAGCTCAAAACGTCGCGGTCCCCGGGCCCAGGCCTTCCTCGTTGTGGACAAAGGGTTTAGCCCCTTCGACCGCTTCCAGAACGAACCCTGGCAGCAGGTTGTAGGCGTCGTATTTCTTGGCCGCCTCAGTTAGATCGCGCTCGCTGACGATGTTGTACCGCTCAAAGATAGCGCGGGTCTTGTGCCCGCTGATTGCCATTGCCACGCGCTCAGGAACGCCAGCTCGCACCAGGTTACGGACGCCGGTTCGCCGGAGGTCATGGAAGCGTAGTCCCGGCAACTCGGCGCGCTTGCAGGCTTTCACCCACTTTGACACCAAAAGCGCACAATCCCCCACAATCTTCGGGCGAATGTTTCCAAGTCGATGAATCAACTGGGGGGATATAACAATTCTGGATCTGCGTATCGGGGTTCGAATCCCTGCCTCCCAGCCAATCTTCGACCTCAAGGCAACTGCTTCCCCGGAGGAAGGGCTCCCCCACCCTGCGCTCGTCGGTGTTCTTCTAAATGTGCTCTGGGTCTTCCCTTCTGACAGCTTCTTCCTGGAGCCGCGCACCCTTCCAGGTTCAGGCGGCGCGACGCCGCCACGGGATCGCCGCGAGCACGACTATCACCAGCCCGGTGAGCGCATACCAGCCGTAAGGCTGAAACGGGTTTCCGGGCCATAGGTCGAGGTGGAGCGCTATTGGAAGATGAGGGCGTAGAGGGAGTACAATCAAAAAGAGGGCTTGACAAGGCCTATGGGATGCCCTATATTTAGCTTGACCGAAAGGTCAAGAATTCTATGGCTTGGGGGCTTCGCGAGAAGTCCCCTTTGCATTTTAGGGGCTTTTCAGGGTTGGATCTCACGCTTCCAGCAGATGAAGTTCCGTACCTTCTGAATGTCGTAGATGAAAAGGCCTTTCTTCACGAGTTCACCAAACTCAGCAGCTACTCTCCTTGCGGTTGCAAAGACGCAGACCTTCTTGCGGTCTTCCAGAAGCTGGTTCAGGGGATCGGCAAAATCACTATCGCCGCTCCAGAGAACGAAATTCTCAATTCCATGCTCAGCGTAGTCGATGAGCATGTCCCTTCCGATTTCCACGTCAAAATTGCACTTGCGGTCCTCTAGGTAGACTATCCCACGCTTGTTAACCTCCCGAAGCTCATTATTCAGATACTCGATGGTTCCCAGTTTGAGGGATCGAAGGAGCGGGGCGCGAATAAAATTCTTGAGGATGTCGGGGGAGTCCGGTCGGATGCTCGACACATCAATCGAGAGCCGCATGATCTTGACGGGCTTCGTTTTGAGGTCATATCCGAAGCTCCTTAAGTCCCGGACGAATTCTTCGGACTCGGCATCACCCTCAAGAGTGCCCTGGTAGAACTTGATCGAGTTTATGGCATCGAACGAATCGAGAAACTGTTTCAGGCGCTTGGGCTCCACGTGCCACCCGAGCTTTGTTGACCAGGGCTTCACGTTCGCGAAGTCGATGTAGACATTCGTCTTCCGATCGAAAATTCGCTCCAGCTCTTGAATGCGCTGGGGGTCTCTGGCAGCGAGCTTTTGAATTCTGTCGGTCTTCGGTTTGAACATACTCGCCGTGCGCATTCAGCTAAGAACGAAAGGCGTTGCCACGGCTTCTCTCCAGAGCTACCGAGCAGTCTTACCGCCGATCCCACGAGGCGTCAATTGCTTTCTAAATCTGGGTTTTAGCGCGTACAGAACTAAGTGATTGTGCAAAGGCGGGGGGTCATTCGCCCCCCCGCTACCCCACCACGACCAGCATCATCATAGCTTGGATTGACAGTGACGCTTTCGAGGCCCCCAGCATCCTACAGCGAAGGCTTACTTTTCTCCGTAGGACGCTCCGGGAGTCGCGGCGCGACGCCGCCACGGGATCGCCGCGAGCACGACTATCACCAGCCCGGTGAGCGCATACCAGCCGTAAGGCTGAAACGGGTTTCCGGGCCATAGGTCGAGGTGGCCCGGTACGATCCCGAAAAAGGGAACGACATTGAAGAAAAGCGGCTCAAAGTCATGGATCTCTCCGCCGCTGGCCGTCATGTAGTGGTGGAAATTCTGCGCGAAAGGATAGTAGCTGAGGTAAAGACCCAGGCAAGCCAGGAACAGCAGGATGGGCATGTAGTTCTCGGCCACTGTAAGCAACTGGTAGAGCCGCCCCTTCTTCTCCGGACGCACCCAGCGCTTGGCGTTGACGTAAACCACGCTAAGCAGGGTGAGCAACCCGAAGACCACCACCAGCCCCGCGAAGAGGTGCACAATCAAGGCCGCCCAGCTGTGATTAGTGCTCTGGGCAAGTGGCTCCCTGCCCCGAAGAACATCCCGCTGTTGGCGGAGTCCCCGCAGCGCGTACTCGACGGTCAGAGCTTCATCGGCCCGCCCCGCCTGGCGTAGGAGCGGAAGGAGACGTTCGTACGCCTCTATCTGCACGCTCGCGCCGATCAATCTTTCGATTAGCGAGCACCCGCCCAATTGCATCCGTTCGCCGAAGTGGGCGACCGCCCAGTAGTAGCCGAGGGCCTCCTGCGTACGGCCCGCCTGCTCGGCCTCCTTGCCCAGCTTCTTCTGGAGCAAATTGCTGTACGTGCGAATGTTCAACAGGCTGGGAATCGGATAACCAGCAACGGACCAGAGCACCACTGCAGGTCTGTCCAGGCCGCGCGCGTGGAGCCACGAGCGTTCCAGTTCAAACCGGCGCGCCAGGTAGGAGTCGTACCGCGGTGCTGCCAGAGCCCTCTGCATCGGCTCGCGCCACGTGGTCTCACCGGTGAGCGCCTCGAACTTATCGGACGCGGGCCATTTTCCGCCCCGTCTCACGATGATTTGTTCCGCCCGGAGCAAATGCGGAATGGCATTCTCGGGATCCCAGGCCTCGAGCTGCGCGATCCATTGTTCTGCGGCGGGGTTGTCACGATCCTGTGTTACCAAGGAGTAATACATCCAGGTGAGTTGCGGATCCAGGCTCACGGCTCGCTGCGCCAGTGCCGCTCTCTCTGAGGCATTCGGGTGGTGGAGCGCCACGAAAGCCAGAGTCCGCGCGTCACTCTGCTGCTCAGCCGCTCGGGCAAATTTCTCGAGCATGCTCACCGGCAAATGCCCTGAAGGTCCAAGCGGGACCGGGCTCCCTTCAAAGCTCAGTCTCAATAAGGGAACTTGCAGACCCTGACGAAAGTCTGGAACAAAGAAAAAGGCAATCGACCACACCAGAAAAAGCATGGTCATGAATCGTGTCTTGCGCATGATTCCCTCCTGGGTCGGCTGTGAGGGTGCTGGGCCCGGAGTCTACAAGCATGGCCTCAGCGTGTCAAACCGGTTGCTCACTCCCACGGAAACAAGCGTTGGCGGTATTACGCACTTAACCCTTCCCTCCTGTTGCCCCCTCAACTAGAATCCCCCGTGCTGCTGTATCTTGCTTCCGTGTCCCCGCGAGGTGATCTATGTCTGTGAAACCTTATGTACGCGCGATAAGCAGAGCGCTCCTGGCCTGGACGTCGCTGCTGGTCTTCGCGCTCCCGCGCGCGCAGGCTTCCACCCGTATCGATTTGAACGGCGAATGGCAGTTCAAGACCGACCCCACGCAGCAAGGCCAGCAGCAGGGCTGGCCAAGCCAGATGCCTGCGGGCACCGAAACGGTCCGCGTGCCGCACACCTGGAACATCGGCAAGTACGAGGACTTCGAGGGCACGGCGTGGTACTTCAAAACGTTCACGGTCCCTGATGAATTGCGCGGAAAGCACATCGAGGTTCATTTCGGCGCGACGTTCTACAAGTCCCGCGTCTGGCTGAACGGCGCGGAACTCGGCGGGCACGAAGGCGGACACACGGCATATTCCTTTGACGTCACTCCGCATCTGCAACGGCTCAATTATCTGGCCGTCGAAATCAACAACCAGCCCACCCTGCAATCGATTCCGGGCTGGGCGATGAAGGGCCGCGCCGGCAAGAACATCTGGTACGACTGGTGGCACTACGGGGGAATCGTGCGCGATGTCTGGCTGGCGGTGAACGACGCCGCGCTGGTGCGCCGCCAACAAATCCGCGTGAAGCTCGAAGGCAGCACAGCCAGCGTCACCGACCGAATCTTTCTGGAAAGCTTCGCCAAGAAACCTTTGCCGGCCAAGGTGGTGTTAAAGGCCTGGCCGCCGGAAGGAAGTCCCGCAGCCGCGACTGCCGAGCAGACTCTGACGCTGAAGCCCGGAGCCCAGGAGGTCACGCTCACGCTGCGCCTTGATCCGGTCCAACTCTGGCACTTTGACGATCCCAAGGTTTACCGGATGGAGGTTGGACTCTTCGACGCTCGCGATAACCAACTTGATTCGCTCACCGACAATTTCGGGGCGCGTACGGTCGAGATTCGCGACCGGCGCCTCTACCTGAACGGGGAATCCGTGCGCCTCACCGGCCTGACGCGCCATGAAGAATCGCCCTGGGAAGGGCTGGCCGAGACCACGGGCACCATGCGTCGCGACTACGACGAGATGAAGGAATTGCAGGCCACCCTGACCCGACCGGTCCACTACCCGCAGCACCCCGCCATTCTCGACTACTGCGACCGCCACGGCATCTTGCTGATTCCGGAAATTCCCATGTGGCAGTTCAGCGAACAGCAGATGTCGGACCCCCAAGTCATCCAGCTCGCCCAGCAGATGATGCGGGAAATGATCGAGCAGGCTTACAACCACCCCAGCATCTTTGCCTGGAGCGTGTGCAACGAGAGCGCCACCGACACGCCCGGCGGCCGCGCCTACTTCAAGGCGATGTATGACTTCATCAAACAACTGGACCCCACCCGCTACGTCAGCTACGCCGACGACCGCATCGCCTTCGTTGACAATCCTGCGGACAACGCAGCTAGCCTCGCCGACTTCATCATGTGGAACGAGTACTTCGGCACTTGGCACGGGCCCGCCGAACTGTTGCCCGCGGTCATGGAGCGCATCAAGCGCGGCTATCCCGACAAGATGGTCATCATTTCGGAGATGGGGGCGGTGGGAGTCTTCGCGCCGAACAGCAGGGCTGCGGACAGGCTCCGCGCGCGCATCTTCCGCGAGCAGATGGCCGCGTTCGGCAAGCAAGACTGGATTGCCGGGGTCATCATGTGGTGCTACCAGGATTACCGCTCGCACCGCAACCTCTGGCCGGGCCAAACGGCAGGATACGTGGACCACGGCGTGGTGGACGAGAACCGCCAGCGGCGACCTTCCTTCCAGGTGTGGCAGGAGGAAAACGCTCCGGCACACGTGAGCGTGGAATGGCAATACAACCCGGCGCGCCAGCCCGTAGGCTTCCGCGCCCGCCTCGAACGCCGCGGGCCGGACGAGATCCCCTCGTACATTCTGCGGGATTACCGTGTGGAATGGGAGCTGCGCGACGACGATAACGCGAAGCTCGCGGGCGGCGAAAAGAG
>Ga0315289_10011193_pt1 | contig 12732 bp, 18 predicted proteins | sample YL17G11_40_MG_FD_203452 | JGI IMG/M metagenome (GOLD analysis project Ga0315289, IMG submission 203452) | Sediment microbial communities from Yellowstone Lake, YNP, Wyoming, USA - YL17G11_40 | ecosystem: Environmental > Aquatic > Freshwater > Lake > Sediment | place: USA: Wyoming | collected...
CCCAAAAAACTGTATTCCTGGAAAAGCCTCTGGAATTCAAGACTTTTAAGTCTCTCATTCATATGTTGTTTATTAGTAAATAATTCGTAAATTTGTTTTGATGAAAATAAGAAAAAAACACAATTGTAAATCTAGAAGTTTTGAACCTCAGATTTTAGAATTACTTAATAAACAGATAGAAATACCTGTAATTATCGAAAAACTGAATATTTCACGCGACATTATTAAAAAAGTAGCTAAAAATAACAATATCAATATTGATGGTAGAATAAAATCAGGTATAATGAAACAAAAAGCTGCCAGAAATGAATATATTTATAAAATGATTTTGGAAGGCACAACATATCAAAAAATATCTGAAAAAACAAATATTACAAAACAAAGAGTTCAACAAATAGCAAAATCACTAAATTTCAGCAGATGGGTACAAATAAGAAATAATGAAAAAATAACAATAAAATCTATCGAAGAAGATATTTCAAAAGGATTGTTTTATAATGATTTGAAAAATAAATATAATATTAATGATTGTAAAATAAAAGGAATGTTACGTCGTAATAATTGTAAAATATTAAAAAACAAAAGAGAAAATGAATTTATAAACAGGAATAAAACCATCGTTTCAGAATATAGAAACGGAAAAAGTGCTAGTATGATATTATTGTTAGATAGTAATGTAATATCTGAACCTGCTAAAATAAACAGTGTTGGTTCTGTTTATGCTATATGTATTAAACAAGGATTTAGAAAATATCCAAAAGTAAAAAATAGAAGGTCTGGAGAAATATTTGAAAGCGTTAAAATTTTAAAATTAATAGTACGTCTTAAAGAAAAAAAACATCTTACACTTGTTGATATAGCTTCATATTTAAATGAAAAAAAATATAAAACAATTTGTGGAAAAACATTCTCATTTTCAAATGTTGCAAATAAATACATATCAGCAAAATCAATAGGATTGTAATGGTAATATATACATTTTACGTTTAAATAATTATGAAAATAGGTTTGTTTTTCGGCTCTTTTAACCCGGTACATGTCGGCCACATGATTTTAGCTAATTATATGTTAGAATATACAGACTTAGAGCGAATATGGTTCGTTATATCACCTCAAAATCCTCTTAAAGATAAATCTACACTTCTTGATGAGAAACATCGCTACAATATGGTTAATATAGCTATTGGCGAAAATGATAAAATAAAAGCCAGTGATGTCGAATTCAAATTAGAAAAACCATCATATACAATTGATACTTTAAATTTACTTGCAAAAGAAAATCCAGATGATGAATTTGTAATTATTATGGGTACTGATAATCTTGAGAATTTTAATAAATGGAAAGATTTTGTAAAAATATTACACAGATATAAGTTATATGTTTATTCGCGCTCCACAAGCGATGGCGGTTATTTAAAAAAACATAACCAAGTAAAAATAATAAATGCACATATGGTAGAATCATCATCGACTTTTATACGTCAAGCCATAAAAGAAAATAGAGATATGCGTTATTTTATGCCAACCGGAGTATGGGAATATATTCAAGAAAATAATCTTTACAAATAATGAAAAGTAAGAATTTTTTTACAAAATATCATGAAGGACAGAAAGAAATATTTCTTTCAAAAGAAGATGCTCCTTGGGAAATATCTGAAGATGATTTATTAAGCGCTGGTAAAAGAACTACATATAAAGGTGTTGAAAAATTTAAATACAGAAGAATTTCGCTATACCCATTTTCTGTAGAAATAGATTTTACATTAAATGAAAACTATACTGACAAAGAAAAAAAAAGACTTTCGATAAACAAAAAAGGAAAAATAGTACATCTTATAGGAATTTATTCAGATATAACCTATAAAGGAGGTTGTAAATACACAAGTTGTTGTGGTGCCGATTCTCTCATACATCAAAAAGTATGTAAAGTACAAAAAACATGGAATCGATTATATTACATAACTTCAAATAAAGAGCTTATTAAATTCTGGAAAAAACTTGGATATGAGCCAGTATTTAAAGAGCCAGAGAGTCGACCGGATAGAATTTCATTCACAAAAATAATAAATAACGATTCAGAAGCTAATCAAAATTATGATGATGTTTATGTGTTTGATAAAATATTTACATCATCAAAAATCATAACAAGAAAAGTTTTAATAGAAAAAGATAATAATTAAATAAATTTATTTTACTGAAAATCAAGTAGTTATAATTTATTTTAAATTATTTTCAAAATAAATTTGGTTTTTACGTAACTTTAGTATTATCTTTGCGTATCAATAGTAGATAAAAAGTTTTAATAAAATAATTTTTTTTACTATTTAAATAAAAACAAGAGAAATCTTCAATGAAAACAAGGTTAACATATACAAGAACAACTTCTACCATTTGGCCGGCGATGCCGACAACGGGGAATGTGTGTATTATTGCCGGCGATTATAGCCGCGATAATAAGGGTGTGTTAAAGCATTTTGTTTCATGATTTAAGAAAATATAAACTTAAGGGAACAAATTAAAACACACCCGGACTTAAAAAGGTTCGGGTTTTTTGTTGCCCATAAAAAAATAAGTCGAGCAATGACTTTAAAGTTTGCGCAGTTTTTTGACGTATTGGTGATTAAAAAAATGTAACTAGAGATAGTTGTGATAACTGTCTCTAGTCACAAATTGCGGGTATAGCTCAGTGATAGAGCATTTGCTTGCCAAGCAAAAGGCCGTGGGTTTGACCCCCATTACCCGCTCAAAATGGCAAAATAGCTCAGTTGGCTTAGAGTGTCTCTTTCATACGGAGAAGGTCCCCAGTTCGAGCCTGGGTTTTGCTACACAAAAATATTGCGAGGTAGAGCAGTGGACAGCTCGTTGGGCCCATAACCCAAAGGTCATCGGTTCGAATCCGGTCTTCGCGCTACCAATTGAAATCATAAAGTTGTACAGCTTTGTGAAAGTAGGAACCGTGAGCCAGTCGGTATATAAAGAATGGTAGGATTTGAATTCAACTTAATTAATTGATGAAGGATTTTACAGTAACTGGCCAACTTTAAAAATAGATGCTTAGCTCAGTTGGTTCAGAGCGATTGCCTTACAAGCAATAGGTCACTGGTTCGAACCCAGTAGTGTCTACATTGCGCGGTCGACTGGAGTTGGCACCAGCGGGGCCTCATAAGCCTTAACTCGAAAGAGAACGTGAGTTCGAGTCTCACCTGCGCTACATAGCTAATTATCTTAAAGCTTTAAAAATAGATAAAATGCATCCGAATGTTCCAAGCGTCGGCGACGAGGTCTCCAAAACCTTGTGGGTAAGTTCGATTCTTACCGGATGTGCAAATAAATGGGAGTAATGCTCGAGCTGGTTAGGCGTCAGACTGTAAATCTGGTAATCCGCATGGATGGTAGGTTCGAACCCTACTGCTCCCACAAATATAATTCTGCTTGTGCATTTGCTGTAGTGGTAAATGGTGAGTCCAAAGTAAATCTTGGTAATAAGGTCCAAGAGAATTATATCACATTGCGAAAATAGCTCAGTTGGCTTAGAGCGCCTGCCTTCCAAGCAGGAGGTCGCCGGTTCGAAGCCGGTTTTTCGCTCCAAATTAAAGACAACTTGGAAAGACAGATAATATAGAGTAGTGAAGTCAATTGGAAGACGACCACATTTGGGATGTGGAAAGTAGGTTAATAGCCGAAAATGCGAGTTCGAGCCTCGTCTACTCTACAATTTACTTGATTAACACATATTAGGTTCGAAAAAGAAAATTCTGATATATTTATTAAAAAATAAATTATGTCAGAATATCAGAAATCAGAAAAACACCTAAAAAATGCTTTAAATGCAAGTAAAGAAGGTATTAAAAAAATAAAAGAATTAAAAGAAGAAAGGATTAAAAAATATTATGAAAATCCAAATCTTTGTAAACAATGTGGTGAATCTATTAGTTATGAAAAGAAAAATTCTAATGTTTTTTGTGGAAGTTCTTGTTCTGCTACATTTACTAATAAAACAAAAATAATATCTGATAAACAAAAAGAAAAAGTATCAGACACACTTAAAAAGAAATATGCTTCCGGAGAATTAATAAGTATTTTTTCATATAATAGACCAAATAATAACATTAAAAAAAGTTGTAAATTAAAATACACTAATTGTAAAATATGCGATAAAACATTTATTCAAAAAACATATGGGAAAAGAAAAACTTGTTCAAAAAAATGTAGAACAATAGCATCTGTAAAAATAAGAACCTATCAAAATGGTAGCAGAAAAACAACTTGGTATTTTAATAAATGGCAAGATAAAAAAGTATTATTAGAATCAAGTTGGGAGGTAGAAACGGCAAAATTATTAGATGAATTAAACATAAAGTGGGAAAGACCAGAATCAATAGAATGGATTGATAAGAAAGATAAAACAAGATTGTATTTTCCAGATTTTTTATTAAATGATTTTAATATTTTTTTAGACCCAAAAAATAAATATTGTATGTCAAAAGATAAATACAAATTAGAACAAGTTACTAAAAAAATAAATTTAATTTATGGAGAATTAGATTTAATAAAACAATATATTAAAAATTTATAATAACACAATCAGAGTGTGGGAAAGTTGGTAATCCGCCAGTTTTGGGAACTGGAGACCGCCTGGTCGGAACAGGCCACTCTGACGAGCGTAGATATGGGTTCGAATCCCGTTATGACAGCGAAAGCCGTCGTGTAGTTTAAGGGCTAGAATAACGCTTTTGCGTACAATGTAGGTTTAAAAACCGAATAACGAGGCGTCATGCACGCCTACAATGCGAAAGCAAGAGATTGTACGGCCAGAAGAAACAAAGTTGCCGGAATAAAAAAACTTCCCAAGTCCTTGGGTGTTCATATTGATGAGCAGCAAAAAGTCCGGGCTACAGTGCCTTAGCTCAGTTGGTTTAGAGCGCACGCCTGATACGCGTAAGGTCCCCAGTTCGAGCCTGGGAGGCACTACAACAAAGAGTAAGTTACTAATATTTGTCGGTGAGAAAAAGACGAGTTGTTTTGACCTAACGAATCAACAGCGATAAAAACGTTGACCCGATGAAAAAGAAACTTATCAGACATTAAAGTTTGTTTGTTGATTTTTATTGATAGTCAGGACCCAAAAAACCTGAACGTAAAAATTAACTTGTAATGAATTTTAAAAGAGATAAGGAGACAAAATTAGAAATGTTTACATGCTAAAAACAACCAAACACGAAGCTAAGTGTTAGAGAAAAATGTACTAGTAATACATTATTAATTCTCGCCGGTGCGTTAAGTAGAAAACAGAAAACATCACTAGCAAAACGATGTCTTACTTTTTTAAAATTAAAATGGTTTTAGGGGCTGCTTGGAGTGGCCGTCTGCCTGTCACGCAGTACAATCAGGAGGGTTCGAATCCCTTTAAGACCGCAAAAGTTTTGGTAATTTTCTTTATAAATTACATATGGGACCTTAGCTCATTTGGCTTAGAGCGCCTGCCTTGCAAGCAGGAGGTGACCGGTTCGAAACCGGTAGGCTCCACGAAGAGAGAGTGGTTGACAACCAAACAGCAACGTCTAGTCAACGATGTTGGCTCTCTCAATATTTAAAATGCTGGTATCGCATAGCGGCCGATTGCACTTGTTTTGTAAACAAGCGGATTAAATTCCCACGGGGGCTCGAATCCCTCTACCAGCTCAAAAAATAAAGTAAAGGATTCATCGCTGATTATTAATTTAGTTAGAGGAAGTTCGCGACTGCAAAACCTAACGTAGGAGTTATAACAAATAGCGGTTGGACTACGGAAGCAGCAACCTAAACAGCTCGAGATTGTCGGTTTATCTATGAGAGCGGGTTAGGGCAGCCAGTAATGGCCATTTGAAAAAATGAGATAAATGATGATTTTAAAACAAAATCGCGGCTATACTTGCTTTATTTTTTATATTTACATATATGAATAAAAAAATATGTAATAAATGTGATATTGAAAAAGATAAAAAAGAATTTTATCATTGGAAAAAAATTTGTATAAAATGTCAATTAGAAATTAACAAAGAATATAGAAAAAAAAATAAAGCAAAAATATCAATTACAAGTAAAAAATGGTATTGCAAAACAAAGGAAGTAAGAAGAAAACATAAAAATGAGTATTATAAAAACAAAAGAAAAAATGATTCTTTATTTAATTTAAAAGAAAATGTTAAAAGAAATATAAGAATGTCTTTTATAAGAAAAGGTTTTTCTAAAAAAAGTAAAACTTTTGAAATTCTTGGTTGTACATTTGAAGAATTTAAAATACACATAGAAAAACAATTTAAACCTTGGATGAATTGGGAAAACAGAGGAAAGTACAATGGAAAAATTAATTTTGGATGGGATTTAGACCACATAATACCAATATATAAAGCCAAAACAGAAGAAGAAATTTTTCATTTAAATCACTATACAAACTTCCAACCACTTTGTTCTAAAATTAATAGAGATATAAAAAACAATAATTAATGGACCCGTGGCCGAGGGGAGACGAAAGTCGATAGGCTCAGCTCTGCAAAAGCTGCCACATTTGTTCAAATCAAATCGGGTCCTCAATAAACAATAAATGCCTTCGTAGTTAAATGGAGAGAACGCTCGGCTACGGACCTTGAGATGGGGATTCGACTTCCTCCGAGGGCACAACAATCACCAATACAAGTAAAGATAGTTTAGTTGGTAAAACACCCGACTCCAAGGGATAAGACCAAGTGTAAAGCTTGAAGATTCGTAGGTTCGACTCCTGCTCTTTGCTCAAATGTCCTTATAGTTCAATTGGATTAGAGCATTCGTTTCCTAAACGAAAAGTTCCCGGTTCGAATCCGGGTAAGGATACAAAACTTCACTTGCATTTAAAACTAATATCCTTTAGTTTTGAAATGTGGCATCACCAAATACATTTATTAACCCTTCAGATTCAAGCGTTCTAACCAGAACTGTTTTATTTGAAAAGCAAACTTCATTTTATAGATGTTGTACTCCGCACGATGTTCCTAATTTTTTATGGGAAAAAAAAGAGAAGGAATTTAATCAAAATCAAAATATGGAAGATAGGTGTAATTATATTTCTAAAGAAATATTGGGACCATTATTAAAATCAGAAGATTGGATTCTTTCTCCTGTAATTTATAATCCTAACGATTTCAGTCCTATGAGAAAAGTTATATTTATAAGCAAAAGAACATCTTTTGAAATAAGTGTAGAATTGGCTCAAGATATAAGAGGGTGGGGCGTCCCAGTTCAAGAAAATTTTTTAAAAGAATATATTTGTGGAATTTGGGAAGGTAGAAATCAGAATTTGAATTTTAGGTAACTTTTTCATTATTTTTACGTTTAAATGGATATGGGTAGCAGACATACTTCATATAATATGGTGGACGAAAACGGCGAACAACTCTGGCGTACTGCCGACGGCCAAGAAATACCATTTTCCAAAGTTACCCATCAACATTGGTCTAATATATATTGGTATCACCGGTACATATTCGAAACATATACTGAGCAACTAAAAGGACTGCATCCTATGTTCGTGGAAGAATCCGAGTTTACTATTAAGAAGTGTAAATACTTGATGGATTTTTCCTTCAACGAAATTGGGAAACGATTTGACGGTGAAATATTGGATTGGATTCCTAAGTACGAAAATGAGAAGATGTGGTATAAGAAACAAAGCACTCGCAAAATATTAATTGAAAAATTTAAATGTTAATTATGGAAAATCAAACAGAAATAAAATATGACAAATACCTTCATAAAGAAGATATATTTGAAAAACATAGACAATTAAATAATTCAGAGAAATTACAAATGAAAGAATGGGCTCAAAAACAATATAAAATTGGTGACCCAATTAATCCATTATGGCATCCACAATTAATTTATGAAATCGGATTAGCTATTAATAATAGACATATTGATAAAGTATTATTGGCATAAATGTTAATTCGGTTTTTAAAATTATATTTTGGCAAAATCCTATGTTTCTTTTATATTCATAAATGGGTTGTATCTAATTGGATATATGATAAGGAGCCGGATTTAAGATTAAGAGTTGATGTTTGCAAAAGATGTAAAAAACAAAGGACAAAAAAAGATTTTACAGCTCCAGATGAATTGGTTGCGGAAAAAAATTTTAAATTAAAACTTTGGCAAGAACGTCGTCAGGTAATTGTTGAAAAGCATCGAAATCCCAAAAGATATAAACTAGGATTTAGAATTAAAGCTGATAAAATTCCATTTGTTACAAAAGATAATGTAATGATAATGGATGAAGAAATTCAAGAATTAAGAACAAAACTAGAAGAAAGAATTGTCGAACTTGATTTAGAATCAGCAGTTGTAATTGATATGATTGATATGGATGCCAAACAACCGCCAGAAGATTTGTTGTGAAGAAATTCAAAGAGAAATTACAAGACCATTATGATTATGGTTCACTCGTTTGGTTAAGACAAATTGTTGAACCAATTCAAGCACCAATAGGTAAGGTTTTATGTTATTTTGGAAAACATAATTATAAAGATTTTTTTTCATTTTGTTCGCGTTGCGAAATTGATAATCCGGTTATACATAACACACAAACACGCAAAGTATTATTTGAAAAAAAGAATACAAAAAGAAGAAGAAGAGTGGCCAAAAGATGATAATGCTAATTAAAATCACACATAAAATATTATGCTTCTTCGGAATACATAGTTATAATATTGCTTTTTTAACTGCAGTAGTTCATTTGGAATGTAAGTATTGTACTGCAGAACGTGTTTCTATGAAATCTGAAATGTATAAAAAAGCGGATATACAATATGATATTTTTAAAAAAGAATCCTTATTAAAAAGACAGGTATTGATTGAAAAAAGGTCGAGTTTTAGTATGAAAATGGAAGAATTAGCTAAAAAACAAAGATTAAGAAAATAATATTACTTAATAACCACATTTCCAACAGCAACTTCTCTAATTACACCGGTTACAGAAAACTCATCAATAGGTTCCCAATTTTTAATAAACTTACTTGCAGCTGGTTCTGAATGTTTATGAAAAGCAATTGTAATATGTGGCATATCATTTTTTGAATAATACCCATTTGTTCCAAGTGCAATCGCGTTATTTGATATCCCAATAGAATCAATCTTAAGTTCAACCTCTTTATTCAGGTCTCCTCTTAAGTATAAACTTTCTGGAAATTTACCCAACATAATTGTCATATGATAATCATATGGTTTTCGCCAGCCTTTATTCTCCGGAACGTATTTTTTAACTATGTCATTTATTTTTTGAATATCAGAAGGATTTTCAATAACTACAGCCGAATATGCCACTTGAGGTTTGGTTCCTTCGAATAATATTTTCCTTATAAATTTCCTAATGTTTGACATATGTAATAAATAGGCTTTAAAACCATCTTTTTGTACCTATTTATCTCTAATGAAAGATGTGAGGAAAATAATCAGAAAGCAACTATTTAAATTGTATGAAAACGATTCGTTTGGAACTGCAATAAAATCCGGTGAATATTCTACTGAAGAAATGGAAAATTTCTTATTTAAAATCATAGATTTAGTTCAATGGGGAGATAAAAACTACGGAGATGGCCCACACATAACTATTCCAGGTTCTTGGCCAGCCAGTTCTGTTTCTTACACACCAGAATCGATTATAAGAGACTGGGAAAAAGCCAAACAATATTATAGTGACCCTGACACCAAATGGTATGTTTGGACCGCTAAAGTTGGTGGAAATTTAAATAAACCACAACATGTTGCAAGTCAAAGAATAGATTTAGACAGCATATTACGAATAGTTTCTAAATATCCGGAATCATTTAATTACATAACTATAGGGGTTGGTAATGAAATGACTAAAAAATACGGAGATAGTTTAAGTACAAAAGGTGATTAATTGACTTTTATCAAAAAAAGCTTTTAATTTACATAATGGCACCTCCTTTAGATATTGAAATAAAATCAAACGATTCAAATTCTGTATACAACCATTTAAATCAATGGACAAATCTTGTTAAAAAGCAAAACATTTCTGATTTATTAGAAAGTCAAGCATCTCAATTAATAAAACAACAAGAAGCAGAAGATATCAAAAACGAAAGAAATATTAAAACTCGAGAAGTTCTTTTTGAAAAATATGATGAATTATATTTTACAAAAAAACAACATAAACTTCGTACTGGAAAATGGGAAAAATCTACTAAAATTAATGGATTAACAACCAATCCAAATCTTGCCCAACTATTCGAATCGCAAGCATCTACTTTATTAGAAGAGCATACTTCTATTGGGCTTAAAAATATTAGACAACAAACTATTAATAAATGGGCTTCATCAGGATTACTTGATGGCTTGAATGAAACTAAAAGTCAAAACTTTGCTGCGTTGTTAGATTGTCAATCTCGTCAATTAATTCATAAATCTATACCTGTCGGCATTAGTAGTAGAGGAATTAAAAAAACAAAAGTAGAAGAAACATTTTTATTAAAAATTAAATCATTCTTCGTTTCAATTTGGAGAAAAATATTTAAAAAGGAAAAGGAAGAAAAATTAATCACTTATGATTTAGTTGCAGACCCTGGATTTGACAATATTGTATTTCCTTTAGTAAGACAAGTGTTTGCTCAAACTGTGGCTTTAGATTTAGTTCAGGTACAACCAATGAATTTGCCAACAGGTTTATTATTTTATATGGACCTTCCGGAACGCGAAGATGTGTTTAATAGAATTGTTATTTTTGAAAAATATAAAGAACCAACTTATTCAAGATACGCTACACAATCAATAGGTCGTAATAATAGATATTATGCCGGCGTAGACGTTGCTAATGATGTGACAACAGATTTAACTATAACATTTCCACCAGATATCATAATTGGCTAAATGAGAGATGAAAGAGATGAAATAATTGATTTTGATTTTGTATTTACGCGATTTGTTATTATTGAAAAATTCCAAGATAACAAATCTCATCTTACTCCCAATTTTAATAGAAATGGAGAAATAGAACTTTTAAAATTACATGGTTGGGGTAGAGGCAGAATATTTATTAGTCCCGGAGTTTTCACAAAAGAAATGGACGAATCAAAAGTTTTAGAATATGCTTAAAATTATTATATTTGTATTATGAATTTTTTTAATGAACATTTTAAATTTAAAGCAAGCGACCTTAATGGTACAGATAATTTAGTTAGTGCATTAGAGACTGGAGATTATGAAATAGGTGATATTAATACTTGTTTTCGGAACCCAGATACCAGATTTGTTATTTTTGAAAAATATCCTGAAAAAGATAGTGGTGAAACTGAATATATAAATGGTGTTAAAGTTATTACTAAAAAATTATATGTTAACGTTGAGTTGGTTCCTATAAAAAAATCAATAAGCGTAAACATAAAAATTAACAAAGATGGAACAATTGAGTACGGAGGAGTTTAATGTATTAAGTTTATTTGATGGCATTAGTTGTGGTCAATTAGCGCTACTTAAATCTGGTATAAAAAATTTTAATTACTTTTCATCTGAAATAGAAAAAGATTCCATTAAAGTAACTCAAGCAAATTTTCCAAACACCATACAAGTCGGAGATGTTACTGAATTAAAAAGTGAATATCTTCCAAAGATACATCTTTTAATAGGAGGAAGTCCATGCCAAAGCTTTTCAACAGCGATATCAACAAATACAGGATTTGACGGTAAGTCAAAATTATTCTTTGAATATGTTAGATTATTAAAAGAGTTAAACCCCACATATTTCCTTTTAGAGAACGTTGAAATGAAAAAGGAATGGGAAGACGTTATAACAAATTTTATGGGTGTAAAACCAATAAGAATCAATTCTGAACGATTTTCTGCCCAGAACAGACCAAGGCTTTATTGGACCAATATACCGGTTGATATGAATTTGCCGGTAAATACCCAAGTTTTAAAAGATATCCTTCAAGACAATGTAGATGAAAAGTATTTTTATCCACAAACCTTTGATTATCACGGAGATGATAAAGTAGTTTGTGCAACACTTCATATAAATGGTCACGATATTCTAAAAAGAGTAAATTCTCAAAACCATAAGTGTCAAACACTTACGGCTGTATGTGGAGGGAATCAACAAAAGAAGGTTTTAATTAATGACCGGGTAAGAAAATTAACACCTTTGGAATATGAAAGGCTCCAGACGATTCCGGATAATTATACAAATATGATATCTGATGGTGGTCGCTACAAGAGCATTGGAAATGGATGGAATGTAGATACTATTGTTTATATAATTTCATTTTTAAGAAGTATTTATAAATAAGTGCTGTATATCTACAAAATTACAAATAATATCAATGGTAAAATATATGTTGGAAAACATATTAGCAATTCTTTAACAGACAGTTACTATGGTTCTGGTATTGCAATAAAAAAAGCAATAAAAAAATATGGTAAAGAAAATTTTACTAAAGAAGTTCTATTAATTTGTGAAGACGAAGACCATCAAAATAAAATGGAAATATTTTATATAGATAAATTTAATTCTTTAAAAAAAGGCTATAATATGACCAAGGGTGGCGAAGGAAAATTAGGTCATAAAATGAGTGAAAAAAGCAAAAAAAAATCATCTAATTCAATAAAAATTTTTTACAAAAACAATCCAGAAAGAAGAAAAAAAATATCAGATTTTGCAAAAACTAGAGTAGGAGATAAAAATCCTTTTTTTGGAAAAACTTTATCAAA
>Ga0315289_10011194_pt1 | contig 12732 bp, 10 predicted proteins | sample YL17G11_40_MG_FD_203452 | JGI IMG/M metagenome (GOLD analysis project Ga0315289, IMG submission 203452) | Sediment microbial communities from Yellowstone Lake, YNP, Wyoming, USA - YL17G11_40 | ecosystem: Environmental > Aquatic > Freshwater > Lake > Sediment | place: USA: Wyoming | collected...
CCGCTGAGCCCTGGCATCCCCCTGCGGATCACCCCTGGCGTCAGCCCTTCAAGAAAAAGCGGACATTCCTACTTTGCGGGAAACCGGACATTTCTACTTTGCGTTGACACGGCAGTTTAACACTACAGCGCAACTTCGCGCGGCGGTCTCCGCACCCGCCGCGCGAAGCCCCTTGGCACGGTCGAGAACGCAGTTCTTTGCGCGGTGGGTACGGAGACCCACCGCGCAAAGAACCTATCTTGCGCTGTAGTGTTAAACTTACGGCTCGGCCTCCAGGCGCGCCTCGTACACGGCGGCAACCGGCAGGCCGTTCTCGCCCCCAAGCGAGAGCACCCACTCCGAGTTCATGTGCGGCGCCACCGGCCAGCGCTCGACCTCAAGCGACCCGGGGAGCGCCTTGCCGACAACCGGGACCCCCGCCGGACTGCCGGCGGCGTCAAAGACCTGGAGAGCGGCCACGATGCCGCCGCGAAGCGGGTTCGGGCCTTTCAGTTCGACGACCAGCCGCGCCCGCAGGTCCGCGCGCCGGTCGGGCTGCCCGGCCGGGACCGCCAGCGCCGCCGGCATCGCGATCATCTCCTGCCCGCGGCCGTTGCGCAGCGACAGCCGCAGCGCCACCGTTCCCTCGCGCGGCACGGGCGCGGCGACCCGCAACGTCAGGCGATTGACGAAGATCCCGGGCGCGTGGCCGCGCGCATCCAGGACGGCGGCCAGTTTGATCTCCTTGTAGCGGGCGTCGGTCCGGGAGAGCGGGCCGCCCTCCTTCGGCAGGCCGGTGAGGACCTCGGGGTCGCCTGGGCGACCGGGCGTCGCCCACGGCGCCGTCAGGCGGCGCTCGGCCTCGGCCGAGAGCGCGACGTCGGGCAGCGCGGCCACTAGCGCCAGGAGCGCGCCCTTCGCGGGCGCCTTCTCGGTAAAGCGGCCCTCCCGGCGGTTGCGGGCGAACTGCTCGGCGTGCCAGGCCAGGTGGTCGCCGGCACGGGCCGTCCAGTAACTCCAGTCGTGGCCGCCCTTGCCGAGGAACCACCGGTACGTGGCGCCCTTGGCGTCGAGGACCTTGCGCAGCGCCTCCATCTGCGGCAGGGCGCCGTCCTTGTCGCCCACGTCGAGGAAGAGGTCAAAAGGCGGCGGCCTCTGGAGCCTGCCTGCCAGGACGATGCACGACCGCTCGGCGTAGAGCGGCAGCGTCTCGGGCGACTTCGGCCCGATCCAGTAGTCGAGGCCCACGGTGCCGGCGTACCCGCGCAGTTCGCAGGCGCCCGAGAGCACGCTGACGCTGCCGTAAAGGTCCGGCCGCTTCACGGCGTGGTAGAAGGCCTGGGCTCCCGCCGAGATGCCCGCGATGCCGCGCTGCCCTTTCTCGCGGGCCGCCGGGTACTGCGACTCGATGAAGCCGCGCAGGTCCTCCGTCAGGTAGTCGCCCCACTTCATCCACGGCTGCGCGGGCGAGTTCATGTACCACGTGGCGCCGCCGACCGCCGGGCACACGGCGATGAGTTCGTACTTCGCCAGATGCGGATCCAGCGCCCCTTTCCACGTGTCGTCGCCGTCGAGGAGCCCGGGCAGAAAATAGATGACCGGGTACCCGCGCGCCTCCGGGCTTGCCACGGCGTCGCCCTGGCGAGCCGGGCCCGCCGCCGGGCCGGCCTCGATGCTCGCCGGGTGGCCGACCCAGAAGCGCTCAATCTTTCCGGTCGAGGGCGACTGGACGGTGTACTTCTTCCATACGTTTCCCGCAGGCGCAGCGGTCGCCCAGGCGACTCCAGCCGCTGCCAGCACGATCGCCGCCGAAACCAGCACCGCAAGGTATCTCATCATGCCGACCCCCGCAGCAGGTGCGCCGCTTCATTGTCGGATAAATCGGGTCGAGGTCAACAGGCAACACCGTCAGCCCCCGCATCGGGGCGTGCCAGAAGTTTCTGGCACACTTGTCATGGGCTGTCATGCTGAGCGAAGCGAAGCATCTCGCTGCTGGGATGCTGCCGGCGCGCGGCCAAGACGAGACCTGCCTGGCGGCAGGCAGGTTCTTCGCCCCCGCAAGGGGGGGCTCAGAATGACAATCCTTGGGAACTTGCCAGAAACTTCTGGCGCAGCCGCGTCACTTGCCCGCCTCGACCTTCACCAGGCTGAAATCGTCGAAGTACGCGGGCCCCGTGCCGAGGCAGACGAACCGCAGGTCGATAAAGGGGTCCAGCGCGGGGGTCTTGAACTCCAGGGAGACCTCTTTCCACTCTTCGCCCCACTTGGCGAGCGGCGTCCGCTGGCGGACGAACCGCTCGGGCTTCTGCGGCGTCGAATCGTACAGGTCGGCCGAGACAAACGCCTCGCCGTCGCCGTCCACCTTGATCCAGCACGTGATGCGGTACGTGGAGTTCTCATCGAGCGGAATCTGCGGCGCGCAAGCGGAACCGGGCATGCCCTTGGCCGCTTCCGCCCGCGAGGAGCCCTTGACGAGCAGCGACTTCTTGCCCGAGTGGGCCTGGTCCGTCGCCACCTCGCCCACCGGGTAGCAGCCGCGCACCGGCGTCGTGAGCGGCAGGGGCTGGTCCTCGAAATCTTCGACAACGCCGATGCGGACCATGACCGCGCGGGCCCCCCGGAAGTCGTTGACCGCGGTGTTCCTCAGAACTTCCGCGGTGACCTCCGGCGGCAGGAAGACCAGGCGGAACCTCGTGCTCATCCGGTACTTGCCGTCCAGGTCCGCCTCGGCGGGCATGGCGAGGATGTTGCGCTGGTCCTGCCAGGCGTTGCCCGTGGCCAGGCTGTGCTCGTGCGGGCCGATGCAGACCAGGGCCGGCCCCCAGCCGTCCTTGTCGGCGAGGAAGGCCACGAAGCCGTCCTCACGGCCCCGCATCTTCGCCGCGTCGTCGTCCGAGTGGTCGCTGGCCGCCAGGTTGTTCCACCAGCCCCAGTAGCGGCCGGCGGGGAGGCCCAGTTGCGAGAAGACGGTCTTGTCGTACCGGGCGCGGCCGGGCCAGACGTCTGACACGTGGCCGGCCAGGAGGTTGCACCACTCGGCGGAGGCCAGGGGCTTGCCGTCCTTGCCCTTCGGGATCTTCTCCATCAGCAGGCGGCAGTCCATGTCGATCGTGTACCCGCAGACCGGGTCGAGGCGCAGGGTGAGGGTGTAGTTGGAGTCCACGTTGACGCCGAGGCCCTGGCGGCCGCTCGCCTGCCAGCGGTTCGTCTCGACGAGTTTCAGGGCCCGCTCGTTTCCGCCGAATTCGTATTCGAACGTTTCCATCGGCGCGAGCCAGATGCGGGTGGTGACCCGCGTGCCGATCAAGCGCGGCTGGTGGTACCGCGGCCCCACGTTCAGTTTGGCTTGGCCCTGGGCGGGGTCATGCGTGAACAGTTCCACGTGCCCCAAGGTGGGGCTGTACAGGGCGACGATGCGCTGGCCGTCGCGGATGACCCAGAGCATCTCCTTGTGCCCGCCGGCGGCGTTCAGAAACACGCGGTCTTCCTGGGCAACCGAGAACTCGGGCTTGTAATCGGCAAACCGCGCCGGGGGCTTGACCCTGGCGACGAGGTCGGCCACCTCGTCTGCCGCCGCCGGCCAGGAAACGAGCATGGCAAGGGCCGCAACCGCCATCCTCCCCAGCGACGTCGTCTTCATGACCTGTCCCCTTTCACCTGAAGTGTCCGCGAACCCACCGTCATTGAAACCAATGGCCGCGCACCCGTGTGGCCGCGCACCCGTGTGGCCGTGCCGCCCGCCGGGCGCCCTTTGCGCCGTTGGCACGCCGGCGGGCCCGATGCCGTGCCGGCATGCCGCACCCCTTCACGTTGCCTTCTTGCGCCTATCGCCCGCCGGGCCGCGGTACGGGTACTCGTCAAACTTCTCCCCGCCGCCCGTGAGGCGCGGGTCCTGGGTCTCGGTCAGGTACTTCTTAAGGTCGGCCGCCATGCGTTTCCTGGCGTCGGCACAGGCCGGGTCGGCCGCCAGGTTCTTCAGTTGATGCGGGTCCTTTTTGCAATCGTAGAGTTCCTCGCCGGGGCGTTTGCCGAAGCAGAGTTCAAACAGGGGCGCAACTTTCGGGTCGTCCTTGTGCTCCGTCATGAACTTCTTCGTGGGGCCGCCGTCGCAGTCGGCGTAGCCGGGCGGGTCGCCGGCAGGCCATCGGTCCGGGATGAAGTTGCGGATATACAGGAAGTCGTGCGTCCGAAGCATGCGCATGGGGTAGCCCAGGCATCCCGGCCGCGCGCCGCCGTGGTGGCGCTCGCGGCCGACGACCACGCGGTCGCGCTTCGGGTCGACGCGGCCGGACTTGCCGGACGTAAGCACGTCCAGGAAACTCCGCGCCGTCATGTCGGCAGGGACCAGGAGGCCCGCGGCCTCCAGGAACGTGGGCGCCACGTCCGGCAGGCTGAGGAAGTCGTCCACCACCCGCCCGCCTTTGGCGCGGGCCGGCCACCGTACGGCCATCGGCTGCCGGCAGCCGAGGTCATACAGGTTCGTCTTGCCGCGCGGGAACGGCCACCCGTTGTCGCCCGTCATGACGACGAGGGTGTTTTCGAGTTTGCCGGCCTTCTCAAGGAGGGCCAGCATCTCGCCCGCGTCGCGGTCGCACCGCTCGCACTCGAAGTAATAGTCGAGGATGTCGTTGCGGACCTCCGGAGCGTCGGGCAGCATCGGCGGGACATAGACCTCGCCGACCTTCAGGCCGCTCTTGGCGCCCGACCCCCCGTCGTATCCCCGGTGCGGGTCGTGGCTGCCGAACCAGAAGCAGAAGGGCTTGCCGCCGGGCACGCCCTTGAAGAACTCCTCGAAACTCTTGTAGGTGGGGCCCGCCGGGTTGCGCGCCCAGCCGCTGACCTTGGCATCCCCCGGCCCCCAGCCCTTCTTCATCAGGCCGACGTGGTAGCCGGCGGCCTCCAGGAGGTCGGGGTAAACGGCGAACTTCTTCGGCAGCGTGCTCCAGAGGTTGCCGCCCTCCTCCAGTCGCCAGAACATCTGGCCCGTGAGAATGGAGCCGCGCGACGGCGTGCACGAGGGCGATGCGCAATAGGTATAAGGAAAGAGGACGCCCTCGCGGGCCACGCGGTCGAACGTGGGCGTGCGGACGGCCTTGTCGCCCAGCGCCCCCGTGTGGGGCCAGCCCCAGTCGTCGCCGATACAAAAAAGGATGTTGGGGCGATCGTCGGGCTTGGCGGACGCGAGGAGGGTCGGCGCCTCCGCTGCCCGCGCCGCCGTGCGCCCCGTCCCAAGGATTCCGCGGGCCAGCGTGCCGCCCACGGCGGCCAAGCCCGTCGCCCGAAGCAGTTCGCGCCTGCGCATGGCTTATCCGTCCTTCTCCCGTCCCAGGATGGGTGGCATTGCCCGCAGCCTGCCCGGCCAAGCGGGCCGCCGTACGCTAAGGCTTTGTCAGAAGATGCCGCACGCGCCGGCAGTCCTCGGCCATCTGCCGCTTGAGCGCCTCGGCGTCGGCAAATGCCTCCTGGGGGCGCAGGTACTCGATGAAGTCCAGGGCCACCTGCTCGCCGTACAGTTCGCCATCGAAGTCCAGAAGGAACGCCTCGACGACCGACGGGTGCTCGGCGTGGAACGTGGGCTTGCGGCCGACGCTGATGGCGGCGGCATATTGCCCGCCTCGCACCAGCGCCCGCCCGGCATACACGCCTTCGCCCGGCTGAAGGAACCGCGGCGACTCGACGTTGATCGTCGGGTACCCCAGGCGCGCCCCGCGGTGGCGGCCCTCGACCACCGTCCCCTGGAACCGGTACGGCCGGCCGAGGCACCGTGCGGCCTCCGTGACGCCGCCGGCGGCAATCCGTTGGCGGATGCGGGTGCTCGAGACCCGCTCGCCATCCACCCGGACGTCCTCGACGAACTCGACCTCGATGCCGCGCGGCTGGGCGAGGGCCGCCAGCAGTCGGCAGTCGCCCCCGCCGCCGGCCCCGAAGTGAAAATCGGCGCCCTCGACGACGGCACGGGCCGCCAGCGCCCCGCAGATGACCTCGCCGAAGAAGATCTCCGGCGGCATCGCCAGGACCGCGCGGCTGTCGCGCGGCCAGATGACGGCGGCAACACCCAGGCCGCGCATCAGGTCCAGTTTCTGCCCGAACGTCTGGATAAGCGGCGGGGCCCCGCCCGGCTTGAGCGTCGCCAGCGGATGCGGGTGGAACGTGAAGACCACGGGCGCGACGCCCAGGCGCCCCGCCCGCTCGACCGTGCGGCCGAGAACCTTCTGGTGGCCCACGTGCACGCCGTCAAACACGCCGACGGAGAGGACGCTGCCCTTATAGCGCGGGTCAACGCTGTCGAGTTCGCGAATAAGGTCCACGCGCCACCTCGCCACAAGACACTCGCCCTGCAAGTCGAAGACCCGACTCGGCGGGCCGGAGGGCTAACCCTACAGGTCAATTCAACCAGCCCGCAGCGTAAACCGCCAGTGCTATCTGCACGGCAATCAGCGTGCACGCGGTGAAATTCGTAAGCATGTGGATAATCGGCCGCGCGCGGCGCACCCCCGCCGGCCGGTACAGCATCTGGATCCCCAGGGCCATGGCCGGCAGGTAGATGGCGCCGATGGCAAGGCCCACGCGCTCATGCCAAGCCCACAGGCCGGCCGGCTCGGCGCCGAAGTGGTACTCGACCCTCCACGCGGCGTAACCAAGCCCCAGGTAGAGCATCGCGTAGAAGACGATGCCGGCCCACTTGTGCGACCGCAGCGTGTAGCGGCCGGGCAGCGGGCTCTTGCCGCCGTGCATCGTCGCACGCACCAGGCCCAGGTACCCCGCCCACGTGCCGAAGGCCACGGCCAGCAGCATCCACGTCAGGTGAATCCAGACGACGGTGGGCATGCGTTTCCTCGCCTTCTGCTCCGCAGGGTTCCAAGTGTCGGTCCGAAACGGCGCGGCCGGCAAGCCTTCCGCATTATACAGATTACACTCGGGGTTCGCCGCCCATGCGTAGCGAACGGCCACGGGTCGGTGGACCTGCGGGCTCCAGACGCGCACGGCAGCGGCGTCCTTTGCCGCGCCCGCGGCGGCCTGTATCTCGGCCTCGGCCCACACGAACTTCCTGTCATCTGCGGCAATGGCGAAACCCGTGGGTCGCCCGCCCCGTGCCACCAACCCGCCCCCCCCGTGCCGGAACCGGAGGCGAATCCGGTCTCCTTCGGCCGACATGGACTCATACATCGGCCCGCTGTAGACCAACGCCTTGCGGTAGGCGGTGGCCAGCGCCGCCAGCGCCAGCCGACGGCCGACCTCCTGCTTGTTGGGCGGATGAAGGTTCTTCTCGTCGCCGATGTCAATGGTCACAGCCATACCCGTCCTGGGCACCGAAAGGGCGCTGGCCTGGGCCTCCCGGAACTCGGCCCAGGGATCATCGCCGGGCTGCTGCAAGCGCGGCCCGAAGTTGGGCAGTTGCGCGAATACGAACGGCAATTCGGAGTTCCAGGCGGCCCGCCAGTCGGCGATCAGCGAGGGCAGTTGGTGTCGATAGTCGCGGGGCCAGTCGACGTTGGCTTCGCCCTGGTACCACACAACACCGGCGAGCGCCAGCGGCGCCAGCGGCGCCACCATCGCATTGAATGCGGCCCCGGGGCGCCCTGGGGAATTCCTCCAATCCCTGTCGGCTGGAGAAGGCGCCGGTGGCTTCTCGGGGATCGGCCGACCCTCCGCACGAGCCTTCTCGGCGGCCTTTGCCCAGCCTTGCGCAGCGGCAGCAATGTTCTCCTCGTACTGGCGCTGAATCTCAGGACAACGCGCCACGGCCGCCTGGTAGACGGGCACGGTATTGAGCGTCCGGCCGCTGACCCAGGCCTCGATTCGCGTCGCGCCCATCGCCGCCACGACCAAGCCGACGGGAACGCTGAGCGTCTGGCTCAACTCGCGCCCGAAAAAGTAACCGGCCGCCGAAAAGTCGGCGACGGTCGCGGGCGAACACTCGACCCAGCGGCCCCGCACATCGGCCTGTGGCTGGTCGGAGGCCGCGTTGCCCACGGTGAACACCCGGATGGAGGGGAACGTGGCGGCGACAATCTCGCGGTCGGCGTCGGCCGCCTCGCGCACGGGCATGGCCATGTTCGACTGTCCCGCGCACAGCCAGACCTCGCCCGCCAAGACGTTCGTCAGGCGAAGCGTGTTGCGACCCGAGACGGTCATTTCCATCGGGCCACCCGCCTTGAGCGGTTCCAGCAGCACCCGCCAGCAACCCGATGCGTCGGCCGTGGTGCAAGCGGCGCGGTCGCCGATGCGGACCGTGACTTCTTCGCCCGGCGCAGCCCAACCCCACACCGGCAACGTCACGCCCTGCTGGAGGACCATGTGATCGCCGAAGATCGCGGGCAGGCGCACGTCCGCCGCCGCCGGGCCGGCAGAGAGCGCGGCCACGCACCAAACGACTCGGCAAACGCCGGCGAAGAGCCTCATGGGGACCTCACTGTCTTTCCATCACGATGCCGTCGCCCGCATCGGGGTCTCCGACGATAATGTGCAGCAGGTACGGCGGCGTCTGGCGGCGCAGGTGAAACCGGGTCGAGTAACTGCCCCCGGAGAACCAGGGCGGCCGGTCGAACGTCAGTTCAACGACCCACCACTCCTGGTGCCTGCCGATCTGCCACGTGCCCGCGCCCGACTCCAGAAGCCCCTCTCGCTCGCGGTCGAAGAACACGCGCCAGCAGTCAGGCATGTGCTCCATCGTGAACGTGCCGTCGGCCCGCAGTTCCAGCGCCGGCGACGCCGCAACCGCGTAGCCCTTTCCCTTGAGCCACTCCGCGGATCGGGCGTTCGCGACCCAGACGCCGACGATGTCCTTCTCGTCGGGTTTCTCGCGCGTGTACTCGCCGTAGTACGGGTCGCCCTGGAACATGAAGCAGCAGCACCCCACCAGGCCGAGCGACATTGCGATTATGGCCGCCAATCGCATCGCGACTCTCCAAAGATTTTTGGCCTTCGAGCGGGCGCCATTAACCGCAAAGAGCGCAAAGGACGGCTCTTTTTTTCTTACCAGAATATCCCTTTGCGTTCTTCGCGTTCTTTGCGGTTAACCCGCCTTTCCGACTGCCTGCAACTCTTGCGTATACCTCCGGGCCAGCCACAAGGGAATGATACCAAACACCCCGAACGAACAGTCAATCAATTGCCAGTAGAATGGGATGCCGCGCAAGGTGCCGCAGACCAGCGTCTGCGGCACGACCAGGGCGCACGCGATCATCCCCCACGTGATGATCCAGAGGTTCCGCACCGGGTCGCGCACGGCGCCGATGAACGCCAGGCCGATGACGATGTGGGCAAACGCCAGCCAGTCCGTGCCGTACGCCATGAACGGATACTTGCCGTACGTCTCGCCGAGCGCCTGCCGCACCGTGGCGATCCAATTCTGAAGTCCCGAGTAGCCCGCGGGCGGCGCATCCGGCCTAGCGCCGACCCACCCCGCCAGGACGTCCACCTCCCACCGGAGCGGAAACGCCGTCAGGCCGCTCGCGACGAGGGCCACGACGAAGAAGATGAGGATCGCGCGGATCCGCCGCAAGAGAGTTTGCCGCCTTGCCGTGTCGCCGGTCATGTGTGCACCTCCCGCTTGTATCTCGCGGCGGGCGGCGGCTTCACGCACCGTTTGGCGTTTACCTGATTTGAAGGATCACTTCGACCGCCTCGTAAACCGCAACGATGGCCAGGATGCCAAGAACGAGCAGGAGGCCCTTGAGGTTCAGCAGAAGCGCCCGGCCGTACCGCTTCAGGAGGGTCGGCCCTTCGCGCCGGCGGAAAAGGTAGATGGGAATCATCAGGCCGAACAGCGTGGCCATAATGTAGGCCTCCATCTCCACGAGGACCGTGAAGGAGTGCGGCAGCATCACCCCGGCCATGCGGACCGTGCTCGGCGCAAGCACCAACCCTATCATTAGCGACCTGAAGATCGTGGCGAAAATGCCAATGCCCGGCACGACCATGGACGGCAGCGTGATCGCGAGCACCGTCCCGAACAAGAAGTTAATGGCCACCGTGGCAACCGCCGCCAGGGCCACGCTGCCGCTCCCGTAGGCCTTGCCGGCAACAGCCAGCGGGCCGGTTCCGGCCTCAATCTCGCCCTGCAGCGCAGCCACCAGGAGGGTCTGGACCGGCGGCAGGAAGTACACACCGGCGGCCGCCAGCACGAGGATTCCGAAAAAGAGCGCATGCAGGCCGTAGAGCAGCCGCCGCCAGTCCCGAAGCGCCGCCAGGGGCCCGCGCAGCACCGGCCATGGCACGACGCCGGCCAGGTACGCGTACAGCCGGACAAAGAGCACGGACCCGCCGAACAGCATCAGCGCCATGCCGAGAAGGTAGAGGAAGTACGGCCCCACCTCGGCGCGCCCGTCGCCGACAACGGGGGTGAACCGGTCGCGAGGGAACTCCGCCTGAAGGCGCTTGCGGGTCTCGACCTGGACCGCCTCGTTCCTTGGCAGGTGGACGATGTACGCATTGCGGACCTCCTCATCGCCGGGCGCAAAAAGGCCAGCGGCCGCCGAGTCCGGAGGTACAATGTAGACACGAGCGAAGTGCGCCATTTCCGGGCGCAGGACGCCGACCACGCGCAAGTTCCGCCCTGCCACGGCCACGACATCCTTGTGGGTGACCGATGCGCCCGCGAGAACCTCCTCGCTGCCCGCCTGCGGCAGGCGGCCCTCGGCCAGCATCTCGGGCGTGAAATCCTCGCGAAAAGCCGTATCCAGGACAATGCCCTCGCGAAGCGAAAGGAGCGCGCGACGCATCGCCGGATTGCACACCTTCTCGAACTCCTGAACAACCTCGCGCATGAACTGCGACAGTGGCAGCAGCCGCAGCCGGGCCTCGGTGAACGGAACCGCGTCGTCCGTCTTCTCGGGCTCGCCCTTGCCGAAGTACATGAAGGCGTCGGCCCATGGCCCTGACTTGTCAATCCGCCCGAAGTTGGAGTACGAAAACAGCATCAGGCCGAAGCCGGTCAGCAGCACGAGCAGCCCAATCCAGGTCTTCATCGCATCCCCTTAAGCAGGCCGGCTGCGAACACGCGCTCGCCGATGGCCCGCGGCTAAACCGTCAGCCACAGAAAACCGGGGCCGCCGAGGCGGCCCCGGTACGTTTTAGTTGGGAGATTTCAAGCATTACGCCGTGGCCTTGGCGGCCTCGGCCATCTTGGCCTCGGCATCCCTGGCGAACGGCGGGACAGACTCATCGCCGTAGTACTTGCGGATGGTGGCGGCAGCGCCGGCCTGGATGCGCGTAATCTGCATCGCAGCGTCGGTCGCACGGAAGAGGTGGCGGAACCGGCCCTGGGGCTTCAGGTACTCCTCGACGGGCTTCCAGCCTTCCTTCGGCGGGCGGTGCGGCTTCGTCTCGCCCCGGATGATCTCGTAGAGCGGGTACAGGCCCGTCTCGAACGCCAGGCGGGCCATCTCGGCCGACTGGGCCGGATCGGTCTTCCAACCCAGCGGGCACACGACGTGGACCTGGAGGAACTTCGGGCCGCGGATCTCCTGGGCACGCTTCACCATCGGCGCGATCTCGCGGTAGTAACCCATCGACCCGACGCCGACGTACGGAATGCCGTGCGCGGCCATGATCATCGGCAGGTCCTTCTTCGGCCGGTCGTTGCCGAAGGAGACCTTGCCGGCGGGGCTGGTGGTCGTGTCGGCGTCCAGGGGCGTCAGGCCCGAGCGCTGGACGCCCGTGTTCATGTACGCCTCGTTGTCCCAGCAGACGTAGAGGATGTCGTCGCCGCGCTCCATGGCGCCCGAGAGGCACTGGAGTCCGATGTCGGCCGTGGCGCCGTCGCCGCCGCTGGCCACGACCTTCACGTCGCCCGCCAGGCCCTTGTGCTTCAGAGCATAGTAGATGCCGGAGGCGACGGCCGCCGAGTTCTCAAACAGGCTGTGGATCCACGGCACCGCCCACGAACTCGTGGGGTACCGCGACGTGAAAATCTCGGAGCAGCCTGTGGCGTTCGTGAAGATCGTCTTCGGGCCGCAGGTCTGCGCCACGAGGCGCATCGCCAGCGCCTCGCCGCAACCCAGGCACGACGTGTAACCGGGCTTCAGGATGCGATCTGTGTACTTGAACTCCACGTTTTGTCCTCCGTGTAGGGTGGTCGCCCAGGCGGCCACCATGCTGAACGTTACTGCCTGCCCGTTTCTACTATAGCATCGGCCCAAGACCGCACTTCACAAGCACACCGCAAGGCCCAAGCCCGATCCAACGCCGGGGCGGTCTCGTTCTCGGCCGGCATCGAGCCATAACGCAACTCCGCGGCAAAAGGTGTCAGGTGATGCAACCTGTCGGCCTCCGGCGGCATCGCGATACCGTTATCCTGGATGAGTTCCACCAAGCCCTCTACGTCGTGAGTCCGCGGATACGCAACAGCGCGACCCGCCAGAACAGCCTTCAGGCACTTCTCCACGGCCTGCTGAGCATGAAACCCGATGACAGAAATCGGGGCCCCCTCGTCCCGGCTCAGCCGCTGGAGGACATACAAGTCCTCGTCAGCCTTCTCCAAGAGCAGCCGCGCGTGCTCAGACGACTTGCTCATAAACCTTGCCCTCTCTGGCCGCTTCGTAAATCACGGTATTGGGCGTATCCGCCCAATCGTGGAAGACTCTTTCGCTGACGACGAGAATGTCCGCAATCACCCTAGCCGGCCGCAGCGCCTCGCGCAGCCGAATCGCTTCGGCGTAGCGATTCTCGACCCTCGGCTCGACCACCAGGAAGTCCAGATCGCTGTCCGGGCGCGCCTCGCCGCGGGCATGCGAACCGAACAGGATCACC
>Ga0315289_10011195_pt1 | contig 12731 bp, 7 predicted proteins | sample YL17G11_40_MG_FD_203452 | JGI IMG/M metagenome (GOLD analysis project Ga0315289, IMG submission 203452) | Sediment microbial communities from Yellowstone Lake, YNP, Wyoming, USA - YL17G11_40 | ecosystem: Environmental > Aquatic > Freshwater > Lake > Sediment | place: USA: Wyoming | collected...
CGGCTCGTATCTTGCCGAGCCCCTGCGCGTCCCGCCGACCGCTTCCTCCCCCGTCCGCGAGCTCCGCTTAGAGGTCATCGGTGAGCAGGACAAACAGCAACTTCTCGACGAGGTTTGGTCCCTCCCCGAGGGCGTTTCACCCGGCGACGAGATCGTCCTCGAATACCGCCTAACCCGCGGCAAACAGTTTGAATGCCGGGCCTACCTCGCCGCCCGCCCCTCGGTCCACCTCGAAGTGACCATCGAGAATCCTCTCGTCAACATCGCCAACCCCCACACGACCCAACTCAAGATCGAGAAAGTCGAGGAAGAGCTGCGCCAACGGCAGGGAGGCACGGCCCGCGACCGCGACACCTACGTCGACCTCGCCCGGATGTACGCCGAACTCAACCAGCGCGAGAAGGCCCTCGACTACCTGCGCACGGCCCAGAGCCGCATCTCGCGCCCCGACGCTGAGATCCTCAATCTCCAGGGGATTTACTTCGGCGAGCTCGGCGACAATGACCGGGCCACGACGGCCTTTCTCGAGGCCGACAAGGCCGAACCCCTCTGGGCCGGCCCGCTCTTCAACCTGGCCCTTAGCTACAGGCGCCGGGGCCGTCACGCCGAAGCCCTCGAGACGATCGAGCGGGCCATCCGCAAGACAAGCGACCCCGGCCCCTACCTGAGCCTCAAAGCCATCTGCCTCGAATCCCTCGGTCGGACCGAGGAATCCCGCGCCGCCGCCGCCCAAGCCGTGCGCGCCTTTGCCCCGCCCGCCGCCCTCGACGACTGGCGATTGGGCTGGCTCCTTACCGCCGCCCAGACTGCGGGTAACGACGAGGTCCGCAAGCGTGCCGAGGATGAGCAGAAAAAGCGCCACCGCCGCGCCAAATCGACCCCCGCCCGCGACGACGTCCTGCGCCCGGCCGTCATGGATGACGGCCCGCCGCCCGCTAATGAATCAGTCGCCGCAGCAACAGACAAAGCCCGCCGCAAGCCCAAAGGGAAAGCGTCCTGATGATCAACTGGCTTGTCCCCCGCCAAGACCTGACGCCCGACCAGGCGCGCGTCGTCGAGCTCCCGCCCACCATCAACCGGGTCATCCTGGGCATGGCCGGCTCGGGCAAGACCCAGGTTCTCGTCCACCGGGCCGCCTATCTCGCCGAAACCTACCGCATCCCGCCCGAGCGCTACCGGGTCTTCGTCTTCACCAACGTCATTAAGGAATATATCCGCTCGGGCCTCGAGTTCCTCAATCTCCCCGACCGCGTAGTGAGCACCTTCGACTTCTGGTGCGTGGACCTCTTCGAAAAGCACTTCGGCCCGCGCCTGCCCCGCAAGCCCGACGGGCGCGACATTGACTTCCCGGCCATCCGCCGCCGGGTCCTAGGCCTCATCCGCGGCAAGCGCGACCTCCAGAACGGGCTCGAGTTCGTCCTCGTCGACGAAGGCCAGGACCTCAGCCCCGAGGCCTACGAGATCATCCACGAGGCCGCCCGCCACGTCACGGTCTTCGCCGACCCCCAGCAGAAGATCTTCGAGGATGGGGCCGAGGCCGGATTTATCTTCGACCGGCTCCACGTCACGATGCCGCAGATTACGATCCTGGGCGCCTTCCGGAACGCCGTCTACGTAGCCGAGCTCGCGGCCCATTTCATCGAGGACGTCGAGAAGCGGACCCAGTTCCTGGCCCAGGTCAGCGCCGCCCAGCGGGTCAAGGAGCGGCCGCTCTGCTACGTCGCGGATTCCTTCGACCGGGAGATGGACCGCCTGGCCGAGGTCGTCCGGTCCCGCCAGGTCATGAACGAGCGGATCGGCATCATTGTCCCGACCAACCGCCTCCTCCATGGCATCGCCGAGGGCCTGGCCGAGCGCGGCGTCACGGTCGAGAAGGCCGCGACCAAGGAGAAGGCCGGCAAGATCGAGGTCACCTGCTCTTTCACCAACCTCGTCCCCAAGATCGCCACCTTCTTCATGGCCAAGGGCCTGACCTTCGACAGTGTCCTCCTGCCGCGGCTCACGGCCAAGGCCTATTACTACATCAACCGCGAGCGGATGAAGCGGATGATGTTCGTGGGCATCGCTCGCGCCACCCAATGGGTTTACTTGAGCACGGTCAAGGGAACGGAGTTCGGGGAGATGGCCGTGTTGAGAGAGGCCGCTAAGCAGGGGCATTTGACAATTCAAGGGAGCGGGGAGTGGCGAGCCGGGGCGGATAGCGCGGGAGAAAGGGAGCGGACAAGAAGTGAGAAGCAACGAGACTCAGGTAAAAGTAAGCCCGAGGAAGATGATTTTTCGGTGCTTTAACAAAAGCAAGGAGGATGCAGGTTATGCCATTTATCTCGCCAATTTATTACTCGGCAAGGCCGTCGATCTTTGCCATGATTGCGGCGAGCCGAAGCCTAAGGTCGCGGCGAACTGCGCTATAAAAGTGCCGCGCTTCTTAACGACTTGCATAATTCTTTTCATAGGTGTTAAATTGATCAGGGGTTGGTCAAACCAGACGGGCTAACATAACGAATCCATCGAGGCTCGCGGCTATAGCCCGAGGGTTGCTATTTCAGGAAAGAATTGAAAAGTACTACAAGAGAATTTGATACACAGGTTGTTGCATCCTTTAATGTTAGTAAAACAACTGAAGTGGTTTTCTACTATGATTTCTTTAAAGGCAAAGTATGGGCCAATATTAGAAAGTTCTTAAAAAGCGAAAAGTATATCGGACCCACCGGTGATGGAATAAAGTTTGAGCCTGGGTTGGTTGCTGATGTTATCGGTGCTCTTGAAAAAGCGGAGCATCAATTTGATTCGTTGAGCGATGAGGAGTTTCTGAGAATACCTAAAAACAAGTCCCGGGATCTTGTTGTACACGCTTCAACATTCAAGGGAACGGTAGGAATCGATTTCCGCGAGTGGTTCAAGGCCAAAGAGGGGGGCGGATGGGCTCCGCAAGGCATAAGGTTTCGGGCTGAATATCTGCCGGAGCTTATAGAATGCCTTAAGAAGATGGCCAGTACCAAGATTGCACTCAGGGAACTGGGGCCACAGACCTCACTTGATTTTTCCTTATGTGCAACAAATAAGAACTTAGCTTCGGACGTAAAGGGAGTTCCTGAGAGGCTTAAAGGCCTATTTGCCGTGGAGGAAGAGGATGATAATTAAGACAATCGATATAACTCCGGATACTAGCTTAATGCCTAAACTAGGTTATGCTGGTTACAATCCGGCTCAGGCAATCGCTGAACTAGTCGACAATTCCATTGATGAGATGTTTGATGATCGGGAACTACAAGTTGCTATCAATATTGATGGAGAAGCAATAACTGTGGCAGATAACGCTAAGGGCATGACAGAAGCTAGCGTTAACAATGCCATGAAACTAGCTTATTCTGAGAAACAGGGCAAACTCGGAGAATTCGGCCTTGGTCTCAAAACTGCATGTCTAAGTCTTGGCGAAGAGTTTACGATTATAACTAAAAACTATTTAACTCAGAAAGAGTATAGAGTAACTTTCAACGAATCTGAGTGGAAGTGTGCTAATGCTGGGTGGAGCTTACAGCTGTATGAGAGCAGTGCTCCGACAGACGACCATTACACGGTTGTACGGATTAAGAGGCTAAAAAAATTCAACCCCAACCTTCATAACTATATTAAGTCTGACCTGGAGAAACGTTTTTCGCCATTCATCAATGACGGCAGGGTGAAAATTGTCGTTAATAAAAAAACATGCGCTCCAGATCCTATTGAAATCATTGAGAGCAGTAAGAAACATTTCGTCATAAGTCTTAGTTCGGGAATTAAGATCTCAGGTTGGTATGGGCTCTTAAAACAAGGGTCAAACAAGGGCTTATATGGCTTCACGACTTTCCGTCGCGGACGGATGATTACCGCTTACGACAAGATCGCTATTGGAGAGCACCCAACGATATCTAGAATTGTTGGCGACATTCACCTGGATCATGTACCGGTCACTACAGCCAAGCGTGAATTTGAGAAGTCTTCGAAAGAATATATTGAAGTAGAGGAAGCGCTTAAAGAGGAGTTACGAGAGATCGTTAAGCAGGCGCGACAGAAGGCTAGTGAGGAAAAAATAACGCGAGATGTAATCGAAAGACTACAGACTTGGGAAGATAAGATTGCGGAAGCTATGAATTCAGAGGAGTTTCGGACCTATACAACTAAGTTCAAGGGCTTACAGATACAGCGCATAAATAGAAGTGATGAAGTGTCAGAGACAGATGTGGAAAAAAGGGAATCTCCCGAGAATAAGGCGGAACCTCAGAAAGAACCGGAACTAAACAAAGATCGAACTCCGAAGGAGACCCATAAAAAGAAACGGCGCGTCATCAGAATCAAAGGCAAGAACGTTGAGTTCAAACATCAATTTGCACATCTTGGGGTAGAGGAAAGCTGGAAAAGATGGAATTATTATGCCGGGAAGGTTATTGAAATCTTTACGAATACGGATTTTCCAGCCTTTGAAGCGACAAGAGACAAGGTCTTTTACGCTGTTATGTCGATCGCGGAGTCAATTTCTGAAGTCCTAGTTAAAGAGGCAGAGGAAGATCTGTCAAACATCAATGAAGTAAAAGAGCTTATCCTTAGGAAATCTGCTGAACTGCAGCAGGGGATATGAAGATTAAGCCCCAACCATCCGCCCTCGACCCGCTATCCCCCTAGCGCTCGCACAGATGGGCTAATCGGCTCTCAGGTACGTGATACTTAGGGGGCATATGGGTGAGGGATAGGACTCGGCTTGGGCACAAAGGCTTGAAAACTCCACTCTAAGAGGTATACATTAAACAAGGACAGATCACATTGATGAGCGTTCTGTTTGATCGAACGAAATCGCTGCATTATAGGTCGGGATATGGGAGCATGATAACATGGATACGCCACGTCTGAAATTTCAGAATCTCCTGCGGGAGCTTTTTCAGTTCGACTGCGCCGACCTCGATTTCGGCATCTACCGGATCATGAATCAGAAACGGGCGATGATCGAACAGTTCATCGAGAAGGACCTGCTCGACACGGTGGCCAAGGAATTGACGAAAGGCGTGCTGAAGGAGCAAGGCGATCTGGCGGAACAAGTTGCGATACTCGCCGCGAAGATCCGAGAGGACATCGGAGACGATGCCCTAGACGCCGACGGGAAACTCGATCCCAAGCACGCGGGCATCAAGCTTGTGCGGCAATATCTTGAACTCCAAGAAAGGGCGGCTGGGTCTTCTACCGCCTCAGAACTGGAATCGCAGGTCTTCAACCACCTCTGGGCGTTCTTCAGCCGCTACTATGACAACGGCGATTTCATTTCCACCCGCCGCTATTCACGCCGCGAGAAGTACGCGATTCCGTACAACGGCGAGGAAGTCTATCTCCACTGGACCAACCGCGACCAGTACTACATCAAGACCGGTGAGTACTTCACCGATTACCAGTGGAAGGTCGGCGATGTCTCCGTCCTGTTTAAGCTCATCCAGGCCGAGACGGAAAAGGACAACGTCAAGGCGGGGAAAAAGCGCCTCTTCGTCCCCCGGCTGGATGAAGTGTCGGTCGACAAGAAGGTAGTCACCATTCCCTTCGAATATCGCGCGCTGACGGAGCAGGAAGATATTTCGTCCGGCAAAAAGAACCAGCAGGACGCAATCATCGCGCAGGCGTTTGAATCCTTGCCGAGGCGGAAGGCGCTCAAGGAATCTCCGGCCGTCCTCGGCGCTTTGTTGATGGAATACAGGAAAACGGAAGATGGTAACTCTGTCTCGCGGCTGGAGCATCACCTGCGCCGCTACACTGCCAGGAATACCCGCGACTATTTCATCCACAAGGATCTCGAAGGGTTTCTGAAGCGGGAGCTGGACTTCTACCTCAAAAACGAAGTGCTCGCACTGGACGATCTCGAAACCGGCGACGTGGAGCGCGCGGACGGCTGGTTCCAATTGCTCCAGGCCATCCGCGCCATCGGCGGCAAGATCATCATGTTTCTTGCGCAGATCGAGAACTTTCAGAAGCGGATTTTCGAGAAACGCAAATTCGTCACCGAGACCAACTACTGCTTCACCCTCGACCGCGTGCCGAAGACTCTCTGGCCAAAGATCCTTAATAACAAGATGCAGATCGAGGAGTGGAAGAATATCTACATCATCCAGGACTTGAAAGGTTACTCCGAACCGCTCAAACAACCGTTCCTCGAAACCTGGCCGTCGCTGATGGTTGACACCATGTTCTTTGCCGACGATCCGGATTTCGTGGATACGCTCCTCGCCTCGCAAAAGGACCTCGAAGAAAGCCTCGGCGGTCTCCTCGTCCATAGTGAAAACTTCCAAGCCCTGAACCTCCTTCTGCCCCGGTTCAAGGAACAAGTCAAGTGCATCTACATCGATCCGCCGTATAACACGGGAGGTGACGGGTTTCTGTACAAGGACGGATATGCGCACTCGACATGGCTAACGATGATTACCGACAGACTCATGCAAGGGCGCAAATATCTTCAGTCGACAGGATTTCTCTTTGTCAGTATCGACGAAAATGAGGTCGATCGACTGGCAATACTTGCTGACGCTCAAATAATCCGGCGAGCAGGCATCATTGTCATACAAACAAACCCGAAAGGACGCGGGCAGGATCGATATTTCGCAACATCGCACGAGTACCTACTGTGTGTTCCCTCATCTGACCACGCAGAGCTTGAAGGCTTGCCGAAGACCGCCGAAATGTTGGCCGACTACAATGATGGAGAAGATGAGTCAGGTGCCTTTCGTCTAATGGAGCTACGCAATACCCACCGTGAATTCAACAAACAGACAAGGCCGAATCTATGGTTCCCTTTGCATGTGCATAAGGCGACCGGGAAGGTTTATGTAGAAAGTAAAGCCGGTACCGTGGCGGTTTATCCGACTTGGCCTGACGGCTTCGAAGGATGCTGGACGTGGGGAAAAGATTTGGCGACACAGCAAATTCATCTTCTTGTGGCCAAAGACACAGAAGATCGGATTGTAGTGTTTCGGAAGGACCACGCCAAAAAGAATGGTCGCATGGCTACCTTCATGCCCAAGACCATTTGGACAGAAAGCGAAGTGCGAACAGAAGTTGGCCAGCGGGATCTTGATTCACTTTTTGGTGAGCAGGTCTTTAGGTCGCCCAAGCCAATCGGACTGATCCAAAAGTGCATTGGTGTTAGCGGCCCAGCACGGGGTTCATTGGTATGCGATTTCTTCGCCGGATCAGGCACAGCCGCACATGCAGTGCTAGGCCTTGCGCGAATAGGGTCTAGTGTTCCTCGATACCTCTGCGTAGAGATGGACGCCCATTTTGACGCAGTTCTAAAACCCCGTATCCAGAAGATAGTTTTTTCTAGTGATTGGAAAGCCGGGAAGCCTGTTATTCCAAAGATTGGAAAATCGTCCGGGATTTCCCATGCGTTCAAGTATATCCGGCTTGAGTCATACGAGGATACGTTGGGGAATATCGCGTTCGAGGGGCCGCAGGGCGAGTTGAAGCTCGCTGATTATATGCTCCGGTACATGTTGGAGTTTGAGACGCGGAAGAGCGAGACCCTGTTGAACGTGGAGAAGCTGGCCGCGCCGTTCTCGTACCAGCTCGACATCATGGACGGCGCGGAGCGCAAGACAAAGCCCGTGGACCTGCCGGAGACGTTCAACTACCTGCTCGGACTGAAGATAAGCAGTCGAAAGGTTCATGTGCGTGACGACAAACACCGGTATCTCGTCATTCGGGGCAAGACGAATCAACATGGTGAAGGCGGTGAGTGCGAGGTGGTGGTGATCTGGCGTGATGTCACCGGCTGGAAGCCCGGCGACTTCAAGGCCGACGCGGAATTTGTGAAGAAGGGAAAACTAACTTATGGTTCGGACGAGGTGTTCGTGAATGCGGACAGCGTGATCCCCGGTACGCGGGTGCTCGATCCTGTGTTCAAGGAGCGCATGTTCGCGCCGGTCACCGTGTAGAGGTTGTCGACCACAATGACCAGGAGAAGAACGACGCGATTAGCCGATCCCCGCAGGGACTACTTCCGTTTGGAAAACCGCCTAGTTCTGGTGGGCTGGCTGAACAGCCAGTTCGGATACGAACACAACCGGGACCTGCTGAAGGACCTCGTCGACACCGGCGAGGGCTGGGATTCGTCCGGCCGCAGTCACGTCGTCAACCGCTTACTTTCGCGCGGCGACAAGTGCTTGTTGAAGCAAGCCGAGCTGTCTCGATACGACGCGAACATCCGCCTGCATCTCGCCGCGATGAACTACGGGCGGGTGGAGAAGATTACACTTCGGTATTTCCAATTCCTTGCCGCACTTTACACAGAGATATTCCTGGATCGTTACTTCAACCAGCCGAGTCTCCTGCTGGCCGAACTGAATCGTTTCGTTTCGGACCGTAACGCGAAGCGCATCGCAGACGAGGCGCCCGATCCAACGTTCACGGCTGATGATTTGCGAAAGCTCGCGTTCTGGATGGCAACCGGCAGTGGCAAAACCCTGTTGATGCACATCAACTATCGGCAATTCCTGCACTACAACAAGGAAGCGCTGGATAACGTGCTCCTGGTTACGCCGAACGAGGGATTGACCCAGCAACACCTTGAACAACTCTCCGCCTCAGGCATTCCGGCTGAGCGCTTCGATCTGCAGAACAGCGGCCTGCTTTCCGCCACGCGACATATCGTGCGGGTTATCGAGATCACCAAGCTCGTGGAAGAAAAACGGGGCGGCGGCGTGTCGGTACCGATCGAGGCGTTTCAGGGCAATAACCTCATATTTGTGGACGAAGGGCACAAGGGTAGCGGCGGCGAAGCGTGGCGCGGGTACCGCGAGCTATTGAGCGAGATTGGCTTTACGTTCGAATACAGCGCGACGTTCGGACAAGCCCTGAATGCGGCGGGCAACGACGACCTGACCAAGGAATACGCCAAGGCCATCGCCTTCGACTACTCCTACCGCTACTTCTACGGCGACGGATTCGGCAAGGACTTCAACATCCTCAACCTCCGGCGGACTTCCAATTCCGAAGAAACGGACGTTCTTGTGCTGGCGAATCTATTGTCATTCTATGAGCAGGTCCGCTATTTCGAGTCACACGGCGCCAAACTTAAGCCATACAATCTGGCGAGTCCGCTCTGGCTGTTCATCGGGCGTAAGGTGGAAGCGATATACACCGAGGGCGGGCAGAAACGGTCCGACGTGCTGACCGTTGTGCAGTTCCTCAATCGCTTTCTCAAGAATGCACAGGGCTGGTCTGTCCGAACCATCGAGAAAGTGCTAAAGGGCGATAGCGGGCTCAAGATGGATAGTGGCGCCGACCTTTTCGCTAACGACCTTAGAACGCTCAAGGACGCCAGGTTGAACGGGCGTAATATTTTCATGGATATCACCCGTCGACTGTTCCGCGCTGACGCGCCGGCCGGCCTGGAGATGAACTCCATTCGCGGCACAGACGGAGAGTTAGGGCTTAGGGTTCATGGCGCAAGCGCGTATTTCGGCCTGATATACGTCGGTGATGCGGCGGCCTTCCGCGATCTCGTTGAGGAACACGCTCCGGATGTGGAGCTTGGCGAGGAAGTGATCACGGGCGCACTTTTCCCTTCCATCAACCGCCCAGGCTCAGATTTGCAGATGCTGATTGGGGCTAAGAAGTTCATTGAAGGCTGGAACAGTTGGCGCGTATCAAACATGTGCCTGCTGAACGTCGGGCGGAGCGAAGGCTCAGAAATCATCCAGCTCTTCGGTCGTGGGGTTCGGTTGAAGGGGTTGAACGGGAGCTTGAAGCGAAGCACGGCGATTACCGGCCGCGAGCACCCCAAGGATGTCCGCTTATTGGAACGGCTGAACATCTTTGCCGTTCGGGCCGACTACATGGCTCAGTTCCGCGACTACTTGGAGCGTGAAGGTGTTGATACGGGCGGGGTAATTGAGCTGGAACTACCGCTCTGGAACCAGAAGAAGTATATGAACGAAGGGCTTTATGTTCCCCGCTGGCCGGAGGAAAGCACATTTCTTGCTGAGGAGATCTTTGCGCTAAGCCCGGATGAGAAGGCGGTGGTGCGACACGACATCTCAACTCGTGTTGAAACCATTGTCGGCACACGTGGAATCATTCAGGACGGCGGTGCGGCGGCTGGCGTCGCAGTTCGAGTATCCGACGAAAGCCTCGCACTTCTGGATTGGCAATGGATTCACAACGAGCTTGTGGCGCATCGGGAATCTGCCGGATACCGTAACATCCTGCTTCCGCAGGACGCACCAAGGGCGATTATGACAGCCCGCGATCCAGCGATGTATGAGCTTATTGCGCCAGCTTCTATCGTATCCCCTTCACGGTTCGAGGACGTTCAGGCACTGGAAGCCGTGGTTGCCGAGATCCTGAAGCGCTATATGGACAGCCACTACCGGTTAGAACAGCGGCGATGGGATTCCCGGCACCTGGAATACAGGAAGCTGACCGTTCGCGAATCCAATTTCCAGAACTACGCCGTATGTGTCCCGGCCTCCGAACCTGAACTCGTTGAGACGGTCAGGAAACTGATCAAGGAGAAGGAGAAAAGGCTCAGGGAATCGGTTAGAGAGTTGCCGAATCTCTACTTCGATCGACACATCTATCAGCCCCTTCTGCTTGAACCGACGGAAGACATAACGACGGCGCCCCCCGGCCTGAATGCGGGGGAGAAGCTGTTCGTCGAAGATCTGCGAGACTATTGCTCGAGAGAAAAGGACGGCGTGCTGAAGGACAAGAAGCTGTTTCTGCTCCGCAATCTCGCCCGTGGCAAAGGGGTGGGTTTCTTTGAAAGCGCTGGCTTCTACCCCGATTTCATCCTATGGGTTAAAGAAGGAAAAGGTCAGCGGATCGTATTCATCGAACCCCACGGCATGTTGCACGAAACCGTGCCGCAGAGGAATGAGAAAGTTGGGCTCCATAAAATGCTACAAGCGGACGCGGCGCCTGCGTTGAAGAAGCTCAAACATGTTACCTTGGACGCCTTTGTCGTCTCCACTACGCCCTACGACAAACTGCGTGACAAGTGGGTGCACGACGATGGTGTGCCTTGGAGCCGGGAAGATTGCGCGAAAGAGCATGTTCTCTTTCCGGAGCGCTCTTCCGATTACGACTACATCCCGCATATTCTGGAAACAGCCATGATCCGCTCGGTTCTGTCCGTGCCTTAGAAGTGTTGGCCAAGGCCGTGTCAAGATAAGTTCGCAACTTCGGGGCCATCGTAAATCTTTTCAGTTAGCTGCCTGAGCTGTCAGGAAGGTCCGGTTTCGCTCCATGACCTCCTGAACCTTCTCCCGTTTGATATAGCTCCGATCGCTCCTCCAGTCCTCGGAATATTCCATGAGGCAGCAGGTCTCGAGCCTGATCTAGGATTCGACCGATGGGATCACGCCGATCACCCAGCTCATCGTCGGACCTCCCGCCTCGAGGCGCAATGGCTCCATTACAAGTCCGAGCCCGCTTTTTGTTTCATCTTTGAAAACGCCAATTATTCAGACTCCTACTATTTGAACAACTATCCCGGTGACGTGGTCGGAGCCCCAATAGATGCCTTCTCCTGTTTTGTAAAAGTCTTTATGCTTTTTCAGACTATTTGAATCGGACTCGAATAACGTAAACCTATATGTTTTCTGGATTGCGGCTTTACTAGGATCCGTATAAACGCGGATCTGCATTTCATATTCGCCCGCTTGCCATACAAAAAGCTCATTGAATATCTCAGAGAACGGCCTAACATAATCGTCTTCTGCTTCGGCTACCTCCTCTCTGTGTTCTGGAAGGTTCCGTATTTGAACAATACGTTCTTTAAGAGCCGACTCAGCGGCTCGATAATTCTTTTCGTTCTCTCGGGAAAAATAGTTTAAAAAGTTTACTAAATAAGCCCAGTCTTCTTTAGGCCTTAAACTGAACGATACAAAGGGAATAGTCGAGTTAACATTATTTGGGTTTATAAGATAATTCTGAGCAGGTAGGCTGGCGATCTCCCTGCCCTCTCTTTTGAGGGCAATAATCGCCCTCCTAATCTTGATAGATTTCCCTCCGATATTTCTCAAGACCAGATGAACCTGAATATTAGGATTACCTACCTTATGCGTAATGGGGATTCTTGAATATACATCTAAGTCCAATTTTGCGCCCTTAAGTAATTCACGTAATGGGAGTAGCTGAGAAAGGAAAAGAGCAAGAGTTGCGATTATCACCGCCCAAAATGTCCAGTTCAAATAAATTGGAACACTCTCAATAGGCGTCATTTTCAACCTCCTCGTATTGCTGCTTAACTATTTGCTGCCCCCCAAATTTACTCTAATTCCGTCTCGAGGCGCAACGGGAGTGAGCAAGCGCCCTGGTTTGGTTGCTTATCCGACTCGCACCACAGCCCCGATCAGTGGCAGATGGGCATACATTTTGATGCCGCCCTTGCCCCGTCGGGAGGTTCGCTCTGGAAGGGCTGCGGCTTCGACACGGTGATCGTCGACGAGGGCCAGGACTTCGGCAAGCACGAGTGGGCGATCGAGAAGCACGCGGTCAAGTTCGACCTGGGACGGCCGTACAGGTGCACGCCGGGGATCCAGGCGCTGGCGGATGCTTATGTGGGAGGGAGAACGGGGGAGGGCGGAGGAAGAGCGAGAGGGCTGAAGGAAAAGGCTGGAAGAGAGGGCATTTGGGGTGATGAGTTTCGTTCCGTCCAAAACGAAATAACAGAAGGCCCGCTGTCCCTATTTTTCCTTGTAAAGCGCGTAGACGAACGG
>Ga0315289_10011196_pt1 | contig 12731 bp, 15 predicted proteins | sample YL17G11_40_MG_FD_203452 | JGI IMG/M metagenome (GOLD analysis project Ga0315289, IMG submission 203452) | Sediment microbial communities from Yellowstone Lake, YNP, Wyoming, USA - YL17G11_40 | ecosystem: Environmental > Aquatic > Freshwater > Lake > Sediment | place: USA: Wyoming | collected...
CGTCGCGATGGTGCGTGACGGCGTGGCCGAACGATTGAAGATCGGCGAGGCATTGCTGCTGAGCGCATCAGGCGAGGCGGGCACAGTGGAGGCCGAAGCGGTTTTCGCGGGATACGGATTGAAGATCCCGGAGATCGAGTATGACGATCTCGCCGGGCTCGATGTGCGCGGGAAGATGGCGGTGTTCTTCACGGGAGGCCCGGAAAACATACCCGGCCCACTGCTGGCGCACGCTCAATTAAATGTGCAGACGTTCGGCTTCAGAAAAACCGGAGGTATTCTGCACAAACAGGCAAAAACAGGAATTGTTTTGCAAAAAAAATCGGGTGAACGGCTGAAGACACTACGCATGCGCGGCTCCCGAGGAGCCGTAGTTTTGAGGACCTAAGAAAAACCCCGCCTCAGTCTGTCAGGCCGGCACTGTCCGAAGCCGACTCAGCCCCTCCCCTCTGGGCCGCGTAAATGACCCCCAATTCGCGCATTCGCCCTTTCAAGTACGCCATCCGCTTCCGAAGGGCCTCAATTGCCTCTGGCGTGTCCCCCTGGAGCGCAGTAGCGTTGAACCCAACAGAGCGATCAACCGAGTTCAAAACAAGAACCAAATATGCTGTCGGCTCTGTCATCTCAGGGTCCGGCCTACCCGTTTAACTTCCGTTGCCACCAGGCGCACATCCCGACCCTGCACGGCCTCGTTAATCATGTCGGTCAGCTCCTCAATGCCGGATGGTCCCACGATAGGCCCGCTGATGTAGATAGCCACCATTGGCGCGGCGCGTTTCTGAGCTTCAGAAGCGTCCGATCCCGCCGCCCCGGCCCCAGACCCCTCGGAACCCGCGCCGCGCCCGCCAGCGCCCGCCTGTGGCGGCGCTATAGCCCTTCCTGCCACCGCCGCCACCACGCCCACCGAGCCGAATATCGCCGCCGCCTGAAACGCCGCCGCCGCGCCCGGATAATCGTGGCGCGCCAGCGCCAGAAACCCCAGCCCGGTGGAATAGATGGCATTTACCAGCGATTCGGCCGCGATCGCCTGTATCGCGCTCGCCGCCGCCGCCCGCATCGCCTCCCCAATCGATTGCTCGTACACGATCGCCTGCGCGATGTTCGCCCCCATCGCCCGGCTGAAATTCTGAAACCCGCGTTGGAACGTCTGCGCGGTCCCCTCCATCGCCACCGCAACCATCAACAAGCTCTGGTTCGCGCTCTCTGCCCACAGCCGCAGCAACTCCTCGTTCCCCCGGATCGCCGCACCGAACTGCTCGCCGAACACCCCCTGCCAGCCTTCGGAATTCCGCAGCACCTGGAGATCGGCCGTGTAATTGGCAAAGGAAATCGTGCGGAGCTGCATGAAGTCGGCGTGGATCTGGTACCGCTGCTCCTCATCCTCGGCAACCTCCCTGGTTTTCGCTTCCTCTGCATAGCTGAACTGATCCTGCTCCTGCTTGTAAGTTAGCGCCAGGCGCCCGCGAGAGCTGGCACGCACGGCAAGCTGCTGGTCGAGATTCTGGCGCAAACCGATAAGATTCCGCAAATAGGCGTCCATCTGCTCGCCTTCGATCCGGCGGATGCCAGCCTTTTCGATCTGATCAAGGAGCTTGCGGTTCTCATCGCTGAGTTTCCCTCCCAGGTTGAGCTTCTGCCGCATCGATGCCACTTCGGCTTCGTGGTAGGCAACGCGGTCCTGGTAGGTCTGCTGATCGTAGGATGCCAGCTTGGAGCGCAGCTCGATCGCAGCCTCCTCGATTCGCATGTTACGCGCCGCAATGATGTCCGCACCCTGGCGTTGGGCGAATTCGCCGATGGCCTGGGGCAGCCGGGCGATCGCGGCCATCTCCCGCTGGAAGGCGGCGCCGGTGATGGCCCCCTCTTTTCGCAGTTCTTCCAGCTTTTCGGCAGCCTTGCCGGACTCCTTCCAGAACGTGCTGATTTTGAACCGGGCTTCCTCCTCCTCGGTGCCGAGCCGCGCGAAGCCGCCGCGCACCTTTTCGAGGAGTTCAGTCAGGCCCTCGTAATTCTTCTTGGCCGCGGCACTGACGGGCTCCGCGAGTTCGGGCGTCCTATGCCCGGATAGCATGCCAGCAGTGATTACTGCCTGCATCGCTTCAGCGGTCTTCCGCGCTTCAATCCGCCACTGAGAAAAGAACTGTACGGGGTCCGTCGCGTTTTTGGCCGCTTGTATCGTCGATGTAATCATCATCTGCCAGCCAAGTGCGCTTTCGACCACCACCTTTCCCATCGAGATCTTTATGGCTTCAAGCTGGGCATCTAGCTCCTTCGTCTCGATGCGAAGCCTCTTCATCGATTCGAGGGCCTTCTCGTCCAGGACACGCCCGAGGCTCTCCGCCCGGTCCATCAGCAGTTTGATACCATCAGCGCCGAGCATCATCATCTCGGCCATTCCCGCTCCGCTCCGGCCGAACAGATCTATTTCAGTTGCCGTTCGGATTACCGTACTCTGGAGGCTCTTTACCCCATCCGCCGTCCGGAGGAACAGCGGAAGTATGTTGTCCAATCCCTGCTTGACTTCACCTTGTGAAATACCGAGCCGCTGGAACGATTGCTGCGCCTGCTGATTCCCAGATGCCGCTTCAACGACGCGGCGCTGAAACTTCACCAAGTTCCCAACCAAGCTTTCATACGAGAGTCCGGTCGCTTCGGCAGCGTACCTCAGCTTGGACATTTCCTGGGCGCTTAAGCCAGTTTTATCCGTTCCGTCCTCGATTTCGTCGGCAAACTGGGCGGCATGTCCAGCCGCTTTTACCAGCGCGTAGCCTAACGCGACCGCTCCAGCGGCCGCTGCCGCGGTCGCTCCTATGGCCATGCTTTTGAAGCTGGAAAAGCTCCCGAAAACCTTCTTCGCCCAGTCGTCGAACTCGCCCTTCATCCCGGACAGGTCCTTCGATAACAACCCGCGGAAGCGCTGGATGTTCGACTGCGCGTCGGAGCTGTCCGCCCCGATCGTGAACAGCAGGTTTGCCGTCGAATCAAGCCCCATTTCGTGTCCCCTTTCTGGCCGGCATCCCGAGCCGCTGTCTAAGCCAGTCTTCCAGCCCATCATCGGGCTGAATCACCCCGACATTCGCCAGTTCCTTCAGCGCCGCCACGATGGTGTCGAACTTAATCGGCAGCATCTGCTGCGGCACCAAACGCGGATACCGCTCGATGCCGGCAAAGTTGAAATCCACCAGCCGCTTGATCGTCGTCAGCGTCAGCACACGCGCGATCTTCTTCGCCGTGGCTTCCAGCGACTGATAGAAGAAGTCCCCCATCGTCTGCCCTAGCGCCCGGTTCCCGCTCTCCGACTGCCCCAGCATCATGAACTGGGCCAGGCCCGCCATCGAGATCGCCACGTTGTGGTGCGCGATCGATTCCTTCGTATCGCGCAGCGTTCCCTCGACCCCCTTCAGTCCCCAGGTCCAGCCTGGCGGCAGCAGGATCGCGGCCTTTTCGTGCGCGCTCAGTTTCTCCAGCCATTCGATCGCGGTCTTGCGGTCCTCGGTTTTAGCGCTCTCGCCCATCGTGGCCCACGGCACCCCCATGCCGTTCCGCTCGCAGGCAATCGCATCGATCTTATAGAGGTTGCTCTTGATGTACCAGTGCTGGTACATCGGCCGCATCACGCTCCGTCCCGCGTAGTTCGAGCCCTCTTGCTGGAAGGTGAACAGCGCGATCTTCGACGCCGGCACTTCGACCGACTTGAACGTCCCGCCCGCGTAGCCATACTGCTCGATCGCCGCCAGGTCCTCGCCCTCGACGATCCAGCGGTTGAACGTCGTGGGCAGCCGCGGCGCCAGCTTCTTCAGCCGCACCCGGTTTCCGTCTACGTACCACACGTCCTCATGCGCCGCACAACCGAAATCGAGCATCAGCAGCGCGTTCTCGATCACCGCGTCCAGCTCGATCTCTTCCAGCAATTCCTGCCGGATGAACTGCGTTGCCTCTTTCTCCACTGGTGTCGCGTTCACTGGCCCGACCACGGTCCAATCGGCAGCGCGGATCGGCAGCTTCATTCCGAGGAGCGTTGCGGCAACTTGTGCGTCACTGCGGCGCATCTTCTCGTATACGGCGAACGCCGCCGCGCCTTCGAGCGCGGCGTTGTATTCGCCGGCATCGCGGAGAAACCCGCCAAGGATCGGCGTCCCGGTGGTGCCGTATTCCGACAGGTCTGGCTGCGCCGCTTGTTCCACCACCTCTTGCGGAGTCTTCTTCTCGCCACCCCTAAACCATGAAATGAGATGTTTAATCACCAACACTCTCCCTTACACCCTGTCGCCGTAGCCCGCCAGATCAGCGAACAGCATCCCCTTGTACCAGTGCTGATCGACGCGCCGCAGGTCGTACTCCGCCGCGTGCATTCGGATGAACCGCACCACGTCCCGCTCATTGATGCGAACCTCGAGGCCATGTCGATGAGATTTCCCGAACAAGCCCCGCTCGATCCATCGCCGGATCTTGTGTTGACTCTCGCCGAAGACCTTCCCCAGGTCCGTCATGTTGTAACCCTCGCGGAGCCGTAACGAGAGCTGTAGCCTCTCGGCCTTGGATTCGACCGATAGAACTGTTCGCTTCAGGTTCTTCGCGATCTGTCGAACTGAGACTATGCCGAGCTTTTCTTCCAGGAAAGCAAGTTCTTCCGGCGCCCATCTCCGCCGATGATCGGCGGTAATCCAGCCCCGCCTGGCAGCCTCGTACTTGAAGGCGTGGCGTGGCCATCCCGTTCTTCGCTGGAGTGCGTCCAGCGCCTTCGAGATCTGGTGCTTTCTGCCGCAATAGGCCCGCCGTAGCTCGTCGATCAATTCCGGCGTGAAGTGGTACCGCCGACGCAGGCGCGCCAGCGCCCGCATGCGGCAGCGCTTGCAGGCACCGCCGCAATCGCACTCGTCGGCGCCCCGCGGCTGTGTGCTCTCGTCGACGCCCGGCATTCGCTCTCAGCCCTGCTCTCCCCCGATCTCTTTGGCGATGCTCCCGATGGGCGCCATGCTCTCCAGGATGGCCTCTATCTTGCTGTTCAATTGAACCGCGTCGGGATCGTCAGCCCAATGATTGTTCATGGAATGGTTCTTCCCTCCGATCCGAAACATGTCCCCTCGTATGAAGTTCCCGTTGCGCCCGATCGGGTTGGGAAAGTTCGCTTCTTGGCCCCAGCGGAAGTGAAAATTATACTTTTCCTCGTGCCTGGCGGTACAGTACCTACGCAACACCTTCGCCCGGGACAACAGATGAATCACGGCCTCGACTTCCGCGTCGAACTGCCTATCCAATTCCGCGATCTGCCGCCGTAGGAACTCGTCCCGGTGCTCTTCCAATTCCCGCCATACGCTGAGGAGCTTTTTCTCCGACTCCGACAGCTTGTTCCGCAGCCCCTGCAATCGAAACTTCGCACTCTTCACCCGCAGCTCAGCCTCTGCAACCGCCTGCTGCGCCGCCTTGGATGCAATGGCGAGACCTCCCTCGACTTGAGCCGCCGCAAACTCCTCACTCGTCACAACCCCGCGTGCAGCGGCCAGCTTTTCCTCAAGCCCTGAGAGGTTGGATTCTTCCCCCTGGATCGCCTCCAGGATCTTGGCTCGCTCAGCCGCGATGCCTTGCGCCTCCGACAAGGGCTTGTCCAGAGGATCGCTTAGTCCCAGATTAAACATTTTGCCCCTTTCCGCCTTTCCCCGCCTCCGGGGGACGCGGGGAAGGAGAAAGGCGATGCCCAAGAAAACCCCGCGCCCCCTTTTGACAAGGACGCGGGGAAGGAGACAGGCAATGCCCGAGAAAACCCCGCGCCCCCTTTCGACAAGGACGCGGGGAAGGAGACAGGCAATGCCCGAGAAAACCCCGCGCCCCCTTTCGATAAGAACGCCACGCTCAGCCGCTCCTGCGCTTGTACGCTTCGTTGTAGCGCCTGATGAGATTCGGTTGCTCCCCTGCAACCAACTTGAATGCCGAACCATACGTCAACTCCGGGTGCGCCCGCATCGCTTCCTTGGTCAGATTGCCCAGGTCGTCCGCAACCTCTTTCAGCTCACCCTTAACCCATTCCAACGTCTTTGCGTCACACTTGCTCCGCTCGCGCTTCATATACAGCGCCTCGCGAAGCCTCATCAGCGCCGGGTTCTCGCGCTGCATCTCCAGGAGCGCCTGTTTGTAATTGAGGTCCTTGTTTGTCTGCATCCTCCGGACAGTCTCCGCGTGCAAATACGTATCCAACTTGTCGAAATCATCAAACATCGTGCCGGTCATGTTTAGTGCTTCCCCTCCTTCTGAATTCCAGCCCGCCTCCGACAACTGAATTGCCGGCAGCGCCTCCAAAGAATGGCCAATTGACGAGCGCCAGGCGGGCCGGTACCCACCACGTCCACCATCGCCGGATCTGGCGATCGGTGCCATCCGCGATCGACCATCGGCGGAATCGGCGAGTCGTGATGAAGTACTCCATCGCCGAAAGCGGTGTTTCTGGACCCAGTTACCGCTTCCCCCAGCGCCACAGCGCCAAGGCTCACTACAAATTTTGGGCAATCCATTGTTACCGCCTCCCCCGAGTCGAGATATCAACCGCGCCAGGCGGAACGGGTCCGGGTGCTCTCGTGGCTGCCCGGCATCCTCCCTGAGACGCAACCGCCATTTCAACGTAGATGGTCAGTTCTAATCGAACAGTGTCGATTATCAAGAGATCGCCACTGTCGAAAATGGTGTCGAGCACATCGTGCCAGTGCTTTCTGCTTCCCTGCTGTTCGAACGATTCTGCCGCCGTCGCCATTGTTACGCCGCCTCCGCAACCCTGACTTGCATTCCCCACAAGTGGCCGGCCACGCCGCCGATCGTTTTCTCTGTTACCCGCTTGCCCTGGTGCTTCGCTTTCAGCAAACTGAGCGCCGCCATCAGCCGCCGCATCGACCCGCGCGCCGCGAGCCACAACACATCGAATGCGCCCTCGTCCATATCGGTGATCCCCTCCTGTTTCACGATCGCCGCCATCTCCGCTTTCGTCACACCCGTCAGCGGCGCCCAGATCCCGACCCGAGACTCCAGCGCCCCAAGGTCCGTCATCGACTTCAGCCGCGACAATAAAACCGGCGCCGCCAGCAGCACCACGCCCACGCCGGCTTCGCGCGTCCGGTCCCATATTTGCCGGATCACTTGGCACACGCGCGGCCGGAGCATTTCACACTGGTCAAAGATCAGGATGTGGGGATTCTTGCGCAGGTGCTCGACGATGACGTCAAAGACCCGCGCTACACTGGTCGTACCGCATCGCCCGTCCAGCCCCAGCGCGCCCGCCAGCCCCTGCACGAACGAGACCTTGTTCGAAGAGCGGAACTCATCGAACTCGAACACCAGCGCCTCGATCTCGCGCCCGTCGCCGCGCCGCCAGGCCGCGACCGCCTCGGTCTTGCCAACCCCATAGTCGGCGCTCACAATCCCGATCGCCGCCTGCTCCGCGCAGTAGTCGAGCACCTGCCCGACCCGCCGCACTGTTTCGGTGAGATAGAACTCGTGTTTCTTCACCACCCGCCGCACACGCTCAACTTGCTTCTCGGACACGGTCAACGCCTGGCCCCTGCCCAACTGGAGGATCTCGCCCTCTTCCGCCAGGCGCAGCACCCGCTCCATCTCGCCGCGCACCCGCGCCGTGTCCGCGCCGAGTCCGTTGATGAAGTTCTTCACCGTCGAGCTGCCAAGCTCGGTATGCGCAGCCAGATCCGCGCTGCTCAGATCCGGCCGCCATCGCAGGAACTGTTTCACCCGGTCTCTCAAGTCAGTCATTCAGCCCTCCTGAAAAACTCGAACCCACCATCGTCGGGATCGTCGTCCCGATATGCCGAAGCATCGGATGCGCGGATCAGGTCAGCTCCCGCCTCCGCGAATCGAAATTCTGCCTCCTTCTTTGCCGCTTCCACCGCCGCCGCGATCTCGGCCGGCACCGCCGCCGTTATCGAGCCGCCCGCGTCGGCAACCGGTCTCTGCGGTCGTACCGCCGCCCGTCGCGCGGCCCGCTCTTCAGGGTTCGCCATAGGCACCGCGCGATGCACCACTTCGACGAATTTCTTCACCTCGCGGCGCGATACCCGGCGTGCCCGCTCATCCGCGACGAACGAGTTTTCGTCCATGCGGCGCAGCTCCACCTGATTTGCCAGGCCCACAAAGCGGTTCTCGAAGTAGATTGCCGCCATGCCCAGATCTAACGGATCATAGGCAAACTCGACTTCGCGGCCGTTGAAGGCCATCAGTTGAACCGTCGAATCGGAGAGCCGGTAGTGATGCTGGCGCCCATCGAAGGTGACTCTGATTTCACCGTTCCGCACCGTGAGTTTTCGCCGTTTATGGAAGCAGAACTGCAACACCTCCGGTGAAACCGTCCGCCGCTGAACCCCGCCGATTAGCAGCTCCCACGCTTCATTCGGACACATAAATTCCCGGCCCGTTGGCGTTATCTTGGACATCCCCTCACCGCTGTGCGGGCGCTCATTTAGAGTGGCGATCTGCTCGAGGTACAGCTCCGCGATCTGCTCGATCGTGGGGAACGGCGGATCGGGAATCTTGCCCTCGATCCATCGCTCATGCTGCTCGATCAGCTTCTCTAGCCGCTCCGGCCTCGCGCTAGCCCGATGCCCGCACCACCAGGGCAGCGTCCGGTCGAAATTGGCAACGTTTACGAAGTTCGGCTCGATGATCTTGGAGCGAGCACGCCTGATGATTGCGTGGTGTACACGAATTCCGAGCGTGTCCAGCACGCCGCTCATTCCGTCGCCCAACTTCGGGATACGGTACGAGCTGCCCTGCTTCACTTGCCGGCCCTCCAGCCATGAACAAGTGTAGTCCTTACCGTTATCCCAATAAACTGCCCGCGGAACTCCGAACTGCAAAAACGCGCTTTTCATCACCGAAGCGATGGAGTCGCTGCTCGGAGTTTCTACAATCGCCGCCGCGAGCCACTTGCGCGTGCGCATATCGATGCCCGCCGTGAGCCAGGGCCGGATCAGCTTCCACCCGCGTCCCTGGCCCGCCCGCACCATGGAGAAAACGTCGAGCAAACGATGGTCCATCACGAGGAAATCCATTGGGCGCACATCTGCAAGGGCGCGGAAGCTTAAAATTTCTTGCGTGTTGTGGAAGGCTTCATCGCCTTTCCGCGCGAATATTTTCACCGCTTCTGGAATCCGCGAATACCAGAACCGAAACGTTTCATAGGACGCCGCCGGCAGTTGCGCCGCCGCGCTCAGTCGCCCGGTGTTGACGTCCACATAGCGCACGTACTTTTGAAGCTCGAACTCATTCAGCCGTTTCGTGGCGCGTGCGGCGCGCCACGCTTGCTCTTCCTGATAGGCCCGGTGGATTTCCCGGATGCTGAGCTCGCCGTATACGCCCGGTCGCGGAAGCGCCGCCGCGAGGATAAAATCGAACGCCGCTCCGGTCAGGACCTTTGACAGCCCCTTATCCGAACGGTCCCTCCTCACCAACCCCGGCAGTCCGTTTTCCTGCCAGGCCTTGAGCCAGGTATATAGGGTTCGCCCGCTCACCTGGTGCTGTTCGGCGATGGACTCAATCAGCTTGTTTTTTTGGCACTTATTTTGGAGCCACAGGAAGTGAAAGCGTTCCGGCTCCACGATGGCCTCGATGATCCGGTACCTGCGCAATGCCTCCGCCTGATCTTCGACACTCAGATTGAGGCCGCCCGGCAGGGTCAGGGCCAGTTCCAGGTGCGGCTCTGCTGGCTGTTCAACCTCGACCTGGTTTTGCTGTGCGAGATAAGCGCGCTGAAGTTTGGGAGACAGGGATTCAAGCTGGTAAACGCGAGGTCGGTGCCCGTTCCTGGCAGCTACGGCCGCTCTCTCCCCCTGCAACTCGCAGGCCCGCCGCCGCACTGAGCGTGGCGTCATCTGCGCAGCCGCTGCAACATCCGATTCTCGAAGAAGCACACCCATCGGAATACCTATGCCGCAATCTCCTCGCACTGTTCGTACGTAGCGCGCAGCCAGGCCCGGCGGAAGAACTCCGCGATTATCGGGCCTCTTGCCACGCCAAAACAGTGCTGGCCGATTTCGAGGCTCAGCTCCTCTCCGCGCAGCACGATCTCGATGCCGCTGAGCGATGGATAAGATTCTTCCCGCTGGTTCCAGTCGTAGAGTCCGACGCGCACGGCGGAGCCATCACCATCACCACCGGGATGAGGGCCGTCCGCCTGTCGCGACCACAGAAAATTCAGGAGATCGGTGCCCCAGAGGATGCCCAAGGTGTGGTAGCCCATGTTGGCCTCCAAGCTGACATCTTCTCCGTGATGCACAACCCGCAAGGTGGCATCAGACGCGTGGACGGCGCCGGCCGCGTGGGGATCCGTCAGTCTCAGGCAAATGTCTGGCGGGGCGTCCCCAAGCCAGAAACGCCGGTCAACATAGCGAGGATCGGCGACATCGATTTCATCGGTTGGACCGTTCATCATAACCTCCGCCGGCATCGCCGGCCGCATAGTTGGCGCCAGGTCCCTTCCCCTCGCCAGATCGATCGATAGCCCCCACCGCCCGCGCGTTCGCGTAAAACCTCTCCAAACAAAATCGCGTCAGTTCCAACTTCACTTGGCGCGCTTGTTCCGGGACGGGTTCGTTGTAAAACAACGTCACGGCCTTTTGGACACGCCGCCGCGCGCGGATCGCCCAGCCCGGCCGCACATCGAGAACTTGGACGAGATCGACGACCTCCTCCAACAGGTCGGCTTGCGTGGCCTCGGTGCCAACGGCCTGCATCACCTCTCTCCGCAACTGCTCCGCCCGCCAGTCGATCGCGCGCCGCGCCACCGTCCGTTCCGGAACACGGAAGCCCAACGCCAGCAGTTCTTTCGTGATCTGGCTGTAGGTTTTCCGCCCGCGGAAACCCGAGATCATCACCTGCCAGGCGGCATCCGGCAAAGCATCAGTCGCCTTGTGGACCAGCCGAGCGGAGGTCACGGTTTCACCCCCGCCATATCCGAAGAAACCTCCGAATCGGCCATTGCCTTCTGGGAAAGCTGCGGCGATACTGAGGCCATGCCTGAAATAGCAAGATCCGACCCCAGGACGCCCTGCTCTTCAAGCCCCTTGATGATTGCGCCGCGCTCGTCTCCCTCCGCTAGTCGGAGTAGGCGGATGAGTCGGACAGCGCCAGGGCGGCGGTCCCCAAGTTCATATTTCGCGATCAGAGCCTTTTCCCAGCCGAGGTTTGCCGCCAGTTCCGTCTGGCTAAGATCAAGCCGACGACGGATATTTCGAATGGCACGCCCAAGGTCACCACCCGGCCGGCGCTGCCTACGAAAACCCATTTCTGATATCCTCCAATTCTGTGTGCTAACAGAATAGTCACAACTAATTCTGCCATAAGTCAGATTTCTGTGTCAAGACAGAATTTATGAAAGAGATCACACATGCGCGAACTGGGGGAGACAATTCGAGCGATCCGAAAAAACCTGGGCTTGACAACCGTGGAGTTCGGCGAGCGGATCGGTGTCGATAACTCGGCTGTTTCCCGGTACGAGAGGAACAAACTGCGCCCCAGTATGGAAGTTCTGCTCGTAGTTCACGAGCTGGCCGTGAATGACCGAAGTGCTCAACAGAGGATCGAGCAGGAGATCGCTGGCCGCACTAAAGTGACCAAGAAACAATTGGACGCCGCCCTGGATGCCGCCGGGGAATGGATTCGGAAAACGCTCGCCGAGCACATAAATAGCCTATCCCTGGAAGACTGGCGTGCTATTCGACAATTCGCTCTGACTGGCCCGCCCACCCCTGGTGAACTACCGGGCTTAGGGGCTGTCTCGTTCTCGGATGAGGCTCGAATGCTTGTCGATTCCGGACTAGTCGTTCCTCAAACTCTCACACGTATCGTTCAGCTCTACCGCCAATATGGCCAGTCAGCAGAAGTGCGTGTGCTATTCCGCAAGGCTCTGGATTACTTGGAAGTTGAGATCGGCCAGGGTCAACGCCGCGCCGGATCTGTTGAGAGAAACAAAGGGTGATGGGGATGAAACGCCGACCAGGTCCCGTGAGTCAAGCGGAGATCGAGATCCTGATTGGAATAGAGGAATGGATCCGCCAGCGCTGGCGGATCCATGACAAACTGGCCCGCCAGATGCTCCCTCAAATCCTGGCCGGCGCACCGATAGAGAAGGGCCAGCACACCGTCGGCTTCCGGCGGATCGCGACGGGCGGCCAGCATGGAGCTTGGCTCACCATAAACGGGCGCCGTGCCCTTCCAGCTATGCGTTTCCTACTCGGGCCTGGCCGCGGGGGAGTTTCCCGTTTTTGGAAAACCCACCCAGGCGTCTCGCCCCTCATTTTCCAAAACTGCATTTCGCTTGGATTTTTCAGCGTAAAAGGCATGTTTCTCTTGGAACCCATTGATTCATAGGTGTTTATGAGCACTCTATGGCGAAAAGCAAACGGCGGATACCACCATTCCCTCTAACCTATTGATTCTTCTCGTTTGGACCACCCTGATTTCGCTCAATTTCGCTTGGATTTGCAAAATAATTCCTGTTTTCCTATCGCGACCGCCACGCTCGGACACGCTGTACCAGTCCCCTCTAACCGTCTGATCTGAAACCACTTCCAGCACACCCACAGCGCCACGCCACCTCACGCAACAACACGCCACCTCTCGCCAAAGATCTCCTGTATAGTTAGTAACCGCAGCAACTGAGCCGCGACCGTCAGAAGCTGTAAAAGAAATGCCGCCGCCAGCAACAGCACAGGCAGGAATGCCTATTCCACGGTGCAGCC
>Ga0315289_10011197_pt1 | contig 12731 bp, 9 predicted proteins | sample YL17G11_40_MG_FD_203452 | JGI IMG/M metagenome (GOLD analysis project Ga0315289, IMG submission 203452) | Sediment microbial communities from Yellowstone Lake, YNP, Wyoming, USA - YL17G11_40 | ecosystem: Environmental > Aquatic > Freshwater > Lake > Sediment | place: USA: Wyoming | collected...
TCCCTGAGCCGGGAACTGCCGCCCTTCTGGTCGCGCTTAGTCTGACAATCGGGCTCGCCGCGGGCTGGGCTCGTTGGCGGAAGAGAAAAAGCTGATTTCGGTGTCCGTGGGCGGACATCTCTTTTCTTCCTGGCTGGATTGCGGAGCGCCAGCCCGAACGGGTCCGCGAAATCGCCGCCTGCGCCGTGAAACCGCCACGCTTGGCTTGGCGCTGCGTTCTGACGCAAATTCGTGGTTGCGTTTCCGGCCGTCCAGACATGCAAGCGGCCAGTAGGCGTTCGACCCGATGCCGTCGCCCGACAACCGGGAAACCGCGCATACGGCCACGAGACGGCCGCGAACCGTGGGACGGGCGTCATCCGCCGTGGGTTTTGCTGTAGAGTGCTCAAGATGGCGGGCCAGTCTTGCTCACCGGCAGCCGGAGGTTATAGGTAGAGGTAGCGGTTGTCGGCTGGTTGTCGCCCCTGGTCGCTCAGTGCCCGCGGCGGCCGGGGCCGTGGCGTGGCCAGCCGGCGCATCCGATGCAGCCGCCATCGAGCACGCGCTTCTGCCCGTCTTGGATCACTACAACTCCGAAGACAACCGCAAACGCGTCCTCGAAGTCATCGCCAAGATACCGCGCGCCGACGAGGGGGCCAGATACTATCGGACGTTGTCGGTTGCTTTTAACCAGTTGGCCGGCGAATCCCTCATAATCCTCGTCGCGGAATTGCCCACCCAATAGGTCCAAATGGCGTTACCCATCCCCGTGGGGCCCCATCGCTGGCCCGTGTTTCCAAACCGGCAAACAGCTGAGCCACCCCGATGGTGGGGTTCAAGATCGAAGGGTCGGCGTAAGAACTCTGCCCCCTGCCGTGCTAGTCTTTCAATATGAAAACCCGCGCAGAGTATCGACACTGGTTGCACCGCTACATGGTCGAAGTGGACAACACGCAGCCAGTTTCCGAGCATTGCCGGAAAGTCGCCCGCGTTGCCGGCAAGCTGGCCTGTCGCCACGCGCTGGGCGGGGATTTGCTCCGTCTTTCGGAGCAAGCCAAGACGCCAACCGAAACCGTCGCCTTGCTGGCCGACTGCTTGAAAGCGTTGGAGGCAATGGGCGACGATTCCGCCCCGGTCATGGGCAGCAGACAAGGATTGTCGGTGTCGGATCGGCCGGTTAGCGTCCAGCCGGAATTCCTCACCCCGCCCCAAGTCGGAGGACTATATGGAGTCTCACCGGACACGGTGCGCGGTTAGATTCGGGCCGGCTTGCTGCAAGCCGTCAACGTGGGAAATCGAAACCGCCCGCGGTATCGGGTGCCGGCTGAAGCCCTCAACGAATTCGGTGCAAGGCGGCTTCCTCAGATTGCTCCGGCTGCGCCCACACAAAACCGCCGCCGTCCGGCAGCGTCGGAATTGATCGTTACTCGATATTCTTCGCGCCCGTGAACCAACCGCGAACGTGGTTTACCACCCTGAGCAACGGGCCGTCAAACGTCTGCTGACGATAGACGGCCGCCATATCGTCGGTGGCGGGGATATGGCCCATGATGTAGTCAACCGCCACTTGCTCACCGGACGTTGCCCCGATCGTCTCGAATGTCCGTCGCAACGAATAGAACGCGGTCACGTTCTTTCGGTACATCCCCAGCCTCTTGAGAAGCTTGCGGAATTCCGCGCTAATCGCGTTGTCGCCGCTCTGGTGTTTGCACCAGCATTCCCCCAGCCTTGTAAGGAAAATCAGGTTTTCAACCGCTTTATTCGCCGCTTCGGGCCGGCATCGAATCACTTCGGCAATCGCTTCGACCGTTTCCGGCCAGAGGGGGCATCGACGCGGGTTTTGCGTCTTGGGCCGCCAATAGTAGTGCCAGCCGGCTCTCAGGTCCAGCTTGTCCAAGGGCAGCGTTCCGCAGTCGGCATTGCCGAATCCGCAGTTAATCCCCAGATAGATCATTGCCGCCAGTTGCGGGGAGGCAGCCCCGATGATGCACTTGATTTCTTCGCGGGTGAACATCCGCGGGCCGCGCTCGTTGGCCACCATGCGGAAGGCCCGCGCGGAGGGCGACTTGAGGGTTTTGCGATAGCGGATGGTCCTATCGGTCAAACCGCTTTCGTTGACGTACAGGAAAAACATTCGCGCCCGGGTCAGGTCGCCCTTGACCGTCGCCGGTCCCCGGGTCTTGACCCTCTTCCCTTTGGTCAGGTCCGCCCTGAGTCGCTCCAGGTCGCTAACGTCAACGTCTGATAGGGGCCGGCTGGGGCGAAGCGTCGCCGCTATCTGGTCGCACGTGTGCTCGTAATCCTTGTAGGAGCGCGGGCTTATCTCACCCGATTGCTCCAAGAGCTTCTTGGCGGACAGGAAGTGATCCATCGCCAGCCCCAGCGTCTTGCCCTCGCCGTTGACGCGAGGCTTCCGACCGGCGTGGAGATCGTCTTTCTGGTCCAGGTAGAGGTTCAGGGCGGCTTCCCAGTCGTCCCACGCTCCGAAGTAGTGGAGACGGCCACGAATCTTTTTGCACCACTGCCCATTTGGGTGGGCCGTGAGGGGGAAGTCAGGATAGGGCTTCTGCGCCTTGGTTGGCGCAGTCTGCGGAGTAGCAAGGATCATAGCACGACAACTCCCGGCAACAGGTGCCTATCGCAAATCTACCTTAAAGGCAGGGCCGGTTGTCGGATCGGTTGTCGTGTTAGTTTGGGCAGGCTTCCTGGATTTGTCGTAAGTCCTTGCTGCGTAAGAGTGGGGCTGATGGGACTCGAACCCATGACCTACGGATTAAAAGTCCGTTGCTCTACCATCTGAGCTACAGCCCCGCAAAAGTGTAACCCAACAGTGTCTCGCATTGGGCCGGAGGTGTCAACCGGCCGCGGCCGGGGGCACTTCGTGTTTTGCAGCACCCGCCTTCGTTATCCGCACGGTGACGGCGCTACGGCGCCGTTGGAACGCATGGTCTCGTCGCCACCGGGAGTTCGTGACAGCCAAGGATCGGATCCATCTCGGCGGCCGGCATGGGTGCGGCGCGGCCTGAAGAAAGCCAGCACCGGCATTCTGCCAGTGCCGCGGAGCGGCCGCTTGGGCCTTCCGGACGTTCATTATGGCCGCGGGACGGGGAGGTGTCTACAATTATTAGCAGGCGTTCTGGCGGAGAGGATTCAGATGGGCGGGCCAGACGTGCGGAATAGGAAAACTGGTTGGCGATGTAGCCCTGGAACCAAGGCGGCATAGGCCCACAACCAAGGGGGCCTCGGTCAGTTGCTGCCAAGCAGGGTGCATTGTTGACCTTTTGCGCCAAGGTGATCGCTCAGGACCGATAGGGAAGTGGTAGACCCATCATTCGGACGGTCTTGAGGCAGGTATCGGGGGGCATGCGACGAGGAGAGCAGCGGGGAGGCGGCGCAATGGTCCATTTGACCATTGTGAAGGATTTTGGTAAGTTACAGATTGCTTCTCGTGGGCGGCTTCGTGTTCGTCGAATTCTTGAAAGGCGCGGAAAGCTGCAATTTGAGGGTGCGTGCGGACGTGCGGAGGTTGCGATGGGTATCTGCTGTGAGCCAGCCGATGCCCGCGCGGCTCGAAAGGGTGAGCGCAGTGGGCACCCTATTCGGTGTGGGACCGCTTAAACTTGTCATGTGACGGAAAGCCACTCTCACAGGGGATGTACGAATGAATTACCGCAGAAAAACTCGAACTACCGAAATCTGCGCGGTCGGCGGCTCGCCCCGAGGGTTCACGCTGGTGGAGTTGCTCGTGGTGATCGCGATCATCGGCATCCTGATTGCGCTGTTGCTGCCGGCGGTGCAGGCCGCCCGGGCAGCCGCCCGGCGATCGAGCTGCAAGAACAACCTCAAGCAGATCGGCCTGGCGCTGTTGAACTACCACGAGGCCTTCAAACACTTTCCGCCCAGTTCCGTCTGGGATAAGACCCCAACGAATCTCACCGAGAGCCAGGGCCATAACAAGTTCAAGGAAAACTGGTGCATTATGGTCTTGCCTTATCTGGAGCACATGAACACCTACAAGCTGTTCGACCTGACCAAGTACATTACACACAAGAATAACGAAATCGGCCGGTCTACCGTCATCCCCGAGTACCTTTGCCCTGAAGATACGGCCTTTAATTCCCGGCCCTTCATGGGCACGAAGAACTCTGGGACGAAGGCATTAAACGACAACTGGGCGCGGGGCAATTACGCGGCCAATGCCGGCCTGGCCTACCTGAGCTACTCGAAGCACTACAGCAGCAATCTAACCAATAGTTCGGATGGTGTGCCCTGGGCGAAAAACGCGCCCAAGAGCGGCTGGTATCAGCCGCAGTACCGCGGCGTGATGGGGGCCAATGAGGGATTGGGCATCAAGGACATTCGCGACGGGAGTTCCCACACGATTCTGGCGGGCGAGATCCGCACCGGCGTCGTCGACTTCGACGCGCGCGGCGCCTGGGCCCTGAGCGGTTCCCCCACCGCCCTGTGGGCACACGGCTGGAAGGGAGACTGCAACGGGCCGAACTCCAGTACCCCCGAGTCCGACGACATCTGGGCCTGCGATGCCATCAAGGCGGCGGTCGGCGGCGTGACTCGCTTGCAGAGCCTGCGGATGGGCTGCTCCGAGCGACCATTTTACCAGGTGACCGCGCGCAGCCTTCACGTAGCCGGCATCCATTGCGTTTTCTGCGACGGCAGCGTCCACTGGATCAGCGACAACATCGACACGGTCGGCAATAAGAAGACCCCACCCTGGTCGGTCTGGGACCGCCTGAACTTGTCGAACGACGGCAAGCCGCTTGCCGCGAGCATGTTTGAGTGAGCCGGCGGCAGCGCCCCGGGCGGTCGCGCGAAAAATGGGACTGTCCCCTTGACGGCGCAGAATGGGACGGGTCCATTTTTCGGCCCGAACTCTTCTGATGAAAAGCGCCCTACGACCGAAAAATGGACCAGTCCCCGCGCGAGTCCAACACTACTGGGGTAGTCGACAAGCACTTCTCTCCTATCGCTGCTTGATCTCCCGTTGATACCGCGGGATTTGCCGAGTGGCGCGGCTGGGCCAACTGTGTGGTTTATGCGGGCGGTCTGCTGCTAGACAGATCATTTCGCCGCAATTGGGCCTCACGAAACGCGGAGTGCCATGCCACGCTTGCTTGGGGCACGCGGAAGGCCGCATGGCAACGTGCTTCGTCCTCCCGGCACGGTGCTCAGCCTTGACTGAGTTTGCGGCCGGAGGAATAATCGAAGTAAGAGGCCGATTGTGGAAAGGGCGGGGTACTGTCCGCAAAGTCCAGCTATCACTAGCGTTTCGTCACAACTCGATCGCGCTGGTCACCGCCAAGGTAGGTGATGCTTCAGCATGACGGCGGCAGGCATTGTTTGCGCCGCAAACGAACGAGGCGGCGATCGCGTCATGCTAAAACATGACCTACGGTCTACTACGGCCTGCGGGGCTGGCTGGTTCGACACATCCGGATCGCAGAGAAGAGGAGACTCCATGATGGGTGCACAGCGGCACGGCGCGCGAAGCGGGGCCTGGTTCTTGTTGCTGCTGGCAACGTGGTGGACGGCACTGGCCGTGAGCCCGGTCTCGCCGAAAGCGTGGGCCCAGAACGACGATCAACTCGCCGCCCCCGCAGCCGGCGACAAAACGGCGGCAGCCCAACCGGTTGAACCGAAGCACACCCAGTCGTGGTTGTCGTGGTTCATCCGCAGTTCGGGCCTGATCGGCCTGTTCATCTTGGGACTGTCGATTTATTTCGTCAGCACCGTCAGCCGGCTGTTTTACGAGCTGCGGATGGTAGTCGCCCTGCCGCCGGAGATTATCGGCCGCGCCGAAGATCGTCTGCAGCAGCGCGACTTCAAGGGGGTCTTCGATTTGGTCAAGGAGGACGATTCCTTTTTCAGCCGCGTGGTGAGCACCGGCATCAGCGAGCTGCCCAACGGCTTGCCGGAGGCGCGCGACGCCATGGAGCGCGTGGGCGAGGCGCTGACGGTCGAGATGGAAAAGAGAATCAGCATGCTGGCCGTGCTGGGCACGCTGGGGCCGATGATCGGCTTGCTGGGTACGCTGTTGGGAATGATCAACAGCTTTGGCGTAATCGCGCGGTCCGACGTGCAGATGCGAGCCAGCGAAGTTGCCGCAGGAATCTCGCAAGCGCTGCTGTTGACCTTCGAGGGGGTGGGCCTGTCGGTGCCGGCGATCTACTTCTTTGCCCTCTTCCGCAATCGCGTGCAGCACATAGCGGTGACGACGATGCTCCGGGCGGACCAGTTCCTGCGACACTTCGCGCACGCCGCGCGAGGCAAGAAGGCGGCGGCCGGCCCCGCCGAGCCCGCGTTGAAGCCAACGTCGAGATAAATGACGAAGGACGAAGCCCGAATGACGAAAGACCGCGGGCTGCCATGCCCACGCTTGCGTGGGCATGCGCAAGAACCGGAGAAAACGACGCATGGCCAAACAAGTTTGGCCGTGGCACCCACCGTAACATAAGCACAGTTGACGCCCATGTCCGCACGACTGTCCAGCCACGTGAAAGCCGAGCCGAATCTCACGCCCATCCTCGACATGGTGTTCCAACTGATCACCTTCTTCATGCTGGTGATCAATTTCAAGTCGGCGGCGCTGGACCTCAGCCTGAAGCTGCCGGTGGTCGGGTCGGCCCGGCCTGTAGACACCAAAGGTCAGGAAGAACTCGTGATTCTGAATATCGATAAGCAAGGCGAACTGAACGTGTATGGCGTGCACAAGAAGGAAAAGGATATCGAAGGCTACATTACCGCGGAGGCGATGACCAGCTTGCTGGCGGCCCGGCAAAAGCAGCCAGACCTCAAGTTCGGCGACGAGTTGCCCACCACGGTCGTGATCCGCGCCGATCGGGCCACGCCGTTTAAGCTGCTTCACCGCGTGATCAAAGCCTGCCAAGAGAACGGTTATCGGAAGTTCGCCTTGAAAGCAGTGACGAAGAAAGAAAGCTTGTAGACAGCTCATAACGGAGCGTGCCGGCCAAAGTAGGCCAGGCTTTCCAGCCTGACACCGAATCGGCGAAGTCAGGCTACAAGGGTGTGTGCAGCGAGCGTGCCATGCGACGTGCCCGGAAACAACGACCGCAGTCCGAAGTGGAGCTGAACGTGGCATCCATGCTCGACATGGCCTTTCAGTTGCTCGCGTTCTTCATCCTCACGTTTCGGCCGGCCCCGTTGGAAGGGCAGATTTCCCTGCGTCTGCCGCCTCCGCAGCCGATTACCGGCGGCGCGCAGCCGGCGGGGGCCGACACGTCGAACACCGCGCTGCCGAAGGGGGTCAACACGCTGACGATCAGCGTGTTTCCCGACCAGGCTGGCGACATCGGCGCGCTGGGCGTGGGCGAGGCCCCGGTAGCCAGCCTCCGGGAACTCGATGCGAAACTCAAAGAAGTCTTCGGCGATCCGAGCAATCCGTTCGACCAGGTGATTATCCAGGTGGGCCAGACGCTGCGCTACGACGCGTTGATGGAAGTGGTCGACCTGTGCACACGGCAAAAGCTGCCCGGCGGCCAGAAACTCTCCAAGCTCAGCTTCGTGGAAGCCCCCAGTGGGTGAATGTCGAAATCCGAATGACGAAAGCCGAATGACGAATGAGCGAACCAATCCTCCGTCCTTCGTCATTCGTGCTTCGTCCTTCGTTATTCTCAACGTAAGGTCCGTCTGATGCAACGCATCGAGCGACGCCGGCCGCAGCGCATCTTTCGAAGCAGCGAACTGCCGCGGTTGCTGATCATGGTCGGCATGCTGGTGGTGTTGCTGCTGATGATCACCCGCGCCCGCGATCCGAATACCTGGAGCTGGCTGGTCGACGATGCCGGGGGCGGCAAACCCGCCCAGTCGCCACCGGCGAAAGAGACTCGTGCCGGGCAGCATTCCTCGGCCGCAGCAACCGTCACGGGCACTCAGCGGCCGCTCGAAGCCGGCGTGGAAAAGCAACGCGCTGGTGGAAAAGAAAGTGGCCAAGGAACAGCAGCGGCCCCGGGAAAACTTGCGCCGACGGGCCCTACCGACCAGGATCGTGACGAGCGTGAAGCCATCGAGGAGGAGTTTCAGGCCGTCAGCGACGGCACCTTGTCGATTCGGCCCGAGGAGATGCCGGCCTACAAGCGGCTCTGGCGCTGGGTTCGCAGCCAGCCGCTGCCGCTGCTGCGCGGTCGGGCGCAGAGCAAGCCGACGTTCAGCGACTTGTATCAAACGCCCGAGCGCTACCGCGGACAGCTTGTCGCACTGGAACTCCACGTGCGGCGGATCCTCCAAGAGGAACTGGACGGCATGCCCCTGTACGAAGTCTGGGGCTGGACCACGGAGTCGAAGGCCTGGCCGTACGTTGCCGTGGTGATGGACCTGCCGGAAGGGATGCCGATCGGAGCCGCAGTCGAGGAAGAGGCCACCGTGGTGGGCTACTTCTTCAAATTGCAGGGTTACCAGCCAGCCGACGCCAAGCCCAATGCGCCGCCGCTGCGGGCGCCGCTGCTGGTGGGTCGGCTGGTGTGGCATCCGGGCCAAGTATCGCAAGTCGGGGGCACCGATTGGACCTGGGGATTCGTGCTGCTTTTCGGTTTTATGATCCTGATCATCGCGCGGTGGGGACTGGTCTTCTTGCGCGAAGGGCGCCGCACCGTTTGGGCCCATCGCTGCGGCGCTGCGGCAGGCAGCAGGGCATCGCTAGACGATTGGCTTGCGCACCCGGAGGTCACCGAGACTGGCGATGATGTCAGCGCCGAGAGCGAGCAAACCGACGGCAACGTCACGCCCGATCACGATCGCGCGGAGGTGCCGGGCAACGGCCACGGCAATGGCAGCTCCGCGCCGCTGGGTAACGGGCTTGACGATGATCGCCCGCGGAGCGAATAATGTATAGTAGGAACAGGGTGTCTGCGACGAACCAACCCCTTTCGGGGTAAGGCGGTACGGGTCTTTTCAGCAGGCGGTTCGGAAATGGCCAGCGGCAATCTCCTTGCAGACGTTGTCGAGTCCGACGTTGCCGAACCGGGCACGGTAAGCTGCCTCGAGCGCATCAGGGAATGGTTTCTCGATGAAGGGGCGTGGTGGCTTTCCAGTTGCGTGTTCCACATGCTGCTGATCTGCATTCTGGCGCTGATCGGCAGTAAGGTTGTGGTCCAGAGACTCGGTGACGCGCCTTCGTTCGATGAGGCCCAAATGGATAGGGCCCAAGTGGCGAAACTGGACAAGTTCGAGGTAGGCGACGCCCCGCTCGAACCGACCGAGTTGAGCCCTGAAACCTTGACGCTGGAACCGCCCGGCCAGATCGAGCAGACGGAAAAGCACTACGACGACAGCCCGAAATTCGAGGAAGCCGGCGGCGGTATGGCGATCAACTCCACGCAACCGTTGCTGGGCGGATTGGGCGGCTTCGATGTGAAAGGGCTGGGTGCCGGCCCGGCGGTGCACGGCGCCGGGGGTGTAGGCGTCGGCGTCGGCAGCGGCCAGAACATCGGCAGCGGCGGCGAAGGCATGGGCCTCGGTGGACGCGGCAGCGGCTGGCGCAAGGCGATGGTAGGCCGCTTCGGGGGCACCAAGCAATCGGAGCGGGCGGTGGCCGCCGCACTGAACTGGCTCGCCCGGCATCAGAATTCCGATGGGAGCTGGGGGTTGGAGAGTTACCACAATCACTGCAGCGATACCAGTTGCACCGGCCGCGGCAGCACCTACGGAGCCGACTTCGGCGCCACCGCCATGGGGCTGCTGCCGTTTCTGGCCGCCGGTCAAACGCACCAGGCGAAGGGCCCCTACAAGCAGCAAGTTGCCAAGGCGATCGCCTGGCTCATGAAACATCAGCAGACCGACGGCGACCTGCGGGGCGATTCCTCGATGTATTGCCACGGTCTGGCCACGATTGCCCTGTGCGAAGCCTATGGCATGACCAACGACAAAAAGATCGGGCTGGCCGCCCAGAAAGCCATCAATTTCATCCAGCGAGCGCAACATCCCCGAACAGGCGGCTGGCGATACCATCCCGGACAAGAAGGCGATACTTCGGTGGTCGGCTGGCAGGTGATGGCCCTGAAGAGCGGCCAGATGGCCGGCCTGGTCGTGAATCCCGCGACGCTCCAGGCGGCGCAAGAATTCCTGCGTTCGGTGTCTTCCGGCTATCACGACGCGGAGTTCGCCTATCAGCCGCGGGAGAACCCCTCTTCCACCATGACGTCTGTCGGCCTGCTGTGCCGCCAGTACCTGGGAGCCAAGCGAAACGATCCGCAGATGATCGATGGGGCCGCTTATCTGATGGATCATCTGCCGGATAACGAGTTTCGGAACATCTACTACTGGTACTACGCCACCCAGGTGATGCACAACATCTCCGGTCCGCAGTGGGACACCTGGAACCGCGCCATGCGCAAGACCTTGATCGACACGCAAGTCAAGGAGGGCTGCGCGGCGGGAAGCTGGGACCCGTCGCTGCCGTCCAAAGACCAGTGGGGCGACCGCGGCGGCCGCGTGATGATGACCAGCTTCTCCGCGCTAACCTTGGAGGTCTACTACCGGTACCTGCCGCTGTACAAGCTGGATACCGAGGACGTGAATCCGGCGGCCCCTGCGGCTGCCGAGGCCGCCAAACCCGCGGCAACGCCTGCTGAAAAAGAAAAAACGGCAGCGCCGGCTGATAAGGAAAAGGTGCCGGAGGATGCCCCGCCGGCTGAAAAAAACGAGAAGAAACCCCCGCAGTAGTTCTCCTGGTTCAGTTGGAAATGGAATCCCACAGCACCTGCTTGCTGTGCCGAGGGCCATGCTAGTACGGGTTCCTCTTCTCTGTTCCTCGATTTGGAAAGACGGCAACGTCCATTCAGATGGGCAATTGCGCAAACAGAGAAGAGGAACCCGTATTTCCTCGCGACTCTCTACAATCATCGCACCTCCATTCCTGTTCACAGTGAACCAGGACACCATCTTTCCCTATCGGCCGACTCGTTAGTCGGCGACTCTCGAGGCTCATGACCATCGCCTTCACCCTAGTTGCCGCATGTTGCCTGGCTGCCCCTGCGCCAGGTCCGCGCGCCGCCGCCGCGGAAAACCAGGAGCAGGAGTTTCTCCACGCGTTGCAAGACAGAGGTTACGGCGACGTAGCGGTAGACTATCTCAAAGTGCTCCAGCAGCGGCCCGGCATGCCCGCAGCTCTTCGCGAGACCTGGGACCTGGAGATGTACCGCAGTCTCAAGGCGGCCGCCAACGAGGCCTTCAATGCGGAAGACTACGATGCGCTGTTGGCCGAGTCGCAGCAACACCTGGCCAGGTTCCTCAAGGAGAAGCCCGAACATCCCGAAGCGGTGGCGGCCTCGGCGGCCTGGGGCAACTTCTCGCTGGACCGGGGGCTGAAGTATCTGAGGATGGCACGGACCGCGGCGAACAAGGAGCAAAAGGCCAGGTTGCTCGGCGACGCACGCAACGCGCTCGAGGAAGCCCGTGGACGATTCCAGCAGGGAGCCGAGAAGTTCCCATCGCGTTTGGCTGCGCCCTCCCCGCTGACAAAACGGCCATCCAAGAAGGACGAGCGCAGTGTGGCGGATCGCGAAGACTACGAAGCCGACCTGCTGGGCGCCCGCTTTCAACTGGCGCTGGTCGACTATTATGTCGCCCAGACCTACAGCGATCCCCACGATGAGGCCCGCAAGAGCGTCCTGCAGAAAGCCGCCGCGACTTTCGACGCGATCTTCCAGACCAATCGGCTCAGCGGGATCGGCCTGTTGTCCCACATGTGGCACGGCAAGACCGTGGAAGAGTTGGGCGATACCGAAACAGCGCTCGATATTTACGACGAGGTGCTGGCCAATGCCCCGGAGCCCAGCCAGGTGCAGAAGAATTCCAGCCTGGATTGCCTGTTCGCCCAGGTCGAGCTTTTCCGCCTGCAAATTCTGGCCAAACAATCGACGAAGGAATTCCTCAGCGAGGCCACCCAATGGCTCCAGGCCTATCACAAATTGAAAGAGGCCGAGGGCTACCAGGGTATCCTTTTGGAAGTGGTCAAGGCACAACTGGCCCAGGCGAAGGTGGCTAGCGGCTCGGAGAAGAACAAGCTGACGATGTCGGCCATGTCGATGCTGGGTGAGATGGTCAAAGTCCGCAGCCAGTATCAGCAGGAGGCCATCCAGTTGCGCCACGAGTATTCCCGCCTGGAAGGCGCAGAGCCTGGCACGTTCGACGAGGCCGTGGCGATGGGCGACGCCGCCGCCGCCGCCGCGCAATGGGCAAACGCCGCCGCCCAATACGCCCGCGCCCTGCAACTGGCTCGGGGCAAGACCGTAGAGCGCGCGCCCGCGGTGCGCGAGGCCCTGGCCAACGCCGTCTTCATGCAGGCTCGCGATCAGTTCCATCAAGGCAAACTGGAGCAATGTCTGACCACCGCCGGCAGCGTGGTGCGCGACTACAAGGACACGCCGGCGGCCCCCGTTGCCTCCTCGTTGGCGGTCACTGCCGCTTTCGGTCTCTACGCGCTGGCCGCGGAGAAAGCCAAGCCCGCGGCACTCGAGCGCTTGGTGAAGATCGCCAATTTCACCGTGGCCAATTGGCCCGCCAAGCCCGAAGCCGACGACGCCCGCATGACCCTCGGCCAGGTGAGCCTGGTGCAGGACAAGATCGACGAAGCGCTGGCGGTGTTCGAGAAGGTCGATCGCCGCTCCGACCGTTACGCCACCGCCTTGGAGTTGGCAGGCCAGACGTATTGGCGGCGCTACCTGACGGAAAAGGCAAAACCGCCGTCCGAGCAAAACCGGCAGCAGATGGCCGCCGAT
>Ga0315289_10011198_pt1 | contig 12730 bp, 8 predicted proteins | sample YL17G11_40_MG_FD_203452 | JGI IMG/M metagenome (GOLD analysis project Ga0315289, IMG submission 203452) | Sediment microbial communities from Yellowstone Lake, YNP, Wyoming, USA - YL17G11_40 | ecosystem: Environmental > Aquatic > Freshwater > Lake > Sediment | place: USA: Wyoming | collected...
GGACCTGGACGTCAAGGAGGCCGGCAAGGCTTCCGTAGAGTTAACGTGGGCCTGCGCCCCAGGCAATGGCGGCGACTTCGAACTCACGGTCGGCGGCCGGCGCATCACCGGCAAGACCGAGTCCACCGGCGACTGGTACGCCTACAAGAAGACAGCCCTCGGCGAGGTCGAACTCGCGAAGGGGCCGTGCAAGGCGACTCTGAAGGCCGGGCCGTTCAGAGGCGCCCCGATGAACGTCAAGGCCATCACGCTTGCGCCGCTCCGGGCCGAGGTGCGGCAGGCCCCATGGCGCGGCCCCAGCGGCGTGTACATCGTGCCGAACTTCCACCCCGCGAGTTGCGGGTGGCTGACCAACTGGTCGCTGGAGCGAAACTACTGTGCGAACACTTACCTCGACCACCTGGACCGGGTCCGCGACGACCCCGAGTACGCCTTCGTGCTCTCGGAGGTCAACAACATCATCGCGATCGCCAACTTCGAGCCCGCCCGGTTCGAGGAACTCAAGGCCCGCGTCAAGGAGGGCCGCGTGGAACTCGTCAACGCCATGTTCCTTGAACCGACGATCAACCTCTCGGGCGGCGAGGCCCTTGTCAAGATGGGCGTCGAGGGCCTGCGGTGGCAGACCCAGGTCATGGGCGTCCGGCCGCGATTCGCCTGGACGATCGACGTCTGCGGCACGCACGACCAGATGGCCCAGATCACCTCGGGCCTGGGCCTCGAGGCGATGGTCTACACGCGCAAGAACCCGACCGGGAGCACCATCCACTGGGCCGAGTCGCCCGACGGCTCGCGCACCATCGCCCTCTCGCCCGGCCACTACAGCGAGTTGGGCCAGGTGTTCGGCACGCGCGACCGGCTGACCGAGAAGCAGTTGCTGGAGATCGAGTTGTTCTTCGACGACCGGGCGGGTGTGCCGCCGTGCGGCAGTTCGCTCGTGACGCCCGCCGGCCTGCCGGTCCTCGTCCTGGCCGGCGCGGGCGATTACGCCCTCGCCCCGGCGCGAAAGGAGTACCCGGGCGAGTTCGTCCGGCAGTGGCGCGAGGCCAGCCCGCGGATGCCCGTCCAGTTCACGACCCTCGGCAAGTACGCTGATGCGGCGCTGCCGGCGGTCCGGGCCGGAAAGGTCCAGGCGCCGACGATGCGCGGCGGCACGGCCTACGACTTCGACTCGTTCTGGATTCAGTGCCCGCGCGTGAAGTCCTGGTACCGCCGGTCGGAGCACGGCCTCCAGGCCGCCGAGGCCCTGGCCGCCATCGCCAGCCTCAGGTCCGACTTCGCGTACCCCGTCCAGCCGCTCTACCGCGCGTGGCTCCTCATGCTCCTGAACATGGACCGTAACACCCTCTGGGGTGCGGCCGGCGGCATGGTCTTCGAGCACGACACGTCGTGGGACGCTGGCGACCGGTTCGAGTGGGTCGAGGCCGCCAGCGGGTGGACCTTTGCGGCCGCATCGAAGTCCCTGATGGGCGAGGGCAAGGCCGTGGCGTTCTTTAACCCGGCCAACTGGCGGCGCAGCGACCCGCTGCGGGTGGAACTGCCGGCGGGCGTCGGCCTGGCCGGCGCGACCTGCCAGGCCGCCGGCGACGGCCGGACCGTCCTGTGCCGCATGGACCTGCCGCCGCTCGGCACGGTCGGCGTTGAGACGGTCGCGCAGGCGCCGGCAACGCCCAAGGAAATCGCGCTGCCCGAGATCATCGAGAACAAGTACTACGCCGCCCGCATCGATCCGGGCAGCGGGGCCCTCGCGAGCCTTCGCCTGAAGCCTTCCGGCCGCGAAGTCCTCGGCGGCCCGGCCAACGTCATCGTGGCCGAGCGCCCGAAGGCGCACAGCGGCGACCCCGGCGACTTCACGGCCGCGAGGCCGGGGCGAAATCGTCTCGGGTCCACGAGCGACGCCAAGGCGAAGGTCGCCGCCCGCGAAGGGCCGCTCGCCATCGAGGTCGAGGTCGAGGGCACGCTCCTCGGCCAGCCTTGCCGCCGCGTCATGCGGTTCTACAAGGACCACCCGCGGATCGACTGCGAGGCGGAACTCAACGACATCCCCGACCGCACGGTCGTGGTGGCCGAGTTTCCGCTGGCGGCCGAGGTCGAGGAGGTCCGGCGCGGCATTCCTTACGGGTTCTCCCACGGCGCGTGGGCCAAGCCGAACCCGGACCTGCACGGGTGGACCAAGGGCATTACGCCGGCGGTCCGCTGGTCGCACTACGCGCTGGCGGGGGGCGGCGGGGTGGCCATCCTCGACCGCGGCCTGACGGGCCGCGAACTCAACGACAAGACGCCCATCCTGTACCTCCTCAACGCAACCGATAAATATTATGGATATCCAAATTCCTGGCTGAGCGGGCGGGGCAAGCACCGGCTCGGGTACGCCCTGGCGGTCCACGACGGCGGCTGGAACGACGCGCGGATACCGCGCCTGGCGTGGGAGTTCAACTGCCCGCCGATAGTCGTTCCTGGCCGCGCCGCTGCCGCGCCAGAGTCGTTCATCGAGACTTCCGACAATCTTGTCGTCGAGGCCCTGCGCCGCGAGGGCGGGGCGATCGAACTCAGAATGGTCGAGTGCCTCGGCCGGCCGGGCGCCGCAGAAGTGACCGTCAGCCTGCCCCACAAGAGCGCCGCCCTGACCGATCTCGTTGGAGCGCGGGGGCAATTCTTCCGCGGCGGGCCGGTTTACGGGTTCCCGGTCCGGCCTCAGCAGATCGTGACGATGCGCCTGGAAACGGCCGCGGCGGTCGAGCCGGTCAGGCCGCTCATGGAGTGGGATGAACTCGTGCCCGAGGCGAAGCGTGCCGCTCTGCACACGCACACCAAAGACAAGGGCCACCCGCCCCGTGGCCAGTAGCGCGAGGCCAATTGCGGATTGCGCATTGCAGGGCAGATGCCAACGGCCATGTAGGCCGCGGCATTGATGACTGTGGAACCGAGCGCGGCGGGTCGGGAGACCCGCCGCGCAAAAGTCGGTAGTGGGTCAGTTTGGGCCCGGCGGACCTCGATAGGGAGGCGGACGAATTATTGTGTGTCCGCCTATTGTGATGATGGCGGGAAATTGGCTGTTGGCGAGCATCCCTTCTGTCATGTGGCGGCGAAAATTGGCAGCAGCCACCAAATCGACGCTTTCGCGGCCCACGGGCGTCATCACGCCAACCTCTTTGCGACTACCTAAATCGCGGACGGCCTTCACAATCGGGATCAAGTCGGTATCCGCCGACAGGATGATGGCTCTGTCGAAACGATTGCATGCGGCATCACCTAGAACCGCTACGGCAATGTTGACATCTGTTTGCTTCTCTTCATGTTTCACGCACGTGTGGCGATGTAGTTCGCACCACCGTTCCTTCACCTTAAACCGCCCCAGCCTGATTTGAACGCCTGCATTCTGCAGCAAGAAGACATATTCTTGGTGCTTAGCCTTCTCTTCCGGGTCATGGTGGGCGTATGCCGAGAAATAAGTCACTCCGGATAAGGTGTCGGCGGACAGCATCATGTTTTGAGCAAACCGGTAGTAGTTTAGCCAGAGATACTGCGGACAGTGATCAAGGATGGCGTTGTAAACGTTGAATCCGTCGATGTAGAAGCGGTAGCGGAAGCCTGCCATTTGCCCCCTAGTGTACCGTCAGTTTTGATTGTTTGGGTTCGGCTCATTTGGCCGATCTCTCCAGCAAGGGCGGACGGATGCGTCCCAGGCCCAATGCAAGGAGAGACAGCAATGGCCAAGCGATATATCGTACGACTGAGCGAGGAAGAAAAGGGGCGGTTGGCGAATCTGCTGGGCAAGAAGCACGTGGCGGCCCAGAAGCGCAAGCGGGCGCAGGTGCTGTTGAAGGCGGACGCCAGCCCGGACGGTCCGGCGTGGATCGACAGCCGCATTGCCGAGGCCTTTGGCGTCAGCGTGGTGACGGTGGAGAACCTTCGCAAGAGCTGTGTTTTGGAGGGCCTTGACGCGACCCTCGAACGGAAGAAGCAATGTCGTCCGTCGCGGCAACCGGTTCTGGACGGCGAGAAGGAGGCGCGGCTGGTGGCCCTTTGTTGCGGGACGGTGCCAGCCGGGCATGGCCGCTGGACGCTCCGCCTGCTGGCGGACAAGCTGGTGGAACTCCAGATCGTGGGGAGTGTTTCCCATGAGACCGTCCGGCAGGCTCTTAAAAAAACGAATTACAGCCTTGGCGTCGGATGATGTGGTGCATTCCGCCGGAGCACAGCGCCGAATTCGTCTGCGCCATGGAAACGGTGCTGGACGTGTACCAGCGGGCGTATGATCCCGATTTCCCGGTGGTGTGCATGGACGAGACGAGCAAGCAACTGGTGGCCGAAACCCGGCGGCCCTTGCCACCGCTTCCGGGCGAGCCGCAACGGTACGACTACGAGTACGAGCGTCACGGCACGGCCAACATCTTCCTGTTCACCGAGCCGCTGGGTGGCTGGCGGCATGTGAGCGTGACCGAGCGTCACACGAAACTGGACTGGGCGCTGGAAGTGCGAGAATTGCTGGACGTGCGTTATCCGAAGGCCAAGCGAGTGATCCTGGTGTCGGACAATCTGAATACGCACGACTATGCGTCGCTGTATGAAGCCTTCGAACCGGCCGAGGCGCGTCGCCTGATGGCACGTCTGGAGATGGTCCATACCCCCAAGCACGGCAGTTGGCTCAACATCGCGGAGATCGAGTTGAACGTCCTGTCGCGTCAGTGCTTCTGCCAGATGATCGGGGAGGCGGCCATCCTCCGGGAGCAGGTCGCCGCATGGGAATCCAACCGCAATGCCCAACAGAAGGGCGTGGACTGGCAGTTCACCACAGCCGACGCACGGATAAAGCTGAAACGGCTATACCCAAAGATTCAAAACTGACAGCACACTAGTCTGAAACGGTGTTCCACGTCTCGTCTTGCGTTACCTGGAACGGCCCGAAGGTCGACGGCCACTTCACCTGGAACTTGCCGCTGAATCCGCTGGGTACTCGCCACGAGTACCGGCAAGAAAGGGGTCAGCCATAGTGCAGCGTGCCGGTGGCCAGGACGGTTCCCTTTTCGTCCACGACCTGGAGCGTCAACTGCGGCGCCTGCGACAACCCCTTCTTGAACGTGTTGAGATCGTACAGTTCGCCGGCTTTGCCGAAGATGCGGATCGTGAACGGGACGACCTTGCCGGCCGGCGTGCTCTCGGTCCTGTAGACAAGCGTCTTCAGGGCGAAGGGCGGGCCGGCCTCGACGGCGGTGGCCTCGCCCTCCTGGATGGCGATCTCCTTGAGTTTGCCCCAGGTGGGCCCGGTGGCCTTGAGGGTCCAGACTTCCGCCCGGCCCTTGGCGGCGGGCATCGTACCGCCGCACGTGAGGGTCGCCGGCTCATAGGTTCCGACGGGCAGGGGGAGGTCGCGCCCGGTCGGAACGGCGACGGGTTTGCCGGCGACCTTGAGTTCGAGAACCAGGCCGGTCGGCACTTTCAGCGTGCCCGTTGGCTTCGTGGCCGACTGCACCGTCAGTGCAGCCAGCAGCGACACCGCGACTGCCAGTATAAGCAGACCCCGTTTCATGTTCGTTCTCCCTGAACCGCCCGATGTGGTTACACCTCAACCTGCTCTGGTTATACGACCCGGGGGGGCCGGCCGCAACAGTTTATTCGGGGTATTCGGCATGGTTCACAAGCCCCACGCACCGCGTGGGGATGAACCGGGTTGAGGCATCCCCCGGCGGTGCCGGGGGCTTACTGGGTGCTCATCCCCGGCGGGGGTGAACCATGCCGGGTTTTCCAGCACTGATCGAACTCGAACGACTCGCCCGGCCTCAGGGCCACCACACGGTCGGCCAGGGGCACGCGGTCCGAGAGGCCCGGCAGGAACCGGCCCGCGAAATGCTCGTCGAACTCTTCGTCCGTCAAATGCGTGAGGAACCACCGCTGTGGGGCAAGGCGCTCCACGAAGTCCGGCCACCTCGACCCCTGCCACGGGCACAGCAATAGCGCATCCACGGGCCGGAGGAACTCCACGTCGAGCGGACGGGTGTCCTCGTTGTCGCCGTCGTGGAAAAAACTGAACGCCCCCATTCGCACCAGGTACGAGTTGTGGCGCTGGCCGTGGCTGGTGCGTAGCGCCGTCACCGTTGCGCCGGCCGTCTCAACGGTGGCCGATGCCGCCGGCCCGCCTCGCGGCGTCTCGGGCGGTTCCAGCGTGACCAGCAACCCGTCCGGCACGCCTCCGCGCAACCGGCGGATGACGTCGGCGGCCCCGACGACGGCCGCCCCGGTCCGTGCGGCGGCCTCGGCCACGCGCGAGGGGCTGAAGTGGTCCCAGTGCGCGTGGGTCACGAGGATCAGGTTGGCCGGCAGGTTCTCGGTCGGCGCCGGCCGCTGCCCGCCCAGGAATCGCGGCACGCCCTCCCACAGGGCGTCGATGAGCACGCTTGTGCCCGGCGCCGCCACGTGGAACCCCGCGTTGCCCGTTGCCGTAATCTTCACGCTCATAGCAGTCCGGCATCCGCCCATGTCCGTCGGTTGTCTGCGCTACTCCGGCTTGCGGACGAATTTTGCGGGTTCCCCGGCCGAGGCGTAGAGAGCGGCGACCTTCTGGAGCGGTTCGTCGCCGCCGCCGAGGATGGTCAGGGGGCGCGGGGCGAGCATCCCCAGCACCTCGGGCACGTCGCACACCCTCAGCACGTTGAGCAGGGGGGGCGCCTCGGGCATCATGTGCCCGAGCGGCGGACCCTTGAGGATCGCTCCGGCGACTTCCGGTTCCCACAGTGCCGCATAGGCAGCCAGCAGGCCGGCGCCGCCCTGGCCGGCGGCGTAGATCGGCGCCTTGCCGTCGTACTTGGCGCGGAGGTACCGCGCGGCCGCCGCTATGTCCCACACGCGGCCGGTGTCGACGGTCCGGCCCAGCAGAACGTGCGACCGCTCGACGTAGTTCGGCGGGTTCTTACCGGTCCACCGCGTCGGGCCGGTGCCGCGAGGGGCCAACAGGTACACGTGGTCGCCGGTCTCCTGGACGGCGCGGACCCACGGGGGCACCTCTTCCGACGCCTCTTGGCCTTGGACGACGAGGAGGACCCGCGTGGCTTCCTTGGCGCCGCCGGGCGGCATGGCCGCGCGCAGGTGCACTTCGATGCCCGGCTCGGTCTCCAGGCGAACGGCGCTGCCGCCGGCCTCGCCGAGGGCCTTCGCGGGCGGAATCCGCTCCGGGAAGCACCGGAAGGTCACGCGCCGGAGTTCCGCCACGAGGGCCTGCTTCCACGGCTCATACGCTCCCTTGGCCGGCGGCTCGACCTTTGCCACGGGCACGAAGTGCCGGTCGATCGCCGTGTTGAGTTGGTCGCCGGGGATGTCCGGGTCGCTCGGGAACACGCGCAGCCGCTCCGGCGGGATCGGGTAGCGCGCGTCCTTGCCGTCGCCCGTCACCAGGTCCACCTCGGTGTCGGCGACGGCGCGGGCGTCGTTCTTGAGTTGCATATTGATGAACCGGTAGGCCGCCTGCCGGATGTCCTGCCGGTACGCGTGGTCGCCGATGCTGACGGCGCACTCCACGAAGTCGCTCGCCCCGTACAGGCTGTAGAGGCGCTTCAAGAGGTTGATGACCCGCTCGTTGGCGTCCATCGGGAAGATGGCGTCGTGGTCGCTGTTGGCAAAGAGGAGCGCCCGCGGCGCCACCAGGGCCGCGATGCGCGTCCACGGCCACTGGAAGGTGTTGTGCAGGAACATGCAATCGCAGTGCCCGTTGATGACGCGGTTCGAGACGTACGACTCCAGGTCCGCCATGCCGCTCACGGGTACGGCGGCCCTGACGCGCTCGGCGGCGGCGGCGATCCAGAAGGTGGCGGCCCCGCCACCGCTGATGCCCGTCACCGCGATGCGGTCCGGGTCGACATCGGGCCGGCCGGCAAGGTAATCGATGCCGCGCACCCCGTTCAGACACTCCACCCCGGCGGGCGTGTAGCCGCGCGAGAGCCACCACCAGCGGTTCTCGCGATACGTGCCGTGATGGATGCCCGCGATCTCCCCCAGTTGCAGCGAGTCCAGCACCAGGCACACGTAGCCGTGCCGCGCCAGCCAGATGCCGTGCGACTGGTAGGCGGTCTTGTTGCCGTTGCGGCCCATACCCGAGTGGCCGCACACGTACAGCACCGCCGGCATCCGCTCGCCCTCCTTCGCCCCGGCTGGCCGGTAGAGATTGCCCGTGACGTACAGGTGCGGCCGGCTCTGGTAGTGGAGCATGTCGACCGCAAACCCGTCGCCCTGGAAGGTGCCCGTGACCTTGGCCTCCAGGGGCGTCTTCTCGGGCATCGGCACAAGGCCCAGCATGTAGAAGTACTCGTCCTTGTACCTGGACCGGGCCTTCTGCCAGGCGTCGAGCGACTTGAGGTCCTGCGCGAACCCGTCGTGAATCTTCCGGGTCTCGCGGGCCAGGTAGTCCTGGATCATCTTGTCGCCTGGCTCGCCGCGGTCGGGCGGGCAGTATGCCTGCCCCTTCGCCCTCGAAGCGAAACACGCCAGAGCGACGAGCACGGCCAGCGTGCACAAGAGTTGCATGGGTGATTCTCCTGAGCCGTTTGGCGCTGTTTTCTGTGCGGCGGATCTCCCGACCGGCCGCGCCGCCGAAATCGGCGCCGATTCCGGCAACATGCCTTGCAGTTTAAGCCGCCGGCGCTTCGCGTGGCAAACAGATTCCACGTGAGTGTCGGCGGCGCTCGCGCCCCGGAAGGCCCGCGCGCGATGCGGCTGGGGCGGGAGGCCGGAGTCACGGAGTGACTGAGTACCTGAGTGCCTGAGTACCGGAGTACCTGAGTGCCGTTCTTGCCTTTCTTTGCGCCTTTGCGTGAGCCGCCTTTTCACGCTGTTCCTGAACGTAAGTCATCGTGACTTACAGCGACTTACGTTTCTTGGACCCCCAAAATCGGCCTTTCGGGCCCAAAGTTATCCACAAAATGGCCTTGGGGCTAGCGCCAGGGCTGGTGACCCCGAAAAATGTTAAGATGGGCTAGATGAAATTTATCGCTTTTTTCATTTTTTTGAGTTTTACACCCCCCCTTCTGTATCGACTTTGCATTTTTTTATCGTTTTTTGCGCGCACCCAAAACACGTAAGTCGAATTTCAGAAATGCGACTTACGTTCGCCGGAGGGCCGGAGGCCCTCGAGTGCGGACCGCGGAATTCGGGGTGCGGAGTGAACGGCAAAGGCGACCGGGGACCCGGACGAGGCGGCGACTGCCAAAAAGGCAGGGACTTGGGACTTGGGACTGGGGACTGGGGAAGGACGCAGCCCTGACCAGGCGGCGACGGGCAGGCCGGAGGTTGGAGGGGCCGTTCATGTGCCAGGGGTCGCCCCCAACCCCTGAAGTCGCACATCATCGGCGTATCGTGGTTGACACGCACCTTGCGGCAGCATAGCACGGGCGCACTCGGCGGGGAGGCATGACAGGCCGGTACGCCCCGGCCGCCCGCGGACGGCACAGGGAAATTGGCATACTGACTCGAAAATCGGGTCTCGAGGCCCCACTCATTGGGGCTGGACCAAAGTAGCCACAGCGGGTAAGCAGAGCAGCCAGCAACCCCTTTTCGTCCTCTGTGGGTGCCGCAAAGCGGCATGACCGACTGTCCCCAATGGCATGGACGTTCTGCGCTACTCTCCGGGGTTATGAGCCCTTGCCCGCATCACGCCTGCCCTTCGAAGCGCTGCTTGGCGGATATGTATTGCCGCGCCTGTACTCCTGGACTACACTTGCCACGGCGCACACATCACTCTATTGGACAGCACGGCGGGCCTGGGAATGCAGACAGACACTGGTTACCTTGACGGTGAACTGATCCTCGCCAAACTCGAGGAAGCGCAGGCCGAAGGCGACACAGACTTCGCTGCCGCCCACGCGCCAAGGCTGGAACGGCTGATTGCTCACTACATGGACCGCTCCTATGAACTCGCCCAGTTGCAGTACCGTGCGGGATGACCCGAGAGCGACACGAGCCGGCGGGATGGTAAACGCCGATTGCGCGCGGTGTGGTGCGACTGAGGAGAACCTGCGCCGTGCAGGGCAAGTGCTCTGCACCTGTTACCCATGTTGGTCCCGTGACTGCGCCGTGCGGTGATGCGCGGACGCGTAAGGAGGAGAGAACCGTGATTCGGCGACTGATGGCCAGACTGGGGTGGGGCGGTCCGGTCGCCCAGCCTGCACCCCAGACGAGCGAAGCGGCGTCCGGGGATGTGATCCCGCTGGACCGGGCGCCTTCCGAGCGCGACATCCGCGGCATCCACGGCGCCCATCTCCTCTGGGTTATCCGTGACAACCTGTGCCAGGGCAGGCGGCCCTCCGGGTGCCAGGGGACCATGCTCCATGAACTGTGCCAGCGATTCAATGTTCCTTGGAATCCGTTCGAGCACAAGGAGATTCGCGTCCAGCAGACAGGCCATATGGGCCTCTTCAAAATGCTCCGGCACCTGATGGAAGTCGGGTTCGTTGAGTTCCGATGCGGCGACGGTCAGTGCCTCAGTCGTATACCGACGGACCACGAGGCCATGTCGGGCGGGTTCCTGGTGACCGAGAAGTGGGTGACGGTCCAGCAGGCCCTTGGCGTGAGCCTGAAAGAACTGGCGCGCCTGCTGCCCGGCAGCGGCGGCGTGGTGCAACCGCTCTTCGGGCCGCCCGCTTCCCCGGCGACAGGCCCGGATGTGTACGTAATCATGCCGTTCGCCGCGAAGATGAGGCCGATCTACGCGGATCACATCCGGCCCGTCGTCGAGGGTCTCGGCTATAAGTGCATGCGTGGCGACGACGAACTCTCGACCCACGTCGTCATGGACGACATCTGGCGCCACATTACCTCGGCGCGACTCCTGGTCGCGGAATGCAGCGGGCGAAATCCGAATGTCTTCTACGAGATTGGCATCGCCCATGCGGTTGGTATGCCGGTGATTATCCTGGCACAGGATGGGGCCGATGTGCCGTTCGACGTTAAGCACATCCGCTTCATCCAGTATGCCTTCTCCAAGACCGGGTTGGCCGAGTTGGACCAGAAAGTGGCGCGGACCATTCGGTCTGAGATGAACAGGCTCGACGAGAGGCTTTCCGGGCCTCAACCATAGCGTCACGCGAGGGGGAGGGCAGTCACTCTGAGGAGAACCTGCTGTGAGCGGCTGCTTCCGGCGGGCATGCGGCCGTCCGTGCCGCCCTGCCGCCAGAGTGACGGAGGGCGGCAACCCGGCGGGGCAAGCCGATGGCGTCACATTCCTGAGGATGGAAGCCGGCGCCGCGCTCACGCTATGCGGCAAACCCAAATCTCTGCCAAAACGCCGCCCTGATGTGAAGGGGAACATGGCGGGCCCGAGATTTGAACCTGCCACCCTGGGGTTATGAGCCCTTGCCCGCATCGGTCCTGCCCCTCGAATCGCCGCTTGGCGGATATGCGTTGCCGCGCCTCTGCCTCTGGCCTGCGCCGATGTCGGGGCGGATTCGGGGCTGTCAATTTGCCTTTGCCTGAACTTTGGTGTATACTCCTGTCGGAGTAGGGGGTCAAGTGGTGGCCGGGCGAGGGCCGTGGGCTGAGAGCCGACGGTCTTTTTTGCCTTATCCGGGCGCATGGCGTGCCCGTGCCGGGCGCCCTGTCGCCCTAGTGCTCCGCCGCGGTGGGTATGCTGATCCGCGGCGGCGTCCGCCGGCGGCCGCGGCAGCGACCCGCGGGACGGCAATCGCCTGTGTCGCCTCGGGAGGAGATCGCCATGTATCGAAGATTCGCCTTCATCGCGTCGGTGCTGCTGGTCTTCCTGGCATCCGTCGAGCGGGCGCCGGCCCAAACACCCCAGGACCTCGTCAACCAGATTTCGCAGGCCCAGTACACCAGTTACCAGTTGACCGTACAGGACATGGGCTTGGGGCTGTACGGCGGCCCGACCTACAATCAGGGCTATCGCAACCGGTACAACGCGGGCGGGCCGGCCTTGGAGACCTTGGGCTTCGAGGAGGCGAACCTCTATCTCAACGACACGTTCACGGCCATGTCGCCGCGCCTGGTGGTATCGAACCAGGGACCTTATAAGAACGTGATCGCGGAGTTGCCCGGAATCGATCCCGATCCGGCGGTCCGCGATCGAATCTACATCATCAGCGGCCACTACGATCACCCGCAAGCCGACTTCGACGCCCCCGGCGGCGACGACAACGCCTCGGGCACGGCAGCCGTGCTCGAAGCGGCCCGAGTCATGAGCCAGTACCAGTACCGCTCGACGATCCGCTTCATCGCCTGGGGCGGCGAGGAAGGCTGGATGCTCGGAAGCAAAGACTACGTGGCCAACGTCGTGATGGCCAATGGCGAGAACGTGGTCGGCATGCTCAACCTCGACATGATCCTCCATCCCCGCATGGACAACGTACCGGGCGGCGGGGTGATCGACCTCGACGTCAGTACAAAGCTCGACGTCCCCGGCGCCGCCGCCTTGTACACCACGTTCACGGCGGCCGCGGCCACCTACGCCCCCTTGCTCGCGATGGACACGCGCAATCCGCAGACCGACGACTGGTATCCGAGCGACCAGGGGGCATTCCTCGAAAAGGGCTACGCGGGCCTGATGATCGCGGAGAACAACGCGACCGAGATCTGGGGCGGATCGATAGCCGGTTATCATACGGCCGCCGATGCCAGCGACCGGGCCGAGGGCGCCCATTACGACTACGCCTGGGCAACGGAGGTCGTCAAGGCCACCGTGGGCGCCGTGGCCGGCGAGGCGTACATCGTCCCTGAGCCCGCGACCCTGGCCTTG
>Ga0315289_10011200_pt1 | contig 12730 bp, 6 predicted proteins | sample YL17G11_40_MG_FD_203452 | JGI IMG/M metagenome (GOLD analysis project Ga0315289, IMG submission 203452) | Sediment microbial communities from Yellowstone Lake, YNP, Wyoming, USA - YL17G11_40 | ecosystem: Environmental > Aquatic > Freshwater > Lake > Sediment | place: USA: Wyoming | collected...
CAACAAAGACACATTCTTATTCTATGAATCCCATAGATTTCCATCCTTATAGGAATTTCTATAACTATTACTGTTCAGCGACAAGTTTATTTAAAGCCTCTGGGGATACGAATGCTCAGACCTGGTATGCACCTGTTCATATTCCTGATGGTGCTGAAGTTACAGTTTTGTCAGTCTGGTATTATGATAATACTGGTTTAGGCAATATTACTGTGAATCTTGATAGAAAACCCATAGGTACCATATCAACCACAATAATGGCTTCTGTGGCTTCGAGTGGGACACCGGGCGCAAGCTCAGGTACCGATTCAACCATTACAAATGCGGTTATATCTAATTCAGCCTATTCATATTGTGTGACTGTTTATCTTCCAAGCGCAGATATAGCTAATATGATCCAATTGCGATCTGTCCGAATTACTTATCATACAACTGGTCCTTATTGAAATCAGATTTTTGAGATATTTATGGAAAACCATTTGTAGTATCTGCTTTATCACGTGAATATATACACTGTAGTAGGGGCACGTTGCACGTGCCCAATAATTTCAGGGCATATGCAATATGCCCATACAAGTGGGAACTACAAATAGATATAGGTTTTTAAACAATAAAGAATAAATTTGAAGAGAGGAGAAATAAAATGGAAAAGAAAAAGAACTTAATTGTATTGTTCATTCTGGTCTTTATTCTTTTTCTTCCGTATCTTTATTCCGCAGGTCCTAATACCATTACTTATCAGGGAACAGTCACCACAGCAGGTGGGGGGTTACCATCAGATGGTAATTATGCGATGCTGTTTTCGCTATGGAATCTTCAATCTGGTGGTAGTGCGGCGACGAATCGGTTGTGGTATGAGACTTATACCAATGCGAATGCGGTTACCGTAACCAAAGGTGCATTTTCGGTAGAACTGGGAAGTGTTACTCCCTTTCCTACCCAGTTATTTATGAATAATCCTAATTTGTGGTTGCAGGTTTCGGTAGATTTAACGGGAGTTACAGGGAGTGGATTACAGGTCTATTCACCCCGTGTCACTTTTTCTGCGACACCTTATGCCTTTCATAGCGATAATACTCATACTATGGACGGTTTTGGTCGTGGAGCATTTGCCATGCTTGATGCAGATAATACTTATTATATGTCTAATAAGTTTACAGGTTCCCCTACTGGCACAAGTTATACTGATGCCCCGGTTCAGATTTCTCCTACAATGGGTTTCAACCCCAATGATCCGTTATTTTGTATCTATTCAAGTTCCAATCATATGATACTTGTTCGTGAGCCTGGTAATTTAACCGTTTCTGATGTGATTCAAGCTGGAACCATTTTAGACCCTGTTGCTTATAACCGCCTTGGGGCTGACACTGCAACTCAATCTGCTATTGCTAATAATAATGATTTGTTTATCGGCGGTGATTTAGAAGTTAAAGGCTCCATTTATTATGGAACAAAAACACGTTATGTTTCTGTTTCTCCTTCTGCTTTTAATCCTGGGTCAAGTACCTATACTTATTCGATGGGAAGTTATTATTTATACAAAAAAACAGGTTATGCCACAACACAAAACTGGTGGGCTCCAGTCTATCTTCCCGATGGTGCTGTAGTTACAGAATTCAAGGTTTGGTATTTTGACTATACTTCACAAGCAGATATGACATTTAGATTACAACGTGCTACGATTGCTTCTTCTGGGGTGGATATGGCGTCGGTTACAACGAGTGGGAGTGCTGGGAATGGCGATGGGACTGACACATCTATTAACTATGCTACTATAAATAATAGCCTTTATGTTTATTTTTTATTTATGCAGTTCCCTGCAGTTGACATTGGTAGTTATCTTTCTTTCAGTGGTGCAAGAATTAAGTATACGACAACGGGACCATAATTATTTGAAATTTAGGTGAGATGATTTTGTAGGGGCAGACTTATGTGTCTGCCCAATTAAAGGGCGAACACATAGGTTCGCCCCTACTATAAATTGTGGGCCACTTTTTTTAGAAATTCTAAAATTTTGATTAGAAGAATAGACCGGTTCCGATTGTGAAGTGGACATATTCGGTGTCATCATAGGATTTTTTCACTAATGGTAGGGCAAAATCAAGTTTGAGGGACGCTTGCGGAATATCAAATCTGAAACCTGTTCCTATACTAACTCTTGGGGAAGAAAGGGAAAAGGCTTCTTCATCAAGCATTCCTATATCCATAAAGACCAAGCCTTTGAGTTTATCATAGATAGGATAACGCAGTTCATTGTTAATAATCAGTCTCGTTGCACCGCCAATTGCGACATCTTCATCTTTTGAATCTTTTGGTCCGATGCCTCTATATTTGAATCCGCGAATGGTATTACTTCCACCAAGGAAATATCTCTCACTAATTCCAAATTTATCCGCATCAAGTGGACTCATTCCTAATTCTGCATTGAGCGCATAGATTAAATTCTTTTTGATTGATTTGAAGAAGCTATAACCAGTATTAACTTTCATCAGGAAACCATCAGCATATCCAATCTCCGCATCGATATTTCGTTTGAAACCTTTTGTGGGCCAGATAGGGTCATCGGTTCTATCTTCTTCAATGCCAAACTTAACTGTTGCCACAGGATAATCACTTAAATCTTCTCTTAATTTGTGTGAAATATCATCTTTATCATCAGCATCAAGCATAACATAATCGAGTCGTAACTGACCGAATACATCGACGTATTCATTAACCGGTTTACTGAGTTTCAGACGAGTCCCAACTCTTCGCTCTTCATATCCTTTTCTATCAATAAAATCGTTATATAAATCGACGTTAAAAGAATATAACGTGTCCTTAAAATATCTATCGAGGTAATTGATGTTAAATTCAAATGCCCTTGTCCCACCATAAACCGTTGCACTCAAAACATTTCCTGTTCCGAAGAGATTTCTTTCAGTGAGACCAACAAAGCCATAAAGCCCTCTCTCATCGCCAACTCCGATACCGAAACCAAATCTTCCTGTTGCTTCATCTTTTAAATTAAAAACGGCATTTAATTTTTCAGGATTATCAGTGGATTCTCTCGAAACTGTTAGTTCATCATTATTAAAGAAGCGGAGTTTTTTGAGTCTTTCAATGCTTCGCTTCTCCGTTGTGCTTCTATAAACGCCGTCGCTTTGTTTTTTCTGCCCACCATAAATAATTTCTTCACCTTTTGGTTTAAGAATAATTTCCTTTTTGATGATGTCATTATTGGGCGATGGGCTTACTTTGTTGGCAATTTTATCAAGTGTATTTTCATCCGGGTATTCCGGGATTTGTTCTCTATTCAAGACATAGGCATTGACATAAATTCGTTTATTCTCATCAATTTTGAGTCTAATATCAAATGTGCTTGCTTCAGGATTTATATTCTCTTTTATCGTGTTAATTTCACAGAGAACAAATCCTTCAGCGCCATACAAATCTTTAGTCTTAAGAAGAGCTTGATAAAATCTTTTCCCATTAAAAAATTTGCCTGTTAGATGTGAATAATTTTCAAGAATTTCTCTATCAGAAAAGAGCGTGTTGCCATCAGGTTCAACATTTATTAATCTATATCTCTTTCCTTCAACAATATTGATTCTGGGGATAATCCATTTTCCTCTTTCATTGCTGATAGGCTCTAATTTTGTTACTTTAATATCGAAGAATCCAAGGCTCTGATAGAAACCTGCGACTCGTTCTATATCATTATCAAATTCCAGTTGGTCAAAATAATTTTTTATGAATAACTTGCTTCCCTTAGTGGAAATAATCCAACGGAGTCTGAAACTGGCGATGCTGTTGTTCCCAACGAACCGAACTTTCTTCACAAGGATTTTGAGGTTCTCATTAATTTTTATTGCCGCATCAATCAGGTTATCCTGAAGTTTAATAATCTCAATATCAACCGTTGTGCTATAATATCCTTTTTCTTTATAAAGCTTAAGAACCGCTTCTTTTATTTTATTTTCTGTATCGATTGTGTAAATTTTGCCCTTGAGATAATTGACTTTATCGTAAATATCTTTTGTCTTAACAAAATTAGCTCCGGTAATGTATATGTTATTCAGGACAGCGTTTTCCTTGACTTTAAATATTAAGATTCCTTCCTGAATTTTATCATCTAAGGCTTCAACAGATTCGAAGTAACCCAATTTGCTAATATTTTTAATGTCTCTGGAAACTGTTTGCTGATTATAGGGATCTCCCACTTTTGATTCTAATTTGGATAGGATTTCATCTGTTTTTACAGTATGATTTCCTTCAATAACAATTTCTTTAATGACGATATTATTATCTGGGAAAGAAGTGAATGATAAAGAGAGAAATATCAAAAAGAATATAATTATGAAATGAATTTTCTTCGGCATTTTTCTTGGCATAAATTCAGGATTCACTTATTAAAAACAAATATAATTTATTAAATAAAATTAGTAGAATTTGAGATCTCTGAAATACTGGCAAAATAGGAGATTCTTCGCTTCGCTCAGAATGACAGAGACGTTAAAATGTCATTGTGAGAAGCCGAAGGCGACGAATCAATCTCGTTTTTGAAGTTCTTCAGAGATCTCAATTAGGGAAACAAATACCCTTTTAGAAATTTTTGCTTAAATCAATTAATAGAAAAATTTAATATATATAAGATACTAAAAATGATAATGTCAAGCATAACAAGAGCTAATAATAAAAAATATTTGCATTTTACTATTTGATTTGAGATAAGAAAAACTTTGTTTATGATTTAATAGTAACGATTGAAGTTAGGCATTTTAGAATTACTAAATAACTTAATCTGTTAGTTTAAAGTTTTGACTTTAGAATACAAAAATGGTGAATAAAAATTGAAACATTATGGTAAGGTAATTAAATTACATTTTCTAACACTCTTATTATGTTTTCTCTCTTTCCTCTTTTTTCTAATTATTCCTGGTTATGGAGATTCTTCCCAAATTCCCTCCTTATCCGAAATTAAATTAATTCATCCTACTGATGTTAGTGGTAAAGATTTATCAGGGGATAACTCATTTGATATAGTGGGTAAGAAACTTAACAACAATTTAATTGTAAAAGCAATTGATAGTAAAAATAATCCGATTACAAATCTGCCATTAGCGATTTCTGTGATAAGCCAACCCGAGAATGTGGGTAAGGGGATACAGATAGAACCCAATAAAGGTGTTACTGATAAAGAAGGTTTGTTCAGAGTCTCTGTAAGATTAGGAGACCAGCCTGGAACTTATAAGATTATGTTTTTAACCGAGACGGAAAAGCCAGCATTCATCTTTTATACTGTAAATGCAAATAATCCCAACTGGAGTTATTTCCTGCTAATGGGTTTAGCAGGTGGAATGGCGATATTTTTATACGGGATGAAGATTGCCGCTGGTGGATTACAAAGAGCGGCAGGAAGTAGATTGAGAGACATACTGAGCAATTTAACTAAAACACCGATAATAGGTGTTTTGATGGGTATAATTATAACGTTCTTTACTCAAAGTAGTAGTGCTACGACTGTAATGTTGGTTTCATTCGTAAAAGCGAAACTCATCAACCTTATGCAAAGCCTCGGTGTCATTTATGGCTCTGCTATCGGAACCACTATAACAGTCCAGCTTATATCTTTTAACATAATGCAATATTCCCTTCTTATGATTGTTGTTGGATATATTATGAGTACTGCAGAAAAGAAGAAAAACTTTAAATATGCCGGAGAAGCATTATTGGGTTTTGGACTCATCTTTTTTGGTATGGAAGTAATGACAGATGTTGTAAAGCCCTTAAGTCAATATCCTCATTTTAAGAACTTTATTTTAATATTGGCTGATCGTCCTTTTACATTACTCATAGTATCAGCAATAATTACGGCAGTAATACATGGGAGTGCACCGACGATAGGAATAGTGCTTGTTCTGGCAAGGCATAATTTGATCTCTCTTGATGCAGCAATAATAGTAATATTTGGTTCAAATATAGGGACGTGTGCTACAGCTATATATGCAAGTATTGGCTTTAATCAGGAAGCAAAACGGGTTGCGTATGCCCATCTCTTATTCAAGATAATCGGTGTTATCATATTTTATCCATTTTTTATTAGACATAATTTTGCAATTCTTTGTGGATTAACATCGACAGATGTATCGAGACAGATTGCTAATGCGCATACATTATTCAATATTATAAATACGATAATCTTTCTTCCTTTTACTACTCTATTTGCTCAGCTTGTCTATAAATTGATTCCAGAAGTTCCTTTTGAGAAAGAACGTGCCGTCAAATATCTCGACTTAACGGTGATAGAGACCCCTGCCGTTGCTTTAGCACAAGTAACAAGGGAATTGTCGAGAATGTCACGATTTGTTGAAGAGATGATGAGAGATATTAACATTGTTTTGATTAAAAAAGATACTGAATTACTTGAGATGCTGAAACGTCGGGATGATAAAGTTGATGCTCTGAATATCGCCATAACTAATTATCTAACACATCTTTCCCAGAAAAATCTATCTAAGGATGAATCGGAAAAAAGTATTGGTTTACTTTTTGTCGTGAAAGATTTAGAAAGTATTGGTGATATAATTGATAGAGATTTGATTCATATGGCGGAAAAGATGATTGATAAAAATCTCAATTTTTCAAAAGAAGGTCAAGATGAGTTAGTTTCTCTTCACAAAAAGATTTCAGAAAATTTATCTAAGGCAGTTCTTGCTATTACCACTTATGATGCTGCCCTCGCTTCTGATGTGATTTTGCAGAAAGATGATGTTCAGAGATATGGAACGAGATTGCATCAGAAACACATTTCAAGGCTTGAGATGGGTTTAAAGGAAAGTATTGATACAAGCTCGATTCATCTTGATGTCATTAATCTTTTATTGCGAATAAATTATCATTCTTATAGCATTGCAAAGATTGTTTTGAGCATCACTAAAACAGAGCCGACAACAACAGTTGCTGACGAAGAATCTGGTATATAATTGTAGCGGTCGCATTTATGCGACATAAGAATTTAACCATGAAGAACATGAATAGCACAAAGAACACGAAGAAGAAAAATTCTACCACGAATGACACGATGAGAAAAATATCTTAACCGCGAATCACACGAATCTTCACGAATAATTTAGAAGAAATAATTAGCCACGAAATTATACTAAAAATCACGAAAGTTTAGACATAAAATATTTTTCCTAACGAGATTCCGAAACAAGTTCGGAATGACATCTTTTTTGGAATGAGACTTTACTCATCCTGTCATGCTGAACTTGGTTCAGCATCTATTTTTTTTCATCCTATGTGGCGAATTAATATGTGGAGTGCGGTAGCTTGCTACCGCTTTTTAGAACAAAACAAGTTTTAAAAAATTTGGTTGATTTTAAATTCAAATAATTATTATAGTCTCTTAGAAAAATATTTTTAAGATTCGCGTCGATTAGCGAAATTCGCGGTTTCAAATATTACGAAACCTCAGAGGACACGGAGAAAAACGAGAAACAATAGACCACAGATAAACACGGAATTAAATGGAACGCGGATTAGCGCGGATGTATTCAGATTCACGCAGATTAGATATTAATTACAAATAATTCTTAATTAATAAAATCTGCAATTATCTGTATTTATCCGTGTCTATCCGTGGTCTATTTTATTTTTTTCCGCGAGAATCCGTGTTCTATTATATGTATTTAAAAATGGTTCATGAAATTAGTGTGATTCGTGGTTTCATATTCTTTTTACTATCCTTTGAATCAGGGGAATAGGACAAAGTCGGGGTGTAGCGCAGTTGGCTTAGCGCGCAGCGTTCGGGACGCTGAGGTCGGCCGTTCAAATCGGCTCACCCCGACCAGAAAAATATGATTGTTGTTTTTTTGAAAGCAGTGAGGGTAATAAGAAGGGCAGGATTAAAATCCTGCTCTTCTTATTATATGATTTTTTGTTTTAATAACCCATGATTAAAATCGTGGGTTACTTAATATTGGAAGATGGTGCAGGATACAAATCCTGCACTATCAACTTACTTAATAAGTTTATAAATCCCCTTACCCTATCCCTCTCCCACGAGGGGAGAGGGTAATACAATGCGAGATAAATCTCGCACCACAAGATTAGTTAAATATCAAAATACATAGCGAATTCGTAAGGATGTGGTCTGAGCCTTATCGGGTCAATTTCGTTCTCTCTTTTGTATTTTATCCACGTTTCAATTATGTCAACTGTGAACACATCACCTTTGAATAGGAATTCACAATCTTCTTCGAGTATTTTTAGTGCTTCGTCAAGTGAGCCGGGAACTTTTTTAACACCTTTCGCAATCTCTGGTGGCAAATCGTAAAGGTTTTTATCTAATGGTTCACCGGGATGAATCTTGTTTTGAATCCCATCAAGACCAGCCATCAACATTGCACTGAATGCCCAGTAGGGATTGCAGGATGGGTCTGGAGGTCTGAATTCGATTCTCTTTGCTTTTGGACTTGGTGAATACATTGGTATTCTGATTGCGGCGCTTCTATTCATTTGTGAGTAGGCTAAATTCACAGGTGCTTCATAGCCCGGAACGAGTCTTTTGTAGGAGTTCGTTGTAGGCGCAGCGAATGCAATCACAGATCCAGCATGTTTAAGTAATCCACCGATATAATATAATGCTAATTCGCTTAATCCTGCATATTCTTTTCCAGCGAAAAGATTTTTTCCACCTTTCCATAAACTTTGATGACAGTGCATTCCCGAACCATTATCACCAAAGATGGGTTTCGGCATAAAAGTTACAGTCTTATTATATTTAAGCGCCACATTTTTTAATACGTATTTGAATAACAAGACCTGGTCAGCCATTGCAACAAGATTATTGTATTTCATATCAATCTCGGATTGACCTGCTGTAGCAACTTCGTGATGTTGAGCCTCACACTCAATTCCTACTTTTTGAAGCGTAAGCATCATCTCACTGCGAAGGTCCTGATATTTATCCATAGGTGGAACGGGGAAATAGCCTTCTTTATATCTTGGTTTATAACCAAGATTATGTGAAATTCCAAATTCAAGATTTTCTTTCCTCCCTGAGTTCCAGAATCCTTCGATAGAATCAATGTAGTAATAAGCACAATGTTGATTCTGGTCAAAACGAATATCATCAAATATAAAGAATTCAGCCTCTGGACCGAAATAAGCAGTATCTGCAATGCCCGTGGATCTGAGATAGGCTTCGGCTTTAAGAGCTGTATTTCTCGGGTCACGTTCATATTTCTCTTTTGTAGTTGGATAAACAACGTTGCAAACGAGGCTTAAGGTTTTAGCCTTGCAGAATGGGTCAATCATAGCTGTCTTCGGGTCAGGGACAATTAGCATATCACTCTGATCTATTGTTTTCCATCCTCTAATTGAGGAACCGTCAAATCCCAATCCGTCTTCAAAAATATCCTCAGACATAACGATAGCAGGCACTGAAAAGTGTTGCCAGAGACCCGGGAAATCCATAAATTTGAAATCAATGACTTCGACGCCTTCGTCTTTACACATCTTTACTATTTCTTCCGGTGTCATAATATTATCTCCTTGAAGTTAAATTTTCGAATTCTTGGGAAATAGAACATATGTAATAATAATTTCTCTTAGATTTCTTGAATGTTAATAAATTGTTAAATATTAGGGAATATTATTTTACAAAAAAGGGAGGTTAAATAGTTGTAATTGATAAGTCAATTTAAAAAAACGGGGGGTTTTTATAATCCAAATTTAAATCCTGAGCCCAAAAAAATTAGTGCAGGATATATATCCTGCACAAGCAAATAATATTAATCTTTATTTGTAGAGACGTGATATATCACGTCTCTACTGATATTTTGCATTTCTCAATATGTTTTTTTACACGACCTTTACCATATTGAAATATGGCAATAGAACCGAAAGTGCAATAAAGGCAACAACACAGCCTAATACTACAATCAGGAGTGGTTCCATTATGGATGTGAGTCCACGTAAAGTAGCATCCACGTCAGAGTCATAAGTATCAGCTATTCTGAAAAGCATATTATCAAGTGTTCCAGCCTCATCACCAATAGCAATCATATCAATAACGAATTGCGGGAAAACCTTACTTTCCCTGAGTGGGTCTTCCATCTTTCCACCTTTTTCAAGTATGTCATAGACATTAACGAGTGTTTTCCTTACGTGAAAATTATCACTGGTATTGGCAGAAACTGAGACACCTTCAAGAAGAGGAACACCAGAGGTCAATAGAGTTCCAAGTGTTCTGCTGAATCTTGCAACAGCAATTTTGGTATTAATATTTCCATAGATTGGAACTTTCAGTTTCAATTTGTCGATAATAATTCTACCTGTAAGTGTTTTTCTAAATACGATATAAAGGATAATGAGAACAATAATCAGAGGAATGTAAACAAACCAGGCGTTAATAATAAAGTGTGATAGTGCAAGAATTACTTTGGTTGGGGTGGGTAATGGAACTCCTTGTTGGGTGTAAATAGACTCGAATCTTGGAATAGCCATTGTTAATATTAAGATGACGACGAAGAGAGCCACGCAAAGAACAAGTACAGGATAAATAGAAGCCGAGATAACTTTTTGTTTCAGATCAGCCTTTTTCTCCATAAGTTCTGCGAGTCTTCTGAGTGAGGTTTCAAGTGTACCTGAAACTTCTCCTGTTTTTACAACGTTAATAACAAGAGATGGAAAAATTTTGGGGAATTCTTCCATCGATGCAGAAAGTGTTTTTCCACGTTCAACATTGTCAGCGACATCATTAGCGACTTTTTTTAGCTTTGCATGATGTGAACGAACACTCATAATTCTCAAACTTCTCAGAAGCGGAATGCCAGCATCAAGAAGGACGGACAATTGTCTTAGAAAAGCGGCGATGTCACGTAAACTGGGTCCAAAAATAATAATTTCTGCTACTCCGGGTTCAGAATATTTCGGAATACCAGAGCGTTTACTTGACTCCATTTTTTCATAAAGAGAACCTTTGGCTTCCGATTCTTTTGATTTTTTACCTGTTGATTTCGGCATTTATGTTCCCTCCATTTATATTTTGTATTTCTAATCTTAAATACTAAATTAAACTCAAAATACTAAACTCTAAATCCTAAATAAATTTAAAATCCAAAATTCAAATTGTAAACAATTTATGATGATTTACTAACTATCGCACCGAAAATCTTTGTAAGTTCTGTAGCTTCCAAAATCAAAAATTCCTTTTCATCTATTTGAATGTCTTCGGGCTCAGTTAATTTTAACCAATATTTGCTTTCTTTTGATTCTTTTCGAGATATTTTTATTCTCATTAAAAAATCTTTTTTACTTAGAGATTCTTCTGCTTCTATATAATTTGCTCCAACAGAACCAGCGGCTCTTATAAGTTGTTTACTTATTTCAAAATTGGGTAATGTTTTAGGTAATTTATTTACATATTTTATTACTCTTTTGGTAAAATTAAATGTTCTTTCTGCTAAATCATATTGTTTTGACTTTTGTATTTTGGAAATTTGAGTTTGTTTAGGATTTAGGATTTCGAGTTTAGTGTTTAACATAATATTTATTATTAGAAATAGTTAAATATGAACAATATTTAAAACTTCTTCAGGTGAAGTAATACCCTTTAAAACTTTTTCTCTACCTCCAAGGAAGAGATTTTTCAACCCTTCGCCCAGAGCAACGTTTTGAATATTTTGCTCTGAAGCACCTTCCACAACCATCTTTCTAAGTGTGTGTGAAACGGTAAGAATTTCGAAAACGCCCGTTCTTCCAAAGAAACCCGTATGAAAGCATTTTTCACAACCCTTACCTCTTTTTATCTTCTTTGTCTCAGTCGCAGCTATTTTTAATTCATCAAGTATAGCTTTGGACGGTTTGTAACTTTCTTCACAATATGGGCAAATTTTCCTGACTAATCTCTGGGCAATTACTCCTATAAGAGTGCTGGCAATCATAAACGGTTCAACACCCAGGTATTGCAGAGTTGTTAAGGCACTAACTGCTGAACCTGTATGTAAGGTACTTAGAACAAGATGACCTGTGAGAGCTGCTCTTGTCGCAATGTAAGCGGTATCGGGATCTCTTATTTCTCCCACCATTAAGACGTTCGCATCCTGTCTTAATACTGCTCTAATGCAATTAGCAAATGTTAAATCTATACCCGTATCCACTTGAATTTGATTGATGGCTCTAATTCTATATTCAATCGGGTCTTCGATAGTTACAATGTTTCTATGTTCCTCATTTAATGTATTCAAAGCGGAATAAAGTGTGGATGTTTTCCCACTACCTGTAGGACCTGTGACAAGAAGCATACCATTGGGGAATTTAATAAGAGTGTTCATCTTTTCATGGTCATCTTCTTCGAGTCCTAATTGATTAAAACCCTTTAAAATAGTGGCTTCGCTGAAAATTCGCATCACTAATTTTTCACCCCAGAAAGTTGGGATGGTAGCAATTCTCATATCGTAGTTCTGAGTAGCGATTTTAAAGGAGAAGTGACCATCCTGAGGTCGTCTTCTTTCGGTAACATCCATATTTGACAGGATTTTGATTCTTGATAAAACTGATTCTTGAATATCCTTGCTGATATCCATAATTTTGTGAAGTCTACCGTCAATTCTAAATCGGATGCGCATACAATCTTCCATTGATTCGAAATGGATATCAGTGGCTCGATTATTAATGGCATTTTCAACGACTGTAGCCACGACTTCGACTGCGGAACCGCTCTCCGCAATAGATTGTAGTT
>Ga0315289_10011201_pt1 | contig 12730 bp, 12 predicted proteins | sample YL17G11_40_MG_FD_203452 | JGI IMG/M metagenome (GOLD analysis project Ga0315289, IMG submission 203452) | Sediment microbial communities from Yellowstone Lake, YNP, Wyoming, USA - YL17G11_40 | ecosystem: Environmental > Aquatic > Freshwater > Lake > Sediment | place: USA: Wyoming | collected...
TGGCCCTCGATGAGTACGAGTTGATCGACTCGAAGATCGGAGAAGGGATTTTCCCGGTGGATCTGCTCTGCACGCTGCGAGAGTCCATCCAGACGCACCGCTGCATCACGTGGATCTTTGCGGGAAGCCACGAGATCACCGAACTGCGGAACGCCGCGTGGACCTCGTACCTGGTGAGCGCGCGCACGATTGAAGTACCGCCGTTCAGTATGGCGGAGACCCGCCTGCTATTGACGGAGCCCCTGAAGTTCTCTTCGCTCTGGCCGAAGGACTCGCCCGATCGCCCGCGCTTCGCCGCCGAGTTCTGGGGTGAGGGCGGAATCGAGCGCATCCACCAAGAGGCCGGAGGATGGCCCCACCTGGTCCAACTGATCGCGGAAACGGTGATCGACTTGGTCAATGACGAAGAAACCGACAGGTTGACGCCTTCGCTGCTGGCGCGTGCCCTGGACAAGTCGGTGATCAGTGGGCACACTGCCCTCTACGAGCTGATGCACCGCGAGTGCTCCCTGCCGGGGGAATGGGAATACCTGGCGGGTTTTCGCGCCGGGGATGAGCAGCCACCGCCGCAGGATGGGGCGGTTCAAGCGTCGCTGCGCCGCCGCCTTCTGGTCGCCGAAGAAAACGGGAGGTGGCGCCTGCGAGCCCCGCTGATGGCGAGATGGCTGCGCCAGCGTGGATGAGGGTGCTCCGTGGACGGACCTGACCCGTCCCGACCGGGAAAAAATCGGGGCAGGCAGCCATTGGAGGGGACACTCCTGCGGCGCACGCCAGGTGACTCGTTCCCCGTGCCGAGCCCGGAGTGCCCCCTCCGGTTTCAGCTTTCTGTCCCGACTTTTTCCAGGCTGCGGCCTACCGCTTCTTGGTCCTCGCCTCTACCTGCTGCTTCAGCGCCAGCAGTTCCGGGTCCTTCGGGGCGAGTTCCAGACCTTCGTTCACGTAAGAGGCAGCCAGACCCAGGTTGCCGTTCTCGAGCATGAGCTGGGCCAGGCGTTTCTTCTTGGCCACGGCGTGCTTGAGCACGTCCTGGCCGGAAGCCTCGCGCAGCTTGGGCTCGTAGGTCTCCATGCTCTTGAGGACCAGCGGAAGGTGCTTGTCGTAGAGTCCCGGCGGCGCGCCAAAGGCGAGATTATGATCCACTGTGCCAGCCAGGAAGTCGAGGTAGTGGAACCGTATCCCGCGGGCTTCGAAAGTCCTCTTCACGGCCGGCCGGCCGCCGAAGTCCATGCGCAGGATGTTGGTGGAGAAACCCAGGCGGCCTTCCAGCCCCTTGCAGAAGGAAACCAAGTCCTCGATGGTGCTGAAGTCCACCGCGTTGACCAGCACCCGGAAATCGACGTTCGCTTCCGGGCCGAGAAAAGCCACTTTGCCACGCGGATCCTGAGGATACTCTTGCATCCGCCAGTTCTCAGGCGGCACTACCGTGAAGAAGCCCTTCGGGTCCACGTACCGTGTGCGGGCCAGCCTGGCGCCCGCCGTTTGGGCTTGGAGCGCCGCCACACTCGATAGCATCATGGCGAGAGCGGCCACTGCTGCGTTCATGTTCTTTCCTCCCTTCATGCTTGAAAGGGCCCCCGGGTGCAGCTTCTTTCAGGTGTACATCAACTCGGCCGTGGCGGTGAGTACTGGTCGAAGGTGGCTCTGGGCGCGCGCGGAGGCCGCCAGCAGGCCGGCGCCGGCCCGGCTCTTCAGCAGGTCCCTGCGTGTGTTCATGGCCTCACCGATGGGATGATACTAAAGACTATGCCTCGGGTGCTCTTTATCGGCGATATCAACGTGGACGTGATGATGGGCGGCATGGCATCGCTGCCGCTGGTGGACCGCGAGGTCACCTGCCAGACCTACGACGTGGTGATGGGGGCCTCGACGGTGTTATGCGCGTGCGCCTACCGCTCGCTGGGCGGCGAGGCGGCCATCATCGGGCTGGTGGGCCACGACGAATACGGCGAGTTCATGCTGCGCGGTCTCGGCGAGTTCGGGATCCGGACGGACCTCGTCAAGCGCACCAGCCGGGTGCGGACGGGCGTCACCGTCAACCTCATCTACCAGAGCACGCGCACCCAGGTGACCTACGCCGGCTCCATCGCCGAGTTCGAGGGTCCGGATCTCGAGGCAGCCGTGTTCCGGGGTTTCGACCACGTCCACTGCGGCGGCGTCTATTTGCAGACCAAGTTCGCGCCGCGGCTCACCGCGGTGCTCGAGCTGGCCCGCCGGCTCGGCCTCACGACCTCGCTCGACCCGCAGTGGGATTCGACCGAACGCTGGGAGTACATGGACGAGTGGATGCCGCTCGTGAGCTGGCTGTTTGTGAACCAGGACGAGGCCGTGTCGATCTCGAAAGCCGGTTCGGTCGCGCAAGCCTGCCGGTGGCTGGCCCAGCGCACCCGCTGCCCGCTGGTCAAGACCGGCCAAGACGGCGCGCTGATCTGGACCGGCCGCGAAGCCCCGGCCGTTCCGGGCTGGCCGGTCCAGGTGGTGGACACCACGGGCGCGGGCGATTCCTTCGACGCCGGCTTCCTCTACGCCACCCTCCAGAAGCAGATGCCGCTCGCAGAAGCGGCGCGCTTCGCCAACGCCGTGGCCGCCCGGAGCTGCATGTTCGTGGGCGGGGTCAACGCGCGATCGTCCTATGAAGACGTGCTGCGCTTCATGCGCGCGTAGGGGCGAGGCCGGCCTCGCCCCTACCCGTAGCAGCGCACTTCGAAGATCCGCGCGCAGTCGTCGCCGTTGGTGGCGGTGACGTGGATGCGAATGGCCTGCGCTTGGACCGGCTCCGAGCGGTGCCGGCGCAGCCGCTGGTAGTTGCCGGTCACCTTGGCTAACTCGATCCACTCTCCGCCCGGCTGGCGGCAGGAGATGGCGTAGTCGCGCACCGTCTCCGGCTGCGCCGCGCGGATGATGCCGCGGTTGGCGGCGTCGGAGGCGCTCAGGGTCAGCTCGCGCTGGAAGCCGGTGTCGAAAGTGATCTGGATCTCCCGGATGGTCTGCGGCCGCTCCCAGGCCAGCTCGATCCAGGCGCCGCCGGCCACGGGCGCCGCCCAGTGGTGGATCTCCTGGCCGGGGATGTCGCGCACGAAGCCGTCGATGACGCTGGCGGGGCGGGCCTCGCCGCGGTGCGCGCTGGCCGTGACTCGGGCCGCCCGGCGCGCCAGGTCCAGCGGGTCTTCGTTCGGGAGGCCGCGGATGGTCTGGTCATCGCGCAGGAGCGTTTGCTGGAATCCGCGGAGCCGGTCCTTCTGCTGGTAGAGCTGGCGCGGGGTGAGGTTATGGCGCGCGCACCATGCAGCCGCGCCGCCCACGGCCTGGCCCTCCACCGCGCAGGTGCCCATCACGCGGGTCGAAGTGAAGGCCGCGTGCGTGGCGCTGATGTTGCGCCCGGCCATGAACAGGTTGCCGACGTTGCGGCTGTATAGCGCGCGCAGGGGAATGTTGTAGACCTCGGGCGTGGGCTGCACGGTGTTGGGCGGCAGGTCGGGCCGGTCGAAGCCGCTGGGCGGGTGGTCGTCCATGGGCCATCCCCCGATGGCCACGGCATCCTCGAAATCGCCGCGCATGAGATCGTGCTGGGTGAGGACATGGTCGCCCACCAGGCGCCGGCTGCCGCGCCGGCCGGGCATCATCCCGACCCAATCCAGGGCCCAGTGGGCGCTGTCGGGGTGCTCGCCGCTGTTCTTGATGTAGTCCCAGACGCCCAGCACGATGGCCAGCAGCTCGAAGCGGATGCGTTCGTGGTCGCGGATGGTGTGGAGCTGGCCGCCCCATTCGATCCACCAGTAGCCGTACTCCCAGGAGCTGATCCGCCGCTGGCGCAACTGCTCCCGCGTGACCTGACGCGCCCACTTCGGCGGCCTGAAGGGCATCGCGCGGCCGTAGCGGCGCGAGGTGAACAGGATGCTCGACCCCAGCGTCTCCTGGTCGGCCTTCTCCGGGGCCAGCGATTCGTTGAACTCGCCCCGCCCCTCGCGCCCCCAGCGCGTCTCCGCCCCCGCCTCGAGGCCCAGCCGCGAGTCGCCCGTGCAGTCGCAATACAGCTTGGCCCGGATCCGGTAGAGGTGCTCGCTCGTGTCGCAGCGCGCCAGCACGTGCTGGAGGCGGCCGCCCCGGGTCGAGGCGGCAAACAGCGTGGTTTCGAGCAGCAGCGTGATGTTGGGCTCGCTGACCACCTGGTCGTAGAGCAGCAGGTCCCACAGCTCGAACGAGCGCTGGGGGTTGTGGACGGCGTCCTCCAGGCGGAACTCCTCGAGCAGCCCGCCCTCGCGCCAGCCCGGGCGGCTCTTGTGGGAGTTGGCGCCCACGATGTGCATCTTGACTTCGCTCGAAGCGTTGCCGCCCAGCCGCGCCCGGTCCTGGAGGAGGACCACTTGGGCGCCGTGCCGCGCCGCTGCCACCGCCGCGCACACGCCCGCCATGCCGCCGCCGGCCACCAGGACGTCGGTCTCCAGTTCGACCAGCCGCATATGGGGTTCGTTCGGCAGCCGCGTCTTGGCCGGGCCCGTGGGCGCGATCCGCTCGAACTCGCGCCGGATCTGCTCGCCGGACATGCCCCCGGAGACAGGCGACAGATCGCCTGCCAGCACTACCAAAGAGTAGCCGCCCAGGCTCAGGTCGGTCAGAAAGTCACGCCGTTTCACCCTTCACCTCGCACCGGCGGGTACCAGCCGGACCTCGTCGATCCAGGCGGAAATGGAGATTCGCCGCGCGCATCAGCACCGACGGCGTGCCGCCCCCCAGCTCGACAGCGCGGCGCAGGCAATACCGCGCGGGCCCCACCCGGCCCGCCTCCAGCAGCGTCTCTCCCAGCTCGCACCAGCGATAGGGCGAGGCCGGGTCCCGCCGCAGCGCCATCGTGAAGGCTTCCACCGCGCCCTCCGGCCCTTCCAGCCGGCCGGCCCATTGCTGCTCGTGGGCCCGCCCGGCGAGAGACTCGTCGGAGGCCAGCGGAGTGCGGCGCAAGACTCGCTCCCAGGCGGGGCGGCCCTTCAGAGTCGTTTCGTAGAGCATCGCCAGCAGGGCCGCGGCGCAAAGCACCAGCCCCAGCAGGGCGCCGAAACGGGCCGGAGACCGGGATCTAGACGTACCAGTAGTCATGCCGCCAAGTCTTCATCCTTTTTGCTGTTAACAATTGCTTACACCGGTTGCGCCATAGCTATTTCCCAGTTTCACATCCATGCCGGTGGAGAGGCTGCCGAGACTGCCATGTTTTGGCCAGAGGCCATGGGGACTCAAAGGGCGGTAGCTTGTAGAAACCCATGATCGACGCCTCGCTTCCGATCCTGCCAGCGTCCCGCCCAAGCTGGTTCGCCCTGGGCGTGAAGTCCCAGTGCGAGAAGATCACGGCCGCCGGCTTGCGCCTCCGGGGCTACCAGGAGTTTCTGCCCACCTATCGCGCGCACCGGCGCTGGTCGGACCGCTGGGTGGAACTGGAACTGCCGCTGTTCCCGGGCTACGTTTTCTGCCGCTTCGATCCGCATGACCGCCTGCCCATTCTCAAGCTCCCCAGCCTGGTCCACATTGTAGGGGTCGGCAAGGTTCCGCTTCCGGTTGATGATAGCGAAATCGCCGCCGTCCAGGCTATCGTGCGGTCGGGCCTGGCGGCCCTGCCCTGGCCTTTCGTCAGGGTCGGGGATCTGGTGCGCGTCGAGCACGGGGCCCGCGCGGGCTGGAAGGGCTCCTCATCGAGCTGAAGAAGCGGAGCCGGCTGGTAGTTTCCGTGACGCTGTTGCAGCGCTCGGTGGCCGTGGAAATCGACCGCGACTGGGTCAGCCTGGTGCGCCCGGCGGGCCGCGCGCGCACCGTTTCGCCGGGTCCTCCGGCGATGGCGGAAGCACTGTCCCGTTAGTTCAGCAGGGTTCCTGGACTCCGCGAATCCACTTCATTCCCCACAGGAGAAGCGCGCATGGCCGTCTTTAGGCGAAGAACGCGCATCGCGAGCTTCCGGCTCTCCGACGATGAGTACGAGCACTTGAGGCGGGTGTCGCTGGCCGAGGGCGCCCCCGAGGCGGCCCGCGCCTTGCTGCGCAACATCTGCTACCTGGTCCGCGAGGACCGCCCGGAGATGACCACCGCCGAGATCCGGGACGCGCTGGAGCAACTGGCGCGGGCCGGGACGCTGCTGGGTCCGGCAGAGGCCCGGCGCATCCGCGAGCTGGGTGAAGATCCCGACCGGCTCTCTTTTCTGCACTGCGTACGCGTGGTCCAGCGGCGGATGGCCCGTTTTGTCGCTATTCCCCCCTCGGCAGAAGAAAGTTTTTCATGAAGCGGGGTTGGATGAGATCCTTCAGGAACGCGTCAGTTCGAGCCGCCATCGAGTCAACTTTCGCGGAGTGAAGCGCAAGATGAGCAACTACAACTTGCGTCCGCGGAAGCGGCAACGTACGCGCCGCACCGACGTCTCCGCGCGGATAAGGATCGTTAAGTGAACAGTATTGCGGCTAGCGCCGGTGGAGGTGGGCGGCCGGGAGATCCTCACGCTCTGCCCGGAGGATACGCTCCTCTTTCTGGCCGCGCACGGCGCCAGGCACGGCGCGCGGCTCCTCCTTCGCCTCTCGTAGTTTCCCCACCCGCCGTTCCCTCCCGCCGCGTCGCCGCTCCCCACCCCGCCGCCCCGGCGCATTCCCCTCGCTCTGCGTGGTGGCGTATCATCGAAGACTGCACAGGAGCGTGTATGACTGCAAACAGCGGCCTCGAGCGGCGTGAGTTTCTGCGAGGCGCGGCGGCGCTGGCGGGCGCGCCCGCCGTGCTGGCGCAACGCGGCCCCAACGACAAGCTGGGCGTGGCGGTCGTCGGGGTGGGTACCCGCGGCTTCTACCTGCTGCGCGAGGCGCAGGTGATCCCCAACACGGAGATCCGCGTCATCTGCGATCTCTACGAAGGCAACCTCAAGCGCGCCAAGGAATTCTGCTCCAACCCCAAGGCCAAGATGGTGGGGGAGTGGGAGAAGGCCGTCGCCGACCCGGACGTGGACGCCGTGCTCATCGCCACGCCGGACTTCTGGCACGCGCCCATGACCATCCGGGCGGCGCAGGCCAAGAAGCACGTCTATGTCGAGAAGGCGCTGTGCCGCACCCTCGCGGAGGCCAAGGCCATTCGCCAGGCGGTCAAGGAGAACGGGGTGGTGCTCCAGTTAGGGCACCACTACAACAGCCTGCCGACCTTCCACCGCGCCCGGGAGATCTTCCGCTCCGGCGAGCTGGGCAAGGCGCCGCTGGTGCGCACTTACATCGACCGCACCAGCCCGTTCCCGGAGTGGCAGTTCTTCACCGCCTACAACATTCAGGAGATGCCCCAGGACGCCGGGCCGGACACCATCGACTGGGAGCGCTTCGGGGCCAACGCCCCCAGGCGTCCTTTCGACGCCCGGCGCTTCTTCATGTGGCGCTGCTGGTGGGAGTACGGCACGGGGATCGCCGGCGACCTGATGAGCCATGTCTGGGACGGCGTCAACATGGTCGTAGGAATGGGCATTCCGGAGACCGCGCAGACGCAGGGCGGGCTGTATTTCTGGAAGGACGGCCGGGAGGCGCCCGACATGTGGCACGTGTTGTTCGACTACCCGAGCAAGGAGCTGGCCGTCACCTTTGGTTGCAGCTTCCACAGCCGGCACGTTGGGGAGTTGATCCAGGTCCTGGGGCGCGAGAAGACGCTGGAGGTTTCGCCCGCGTTCTGCCGCACTTACGGCGGCGAGTGGAAGCCCGAGCACCAGGAGAGAATGGCCCAGGCCCGCAAGCTGGCCGGGCACTGCGGCCTTCCGCCCCAGGATTTCCCGGTGCCGCCCGACTACGCTTTCAAGAAGGGCGAGCTCGAGGTCACCGACCACATGCAGGACTTCCTCGACTGCATACGGACCGGCCGGCGCCCGCGCTGCGACGTGGACCGCGCCTTCGAGGAGGCCGCCACGGTGGTGATGTCGGTCGAAGCCTACCGCCGCGAGCGCAAGGTCCGGTGGGACCCGGTCAAGGAAGAGGTGGTCTGAGCCGGGGTCTGGAAGCGGCGGCGGTCCTCGGCGGCGAGGTCGTCGAGCGCCGGAGTAACCTCTTCGAGCCAGAACAGGTTGAACGGCTCGATGCGGCGCGCCAGGTCATGGGTGGCATTCCACTCCAAGCCGGGTTGAAGTACCATTTCCAGATGACCTCCAGAGAGCGCGTACGGACCGCGCTGGCGCACGACGCACCCGACCGGGCGCCGGTGGATTTCGGCGGAACATCCGTCACGGGCATCCATGTCAGCGCGGTGGCGGCGCTGCGCGACCACTACGGGCTGGAGAAACGCCCCGTGAAGGCGATCGACCCCGGGCAGATGCTGGGGGAGGTGGACGAGGACCTCAAGCGCGCCCTGGGCGTGGACGTCGAAGGCGTCCTGCGCCGCATGACGCGCTTCGGCTTCCCCGCCGAGGACTGGAAGCCCTATCGCCTGCCGGACGGCCTCGAGGTGCTGGTTCCGGGGCGCTTCAACGTCACCGTGGATCAAGACGGCGACATCCTCATGCATCCGCAGGGCGACGTGGAAGCTCCGCCCAGCGCCCGGATGCCCCGCGACGGCTACTTCTTCGACCCCATCATCCGGCAGGAGCCCATCGACGAGGAGCGGCTCAACCCGCAGGACAATCTCGAGGAGTACACCGCCATCTCCGAGGAGGAGCTGTCCCATCTGGAGGTCGCAGCGCGCCGGGCCGCGGCGACGGGCCGGGCGGTGATCGCCAGCTTCGGCGGGACCTCGCTCGGTGATATCGCCATAGTCCCGGGCGCCGGGCTGAAGCACCCCCAGGGCATCCGGGACATCACCGAGTGGTACATCTCGACGCGCACGCGCCGCGACTACATGCATGCGGTCTTCGCCGGGCAGTGCGAGATCGCGCTGGCGAATTTCGAGAAGATCGCCGCCCGCGTGGGCGGCCTGGTGGACGTGGTCTACATCTGCGGCACGGATTTCGGGACGCAGCAATCCAGCTTCTGTTCGGTGGCCACCTTCCGTGAGCTGTGGCTGCCCTATTACCGCCGGCTCAACGACTGGATCCACCAGCACACCGGATGGAAGACCTTCAAGCACTCCTGCGGGGCCGTGGAGAAGTTCCTGCCGTGCTTCATCGAGGCCGGCTTCGATGTCCTGAACCCGGTGCAGTGCTCGGCGGCGGGGATGGACCCGGAACACCTGAAGCGCGCACACGGCGAGCGGCTGGTCTTCTGGGGCGGCGGCGTGGATACGCAGCAGGTTCTGCCCTTCGGAACGCCGGCCCAGGTGCGCGAGCAGGTGCTGCGAAGGTGCGAGATCTTCGCCCGCGACGGCGGCTTCGTATTCAACCCGGTGCACAACATTCAGGCGCGGACGCCCGTGGAGAACATCGTGGCGATGGTGGAGGCGGTGCGCGAGTTCAACGGGCGCTAGGAGGGAGGGATTGCCGGCAGGACCTGGCTCTGCTTGCCGCCGCGGGTCGAAGCGAAGTAGATCCACCGCCCGTGGCGTGACCAGCTCGGCGAGACATCCTCCGCCGGGTGGTGGGTGAGCCGCTGCGGCCGGCCGCCAAAGGCTGTACGCCCGGAGAGGTCCGGCAGAGAAGGGGCAACCGGTAAAGAACGCTGACGGCAAACCGGCTGGCGATTGGCCATAGCGCCGCAGTTCGGATCTTGAGATTTCCAAGCCGGGCTGTTGCGCGTCGTCCTAAGGCTTGCTCTGCAACGATCCGCCGGACTCCGCATGGGGCCGCTGGCGCCGGACCATCATGGCCCGCTGGTACAGGTCCAGAAAGGCCTCCCAGTGCTCTTCCAGGTCGAAACGTCGCGCGTATGCCTTGCCGTAGACCGCCAACTGGCGGCGCAGCGCCGGATCATCGAGCAGAACCCTGAGTTTCTCCACGATCAGCGGGACATTGCCGGGCTCGATCAGGAAGCCCGCCTGGCCGTCCGGGACGACCTCAGGAATCCCCCCGGTCCGCATGGCGATGACCGGCAAACCGGCCGCCATCGCCTCGACGAAAACAATGCCGAAACCCTCCTCTTCCGAGGTGGACAGCAAGATGTGCGACGACTCCATCGTCCGGATCAGCTCGCAGTAGGGCAGATTTCCCAGACGAATGACCCGGTCTTGAACGCCCAGCTTCTCGATCAGCGCGGCCACTTGCTTCTCCTCAAGCTCGTCGCCCCCGCCGATCAGGCGCAGCCTCACGTGCGGCCTGCCGAGCGCGGCCAGGGCCTGAAGGGTGACGTCGAGGCGCTTGTGAGGAGCAAAACGGCCGGCCGAAACGATGTACAGGAAGTCCGACCCGCATCCATCCGCGCCGTTCTCTGGGCGCCGGCCGGGCAGGGGAATGTAGTTGGGCAGGACACAGATCTTGCCAGGGTCGATGCCCAACGTCTCCCTCAGGTCGTTCCGCCGCGATTCGGAGGCCGCGCAGACGACATCGAAGCGATGCAGGACCTGCCGCTCGATCCAGCCCAGCAGCCGAAACCGCCAGTTGAGCCGGTGCGCCGCGCTGATGGAAGCGGCGCGGAGTGCCCGCCGGTTTGCCTTTTCCCAAACCACATCGCCGGTGAACTTGGCCACCGTGGCCACGCCCAGCAGCCGGGCCAGCAAGCCGGCCAGCAGGGAGTGCAGATGACAGTCGTGACAGTGCACTACCTGCGGGCGCTCCCGCCGCAAAATACGCACCAGGTGACGGATGAACACGAGCTGACGGAAGAGCTCGCCCGCCGCGCCGGCCGGATAATGGCGCCGCACCCGGTACACCTTGATCCCCCCCCGAGTCTCCACCCCGGTTCTGCTTCCGTAGGTCAGAACCACCGACGCGATACCATGCTTCCACAGGACATCACACAAGGCCGACGCTTGGGTCGCCGGTCCACCGATGTCGGGTGGGAAGATCCCACTCACCATGCAGACCTTCATCTGGCCGCTGTCACCCATCAAAGTTCAGGAGCGCAATACCTGTTCACCGGGATTTACATTTTGGCTTCCCGGCTGCTATCCAGTGTACCCCCCCAGTGTACCCCCAACCCCTTTCTTTCGAGCCGTTTCTGCTAGCGGCACCTTTCCGTCCCCCAACGTCACTTTCCGCCCAGTCGGCTTCCCCTCCGCAGCCGTCTGCCAGCCGGCCGGCAGCGGCAGCGCCGCGATCCGCCGCAGCACGCACGCGAACCGCCGCCGCGTCAGATGGCTCTCCGCCAGCAGCAGCCAGCAGCAGCAAGCCTGCTGGCCTTCCTTCACCCACTGCCCGGCCGGGCCCCGCTGGTTGTAGAACCGCACCACCGCCCGCCTGTCCGTCTCCAGATGAGTCCTCCGAACCGGAGTCTCTCGTCCAGTTCGCGGACCACAATCAGGCCGCCGTCGGAGGTGGCCCGCGATCCCTGGAAGCCGATCTTCAAAGAAGCGTTGAACCAGAGCTGAAAGGGCCGGTCTTCCTTTTCACCCCTTGGGCGTACACCTCCGGAGGGTCGTCAGTGCGTCCAAAACCCCATGAACAAAGGCGCCAGAAGGCCTCACGAGGTTATCAGTAAATCGCCAAAAGGAAATCCGGGTTACGACAGGCCCAGTTTCCCGGCGCGGGGTCAATCCCGGCGTCCGTCAACCACCCCTAGCGCACCTTCGAATGATCTCTACGATCTTGCTCCTGGCCTGCCTTGCCGTTCGCTGGGCGTTGGGCGAGATGCTCTCAGACAACGAAAAGTCATAGCCCTTTGGCATTACGGCATAGCATGCCGGCCGTGACCCAAACCAATCCTCAGCCATTCGCAGGAGGTCAGGTATGCCCAGCGAATGAGAGGTGTGTCTGAGATTCAACGGCCCAGCCGTTGGAAACACTCGCTGCACCTTGACTGCCTCTTCGTCGGCATCATCTCTTGCGTCCACGAAGATCACCAGGGTCACGCCGCTCATCTCAGACGCCAGTGTTACATCCAGTTGCGCCAAGACTGCGGTTTGGGCATCCACCTGGCACTCCCCTCCCACGTCCTGAAGCCCCTCGACGGTGAAAGGGCCCAGGCCGTCATCCCCGCGCAACGTGTTTCCGTAGCCCACCAGCAGAATTCTCTCCAAGCCGGCCGGCAGCGTTGCTACACCAGGCTCAGCCATTCCTTCTTCTGTCTTTCAATCTGAGCGGCGCCCCACATGCCAAGAACCCTGGGGTCAGCACAAATGGACCCTACTATAAGCTTTAGTTTCTCCTCTTCGGACGTTCCGCTCATCCCAGCGATAGTGGCTTTAGAGATCAGTTGGCTGGCGATAGCGTTTCCCAACACCTCGACAAGTTTTGGTCTGATTACTGTCTCCCTTGCTGTCTGGGCTTCCATCTCACACACCCCTTTCTACGGCATCCACCACTCTTCCGCCGGCATCGACCAGGGCAATGCGCAGGGGCATTTGCCCGAGGGCATGGGTTGCGCAAGAAAGACACGGATCGTAACAACGAACGGCCATTTCCACCATGTTGAGAGCGCCTTCTTCGATCTTACCGCCCTTGACGAATTCTTTGGCGACCTCGTTTACGCTCATATTGATAGCCGTGTTGTTGTGGGCTGTGGCCACTATGATGTTGGCCCTTTCGATTTTCCCGCTGTCATCCGCCCAGTAGTGGTGAATCAGAGTTCCACGCGGGGCCTCTATGACCCCAACCCCCTCGCCCTTCCGGCGCTCTACCTTGACTCGCACCTCTTCGCTGACGATCTCATCGTCATGGATGAGTTCCTGGGCTCGTTCCACGGCGTAAAGAAGCTCGATCAGCCTGGCGTAATGGTAGTAAAGA
>Ga0315289_10011202_pt1 | contig 12729 bp, 12 predicted proteins | sample YL17G11_40_MG_FD_203452 | JGI IMG/M metagenome (GOLD analysis project Ga0315289, IMG submission 203452) | Sediment microbial communities from Yellowstone Lake, YNP, Wyoming, USA - YL17G11_40 | ecosystem: Environmental > Aquatic > Freshwater > Lake > Sediment | place: USA: Wyoming | collected...
GAAGTAGCGCAGGGCCGCAAAACGCAGCCGGCCGGCTTGGGACTGGTAGTGACACATGCGCTCGACGGCCAGCTTCGTCTCGCCATAGGGATTGATGGGCTCCTTCGGCGTATCTTCCGTGATCGGCACCCGCTGGGGCATGCCATAGACTGCCGCCGTGCTGCTGAAGACGAATTTCTCCACGCCGGTCTCCTGCATGGCCGACAGCAGGTTTTGCGTGTTCGACAGGTTGTTCTGGTAGTACTTCAACGGCTCTCGGACGGACTCACCGACCTCGATGAAGGCCGCGAAGTGCATGACCGCCTCAACGCCAAGCTCGCCCAGCGTCTTCACGAGAAGTGCGCGGTCGGCCAAGTCGCCCGCAACCACCTCGACGCCCTTGACGGCGGCCCGGTGGCCCTTGCTGAAGTTGTCGAAGACGACAGGCTCGTGGCCTTCCCTGGCCAGCAGGGCCGTCATGTTGCTGCCGATGTATCCGGCTCCCCCGCAGACAAGAACCTTCATAGACTTATGATTTACGATTTGTGATTTATGATTTCACCCACGCACGCGGCGTGGCACATGATTCCAAAGAATAAGGCGGGGATCGTCAATCGTCAATTCACGCGTTTGAGTCTCTGCTCAACGCGTGCCAGGATTCTGGCGGCCAGATCCGGGTCCTGGCCCAAGTCGATCCAGGCCATGGCCCTTCGCTGCTGCGGGCTCACTTCAATCCGTTGCAGCGTCGGCATGCTCGCCGAGTGGATGCGATACGCCTCGGACGTACCGGTGACCTCGTTGGGAGGCAGGCTCAGCCGCTGGACCGAGACCTCGCATTCGACGCCTAGGCCGGAAGCGCCTCCGTTCTCCGGTTTGACCCGCAACTCCACGGACCTTCGGACTGATTGCAGATTGGCCTCTTCCCAGTTGTAGGGGCTCGCATTATCGCTGCGCCAGAGCTCGAAGAACTGGGCGCCCCGCAACGGCCTGGTCCTGACGATGCCCTGCTCGGCATCGAGCTTCTCGATGGCAAAGTGCATCCGTGTCAGGACATCGCCGGCCGCTCGGACCACCTCGGCCCTCGTAACGCCGTCCGCGCAGATCATCTGCGCCGGCGTCGTGGTGGCATTCTGTCCTCCGCAGCCGGGCAGGGACAGTGCGGCGGCGATAAGCACACACAACGCTGTCTTGGTTCCGGCGGTTCGCATACGGAGAGAATAGTAAATCGCAAATGGCAAATCGTCAATCCACATCCTTCACGTCTTGGCAAGGCCCGCGATGTCGACCAGGTAGATCTGCCGGCCGTCGCTGCCGTGTGGCGAGTCGATGATGGCGCTGCGGCCATCCCGGCTGGGCTTCGGGTGCATGTCGCAGCGCCACTCGCCCGTGTACTGGGGCGGCGACAGGAACCGGCCGAGCGGCACGAGCCTGCGCTCGGGCACGTGAAAAAGGTACAAGTGTTGCCGGCGCTCCTTGTCCGGGTAGGAATCGCAGAGAATCCACTGGTTGCCGGGCAGGTAGGTGCAGTGCCCGTCGCCCTGGGGCATGCCCTCAACCGCCTCGGCCCGGTCCATCAGGTCCTCGAAAACCTGGAAGCGCCACTGTTTCGCCTCGGGACCGTAGCCGGCATAGGCAAGGATATGGGACGGATCGCGCCAGATGAAGTGCGAGACCTTGCCGCTGGGGATCAGCAGGTGAAGGCCCTGCCCATCGGCCCCGGCGGTGAACATGCGGGTCTTCCAGCTTGTCCCTTCCGCTTGGCCGCGCCAGCGGTGCAGGAAGGTGAAACGCCGGCCGTCCGGCGCGACGAGCAGGTGGTTGAACCAGTGCTTGGACCCGGCGGAGAACCCGCCGGGCTGTACGGGCGACGCATGCGTCGCCCCTACCGCCTCGGCCAGCGACAGCAGCAGGGATTGTTCTCCGGTCTCCAGGTCCACCTTCCAGATCCCGGCGTCCTGGGGTGCGGCGACGTTGCGGTTCGGGTCCGCGATTCCGGCGTATCCGTACCCCGGCCGGGTGTCGTTGAGCCGGCGAAAGTCCGTGCTTACCGCCCAGCGTCCATCGGGACTCAGAGCGTAGACCGGATGCGGCACCGTCCGCTTCCTTCCGGACCGGACGTCGAGGATGTAGCTCACGAATTGCCCTTCCCGGCGGTCGTTCCAGATCACCTCGCTCTCATGGCCCGGCCGCCATTGGAGCATGCAGCCCTGCTGCCAGTTCCAGGCCCGGCTCGTGCCCAGCTCGATCCACCGGTCCTTGTCCCGCAGATCGACCATTCCGATCCGGACCGTGTCGTCCGGCCGGGGGCTGCGGTGCTCAAAATCGACCTCCATCCCGAGCGCGTACCGGCCCGTCGAATCGACCTGGAGCTTATCGTAGTAGCCGAACCAGTGGAACTTGGGCCCCCGCGTGATCGCCCGGACCGGAGCCGGATTCGCCTCGTCCTTTGTCTGTGCCGCTCTGCCAAAGCTGGACAGGGACACGAAAGCGGCCGATCCTGCGGCCCATCGTAGAAGATTGCGACGCTTGATCGCTGCGGTACCCATTCTATAGCTCCTTTTCTCTGCGGCTTGCTCCTGCGTGCATGATTCCAAGCCATCGTGTACAAGCATTGTAGGCCGTTGCCTTCGGTTGGCAAGAGAAGTCGCGTGCTCCCACCCCAAGCGTCAGGTCGCTCGGGCTGACCCATCCTGACACAATTTTCTCGATATCTGCCGACGCGTCTCAGTATGAGCTAAAGGCGCTATTCTCCCGGCGTCGATACAGAGGGTAGTTCCGGGTTTTCAGTACTGGGGCGGGCGAAGTCGCCCAAGCCGACGGGGGACACGGAACCCCAGGCTGGTGAAGCAATGTCCTTGGCACAACGGCAAACCATCGTCGCAGACCTACGCACGCTCCCCTTGGGCCGGACCGTCACGGACTTCCTGGATTACCTCGTGGTCGAAGCGGGCCTGTCCGACAACACGGTCCTCGCCTACGGCCGTGACCTGCGGGAGTTCCTGCGGTTCTGCCAGGACAGCGAGATCGAGAAGATGGAAGACGTGAAGCCCTGGTTGGTCCGAAAGTATTTCGGCCCTCGAACGGAAACCGGGACCGATGCGCCAAAGAGGAGGATTGGTGCGGCGAATCCGCCATCCGCCGGCTTGTCTCTCCAGACTTCGATCCGGGGCGGCGATCCGCACTTCCTCAGCGAGAACTCGGCCAAGCGGGCCTTGGTGGCGATTCGCATGTTCCTGCGCTTCGCCAAGTTGCGGCGCCTGATCGAAGACGACGGCGGCGAGGTGCTGGACACACCCAAGACGTGGCAGCGGCTGCCGGTCGTGTGCAATAAACAGCAGGTGCTTCGGCTGCTGGAGGCGCCGTCGGCCGAGGAGCCCTTCTACCTCCGGGACAAGACCCTGCTCGAGTTGCTCTACGCCACCGGGGTGCGGGCCAGCGAGTTGGCGAACCTCAAGACCACCGACGTGAACTTGGACATTGGGTACTTGCGCTGTTTCGGCAAGGGCAACAAAGAGAGGATTGTCCCCGTTGGCAGGATAGCGATTGCGGCGACGCGCGACTATCTGCGGGACCTGCGTCCCAGGCTGGCCAAGCCGCAGAGCCAGGCGTTTCTGCTGTTGTCACGAACCGGCCGGCCCCTGTCACGTATTGAGATCTGGAGACTTGTGAAGAAGTACGCCGTGCGCGCGGGCATGCCGCGAAATGTGACGGTGCACACCCTGCGTCATTGTTTCGCCACGCATCTGCTCAGCGGCGGGGCCGACCTTCGGAGTGTGCAGGAGATGCTGGGCCACGTCGATATCGGGACCACACAGATTTACACCCACGTGGACCACGAGCGGCTGCGGCAGATTCACAAGAGATTCCATCCGAGGCCTTGATCGATGTCGCGACGCCAAGCTGAACACGAAAAACCTTGGAAATTACCGGTAAGACGGTTGACTCTCGCGCCTCGGAATCATTATGATAAGAAACGGAAGAAATCGGCAGGGGAACTCAGTCTTGAGTTCGTGGCTCTAAGTCGCAGCGACGTCCGCCACGGCGGCAAAGAACCGGCGACTCAACCCTGACAACTCCCAAGAAGGTTATCCGGATGAATGCACCACGGATTCATATCCTCCTGGCGTCTCTGATCGTGTGCTGCTTGCCCGCCGGGAACCCCTGGGTCCCGCGGTCGGCCCTCAGCGCCCAGGAACTGCCGCCGGTGACGGAGGAGACCGGCCCGGATACCGAGATAGACACGCAGCTCCGGATCAACAAGACCGCTCTCCTGGAGAACAAGAACGACAAGAACCGGATCGACGCCGCGGGTCTGCTGTTGGCGAATGAAAATCCGGCCGCCCGGGAGATCGTGCTGGACGTGCTCCGGCGCACCGACAACCCGCAAGCCCGGGCGGCGGTCTGTGACGCTTTGAACCCGGCGCGCGTCGCGCAGAAGCCGCTGAAGAACCGGGAGGATTTCGTCAAGCCCTTGATCGCCATACTCACCTCCGTGGAGGACCCGCTGATCGCCAAGCCTGCGGCCGAAGCGACGCTGATTTTCGGATACAGCCAAGTGCAGCAGGACCTCGAAAACGCCGTGACGGACCTGTCCCTGTCCATCAACGTGCGGATGAACATCATCTATGCCCTGAAGCGGCATCCGGACAAGCAGGCGGTGGCCAAGCTCATCAGTCTGTTGGAGAACCCCGATCCTCAGATCGTCGAGGCTGCCCGGAATGCCCTCCTCTCCATTGGCATTTCCGTGAGCCCCGACCCGGCGGTCCGGCAACAGATGGTGGCCGACGTGCGGGCGCGCGGGGTCGAGGCCTTCCTGCGCGAGCGGGTGATCTGGCAGGAGACCCGGATGCGGGAGCTGGAGACCGATCTTTCCGCCTGGCAGAAGCGCTGCTTGACCGTCATGGGCGACCAATATGATTCGCTCGCGGACGATACCGCAAAGATTGCGTTTCTCGGCCGGCAACTGACCTCACCAGAAAGTGCCGTGCGGTCGTGGGCCTTGGACAAGCTCCAGGAGCTGCGGAAAGGGACCGGCAAGCTGAAGTTAACGGACCTTGAGCCGACCCTGCTGAACCTGATCGCGGATCCCAGCAAACAGGTGCGGCTGCGCACGGCGCGTTTGCTGGCCCTGGTAGGGGAGTTGAACGTGGCCCAGTCGCTGTTGAAGCAACTGAAAGCCGAGACGGACGATCAGGTCCGGCGCGAGATGCTGGTGGCCCTCCGCGAGGCGTGCTATGTCGGCTCCCTGGCCACCGCGGGGCGCAAAGTCCCCGATGACGTCAGAAAGGAGACCCTCGAGTGGGCGGTCCGCTTCCTGAACGAAGCGGAGGTGGAAAAGGTCCGTAGCGGTGCTGAGGTGATCGGAAAGCTGCTGGAGCAGGACGGTCTCAAGCCGGAAGAAGTCGACAGGTACCTCACGGCCTTGTCGGACAGATACGCTCTGGCCAGTGCCGGGGCCGACCCCGGAATGCGGGCGTATCTGCTCAGCGCCATGACCGGCCTTTGCACCACGAGGAGCACCTGTCGGGAGCAGGCGGTGAAGCTCTACAGCGCAGCTTTCGAGCAGGCGCTCACCGACAAGGCGGACATTGTCCGTCAGAACGCCGTGGATGGGTTTGTGAATATATATAAGTCCGGCGCTCTGCGTAAGTTACGCGAGATCATGGCCAACGATCCGAGCGCGGCTATTCGGCAGAAGGTGGTGGACTTTGCCGGCGAGATCGGTGGACCTCAGGAGTTGGCTTGGCTGGCCGAGAAACTGGGCGTGGCCGGAGAGGGGGAGCCGGCTTGGCAGGCCATGCAGAAGATTCTGAAACGCTCGGACTTGGCTGTATTGGCTGATTGGAAGCTGAAGATCGACGGTCTGACAGCGGCAGGAAAGGTTACGGTTGAGCAGAGAATCGCGTTTTTCATGCTCGTGGAGCAGGAGGCGAAGAGCGAGAAGAAGGCGGATGTGCTCAAGGAGGCCCAGACCAGATTGGCTCAGTTGTACATGACGAGCAACAATTTCAAGCAGGCTTCGGAGTATTGGAGGAATCTGCTTGATGTTGCTGCGACCGAAGAGGAAAGGCAGCAGGTACGAGGGCAGCTTCTGCGGGCTTACCTCGGCTTGGCGAGTATGGACCAGGCGGCCGATCTGATCTCTAAGGGCTTGTCGGCCAAGGACTTGGATTTAAATCCGACCGGTTTCGTGGTCAAGAGCGTAGAGGAGTACCTCAATAGCCCCACGACTACGAATCCCAGCGTTCTTCTCGACGTGCTTCAGCAGATCAAGGTATCGGATCCGGGTACGCTGCGGGCTTGGCGTGCTTTACTGAGCGGCTGGTCGGAGAGGTTCGCCAAGGCCAAGAAGAGCGAAGATACCGGCAGGATCAATAATTGAGGGCAGCGCCGGCTCAACCGTCTCGCGATGGGCGGGTCCGCCGACGGCGAACGGCCAGCGGAAAATGAGCAGTGCCGCTCGGGGCCGGTGGCCGGGATAATGACGCCGAGACACGGCTTGGCGACATGCGGTGGGCGTTTTTTTTGCATTTTTTTGTTTTTTTCTGTTTGCACTCCCCCCAGCAGAACCTTATATTCATCGATTTATAGTCCTCAACTACTAAGGCCAAGATAGAAACCTTGCCGCCGGTGCGGAGATCAGCGTGGATGGACGGAATCAGCTCCACGCCTGCGGGCAAGGTATTACTGTCCTTACAGACGCCGTTTCGAGTCGGGACGGGCGAGGACGGGAAGGATCGCTGCTGTAGCTCAGTCGGTAGAGCGCGTCCTTGGTAAGGACGAGGTCCTGGGTTCAAATCCCAGCAGCAGCTCCATGAAAGCAAGCCAGGGCGCGGCCGCGGATAGTGCTTGAGCCGGGCTTTCGAGTTTGACGTGGGAATTTACACAGGAGACCATCAAGGAACATGCAGATAGCTGCTCATTGGAGGTATAGTTAAAGATGGCTAAGGCAGTATTTGAACGGACCAAGCCGCACGTAAACGTGGGAACGATCGGGCATGTGGACCACGGCAAAACGACTTTGACGGCCGCGATGACGAAGGTCATGGAGCTCAAAGGCCTGTCGAAGTTCAAGTCGTATGACGACATTGCCAAGGCTTCGGAATCCCAGGGTCGTCGTGATGCGACGAAGATCCTTACGATAGCGACGGCACATGTGGAATACGAGACCGAGAACCGGCACTATGCTCACATTGACTGTCCGGGTCACGCCGATTACGTGAAGAACATGATTACCGGCGCCGCCCAGATGGACGGCGCGATTCTGGTGGTCAGCGCCTATGATGGGCCAATGCCCCAGACCCGCGAGCACATCCTGCTGGCTCGGCAGGTGAACGTGCCCAAGGTCATCGTCTTCATGAATAAGGTGGACCTCGTGGACGATCCCGAATTGCTGGATCTGGTGGAGTTGGAAATTCGCGACCTTCTCAACAAGTACCAATACCCGGGCGACGAGACTCCGATTATTCGCGGCATCGCCAACCAGGCGATGCGCGCCGAGTCGCTCGACGATCCGGTCTGCGCGCCGATCGTCGCGCTGCTCAAGGCCATGGATGAGTATATCCCGGTCCCGAAGCGTGAGACCGAGCTGCCCTTCCTGATGCCGATCGAAGACGTGTTCAGCATCAAGGGCCGCGGCACCGTTGGTACGGGCCGCGTCGAGCGCGGCAAAGTCCACGTCGGCGAGGAAGTCGAGATTATCGGTCTGACCAAGGATACCCGCAAGAGCGTCGTGACCGGCGTCGAGATGTTCAACAAGACCCTGGATGAAGGCCAGGCCGGCGACAACATCGGCGTGCTGCTGCGCGGTGTCGAAAAGAAAGACCTGGAGCGCGGGCAAGTGATTGCCAAACCCGGCAGTATCACCCCGCACACGAAGTTCCACGCCCAGGTGTACGTCCTGACGAAGGAAGAGGGCGGCCGGCATACACCGTTCTTCCCCGGCTATAAGCCGCAGTTCTACTTCCGGACGACCGACGTCACCGGCGGCGTGCTCACCCTGATGAGCGAAGACGGCAAAACCGCCGAGATGTGCATGCCCGGCGACAACATCACGATGGATATTGAGATCATCAACCCCATCGCGATGGAAGAAGGCCTGCGGTTCGCCATTCGGGAAGGCGGACGCACGGTCGGCGCGGGTGTCGTCACGAAGATTATTGCGTGAATCGAATGCGGTTATTATGGCCAAGAAGAAGAAAAGCAAAAGAGAGTACGTCTGGCTCGAATGCGGGGAATGCGGCCAGCGAAACTATCGAACGGAAATCAGCGTCGCGGAAGGTGCGCCCAAGATCGAGCTGAAGAAGTATTGCAGGTCGGAGCGCAAGCGCACGGTACACAAGATCCGGCGCAAATAATAAGGAAAGAAGCGGAAACTCTCGTTCGGAGAGTCACGGCATACGCCAGTAGCTCAACTTGGTAGAGCATTGGTCTCCAAAACCAAAGGTTGGGGGTTCGATTCCCTCCTGGCGTGTTGTTGGCGACCTTGCCGGGCCAACGCCGCGTCGAACTGTGGGTTAAACAGGACCGACTATGCTTACGCAGATGTATAAACCGGGACAGGGCAAATACTCGAGACTGGGTACCGGATTCACCGTGTCCATCATTGTGGCGATTGGGTGCATCCAGCTCTACAAGATGCTGGGGGCCTCCGATCTGAGCCTGTGGATTACGACGATGGCCCCGGCGGTGATCTGGGTGAGCCTCTCGGCCGTCACCTACTGGCTGCTGAACAAGCCGGCGGTGGCGGATTTCCTGATTGCGGCGGAAGGGGAACTCAAGAAGGTGAACTGGTCCAGCCGCAAGGAGATCGCGGTCTCCACGTTTGTCGTGATCATCGTGGTGTTGTTGATGGCGGCTTTGCTGGGCACGACGGATTTCGTGTTCCAGTTGATCTTTCAAAAGCTGATCGGCTGAAGCCGGTCGGTCCGAAGGAGGCGATCGGGGAGAAACGCTGCCGGCGGACGGAAACGGTGGAAAAGTGCGGTCGGGCGAGAGCTGCGTGGGCGTGAGCCCGAAAGGATGTCACCTGCGACACGCGGGTGTGGATTGAAACAGACAAACAAATGCGATGGTACGTTTTACGAGTTGCGGCGAATAAGGAAATGCAGGTGCGGGATGCCCTGGCGCGCAAGGTCGAGCAAGAGGGCCTGGCGGACATCATCGGCCGGATCGAGGTCCCCACCGAGCAGATCAAGCGGATCCGCAGCGGCAAACAGACGGTCCACCGGCGCAAGCTCTACCCCGGGTACGTCTTCATGGAGATGGAGACGACGGACGACAGCCGCGTTCCCGAAAGAGCCTGGTTCCTGATCAAAGGCACGGCCGGGGTGGGCGATTTTATCGGCACCGAGGGCATGCCGACGCCGATGCGGGATACGGACGTGGCCAAGATGCTGCTGGAAGCGGAGAAGCCGGAGGAGGCCCCCAGCATCAAGGTCGAATTCCAGAAGGGCGATCACATCAAGATTCGGGAGGGGGCGTTCGTGAACTTCGAGGGAGTGGTCGATTCGATCGACTCGGAGCGCGGCATCGTCAACGTCATTGTGACGATCTTCGGCCGCAGCACCCCCCTCGACATTGAGTATTGGCAGATCGAAAAAGTATAGTGCAGGGACGCCGGCGCCCGTGTGCGGGCTGTAATAGGAATTTGCGGTGCAATAAGGGTAGAAGATGGCAAAGGAAATAGCGAAGCAGATCAAATTGCAGGCACCCGGCGGGCAGGCCACCCCGGCGCCGCCGATCGGACCGGCTCTGGGCCAACACGGCGTCAATATCGGGCAGTTCGTGTCTCAGTTCAACGAGCGGACCCGGGAGATGAACGGAACGATCGTGCCGGTGGTGATCACGGTCTACACCGACCGGAGTTTCACGTTCGAGGTGAAAAGTCCCCCGGCCGCCGTGCTGCTGAAACAAGCGGCGGAAGTCGCCAAGGGCAGCGGCACGCCCAACAAGGAGATGGTCGGTAAGGTGACCGCCGCCCAAGTTCGTAAGATCGCCGAGGCGAAAGCCAAGGACTTGAATGCCTACGATCTGGGGAAGGCGGAGAAGATCATTCGCGGCACCGCGCGTAGCATGGGAATTGAGGTTGTCGATTGAGGATCGAGGTCCTCGATCGCTTGTGGGAATGAGATAGGATATGAAGCCCAGGAGCAAGAGATACAAGAAAGAGGCCCAGCAGGTGACGGAAGGGCCGGTGAGCCTGGATCAGGCGATTGACAAGATCAAATCGTTCAAGGGGGTCAAGTTCGACCAGACGGTCGAATGCGTCCTGTTGCTCGGGATCGATCCCAAGCAGACGGACCAACTGGTCCGGGGGTCTCTGTCGCTGCCGCACGGCGTCGGCAAGCAGAAGAAGGTCATTGCGTTTTGCGATGAGTCCCAGGTCGAGGCCGCGAAAAAGGCCGGGGCGATCGAGGCCGGCGTCGACGAACTGGTCAAAAAAGTCATGGATGGGTGGGCGGACTTCGATGTGGCCATCGCTTCGCCGAAGGTCATGGGCAAGGTGGGCAAGCTCGGCCGGGTCCTGGGCCCGCAGGGCAAGATGCCCTCACCCAAAAACGGAACCGTGACGGACGACGTGCTCACCGCCGTGGCGGAGTTTACGGCCGGTAAAATCGAGTTTCGCAACGACGCCGGCGGCAACGTGCACGCCGTCGTCGGCAAGCAAAGCTTCGACAAGCAGAAACTCCGGGAGAACATCGAAGCCTTCGTCAATCACATCAAGAGGGTCAAGCCGGCCTCCGCCAAGGGGTCCTTCATCAGGAAAGCTTGTCTATCCGCAACGATGAGTCCTGCGGTGGAAGTAAGCGTCTGAGGTGCTTCGTCCTGAGTCCGGCGTGTAAAGGACTTCTATTAACGGCCAATCGCGCGTGTGAGGTTACCGGCAGCCCTGTCGCACGGGAGACTGAAATAAAATGAGCAAATACGTAAAGCAATTGGTGCAGGCGCAACTGGAAAAGAAGATCAGCGACGAGCAGATCCAGGACTTTCTGGTGGTGAGCACCAAGGGGGTTGGGGGCGTTGACAACAATGTGATGCGGGGCGCGCTCAAGGACAAGGGCATTCGCGTGGCCGTGGTCAAGAATTCGCTGTTCACGAGGGCGCTGCGCGGCCGGAAGATGGAAGGGGCAGCGCAGTTGTTCAGCGGGCCGTGCGCCGTGGTCTACGGCGGCGACAGCATCGTCGATGTCGCCAAAGAGATGGTCGGCTGGGCGAAGAAGCTCAAAGTGCTGGAGATCAGGGGAGCCTTCGTGGACGGCACCCTGTTCGACAACAAGGGCGCTGAGCAACTGTCCAAGATGCCGACGCGCGTCGAGCTGCAGGGCCGGGTCGTCTCGTGCGTCCTCTCACCGGGAGCCCGCGTGGCCGGTGCCTTGATCGGGCCGGCCGGAGTCATTGCCGGCTGTCTCAAGAGTAGCGTTGAGAAAGCGGAGAAACAAGCAGCGTAATCATGTCTTTTGACACCCGTGTGAAGCGGGTGTGGATTGAAGCAAGCATCGATTTCTATAATTGCCCAGGTGGCTGTCCCGCACAGGGTTAAACGAGACAACGGAGTCTCGGCTACCACGGGGCACTGATGGTACAGGAGTTTGTTCCCATGGCAGATGAAGGCAAGACGTGGAGCGGTCAGGTGAAGGAACTGGGCGACAAGATCGTCGCTTTGACCCTGATACAGGCCAAGGAATTGGCGGATTATCTGAAAGAAGTGTACGGGATCGAGCCGGCGGCGGGCGGTGCCGTAATGGTCGCGGGTCCGGCGGCGGGTCCGGCGGCGGAAGCGGCCCCCGAGAAGACCACCTTCGACGTGATCCTCACGGGCTTCGGCGACAAGAAGATTCAGGTCATCAAGGAAGTCCGGGCGCTTACGAGTCTGGGCCTCAAGGAAGCGAAAGAGCTGGTCGACGGCGTGCCGAAGCCGGTCAAGGAAGGCGCGAGCAAGGAAGAGGCCGAGGCGGCCAAGAAGCAGTTGGAAGCCGCCGGCGCCACCGTTGAAATCAAGTGAACCTGAACCGCCTCTGGTGAGTAGAGATAAAGGGTATGCGCCGACACGCAGAATCATAGACGCGAGATTCACTATCTTACCATAGGAGCATGAGATGGCTGTGCGGACTTTTCGCAGTTTCGGCAAGATGCAGGATGCGGTGAAGATTCCCAATCTGGTCGCGGTCCAGAGGGATAGCTACGCCAAATTCCTGCAAAGAGATGTGGCGCCGACCAAGCGAGCCGACATGGGGCTTGAGGCCCTGTTCCGGGAAATCTTCCCGATCGAAAGCTACGACAAGAAGATGAGCCTGGAATATCTCTGCTACGAGCTGGAGAAACCTCATTACACGCCCTTGGAGTGCCGGCAACTGCGTCTGACGTATGCCTATCCTCTCAAGATCCACTGCCGTTTGCGCTCGGAAAGCGGCGCGGACATGGCCGAGCAGGCGATCTACCTGGGCGAAATGCCTGTGATGATCGGGGGCGGCGAGTTCATCGTGAACGGCGCCGTCCGCGTGCTGGTCAGCCAGTTGCACCGCAGCCCCGGCGTGGATTTCCTGATCGAGAGCAAGGAAGGCGACCGCGTTCTGCACGGCGGCCGGATCATTCCCGAACGCGGTAGCTGGATCGAGATCGGTGTGACGCAGAAGGATATTCTCGTCGTCAAGATCGACCAGTCCAGCAAGATTCCGGCCACGGTCTTTCTGCGCGCCATCAATGCCGACTATAGTACGACCGACGCGATCTTGAAGCTGTTCTACGAGA
>Ga0315289_10011204_pt1 | contig 12728 bp, 25 predicted proteins | sample YL17G11_40_MG_FD_203452 | JGI IMG/M metagenome (GOLD analysis project Ga0315289, IMG submission 203452) | Sediment microbial communities from Yellowstone Lake, YNP, Wyoming, USA - YL17G11_40 | ecosystem: Environmental > Aquatic > Freshwater > Lake > Sediment | place: USA: Wyoming | collected...
CCAGAATATACGCCGAAGAAAAGTTCCAGTATCCGTATATGCTTGAACCTAAATCCAAGTATTTTATCAAGACCTTGGACAGAGAAATGGAAGAACTCTCTAAAAAGAAGTAGAGAAAGGAGTTCAGATGACCACATTCATAGGTCAAGGTAAGATAATCCGAGAACTGAACTTCATATTAGACCAAGCAAGAACTGGTGGAAATTTTAATATTCTCCTTTCTGCCAGGTCTGGATATGGAAAGACATTTCTTGGGCTCAAGGTAGTGTCTCAGGTAGCCACATATAAAATCCTGATTGAAGAGGACGCTAATAAAATTCTGTCCGCCATTAGATCCTGGAATACCAGGTCTAACTTGATAGATGAGGTTCACATGGTAAAAAACATTGAACTTCTGTATCCAATGATGGACTCAGGACAATATTTTCTAATGTTCGCGACTAATCAGTCGTATGAGCTTCCAGAGGCGTTCAAAAGGAGATGTATACAGCTTATATTTGAGAAGTATACCAAGAATGAACTTGCTCAAATAGCTCAGAATAGCCTTCAAGGTATTGGTGTAGATAGGGCCTGTTTGGATGAAATTGTGAGGGCATCTAACTATACTCCAGGTAATATTAAACTTTTGTGTCTGAGACTGAGAAATGTCTTTGGTCAGAAAGGAGCTTTTAGCTATATAGAATTAAAAGATACTCTGGTAAATATTTTCAATATCAAAGACGGACTGGATGTAAGATGCAGGGAATATTTGGAAATACTTGAACGAATGGAGTTCATCTCGTTAGATTCCCTGTCGTATATTCTAGGCGTTAGTAAGGACACTGTTAAGAACGAGGTAGAGAGTGTCCTAATATCTAAAGGCCTGATTCAAATAACCAGTAAAGGAAGGAGCCTAGTATGACACTAACTATAAAAACCAGTGATAATTCTAAGATAGGCTGGGAATGGGGGCTGCAAAAACCAGAAAGCAATCCTATCTGGTTAATTCATTGGTATTTACGAGATGCGGAAGAGGTTGTCTGGGTTGAACATCTAAACACAGGCTTTCTGGATGTCAGAATCCCTACACCAGGAAGAGCAAAGATGGATGGTCTGGAAGAACAACTTAAGGAATGGATTCCAAGAGGACACTGGGCCCTTGTGGATGTCCGTGAACATGAGGTCATATTCACAGATAGTGATGGCTTTAAGAAAGAAGTCTGGGGTTGGGCCCCAAAATTTGCTACTGCTGAGATAGGGGACTTCAAGGTGCATCTGGCTGGCAATAGCAAGGGAGAGTTCTTGACCTGCTATGGAGGTCAAAGAGATCTGCCCTTGTCCTTATATGCTCAATGTGCAACTTGGAGTTTACGAGGAGGAACGAAGGACAAACCCTGTGTGCAGACCAGTTACGGTAAGGCACTGGCGGCTCAATTATTTCTAAAGAAGGCCAAATTACCTGCCATGTTGGGTTACTCAAACAGACTTACACAGGACCTCATGTGTGCTACTGATAAGGTTGATCTTCCCAACGAGTGCTACAAGTATCTGCTTCAGTTCGATACCGCTGATTCGGATAGAAAGGCAGAACCTCCGGCTGTTGTTACCCAAGCACTGCTATTACCAGGAGGAGTAATGGCTGCTCCTGCCTCCGCCCCTGCTTCCGCTGCTTCTTCTGCTTCTTCAGGAAGTCCGGTTCCTGTAGATTGGAAAAAGACCACCGTAATAGGGAATGAGGGACTGGATGTAGTAGATGCCGATGAAGAAATTCCAGAGACAGGACTTCCCCTGAGTTTCTTACTGGAGACGTGCACTGATGAGGATGTAGTTATGACCATCTTCGACTATCCGGTTGAACTGGATTTTGCTGAATATCTTGAACCGTTTCCGATGCTGAACAAAGTAACCAAGATGCTTCTAACTGATGAGCTGTCAATTACAGTTCAACTTAATACGGATGTAGACCGTAATCTGCTATCCAATGTTAGTGATCTTCTGGAGGGCTTTAAGCTCACTATTAGAACGAACACCGGAAGTCTGGTGTTCCTGAAAGGAGGTTCTTACAATGAAACTGCATCACATTAAGTGTGGTTCTCCCGTAACTATTGCCAGTACCAAACTTGTAGTAAGAATACTGGATATCACTCTCAATGAGGAGGATGGACTTGAACCTATCCTGATTGACATCATCAGCGAAAGGGGTGGTAAATCTATCTGCACCTGTCCTAAGTGCAAGGAGGAGGATATCTCTCAGGAAGAACTGGGAATAATGTGTGTCAAGTGTGGCCACATTGTCTCAATTACTGCAGTATATACTCTTAAACCTGATTGGTGTATTCTCTGTGAAGATTGCTACAAGATACTCTGTAGCAAAATGGGGGTTCTTCCCAGTGAAATGCCTGTTGTTCAACCCATCAAATTTAAGTTCAAATGAGAGGAGGACCAATGGACAAGATTATATTCGGATCAGATCCAGAAGGATTCTATGCAACTCTGGATAAGAATGGGCAGACAAAGGTAGTTCCACCTGCCAAGTATCGTGTGGACTATGGTTTCCCAACGGATAACACTGATCCCCGCCATCCTGTCTTTGCTACTGCAGAAGGACAGAACGGGGTCATCAAACTCATAGAGGATGGTGCTGCCTTCGAGCTGACAGTTCCTCCATCTGAAACTATCGAAGGACTGTATCACGATATTCAGACTGGGTATGAACTTGCGGCAGGAGTTGCCAAGCAGTTCGGTAACTTTATTGAGATAGTTCCTACTATTCCCTTTGATACTGAAGAGTTCAGGAATAGAGAGAAAGACTTCAAGCAGAGTCTGATCTTTGGTTGTGATCCTGACCGCGATGTATTTGAATTTCAAGGACTGGTAACGAGGAGACAGATGCAGGAAGATGCTCTAGACCATCCCTGGAGATATGGAGGAGGTCATCTTCATTTGTCTGGGGTGGAAAATTTCCAGACAAAACCACTGTTGGCAATCAAAATGCTGGCATTGTTTGTCGGTAACTTGGTCACATTCCGCTCTCCCATGTTGGACTTAGACCACATGCGGACGTATCGGTATGGTATGCCAGGTCGCTTTCGTATTCAGGACTACGGTAAAAGGTTCAATAATCTTGCATGGACAGACATGGGAATAGAGTATCGCACTCCGTCCAATGCCTGGACTACAGATATGAATCTAGGACTGATGATAGAGGAGGCTGTCCAGATGATTGCAGAGCGGGTTCTTCCTGATGATAAGCTTATGGAAATTATGATTGAGGATTCTCAGGATGATACAATCAAAGCTGTCATGGAGGGAGACCCAGCATTGGCTGAGCATAACTACAACTCTGTGATGAGCTTTATTTCCTAGTTCAGGCAATCTAGGAATTTCCTGAACATTTTATTCTACGTTTGAGTCAGAATTAGAAAAGGAGAATCTATATGGAACAGTTCCTAAAGTGGCAATGTGCCTGGGCAAAGTTATTTGAAGGTATTGCTGGAATCCTTACTTTTGGATTCTGGAGTCCTTTGTGGGCATTATCTACAGCAAAACGTCTTTCTCGCTGGCGATGCTCTCATGGTAAAATATCCTACTCGTAAAGGAGGCTGTATGAACGATTTGAAAGTAGGTTTACTTGGAAACTGTGGACGATTTGACTTGGAGGATAGGACTGGTGGGGAGGTCGTCCACGATATTCCAACTGCCTTAACTAAGGACATTCTGATATTCACAGGTGGTGAGGACATTGATCCTAGTCTCTATGGACAGAAGAACAGATACTGCTCATATGTAAACATTGAGCGGGACATGTTCGAAAAGAGTGTCCTCACTATGGCTATTGCCTATGGTGTAAAGGTCCTTGGAATTTGTCGAGGTCATCAACTGATTAATGCTGTCCTTGGGGGGCAGCTTATTCAGGATATTGGGATGGAATTTGGTCTCCGGCATGGACCTGAAAAACATGACCTTAGGGACAGACCAAACTACTGGTGGGATAATGAGAGTATGGCAGAGATATTTCCTGTCCTAAACTCTATGCACCACCAAGCAGTCCTGAATCCTGGAGAAGGACAGCATGTAATCTGTTCATCCAAAGATGGTGTCTGTGAAGCTACTGCCAATAAAACAGGGACTATTGTAACTGTCCAGTTTCATCCTGAATGGAGTGAGCAAGGACGAAACTACTTCAAGAAGGTAATGGAAACTGGTCTGTTAATCTGGTAAAGGAGGCTCAATGGCATACCATTTATTTATGAAAACCAGAGAAGAATTTGAATTAGAACTTCCTGGTCTACAGAGTGAGAGACTCAGAAATGGTAATAGGGAATGTTTCTGGGGATTCAAGCCAGATAACCATACTAATATGACAGAACTGGGTTTGATCCCCTACCTGGGAATGATACTACTGGATGATGCAGTAAAACTTATTGACGACCTAAACGGTCTGTTCAAGAATATGCAGATAAAGGTAGAATTCCAGAAGAAGTTCAATGAGTATGCTAATACTGGGGTTCATTTACTTAACTATTTTCCATCTCTGGATAAGGGTCGGGCAGAACTTGCTGAGACATCCTCCCTGTTCATACTTACAATGGAGTTCTCAGATAAGTATTCAAAAACAGCTCCGTATCATCTGTTTACACCAATCATACAGTTTGTTAGGTTGCTGGCTCCTCAGTATGTCTACTATGGACATTTCTTTAACTACTGGAAACAGGAGCCAACTGTAAAGAACTTTCTGAAAATTAATTCAGAAATGACATACAGGGGTGGTTATGGTAACTGGTGTATATATGCTCCCACAATTGAGCAGTTCTGTAAGATGGACCAACCAGAGATTGTAAATGGTTTGGTTAAGTTTATGAAACCAGATTCCTATTATGGAAGTGACCTGTTCCAGTTAATCATAAATAAAAAACCTGGTGTTCCTGTAATACCAGAAGAGGTTGAACATATTCAACTTAATGAGATCCCAGATGAGGATGAGGAGGAAGACCAATGACAAATGAAGATAAAGTTCTGGGTTATATTCGGAGTTGTGAACATGGTCCTTTGCACTTCTCTGAAGGACACCAACCAACGGGAAACTCAGTCAGAGAACTGGTTTTGAGTGTCCTTGCCGCAGCAGACAATCACGCATCTTTGACTGACCACAATACGACAGACACCTCTCCATATAAAAACAGGTCCTCAATTGATATCTGGAGACACATTATCTCTGTTACACCAGATGTGACCATCTTTGAGGTCTTAAGGACTTTGTTTGAACTTATCAGAGATAAAGAGGTGGGAAGTTTGAAATGCCCTAGAATTGGTAGAAGGGTGTTCAGACTTAAGAGTGTTCCTGGTTGGACTGGGGACTATGGTAGGTTTGAACTGGATGAATATGGACTACTCACTGCGGATTGGGAATGGATCGGAGAGGAATAATGGACAAAGTAAAAGAACTAACCCCAGAGTTAAGGGTATTTGGTTTCATCAAAGATCTGACATTGACCCCCCTTCATTTCACAGAAGAAACCAAAAAGCCTAATGATGATCTGACCGATCTGATAATGTATATTATCACAACCGAGGAGACCCGCTGCTCACTTAACAAGAAAGACGAGATAGATACAAGAGCAGGAAAATGGAGGTCTGTGTTGGACATATGGAGGCATGTTACCTATCACAGACCAAAGAGCACTATCTTTGCTGTGATGAGGACTATGTATGAACTGGATGAGAGTTCTGATGGAGCTCTGTTATGTGGACAGTTCTGCACTACTGTCCATAGACGGACATTCAAAGCAAGAAAACTCATTCCCTGGAATGATATTCACGATAAGGGGATTCTGGACGAGTTTGAACTTTTATGGGACGACTGGAAAGAGATAGGACGACATTATAAGTATACTGGATTTATGAAGAGACTGAAACTTGTCAGAGGGGAGTCAGCAAAATGAATACTGTCATGTGGAGAGTTGAGGTAGAAGATCTGACTCATCTTGGTGGACCAATGGGCACAGAGTATACGACTACTACTGCCACCAAGATGTTCTCTACTATAGAAAAGGCCATAATCTGGATAGAGAAGCAGGTCATACTTTCAGGTCATAAACCTTCAGAAGTTCTGTATATAAACAAACCTGATCTTAAATCCTGGGATTGTGGTTATATTGGCTACTCTCTCAGTAAAATATCTGTGGATAAGGAGGACTAAAATGAAACTGGGCTTTGAACAAGAGTTTTTTGTACAAAACACTGGATGTAACATGGATCCAGAAGATTTGGAGGAGACTGAACGTGCCTCCCTACCTCAAGAGGATGGAGACTGATATGGCAAATAAACATAAGAAACCAAAACAACTGGGAATGGTCACTGTTACCTATCTAAAAAACGGACTGGAATATTCCTTCTCCTGTGATGCAAGTATGGCAGAAGATATGGTAAAATCGGTCAGAAAACTCGGTGGGGCTAGTGCTCGTATCAGCCATTCCTATTCGAAACGAGGAGAACAAATTAGATAAAAATAGAATAAAGTTCAGAGAAATATACCTGCCAGAACTTCTGGCAGGTATATTTTTTTTTATTCTCTTCCCCAGACTGGTTCTGCCTTTGATGCTTTCTTGGATGCGTAGACGACCTAGGACCAAATCCAGTAACGGGATTTACATACTTAACGGATCTGGTATCTATGCTGGGTCTTTTATTGAAAAGTTACAATTTGGACACTTCCTTATGTTATCAGTTCTCTCCAAGTCATGCTTACAGACTGGGCATAGGTCTTTCTTTAGTACCTGTGGGGTAAGGACTTCTACCTTGCGTGAGCCATTCCTGTATACAGTCAGACCCTTTATGTATGGCAATTTCCATGCCTCCATGAACAGGTCATAAATGGTGTCTCTGTGTGTACCTGTGGGACAGTTTATCGTCTTACTTACCCCTGAATCAACAAATCTCTGAGCTGAGTTCAACATTAGCAGGTGCTCTTTCCATGTTACTTCCTGAGCACCGTTGGCTGATACAGCACATCTGAAATATGGTTTCTCCGACAGACCATTAGTAAATTTATATGAACCTGTCTTATCATTTCTCAGAACTATCTCGGAGAAAATCGGCTCAATACCACTTGAACAACCCGCTATAAGGCTTATAGTGCCTGTAGGGGCTATGGTTGTAAGGGTAGCATTTCTTCGCTGAACGGGTAGATTTGAGTTGTTGAGTGGGATCCCCGATTCCTCCCCAATAGTAATGGACTCATCCTCTGCAATATCATGGATGAACTTCATTATAAATTCAATTTCATCCAAAGATTCCTGAGAACCATAGGCTATTTCCTTGTGTAGAAGGTAGTCAGCAAATCCCATCACCCCCAACCCAATTGGCATATTGTCCAGAGACCACTTTTCTATGTCCTTCGTTGGATATTCGGTTTTTAGGATAACCGCATTGAGAAATCGTGTCCCTAAACGCACTGCCAACTCTAATTTAGCTAAATCGAGCAGTTTTTCTTTAGTAATAAACTTTGCAAGGTCTAAACTACCTAAATTACAGCACCCATTGACTGGAAGTGGCTGTTCTGAACAGGGATTAGTGGCTACAACCTCTTGTTTTGAGTATTTATAGGGGGAATCATTGATTCTCTCATAAAATAGGATTCCAGGTTCTCCGTTTTTCCACGCACCCTCCACAATTAGGTTAAATATGTCTCTGGCTTTGTATTTAGGACCGAACTCTACTTTACCTCCTCCATAACTGAAGTAAGTTTGGTATTCTTCGTCATTTTCCACCCTTTTCATAAAGTTGTTATCTACAGTAACGGATATGTTAGCGTTTTCTATCTTTCCCTCATCGGTTTTAGCAGTTATAAATTTAATTATGTCGGGATGATAAATGGACATAGTAAACATTATTGCCATGCTTCGGAATCCTGCCTGAGTAATGGCATCCATAGCGTGTGAGATAACATCAGCAAATTTAATAGGTCCACCTGCAAATCCGTGTGTAGATCCACCTACTGTAGCCCCTTCTGGACGTAAATGAGATAGGGTAGTTCCACATCCACCCCCCTTTCTAGCAATATAGAAAAAATCACCTATTGTCTTGATAATTCCTTCTGTAGTATCTGGAAAATCAACCACAAAACATGCAAGGAGGCCTGTTCCCCTTTTTCCAGAATTTACAAGACAGGGAGAATTAGGTATAAAGTATCTATTTCCTATTAATTCTCTTGTGTATGCTACTTGTTCCTTATCCTCACAATCAGATAGAACAAAGTTTACAACCCTGTTGGTCACATCTTCCCAAGTCTTTTCTCCATCCATGAAATATCTCTTCTTCAGAATGTTCATGGCTACATCTGAAATTTTTAATTTTTCCTCAAACATCGTCTATAGGCCTCCTCCATAATAGTATAACTCGGACTTATTACTGTCCGAGTTAGAATCGAGAAGGGCTAAATTAGTAGCCCAACTCGGTAAGTATTTGTTTTTCTCTGTCCAAGTCTCTGTTCTGTGCTTTTTCGTCAGTATAGGTATCTGGATAGCGAATTTTTAGTTTTGACAAATTCTGCTCAAGAATTTTTTCCAAATCGAAATTATTTAGGAAACAAAAAGCTGAAATGTAGAAAAGCAGGTCTCCCACCTCTTCTTGAACATTTACCCAATCTATTACCTTATTATAGGCATGGTACTTCTTAAACACATCTGCAAGTTCACCTGTTTCAGTGACCATGCCAAGAACCATATGAAGCTGATTCATGTCTGGATTTTCGAGGATTTTTACAGTCCTCATGACTCCTTCAGAATATTCCTTTAGGTTCATATTATTTTTTTATCTTCTTTGGGGTAACGGTTGGTCCGGTTCCTTGAGCCTTGAATAGTCTCTCTGTTTCTTGAATTCCTCCAAGTGGCTTACCTGCAAATGAATAGCACATGATTCTATCTTCTGTAGAACCGTCAGTATATATTACATGCTCTTTTCGTATCTCGTAATTAGCGTTTCTCTTTGCACTGATTGTTCTTGATTCTTTTATCTTCTTATCCATAAATTAAATCCTCCTGGGTTTATTGAGAGCTTTCCACATGCTCTCTGTTATTAGTTCATCTTGCTTTAGTTGAAGAAACATAAGAAGCCTATTCAAATCTTCTTTTGTTAGTCCTATGTAAATAAGTTCGTGTCCATCTCTGCAAGAATCTGCCGCCTGAGGGTGGGAAAATTCTTTTCCGCAATAGGAACAAACATAACTACCATACTCATTTTTATTCGCCATCATTTACATCCTTCATCATCAATATTAGACCAGTTTTCTGGATTATCCATAGGGTCATCCTCAACTGGTAGTTGTCCTATCCAATTTCCTATACCAAAATTTTCTCGAAGTCTAACATCAATTATATCACAATACTCCTGAGACATCTCGAATCCAACGAACCAGCGTTGGTTTTTCAGTGCCATCTTAGCCACTGTTCCACTACCCATCATTGGATCCATAACTATATCCCCCTCTTTACTCCAAGTCTGGATGTGGTCATTAGCCAGAGCTTCTGGGAACGTAGCCGGATGCTCAAAGGATATCTTATCCTTTGAAGTGTAGCCAAATCCATTGTTTATCTTCCAAATATTAAATCTAGCTGAGAAAGCGGGGATAGGTTTAGCACCACGTTCAACAAGTGTGCCGTCCTTAGCTCTATACTCAGCTTTACCGAATGGGACGGTGCCTACCCACCTATTAGCATGGTCACAAATCAAGGTAGCTGTCTTTGGTTGCCTATCCTTACTAAAGACAAACATATATTCAAAAACCTGAGAATATCTGTTTGAGGTACGTCTTGCTGGGAAAGCTGGGCCGTTTTTCTCATATATCATGGTGTCGTGTAGTTTGAAACCTAGACTCATAAAGTAGAGAGCCTGTCTAAAGGCTGTTCCACTCTCACTTCGGTCTATAACACTGTCTCCTACTACCCACACCACTACCCCACCCACCTTTGTTACCCTGTAGAGTCCTTGGGCTATCTCTTCAAATGGAAAGTGAAAACCTTTATAGTCCCGTAGAGAACCATAGGGAGGGGATGTAACGGTTAGGTCAATACTGTTCTCATCCAGCTTTGCCATTCCGTCTGTACAATTACACAAGTAAGTTTTATTTAATTCTAACATGGGTATCCTTGTAGTATTTAGAGTAGTCCATGAACTGAACAGTAAAAGTACACCCGTCCTCGTCCCATTTTTCTTCTATGCTTGTAATCAGATACTTGCCTATTCTTTCTGTTATTTTAATAGGTAAATTTCTTGTCATAAAAAACTTTAGCAAATTTAACATAGTAACTCCTTATCGTACATAACTCTTTGTATAAAATACATGGAATACGAGGGGTGGTAACTGATATGTACCTAGAAAAGTATAGGAATCTATACTGTCTGGTATCAAATGACCTGTACCAAACGTAAGGAACAACACGACATCCTTTTCTGTCTCTTCTGGATTTGGAACAAGCACCCAAATATAAGGGGTACCGAATTTAACCTGTAGGGATAGAATCTTTCCTCCATGAGGGATCTCTACTCGTTGTATATCCTCTACATCTAATTTATACTTCCAGATTGTTTTCATTCAGCCTCTCTTTCGCTTTCTTACAAAAGTCTGGGTCTATTTCTATCCCAATGAAGTCTCTCAGGGTACGCTTACAAGCCACTGCCGTAGAACCTGAGCCAATGAAGGGGTCTAATACAACATCCCCTTCGTGAGACGACTTACTAACCAGATATTCAAGTAGATCAACTGGCTTCTCGGTAGGATGGTTAACATTACCCGTTCTATTAAAGTGTAGAATATCAGGGTCTCTTCTTCCATTCAACAATCTTCTTCCTTTTTGGGCAAAGATAATCATCTCGTATTTGGGTGCATAACTACCAGTAAGGTCTCCCATTCCGGTGTTATTCTTTTCCCAGATCAGGATATTCTTAATAGTAAAGAATTTCTCCAGGGATTGCTTGAATACATCAACATTATGAAAACTACAGAACCAGTAAAGGTGCGTGTTAGGTTTCATAACCCTATCTAGGAGGGATACCATATCCCAAACCCAATCCACACCATCATCATTGGCTATGTGTTCATATTTTTCCTTACGGTAGTTACTTCTAAAGGACATACCGTAGGGAGGGTCTGTGATAACCAAGTCTACACTTTCGTTGTCTGCCAACTTTAGTATATCAAGGCAGTCTCCACAATATATTTGATTATGTAGTAACATCTAGGGGAAATCCTTTTTCTATAACTTCCTCAACCTTACTATCTGGTTGCTCTTCCCTACTAACCCCACAAATGGGGCATCTAAAATGATTTGCTGGATGAATGTAATCATCATCACATCCACAGTCCCAATATTCAGAAGTTGTTTCGCTCATCTAATACCCCCATCATCTAACCCAGGCCGATTTGTGTCACAAAGCATAGCAATTACAAAAAAGCACATCGCTATACCAAGACTCCATGCAAATGTGTCGCTCATTTCATCATCCTTTCAGTTTTTGAACAATGGAAATAATAGAACCAAGCAGGAAGCAAATACTTCCAGCAATGTAGAAAATAAACGGCAGTAATTCCTTCATTTCGTCTCCTCTAGTCTATAATAGGAAGTCCATTGATGAACCGTCTGTAATCATCGTAGTATACCCAACTGTAAGGACTAGGATCATCCGCCACTAGGGGCATAGTCTGACCATACATCCATGCTCGTAGACCTGGAACATCATCCATATTTACCAAGTCCATCCCATTCCATGTAATCATTCTTGGAGGGTTAGCAACCGTTTTCTCCCCAGCTATAGGCTGGGACACTTTTCTTTTTACCTTCGTGGTCATAATAGTTCACCTCATCCTTTCCAAAATCTACATCAGTAAGTTCGTCCTGCAACTCTTCTTCCTCAACTTCATCATCATCTGGCCACATATTATAATCTCCTTATATACTGTTGAATACGACCCAGGACTACATAGATAACTATGAGAGTCACAACACATAGGCACTCCATACCAATAAAGTTAGTGGTCACATTAAATGTTCCTCTACTGTTCTATCCTCTTCTATTCCATTTGAACAGTCGTCAAAACCTCTTTCGTAACCACTCTCAAAACCATGTTCAAAGGCAGTCTCTATGTACTCATTGACTATCTTTGAAATCTCGCTTCCGGTAACGGAATTGAGGTCCTCCTTAAGTCCCTTAAGTAACTCTGCTTTTAATTCTTCAACTGTTTTTGTCATTATATATTCTCCTTCTTCTCTTGTAGGGATAACTCAACAAAGGTCTCCGTTCTCCCTAGATTGAATCCGTGTGTAAGCCACATGGAATGGAACTGACTTGCACTTGTCTTTCCCTGCCTACCTGTGGGGGTAATGAAATCTATTCTTCGGTTGGGTATAATCTTCTCACAACCACGCCGTATCCAGTCTATTTGCATACCTGAATAGTCGGCATTGATTAGAAATGCAAAGGGAATGTTAAGTGAAAACGCCCTCTCAATAAACATTTCTTTTATTGAGTAGGGTGGGTTGGTAATGATTGCTCCATCGGATTCATACTCAGGACACTCACCAAACCAAGGTCCTATTATCCATTGTGCAGGTATGTCCTCTAGGAAATTCATTTCTATATCAGTAATTCCCTTTATATACCTAATATCAGATCCAAGAACTCTGTATCCACGCTTAAGAAGCTGCTTTACTATCTTCCCACCACCACAAGCACACTCCCAAATGGAATGGAT
>Ga0315289_10011205_pt1 | contig 12727 bp, 5 predicted proteins | sample YL17G11_40_MG_FD_203452 | JGI IMG/M metagenome (GOLD analysis project Ga0315289, IMG submission 203452) | Sediment microbial communities from Yellowstone Lake, YNP, Wyoming, USA - YL17G11_40 | ecosystem: Environmental > Aquatic > Freshwater > Lake > Sediment | place: USA: Wyoming | collected...
TGGGACGACCACCACCATCCATAATTATCCACCCCTGGGTATCCCCGAGGTCACCTGGAGTGTGGTGAGTGGAGCAACCTTATATCACCTTCAATTTAGCCAGGATATCGGTTTCTCCAATATTAAACTTGAGTTAAACACCGCCAACACGACTTATACCCCGATCGCAGGTACAATTTTTTCAGATGGAGACTGGTACTGGCGTATACGGGTGGAGCAGCCACAGACCAGTAATTATAGTTCAGGGATGAAATTTATAAAGCAGTGGGCCACCCCAGATAACAAACCCATCCTATCAAGTCCCAATGATGGTATTAATCTGGACTTCTACGTAAGCCCTAACTTTACATGGCAGCCTGTCCTGGGTGCAGCTCGATATCGCTTTCAAATTGCCACGAGCTCCGATTTTAATAGCAGCACCCTAAAGTATGATCAGACTACACTGGCAACCAGCCACCAGCCATACTATAAATGGGGGAATGGTCTATATTTCTGGCGGGTGATCCCAACGGATCCGGGTGACCATGATGGTACGCCCAGCGATGTACGCACGGTTTATTTCAGCTATGGTTTGAAACCCTCATTCGCAAATGAAATCCCCACTTTGCTGGAACCACTCGATAAATATGACCCAAGTTATATAGCACCCACCTTCACACCCACTTTTCGTTGGACTGCCGTGAAAGGTGCGCAATTTTACCGCCTCGATTACACCTCTGATCCAACCTGTGATTTCGGTCAGTCTACCACCACAGTAGAAACGCGCAATACCTCCTACACCCCTGTTAACGCTTTTCCGAATGACGTTAACTACTGCTGGCGGGCGCGCGCCCAATCAGGATTATCAATCAGCGATTGGAGCGACACCTGGGAGTTTCAAAAGAAATGGTATATCCAGGCGGTGCCGTTGACACCGGTAAATAACTATCAGAATACGAAATACCCCTTCTTTAGCTGGACGCCGGTACCTGGAGCTGCTTATTATGTTTTCCAAATTAGTAGTGTTAATAGTTTTCCGCCTGGTCAGCAGGCAGTAAATCCGTATATTGCCCTGCCTGGCTTTGGTTACAGCATCTCATCCATTTGGTATTGGCGGGTTACACCTTTTGACCGCAACAACAATGCGGGGAAACCCAGTGATGGTAATCCTAATCCAAGACCAGTATCTTTTATCGAAAACTATAGTTCCTTAGTTCCGCATCAGTTTTACCCTCTCTATTACTATATCCCGAATAGCTTTCCTCCTCCTGATGAGGATGTAGCGATGCAGCCGCATGAAGATAGGACAGTGCCACTGCCGATATTCATGTGGCATCGTGTATTTAATTTATCTGGGGATGATCCCGCCCAGGCTTATCGGATCGAAGTTAACCAGGATCCGTTATTCTTATCATCACCGGATTGGGATTTTGACACCGAAAACCCGAGCGCCGTACCTACCTCAGCAGACCCATTCAACCCTGATCCCAATTTGATCTATTACTGGCGGGTATGTATCTTGAACAGCCTGGGAGGAAACTGCACCAGCCCATGGAGCCAGATCTGGCAGACTAAGATTGATATATCTAAAGTCCTGGCACCCACTGCAGCGATCACACTTCTACGTCCTCTGCCAGCCTCCGAGCACGTTGAGTTCACCCCACTTTTTGAATGGTGGCCTTTACAAAATGCTACATCTTATGCAGTACAGATCAGTCAAGACCCTAACTTTGCTACGACCACAATCGATACGACTGTACCTTATCCCGCCTTCATCCCCCAGACCTGCCTGGCCCAACGCAGTCTGGGTCATCTGGCATACGGCACTTATTATTGGCGGGTGCGTGGGTTTAATGGTAGTAACCCGCTTGGCTCATGGAGCACACCCTGGCGTTTCCAGATCGCCTCCCAGAGCCAGTGGCGTGAAACCCGTATACTGGGTAACAGTGCAAACCAGTTGGAGATTGCTTCTGATCCGGCTGATGTGATTACCCCGACCTATCAGCTATCAAAACTATATGCGGCGCAGGATACGCATAACTGGTATTTTGGTTTCAATGTGACTACTGGGGTTACAATGACCTATGGGCTTTATCTAGACCTCGACAACGCCGATGGGTCAGGTGCTAACGTCGACGCTCGCGGTTACCACGTGACGGCGATCCCTGCCCATCGACCCGAGTATGCAATATATATTTTCAAAAGACCGTCGGGGTTTTCAGCAGACCAGGTGGTAATCTACCGATGGACAGGGAGTCAATGGGCTAATAATCCGCAAATCCTAAGTGCGGTAGGTGGAGCCCTGTATTCTACCGCCAGCTTTGTTGAAATAAGCGTTCCGAACACAGCCATCGGTATGGCTGAAGAGACTAGCAGCGCAGCAATTTCCTTATTTAGTATCAACGAAAACGATAAAAATGTGCAGGATACCGTTCCAGCCAGCACCAGCAACACCGTGCTGGACCGATTCACCAGCGTTTCCGAACGCATGAATTTGGTAATGCCGCCCACCAATGCCAGTGGTGACCCAATCACTTTCGCTGCAGTACCGCCGTTCTTTTTCAACTACCCCATAAAGACGCCATGGAGTGGATATTACATCCAGATATCATTAGATCCTCGGTTTACTACTACACCTAGAGATTTTGGATTAACTTTATCTGCACCCTACTATGCTCCTCCAATATATACAGAACACTCAAAAGTGCAAGATATTCAGGGGGATAACACCTATTATTGGCGTGTTCGTCCTGGTTATCCGTCTTGGGGTGCCTGGAGCCAGGCGGGGCGTTTTGAAAGATCCGGTTTTATCCCTCAGAACCTGCATGAATCGGTGACATTTGCCACCCCAACCTTCTCCTGGGATATCGTCGAGGGGGCTGCTTATTATGAAATCCAGGTTGACAGCGATCCTAATTTTGGCTCTGTGGAAGTCAATGCGAATACCGCTCAGACATCCTACACACCCTTGGGGACGCTTGCTAATGGAACCTACTACTGGCGTGTGCGAGCGTCACGTTATGCTACCGACGCTTCAATTCCCAATGACTGGTCTCCATCCCAAAGCTTTATCTTAAATTTACCCGTGCCTGCTAACCTGGTGCCCAATGATCCAACCGGAGTAAATCCGGTAAGATCCGCGCCGACATTATGTTGGGATCCGATCATTGCCTCGGCGAATGGGGTGCCCGTTTTAGCCGCATGGAAATACCGCGTCCAGGTCAGTAAAAATGATCCTAATTTCTCTGTTATTTATGATTGGACCGATACCGAACAGAATTGTTGGACACCTTTCAAAGGCTATGACGATGCCAAGTATTATTGGCGGGTGGCGATGATCGACGGCAATAACCTATTTAGCGATTTCAGCCCGGCAGCCACATTTACAAAACAATATCCTGTTACTACTCTGCTCAGCCCAATTAATGGCAGTACGGTTTTCATTATGCCCACATTTGTATGGACCCCCGTCAACGGTACAGCTCGTTATCGTCTGGAAATCTCTCTATCCCCTACATTCGCACCATTATATGATTCAGTAGAGACCAATAATACACGCTATACGCCTACCATAGCCTATTTACCTGATAAAACTTATTACTGGCGCGTGGCAATGATCGATCGCGATGGCCGGTGGGGACCATTTAACAATGCAACCATAATTATCAGCCCTGGTTATAAAATTTACCTGCCATTTGTCCGGCGGTAAAATTAGTTAACTAATCAATATTCAAAAAATATACGCGTTTTGTAGATTCGTTTAAACCGATATACCCCCTATATGTTGATTAGGGGGTATATCGGGTAGTAGAAGGAAGATCATGCGATTATTTAATAATATATCCGACGGATTTCGCCTTTTTTTAATCAGCCTTTTAACTTTATTCCTTGAGCTAGTATTCATCCGCTGGCTATCCTCCTATGTCCTTTATCTAGGATATTTCTCTAATTTTGTTTTATTAGGATGTCTGTTAGGTATTGGGGTTGGGGCATTGCTCGCTGAAAAACCTTACCGTTTACTAAAATGGCTCCCCCTTTTACTTTTTGTTTTCATGACCATCATATTATTCACACGCGCTCAGGTCACACCGAATTTTAAGAATTACATATACTTCTCCAGCAGCGGTATTGCGAGTATTCAGCTGCCAACCTATATTTTATTACCCTTGATATTCATCAGTATTACAGCGATTTTTACGACACTATCCCAAGATCTGGGACGATTGTTAAACAATTTTCCTCCGCTTAAAGCCTACAGCCTGAACATAATCGGTAGCTTGGTAGGTATTGCCTTCTTTACTATAATGAGTTTGCTTTCATTACCTGCCTGGATCTGGATGTTATCTGCAGTTGTGATGCTCATCATAATTTTACCGATAGGAAGGTCCTTTGGTAATAACCTGCTTCTATTATCAGGTGTCGTGCTAATCGTCGCTGCCAGTGATTATACATACGCGAATATATGGTCTCCTTACTATCGGCTAAACCTGGTTACAGGACAACAGCAATCAATACATTGGGTCAGGCTTTCCCAACCGGAAGAAACATCCGACCACTATGTTTTATTAGCCAACGGAATAAAGCATCAAGAATTCACTAACCTAGCACAAAGTGCGTTATTCTATCAACTTCCTTATTCGGCGTTCTCAAAAAAACCTGTTTTCAACAATGTGTTAGTTGTTGGCGCTGGAGGAGGTAATGATGCCGCCATTGCGTTGGCAAATGGGGTTCAGCATGTTGATGCCGTAGAAATCGATCCACGCATCGCTGAATTAGGCAAGAGATATCACCCAGAAAAGCCGTATGATAATCCCCGCGTGTCACTATACATTGATGACGCACGCTCCTTTATAAGTAAAACCAATACCAAGTATGACCTCATTATATTCGCTTTACCTGATTCGCTGGTTCTGGCTGCCAATACCAGCAATCTTCGTTTAGAGAGTTACTTGTTTACTCTAGAATCATTCCGGAGTGTTAAAGAACACCTCCAACCGAATGGGCTGTTCGTCCTATATAATTTTTACCGTTATGACTGGTTAATCAATAAGATAACCGACATGCTATATCAAGTGTTTGGAGAATATCCGGTTTACCATCGCTATTCAGAACCACAATTTGCATCCCAGGATTTTGCTACAATCTTTGCCGGTCCAAAAGCGAATGAGATTGATCTCAGCCAACCAGGTTTCTCTCGATCTTCCTTGGAAAAATATGTTCCTGCAACAGATAATTGGCCTTTTCTATACATGAAAGAGCCCTCCCTACCTTCATTCTACAGTTATACATTGCTAATAATCCTGGTATTCGCAGCCATCGTTATTTGGAAAATTTCACCGTTAGGTGCCATTAACCGACATGGCTTGCCGTTTTTCTTTATGGGGGCTGCCTTCACTCTAATCGAGGTTAAGAGTATTGCACAATTCTTGCTGCTATTCGGTTCAACATGGTTGGTGAACTCGCTGGTGTTTTTCGCAGTCCTGCTGGTTGTATTGATCGCGAATGGATTTGCCGCGCGTTTTACATTCACACGTATCTGGGTTTTATACCTGTTATTATTTATATCCCTTGCCCTTAATTTCCTCATCCCTATAAAAACATTTTTAAGTGAGGATATGACCACCCGCTATTTTCTAGCCACGGTCTTAATCTTTTCCCCGATATTCTTTGCCAATCTAATATATAGCACAACCTTCAGAGATACCAAACAGGCTAATATTGCCTTTGGTGCTAATTTACTGGGCACGGTTGTGGGCGGGGCAGCGGAGTATCTCTCTTTAAGTTTAGGTTATCAAAACCTGCTCATCATTGCAGGTCTGTTTTATCTCTTAGCTTTTAATTCCTTCCGACGAATGCTGCGGGTATCCATAACCTGATACTTACGTCCAGGAAGCTGGTTTAATCATAATGACCAGGTCGCTTGAGATAAGTATGCAACCGGTTTCTTGGGAAAAAAGGCTGTATTGATTGAAGAGATTTTATTTTTCAGCGGTAGCCCACATATTGAGCATTAACTCGAAGTATCCAAAACGGATCTTATCCATGGCGAATCCTGCTTTACCGAAATACCAGCCTAATAACGGTAAGGTATATGCAAAAACATGCTCGTTAATCTCTTGTGAGCTCACCAGGTTTAAACCAGCCATTCGACGGAGCAAGCTATCCGACCAGGAAGCCGGCGTGGTCAAAATGACCAGGCCTCCTGGGATAAGCACACGGTAAGCCTCTTGAAATAAAAGGACCAGGCTGGATGGGTTAAGATGCTCAACCACAGCCAGCAAAGTAATTGCGCTGAAAAAACCTGTCTCAAAAGGTAACAGCGGTTCTGTGTTTATATCCAGAGCGTGCCAATGAATGTCTGCTGAGCCAGGGCGTGGGGCGACCTGGTCGATAGCGAATTTTTCCTTGAAAGAAGTGTGAGACAGGAAATACGGATAAGAGCCGCATCCAATATCTAAAATGCGACCCTGGCGGAGGGTAGGAGGGATTAAATTATTAGCCTTTTGTGCGCGAAGCCTGGCTAATAGTGATTCGAGAAAGCCATTTCCACGAGTGTAAGGGTGATGCGATTCTGCCTTTGATTGGTTCATATTTTATGTGTTGATATTGTGATATCTAACAAAGCCAAATTGCTGAGTAAAGCCTTCCAAGTGGCAAATCCCGATAATACTAATAGCGCAGCAATTATGGCCAAGTATATAATTGGCGCACCTAAAAAGTATAAATAAAAAAACCAAGAATCTGGTAGATTCATGGACAGCAGATTTACCGCTCTTATAGGCCAGTCGCCAGCAGGGGTAGTACGAATCGATTGATTTACTAATTCTAATAACGAATCTAAAGAGGAGTGCTTTCTCAAAATGGAGATCACTTCTCTAAGGGATTGAAACTGTCCAAATATCGGGGAATAAGCCCAATTAAATATCACCCGATCGTAATACTCAGCCGCCGATGATGATCTCTCATAGATGTTCTGGAGATGCCTCGCCCAATTCACTGATACCCCTAATATTTGAATAATTACCGAAAGGGCTACGATAAATGCCAACGCTAATTGTCCATAACGTCTTGAGGAACTTTGTTGTATGATCATACCAGCCGGCAATAAAATAAAAAGTATGATCGGTAATAGTAATCGTGGTCCCCAGCCTCCACCACCCTCCCAGTAATTATATAAAGCATGGGGAATTAAAAAAGCAAATACTAATCCTAAGAACAGAGATGCCCAAACGCGATGTTGTCTCCAAAATGCTGGACAACCTAAAATCCCAAGTAAAAGTACCGGCATAAATATCAAGAGCCCCTTACCTGGACTGAGAAGCTGTCCATAGAGGCCAGTTAATATAGGTGTATCCCAGGCGATCCCTCGATAGCCATATTCAAACGGATTCCCAAATCGGTATGCATTATAAACAAAAACTAACAATTGACCTGTAGCAAGTGGAATTATTAAAAGAATGATTTTTTGAAACCACCGCTTATTTGGGAATTGCCTTGCAAATACCCACACCACCAATGGAGCAACTAGGAATATGGATGTCTGTTTGGTAAGAAGCATTATTCCCATAGCAGAGCCCGATAATATAAGTTTATCTTCCTCGATAAGATTAATAGCGAGTAATAGTAAAAAGACAACCAAAGGTTCACTGGCAGCGCTTTTTGAGTAGTACCAGGCAATCGTTCCTATCCCATAAATAAAGGCTATACCAAGGGATACTTTTATTGGATAAAAACGACGCGCCAATCTGTATAATAAAACCCCCGTACATGCAGTTAAAAAAGGATTCAGAAACATTACTGAAACTTGGGAGATGAACCCCTCGGGTTTGTAAGGTATTAGCTGTGCAATCACTTTTCCAATGAGACAGAAGGGAGCAGCAAACAATGACCAGCCTATTCCGAACCAGGTGTAATACCGTCCATCGCGCCCCCATAAACCATATCCATCGCCCCCTCCTAATTGTTCGGTGGATATCCCTTTACCGCTTGGGCCAAGCAAGGCCGCCTCATCATAATTAACTTGCACAAAAAATCCCTGCCCCATGACCATATGACAGGCGACCTGGTACATTCTCTCACCATCTCCACTTTCGATACGGAAGGACGCCGTGAGAAGGTAAACAACCATTAATAAGAGAAAAACTTTGTGAATAATCTTATTTTCGATCATTTTTCTGTTTATCTTACGGGCAGGATATAAACAACTGCAACATCATCACCGTAAATTTGTTTCCATCCTTTCGTAAGCAATTGTTTAACAACCGGACGGTCTGGCTCAATTAATATCGATCCCACCCCCCAGCGGTCTAATACCTGCTGCCAGCCATCTTCCGCCTGGACAACCTGCAGCCATTGGGAAATAATCTCATCATTGTACAGGTCGGTGCGACCATCGATGAAGACTGGATATTCTGGTAAAGCCCATATTAAATAACCTCCCCAGTTATAGGAGTTAAAGAGTTGCCCGGATGGTTTATTGAGCTTTATAATATTAACAGCCTCGACTGGCATGGTCTTCTTTATCTCTCTCCAATTAGCTTCAGAAGGTAGAACCAGGCTGACTTTAATGACGCATGCGATAGACAGCACACCAAGGATTATCCAATTTAGCACATGATACCTCGGTGATATTTCAACATTGTTCACGATTAACACTCGGACCTTTAATAGTTTCCCATATCCGTTTAAAATGTGTGCACCATAACGGGTTAACACCATTGGCGTTACAAGGGCAAAGATAGCGATATTCCGTGCCGCGGTTAAACTCATATAAGCAAAACCAGCAACCAATAAAAAATCGGTGAGTGCTAACCGCTTGCGTGAATATCCTAATACTCCCAAGGTTAACAACAACATCCAGACAAATGGTTGCACTTGTAGCTCATGAAAATTAGGTGATTGCCATTCCTGGATGTAATCCCGCAATGTTTTTATCGATAACGTCTTAAATCCATAAAGAAGCATAATCGGTCCAGATGGATTAATACATACGGCTATTACCAATCCAAGCCCGATGACAAGCAGTGGATATAACATTTTTATGATATTAATAATCCCAGGACGATTAAGATCGGTTAGTTTAAGGCCTCCCAACTGACCCATTAAATAGACTGCCCAGAGAATAAATCCTATAATAAATCCACCATGGCTATTCGCCCATATGACCATCAGAATAGGTAAAAGCCATAACCGGTTTACTCGCCCCAATCTGTAATCTTCAAGTACCCATAGGAAGACTGCAGATAACAGAAAGGTAATTAAGTATGGACGTGCTGCCCAATAAACGCCAGAAACAATAGCAGCAAAAATAATCACAAAAGCACGAAGGAACGGCCCACCCGTGAGGGTTTGCCACACAAACACAAAAGTGAGGGTTATCACCAATGCAGTCAAAACATTTAATCCGCCAGGGCCAAATCCCTGATAAATTAAGAACATGGGGATTTCGATAAGCCAACCCGGATATTTCCAAGGCTCACCGGCTCGAGTGAAGGAGAAGCGATCTACCGTTAATATTTGACGATGATCCAGTATCCACTGTCCAGCACGTAAATGCCACCAGGTATCACTGTCCATCGAGACACGCGCTGCCATGGTAAACACAGCTAGAAATGTCACTAAAACAACCATTTTTTCCGTTCTCACAAACACCTCCCCGAATACCTGGACCAAAATGTGTAACTAAAAATCCCTGAGTCCACAATATTTTAGACCTAAATATCATCATCTACAACCAGAATAGCCATGGATATCATACGTAAAGTTAAGAGATTGTTCATTACCCCAGCCGGAGTCACTTTTTTATTCTTAGTAGTGGTCAATCTTATCCTCCTATCATCCGTAAACTGGGATCCGCTCGCTATGATCAGGATAGGCACGCGCTTCAGCCAGGGTGATCCCAACGGAACAGAGGGCTATGATGGGCAATTTGTCTATTACATTGCCCGCGATCTTACTCCATCAATAGTGGCACCACATCTTGATGACCCACCTTATCGCTACCAGCGAATCTTGCTTTCGTTATTGGTTCGTCTATTGACTTTGGGTTATTTACAGGCATTCCCATGGGCAATGATAGCCTTGGGGATAATATCTCAGACACTAGGCACTTGGGTTGTATCTGAGTTGCTTTCCACATGGGGGATAAAACCTTGGTATGCACTCACCTATGGACTATGGGTTGGTTTCTTATTATGTGTACAGCTTGGTTTACCAGAACCGCTTGCTTATGGATTAGCTGCAGGTGGAATCATGGCATCCGATAAAGGACACCGAAAACTAGGCTGGTTACTCTATGGGCTGGCAATCTTTGCTAAAGAAACTACGGTCTTATTTTTAGCTGCCCAACTTTTATCAGATCTATTACGACGGCAATGGAAATCTGTCCTTGGATTAGGAATGGTCGGTGTATTCCCCTGGATAATATTCCAGGGATGGCTGTGGTTAACCTTTGGCCGCCCTGGTCTGGGTATAGGGGGAAATACTGCATCCCCGTTTGAAATTCTTCCCTACATGGGCCTCTGGCGGATCGGTGGATATAGCCTGGGTCTGTTGCTAACATGGACAATCATCTTCGGACCAACAGTTGTTTTACCTTCAGCATGGGGGATATTGGCTTCAGTTAGAAAACTCATAACTAGGGATTTTCATATAACGACTATAGGACTCTTTTTAAATGGGTTAATGATCATCACTGCCCCGTTTGCCGTATTTCGAGAACCCTTAGGTCTGCTACGATATGCAGGTGGTTTTGTACTAGGAGGATTGCTTTTTGCCAGTAAATACCATCAAACAAGAGCTCTGAACATCTTAAGTATCTTATGGTTGGCTATGAATGCTTTTTTTGTTAAACTTTTTATTCCCGGGTGATAAAGATCGTAAATACCAAAAAACCAGCCATAGTCCCAGACAGGACAACGCACTGACGATTGCCCCCAGATAAAATGAGATCGGTTGGTAAGCAAAGACGACCAAATGATCTCCTACAGGCATCGAGATAGCCCGAAATAAATAATCAGCATGCATCACCGGCACCTTTTGGCCATCGATCCAGGCATTCCAACCTGGATAATAAGTGTCTGCCATAAAAAGCCAGCCAGGATAATTCGAACGTACCTGAAGGGACACACGGTTTGGATTTTCACCTTTAATGGATATGTCAACCGTGTCGTCAGGATAACATAATGGGTTTAATAGAATATTTCCACCTTCTAGAATTACCTCTTTCCCGGTTGTTGACTCGTTTGCATTTCGTTTTAACGAAGAGAGTAATAAATTCCATGCATCTTCACCATCTCTCGCACCGCACCCACAAGGAAACCACCTGATACGGTTCTCACCGTTGAAAGTGTCAAACCGTACTCCCGAGGGGGATGCAGGATCGATCTTCTCAATCATACGGACGTTCATCATCTGCAGTAAGCCCTTCCGTGTTACATCATCTACCTTATCGAGTGCATCCATCCAAAACGCGTATCGTCCGGGGACTAACGGGTCAAAATTAATAACTGTGGAGAGTTCGTCTAATAAGTTCATGTTTGGGAGAAGAACTGAGCGTAATTCACCCCAATCCACACCGGGATAGAATGTATCAGAGCGGAAATATTGTGTAAATTTAAGTTGGTATTCGCTTGCTGCAGACAGATACAATCGTCCACCATCCAACATTGTTCGTAATGATTCAGAGCCAAGAGTAGGCTTGTTATCTAATATTGGCGACTGATAAAAAGACCGGTTGATCCCTGGATTCAAACCCCAATCCGCCACCCATAAATCCACCAGGACCAATGCTACTACACCAAACTTCCACCATTTTTCTGAGATATGGGGTTGGCTTATATCTTTAATTGGTACCAATAAGGTGAGTATTCCCGTTCCCAATGCCCATAGTCCTGCTAAACAGGTAGCTTGAACCATTGTTGCAAGATGCTGGGTATCTATGGAGTTCCTTAAAACCACCCAAGCGAGTAGAGATCCAAGTGAAACAGCAAATGCTCCCATGGCAGCCAGGCGAGTCCAATACAAACCCTTCCCCTCCGGTCTATGCCAAGAGTGCACACTGAGCCCTGCCAACATCGAGAGTGCAAACACAATCCATAAGGTGTAGCGCGTAGGCGACTTGAATAACGCAAAAGACGGGATATTATGATACAGCCATGGATATATAGGTGAGTTTTTACCTATTGCCAGGATAAAACCTAAAAAGATTATTATCAATAAGAATAATTTAAAGCTATTCTGGCCTTTATTTTTCCTGAAGTTAATAACAACAGTTACAGCTAGAATTAACGGCAACACACCGATATAGATAGCGTCTTCCCAATAGCTTCCATACCCCCAATAATTACCATGGGATGGATTACCGAAGAAATCTGGAGCGATCAAGCCGATCAAACGCCATGGCCAAAAGGAATAAGTCAGGGCTGTAGCATAATCGACTTGAACAGAACGCTGAGATTGATGTAAATATTCTACCGTTGGTAGAAGCTGAACTGCAGCAAGAGCAACACCGATGCCAACGGCCACGCACAAGAGAATGCCGGTCCTTAACGCAGCTTTCCAGATAGATAAGTTATTTTTTGACGGCGAGATGCTATAATGACTATGCGAAACGCCCTCGATTCGCCAGAGCCAGTATAGACCCCATATCCCCGCCAGACACAGCGTGTACCAGGTTATTTGAGCGTGCCCTGCCAGAAGCTGTAACCCGATCACGATTCCTAAGATCAAAGTAGACCTCAGCCTGGCA
>Ga0315289_10011206_pt1 | contig 12726 bp, 9 predicted proteins | sample YL17G11_40_MG_FD_203452 | JGI IMG/M metagenome (GOLD analysis project Ga0315289, IMG submission 203452) | Sediment microbial communities from Yellowstone Lake, YNP, Wyoming, USA - YL17G11_40 | ecosystem: Environmental > Aquatic > Freshwater > Lake > Sediment | place: USA: Wyoming | collected...
GCTCGTAGGCCTCATTGGCGCGGCGCGTGGCCATGCCGTCCGCAGCGTTGAGGCGCGCCAGCGGCGCCACACTGTAGACGCCGGAATCTGCGCCATCCACGAAGCCCTTCCAGCCGACCTTCTTCAGGTAGGGGAACTTGATGTAGCTCCAAGGCTCGACATGCTCCGCAATCGCCTCCAGGTACTCGTGCGCCGTGAAGCTTCCGAACTCCTTTCCCTGCGGGTCCACAACGCGCAGGTGGCCGTCGTAAAAGTTCACGCGGTTCTTCTCATCCACCAGGCCCATGTAGTAGGTGCGGTGCGTGTACATCTCTGAGGTGATGGCCTCCACGTAGGCCTTGTTCTTCAGCACGATCTCCCCGAAAACGCTCAGCGTGAAGAGAGCGAATTCCACACCCTTCTTCGCAGCCTCGATAAAGCGTGGCTGCTCGGTTGGAGCCATCGGCTTCGCCACGCCGCCCGGCAGGCCGAAGACGGGATGAATCGGCTTGCCCCCCAGGTAAGACATCAGGTCGCGCAGCTCCCGCCGCATCCCAATGACGCGCTTGCCCACTTCCAGGCCCACCTTGCCCAAGACGCCCAGGATGTTCCGCTCGGCCTTGGGGGCCTTGGGACCGACGACGAAGTCCGGCCCGCCCAGGAAATAGAAGTGGAGCGCGTGGTCCTCCAGCGTGAAGATGTTGTAGAACATCTCGCGCAGCTTTTTGGCAGCGGGCGGCGGATCGACCTGGTAGAGGTCGTCCAGGGCCTTGGTGGCTGCCATGTGATGGGCGGTGGGACAAACGCCGCAAATGCGCGAAGTGATCTGCGGCATTTCCTCCGCCGGCCGCCCCACCACGAACTGCTCGAAGCCGCGGAGCTCCGGCACCTGGAAGTAGGCGCGGCTGACTTTGCCGGCGTCGTCCAGGAAGATTTCGATCTTGCCGTGGCCTTCCAGCCGGGTGATGGGATCAATCGTGATTTTTTGCGTCATGAAGCACCTCTACGCCGCTTTGCGTTTGCGTGCCAGGAGTGACGCCGGCACGCTGTACCGGTAGAAAGTTCCCGCGGGGTCGGGCACGGCCTCGAATATCTTTGCCAAGACCTTCTCGTCGGTTGTATCCACGATGGAGGCAATGGCGGAGAGTGCCTTGCCCCCGTAATCCCGGACGCGGTCCAGCGGCCCGAAGCATCCGGTGCAGGGCATGCCGCCTTTGACGCACGGGGCCTCGCAGCCGCCGCGCGTGACGGGGCCGAGACACAGGATGCCCTGAGCCAGCAGGCACTTCTCGCGGTCCACGATCACCTGATGGACGCGCTTCAGATCGCTGACCAAAAGCTTTTCGGGCTTGGTGGAATTAAGGTCGCACTCGTAGCAGAGGGCGCGGTCGCCAGCCAGCACTGCGCCCTTCTCCGGCAGCTTGCCGGCGAGGATGGCTTCGATAGCCTGGAAGGTGATCTTCCCGGTAGGCGGGCAGCCGGGAAGGTAGTAGTCCACGTCGATCACCTGATCGAGGGTCTTGACGGTTTCGTAGAACTCCGGCAGCTCCAGTTCACCCTCGGGAACGGTGGTGTGGGTCTGCGGACGGACGCCTGTTCCGTCGGTCGTCGAAGGCGACTGGTGGTAGACGTACTCGAGGATCGTCTCCTTCTCCGTCAAGTTGGCGAGGCCCGGGATGCCGCCTTGATAGGCACAGGCGCCATAGGCAATGACCAGCTTCGATTTCTTGCGCAACAGCTTGGCCATGGCTTCCTGCTCGCTCATGCGAATCGCGCCGTTGATGAAGGCGACGTCAATCGCGCCGTCGGGCATGGCCTGGACATCCGAGCGCTTGAAGTCGAGTGCCACGGGCCAAAAAACAATGTCCACCGCCTCGACGACTTTGAGGACTCCTTCGGCGAGATCAACGACGGCCTCCTCGCAGCCTCCACAACTTGCGCACCAGTAAAAAGCGACCTTGGGTTTAGCCATGGTTGTTGGCTCCTTCCCCTCTGACTCCTTATTCCGACCGCTTTCGCTTCCGCGTCCCTCACGCCTCCACTCCCCTCACCCCCAGCCCCTCTCCGCCGGGGGAGAGGGAGGACCGAAGGTCGGGTGAGGGGTCTTGTCGGCGGGGCTAAAGCCCCACCCTTCCTGCTAGGCAGCCATCGCTGCTTTGGGCGCAGCTTCCTTGCGCAGCGGCCCAAGACGGCGAATCTGCTCGGTGAATTCGTTCACCACATCGCGCAGGCGCTCGCCCTCCGAGGCCGAAATCCATTCCAGGCGCAGCCGCTCGGGCTCGATGCCGAACTGGGGAAGCATCGTCCTCAGCAACGTGATCCGCCGCAGCGCCTTGTAGTTGCCCTCCTGATAGTGGCAGTCGCCCGGGTGGCAGCCACCGATCAGCACTCCGTCGGCGCCGTGGCGGAAGGCCCACAGAATCATTTGCGGGTCCACGCGCCCCGAGCACATCGTCCGTACCACGCGGACGTTCGGGGCGTATTTCATCCGCGACGTTCCCGCCAGGTCGGCCGCAAGATACGTGCACCAGTTGCAGAAGAATCCCACGATGGAGGGATCGAAACGCTTGTTCATACCAGGACTCCTTCCACTTCGGCAAAGAGCTGCTCATCCCGAAACAGGTTCTGTTGTGCGGCGCCGGAGGGGCAGGCCGCCACGCAAGTCCCGCAGCCCTTGCACAGGGCCTCGTTCAAGACCGCCACTTTCTTCTCCGCGTCGAAATGGATGGCGGTGTAGGGGCACATCGCGATGCACACGTGGCAACCGGAGCAAAGCTCCTCGTCAATCCAAGCGGTGTTGGGCTCTATTTCCACAAAGCCTTTGTCAATCAGGGCCATGCACTGCGCCGCAGCGGCCCCCGCCTGAGCCACCGTGTCGGGGATGTCTTTCGGTCCCTGGTTGCACCCGGCCAGGAAGATGCCATCCGTGAAGGTGTCCACCGGAGCGAGCTTCGGGTGCCGCTCGAGGAACCATCCCTCGGCGGAACAGCCAAGATTGAAGAGCCGCCGCACCTCGTTCGTATCCGCCTGGGGTTCCATGCCGACCGAGAGCACGACCATGTCCACGGGAATGCGTCGTATCACGCCCAGCAGCGTGTCTTCGGCGCGCAGGATCAGCTTGCCCTCCTCGGCGGGCGACTGCGCCCAGCCGCTCACCTCGGCTACCTTGCCCCGGATGAAGGACACGCCTTCCTCCAGGATGCGTTTGTAGAATTCTTCAAAGCCTTTTCCGGGAGTGCGCATGTCGATGTAGAAGTTGTAGAGGTGCGCGCCCGTCTTCTCCTTGAGCAGGTGGGCCAGCTTGAGCGAGTACATGCAGCATACCCGCGAGCAGTATTTGTTGGTGTTCTCATCGCGCGAGCCAATGCAGTGCAGGACTCCGATCGACTCTGGCCTGCGTCCGTCGCGCAGGATCACCTGGCCCAGCGTCGGCCCAGAGGCGTTCACCAGCCGCTCGACCTCCAGGCTGGTGTACACGTTGGGGAACTTGCCGTAGCCATATTGGGGCAGCCGGCGCGGGTCAAAGGTCTTGAAGCCGGTCGCCATGATCACCGTGCCGACTTCCAGCTCGATCTCCTGCACCTGCTGAGTGAAGTCGATGGCGTCGCGGTCGCCGCACACCTCCACGCAGCCTTTGGGGCACTTGTGCGTCTTGAACTCGATGCAGGTGGCGGGATCGATCAGCGGGATCGGCGGCACGGCCTGGGGGAAAGACATGTAGATGGGCTTGCGCTTTCCCAGACCCAGGTCAAACTCATTCGGGTACTTGCCCTCCTTATAGACACATTCCTCGATGCACTCCCCGCAGCCCACGCACTTGGCTTCGTCGATGTAGCGGGGATACTTCTTCACCTTGACCTTGAAATTCCCCACAAAGCCGCTCACCTCGCTGACCTCCGAGAGGGTCAGGAGATGGATGTTGGGGTTTTGCTTCACCGCCGTCATCTTCGGCGTCAGGATGCAGGCGGCGCAATCGAGCGTGGGAAACGTCTTGTCAAACTGCGCCATGTGCCCGCCAATGGAGGGCTCCCGCTCGACGAGATAAACCTGCTTGCCGGCGCTAGCCAGCGTCAGCGCCGCATGGATGCCCGCGATGCCGCCACCCACGATCAAAACACTGGGATTAACCGGGAACCTGCGGGGTTCCAGCTCTTGGTGCCAGAAGGCGCGCGCGACCGCCGCCTTCACCAGCGCCTTGGCTTTGCTGGTAGCAGCCACCCCGTCCTCGGTGACCCAGGAGACATGCTCGCGGATGTTCACCATTTGGAAGAGGTAGGGGTTCTGTCCGGCATTGGCCGTCGTCTTGCGAAACGTCAGCTCGTGCAGGTGGGGCGAGCAGGACGCCACCACCACGCGGTTGATCCCCAGCTTCTTCACGTCCTGCACAATCAAATCCTGCCCGGGGTCCGAGCACATGTACTTGTACTCGCGCGCGATGGTCACGCCCGGCAACTTCGCGGCGCTGTCCACCACCGCCTGCACGTCCACCTTGCCCGCGATATTCGTTCCGCAATGGCAAACGTACACGCCGATCTTCGCTGCATGGTTCCCGTTGCCTTTCATAGCCGTGTCCTCTCCGCTTAGGTTGATTGCGTCTCACCAGCCCACCGGCCAACATCAGCCGAGCGACTCAGGCGGCGGTCCGTTGCGCCGGCGGTGACGCCGCGGCCAGGGAATCCAGCCCCACCGCTTCCGCCACCAGTTCCGTCAAATCCTTGATTACCAGCCGACCTTCCAGGCCGGTGGTTTTCACCGCATCCGAAAACATCACGTAATCTTTTGGGCAAGTCACCACCAGGGCTTGCACGCCGTCCAGCGCCGCCGCCTCGCGCACGCGGCTCTCGCTGGGGCGCGCCTGGGCCTCGCCGATTTCTTCCATCCAGATGCGCCCGCCTCCCCCGCCGCAGCAGAAGCTGTCGCGATGGGAACGCGGCATCTCTTTCAACTCGACTCCCAAAGCCTTCAGCACCGTCCGCGGCGCGTCGTAGACGCCGTTGTACCGTCCCAGGTAGCACGGGTCGTGATAGGTCACCCGGTAGGGCAGCTTGTGGGTTACCTTCAGTCGCCCGCGCGCGAACAGGTCCGCCAGCAGTTCGGTGTAGTGCCGGACCAGATGCCGCCCGTGGTTCAGCTCCGGGTATTCGTTCTTCAGCGTGTTGTAAACGTGCGGGTCCGTCGTAAACAGGTTGTTGAACCGCGCTTTCTGGAGCGTCGCGGTGTTTTTCTCCCGCAATAGTTCGAAAAGGCCTTCTTCGCCGGCGCGCCGCGCGTCGTTGCCGGAGTTGCGTTCCGCCTCGTAGAGGATGCCGTAATCCACCTCTGCCGCGTGTAGCACCCGCGCCAGTTGCCGCGTCATGCCCTGGAGCGCGGGGTGGTAGCTGGCATACTCGCCCAAGTACCACAGCCATTCCACCGGCTCCTTGCGCGCGTCCTTGGGTTTGAAATCCAGCCCTTGGGTCCAAACTGAACGCTTGCGCTCTGACTGGCCAAAAGAGTTTCCGTAACGCGTCAGGTTCGTAAGTGCCTCTTGCAGCCGCTCATCCATTTCTCCTTGTGAAACGAGCGCGCGCCGCAACTGCACAATCATGGGCACGTGCTCGACACCGACAGGGCATATGTCCATGCACGCCATGCAAGTGCTGCAAGCCCACAGGGCTGGACCCTTAATCAGACCCCCGGCGACCCTCAGCCCGTCGATGGCCGCCACCTGCGCTCCGAAGAGCACCTTCCTGCCGTTGCTCTTCACCCGTTGCTGGTCCATCCGGGCACGTGATGCGACAGCCAACGCGTCGGCATACTCGCGCAGGTCGAGAACCAGATCCCGCGGCGAGAAGCCCATGCCTGAGGTCTGGATCGGACACGCCACGTGGCACCGCCCACAACGGGTGCAGGCATCTAGCGAAAGTAGCTCCTTCCAGGTGAAATCCTCCAGCCGCGCATAGCCCACCGAGAGCGCATCGGATAGCGGGGCTGGCAAATGTCGTGCCACATCCTCGTTGTGAAACACCAAGCTGAAGAAGTCGATGACCAGATGGAAGGCTTTGGAGTATGGGATGTAGGCAACCAGGGCCAAGGCTAGCAGGCCATGTCCCCACCAGACATAGAAATACGCAGCACCTGCTGAGGCTCCCGACGTGCCAAGGCCCGCCAGCAGACTGGCCGTACCCCAACCAACCGGCGACCACACTCTTTCATACTCCGGCCAGTGCTGGGCAATGCGCAACCCCTCCACCAGGAAGCCCGTCACCGTTACGGAGAAGAGGAGGCCGATGAAGATCCAGTCATCCCAGACATAAAGAGCGCGGTCAAAGTTCTCTTTCTGCGCGTCCCCACGGGTGTAGTCGAACTGCGGGAGCCGGAAGAAGAGTCGCCGCACCATCATCATGGCCAAGCCGACGAGCAGAACCACCCCAAACACATCCAGCGCCAGCGAGTACCAGAGGTAGAAACCGCCTTTCCAGAAGCGCGACGCCGGGCTGAGGGGACGGACCACGTCGTAATCAATGGTCAGGATGGCCGTGCCGACGAAAAGGACGACGAAGCCCCACATTATCGCTAGGTGCCCCAACCCGGCATAGAGATCGTTGCGCGTCACGGTGGCATTGCGCGCCACAACTTGAAGCGCATGGAGGATTCTCCCTCCCAGCCGATCAAAGCGGTTCACAGGCGCGCCACGCCGGTACTTCCGTACGCGCCCATAGACTCCCGCCAGGAAGACGAGCAGCGTCAGGATCGCCAGAACGTAGAACGTCACATGCGACGCCAGTCCGAACCCGGCAAAGACTTCCCGTGTTGGCGTTTCAGGCAGCACTGGTGTCCTGTCTTGCCTTAATCTCCTCAGTCAACGAGGGAAGGATGTCAAATACATCGGCCACTACCCCATAGTGCGCTACGCTGAAGATCGGAGCTTGGGGATCCGTGTTGATCGCGACGATAAGTTCGGCACCTCGCATGCCCTCGACATGTTCCGGCGCCCCACTCACCCCCAGGGCAAGATAGAGCTTCGGCTTCACGGTCATGCCTGACTTGCCCACTTGGCGGGTCTTAGGCAGCCAGCCCTGGTCGATTACCGGGCGCGAGCCGCTCACGGCCCCGCCGAGGAGATCCGCCAACTCCTGGGCCTGCGGAACATTCTCGGCGTTCTTGATGCCCCGGCCGATGGAGACCAGGACAGGGACTTTAGTGATGTCCACATCACCGGGGGGCGGCTCAATCCAGCGGCGAAATGATGTTCGTGGCTCCGGCGCCACAAGCGCATGGGGGATTTGCACCACTTGGGGCTTTCCGCTCACCCTGCCCGCTTCGGCCGGAAACATGCCGGGAGCCACCGCGATCAGCGTCGTTCGCTGCGTCAGGAGAACCTCCGCAAACAGCTTGCCCCCGTAAATCTGGCTAGTGGCCACCAGCCCTCCATCTTGGAATTTGATGGCTGTGCAGTTGTCGATGCACGGTAGGTTGACCCGCGCCGAAAGAAGACTAAGGAGGTCTAACCCGACCGAGGTACTCCCCAGCAAAACGACCCGTGGTGACGCGTGCGCGACTGCGATTCCCAGGACGGCCGCGTACGCGTCCGGGGTGAATTCGCGAAGTTCTGGACGATCGGCAGCGTAAACGACCGCGGCGGCCCCCAATTTGCTCACCAGCCCACCAACATCATGTCCCAGCAGTGCCACCCCGACGCTGCCGCCCAAGGCGGGCGCCAGCTCCCGGGCTTTGCCTAGCAGCTCAAACGTGATGTCAGTGACATGTCCTTGAAAGTGCTCTGCGAGAACTAGAACGTTGTTGGCCATAGGTCACCTCAGGAGACGCCGTTCGGAGAGCAGATTAACGATTTGCCGGGCGACCTCGTCGGGACTCCCCGAGAGCATCGCCGCTCCCGCACCCTCTTCGGGCTTGAACAAGCGTTCAACCCCGACGGGCTCCGCAGGGGGTGGCGAGGCCAGCTGCTCTTCCACCGTCCCTGTTTTCATTACCTGCCGCAGGCGGCTGACAGGTACATAGCGCGGGGGCTGCTCGGCGGCTTGAATCCCCAGAACCGCCGGGAGTCGAACCTCGAGTTCAGCTGCATAGCCCCCGGGATATTCTTTCTCGACGACCACCGTCCCGCCGTCGCTGGAAATCTCCACCTTGCGGATCAAGCCGACGTACGGGAGGCTGAGATAACCGGCCAGCAGGCCGCCCAGCGAGCCGTCCAAGTCGTCGATGGCACGCACCCCGGTAAGAACCAGATCGAACGCCAAACCGCGGAGCAGCGAGGCGAACATCTTGGCAGCCGTGTGGTTGTCGGGAGGCGTATCCAGCCCCGTCCGAACCATAACCACCCGGTCAGCGCCCTTGGCCAGCGCGGTACACAGGGTGTCTCGGACCTCGCCGCGTTCAAGGGAAAAGACCTCCACCCTCCCTTGCGCGCGCTCCTTGAGGAGCAATGCCTCTTCCAAGGCGTGGTCGTCCGACTCGCTCAGGATGTACCGGATCGAGGTCGGGTCCACGGCTTTGCCGCCCGCATCAATCTCCACACCTTCCACCAGATCGGGCACCTGCTTGGCAAGCACCGCAATGTTCATGGCTGACTTCTCCTTCACACCAACTCCATGGATTCGGCCAGCAGTTCGATAATGTCCCGCACGACGAGCTTTTCCTCATTACCAGTAATCTTCACCGCGTCCTCAAAGCGCGCCGGCTCATACGGACAGGCCACGGCCAGGATCCCGGCGTCTGTCGCCGCGGCTTGCTGGACCCGCCGATCTGCCAGGCGATCTTTGGCGCGATCCTGTATGTAGCGGTCCAGATAGATGGTGCTCGCGCCACCCCCGCAGCACAGGGCCGATTCGCGGTTCTGAATCATTTCCACGAGCTTCACGCCCGGGATGGCCTGGAGCAAAGCCCGGGGCTCGTCGTAATGGCCGGTCTTGCGGCCCAAGCAACAGGAGTCGTGATACGTGACGGCAGCACTTGGCTTCTTGTTGAGCAGCGGCTTGAGCTGCCCGAGGCGCTCGGCGAGAAACTGCACGTAATGCTTCACGCGGAAGGTGCCGCCCAGCTTGGGGTAGATATTCAGCAAGGTACGGTAGGCGTGCGGGTCAGTGATAAGGATCTCCTTGAAGCGGTATTTCCCCAAGATCTCGATATTGCGCTCGATAAGCATTTCAAAGAGTCCGCGCTCCCCTGCCAACCACTCGCAGTCACCGAGACAGCGCTCCTCGTGACCGAGAATCGCGAAGTCCACGCCCAGCGCGTTCAAGATGCGCGCCAGCTTTCCCGAAATCTCCTGGTTTCTGGGTTCATACGAAGGGTAACACTCAACGATCCATAGAACCTCCACCGGCCTTTTGATCTGGGAGATGATGGGAACTGGAACACCCGCCGTTTTTGTCCACTCGGCGCGTTTGCGTGGAGACTGGCCCATGGGGTTCCCGTAGAGATATGTGTTCTGCAGGGCCTTTTGCAGGTCCTGCTCCATTGGCTTGCCCTCTGCCATCACCGCCGACCTTAGCGCGGGGAAGAGGCCATCCGGAATCAGCAATTGGCTGGGGCACCGCACTTGGCAGGTATGACAAGCCACGCAAAGCCAGGGGGTGTTGCTACTCACAACCTCCTCAAACCGGCCGTCAGCAATCATCTTCGCCGCTTTGCGGGGCGAGAAATCCATCACTTCACCCATGGGACAAGAGCCGCTGCACACCCCGCATTGAATACAGGTCCGGAACAACTCTGGGATTTGGGCGATTTCAGGGAAAATGACACCGGGCTTTTCGGGAGTGACCTGAGGCTGAAGTGTATCCATCAACTAGCTCCTTTCCCACCCGGGACCAAATTGGGTTCTCCTCAGGCGACCGCAGGTTCGCGCGCCGCGACGCCTTTTTCGCCCACTTCCCAACTGAGAGGCACCAAGAGCTTCTCCAGGCCAAGGGCCTTGTCCGAAAGGCCCAAAGCCATGCCGATCAATTGCGTGAAGTAAGGAATGGGTATCGTGACGTCATCACCATACTGCCTCTTTATCTTGCCTTGGTATGCCTCCAGGTTGAGCTGGCAGAGCGGGCAAACGGTGACCAGGACGTCGGCATTGTTGCGCTTGGCCTGGTGAAGAATGATGTAAACCAGACGATGCCCGACTTCCTCAATGGTCCCAGTCAACGAACCACCGCAGCATCTGGCCTTCAACTCGAAGTCCACCAAATTGGCGCCCAACGCGGGGATGAATGCGTCGAAAGCTTCGAGGGTCATGCCCTCGCTCAAGGCATACGGCCGGGCGATGAGGCAACCGTAATAGGGCGCTACGTTCCAGCCGCGGAGCGGCCTCTTCACCTTGGCCTTCAAGCCCTTCACGCCCACATCACGCAAGAGAACTTCCAGGGGATGAAGGATACGGAGTTTGCCCTCATAGCGAAGCCCGATGCTGGCAAGCGCCGCATCGATCTTGGCCCGCAGTTCCCCGTAACGCGCCAGGTAGTCCTGGGTTTTCTTCAGGATCATGAAGCAGGCGGTACAGGGTGCAACCACTTCCAGGCCGACCTGCTCGGCCATGGCTAGATTGCGTGCCCCCAGGGCAATGGCCTGATGCTCGTCCACCGAAATGTAGGTAGTGGCCCCGCAGCAGTTCCAGTCTTTCAGTTCGCGGAGCTCCAGACCCAGCGCGTTGAAGACCGCATAAAGCGAATCTTGGCAATGGCGCGCAAAGCCGTGCATACAGCAGCCGGGAAAGTACGTGTAAGCCATGATTGGAACCTTCTCTCCCAGGGTCTTGTTTGGGCGTGCGCCCCGGGACGGCTTCGGCCAGCCCGCGGACCGGCACCCAACGGTTACGCGGCCCGGGCTTCCGGCCGGGCATCCGGAGAGTGTCCGGCTTCCACAGACTCCAGCATTCGCCGCAGGTCGGCAGTCGCCGGCTTTGGAATACGGTTCGTCATCAAGCACATCCGCCCGCGCTGCCATAAGCGGAGGCCCAGCGGCCACGAAGTCAGCAACTTCATGGGGGCTGTCTTCAACAGGACTCTGAGGACAAGCCAAAACTCGTTGTTCCGGCCCGTCCCTTTCAGCATCTCAATGAACTCCTTGGCCAGCACCGGCACGGGGAAACGGCGGGGATATATCCCCTCCCGAATCGCGATCCGCTTCAGCGCATACATCACATCAGTGACCTTGATTCCCGCCGGGCAGCGCACTGTGCACTCGTAGCAGGAGGCGCACAACCAGATGGCGAAGCTGGTGACCACCTCTTGTTTGAAGCCTTCCCGCACCATCCCGATCAGGCGTCGCGGGGTATAGTCCATGTACACGGAGACCGGGCACGCGCTGCCGCAGGTCCCGCATTGGAGGCAGGAGAAAATCTTCTCGCCTCCTGGCGTGGCGACAATCTCAGCAGCCAGATCGCGCTTGAGTTCCTTTTCGTACTTGACCTTTTGAAAAAAGGTGGGACGCGCCATCCCTTCGCCTCCCCTCTGTGGGCTCTCCTGGGGAACGAGCGCCCAGCCCGAGCACTCGGAGAGCCGACTGCGAACCCGGGATCAAATCGGACTTATTGCCCCGGGCTTCGAGACACTTCTTCCGTTCGCTGCGGCAGCACGCTGTGGGCCATCGGATTCTCTGGGACGCGTCCTGATCCTCATCACAAACTGTACTAGATCAGATTGCGGGCGGGCGAACGTCAGGTCCGAGATTTCGGTATTTTTGTGCCACGCTCAGCCTCCAGTCTGATGAGAGCTGCCACAGGCACCCGCATTCCGTGTTGTGTTTCGCGGCGGCCCTTTTGACCGCTCCCCACCTAGCTTGGCCCAGGCTGGCCCAGGCCACAACCAGTCTGGTGACTCAACAGATTCTGGCGCTGCGCGAAATCACACGAGTTTCATCCGCGCTCTGGCGAGATCGCCCATTCCCTGCATCCAAGCTGTGAGTCAACCTTCGCGGACGTCTACTGGTTCGCTGCGTAGCGCGCGTAGCCCTCGGCAACCTTAGCCTCGACGGCGTCGTCATTGTGAATGAATACTCGGTAGCGAAACGTCAGAGAACCCCCGGCCGGGATGGTGATGCTCCCGTCGCGCTTGGGATCGTTGTAGAAATCGTGTTCCCCGAAGGGATTGACCGCGAACAAGCCGTACTCGCGCGCATGCCAATAGGTTGGGTGCTTAGGATTCGAAGGATGGTCGAAGATGGCGATGCCCAACTTCCGGCCCTCGACGGTCCCGGAGTAGTCCACCCAGTTGGCCCGCTTGCCCCAAATCTCGCTTTCGCCTACGCCACCTTCGGAGTTAAGCATCCGAACGGCAGGCTTCTCCAATGCCTTGACGACGCGGATGGCGAAGGTTCCTTCCTTGGTGTCGGCCATCTTCACCGGGGTGCTGAGGGCTTTGATCGTGAACTCGCAGTCGATGATGCGGGCTAAAGCCTCGCCGCGGAAAACGTAGGCCTGGATTTCCTGGGCGATGGGTTTCCCCTCCGGCCCCACCAGGTCGAAGAGCACGCGCACGGCGCCGGATTCCGGCCCGCTTTTCATCTCTTCAAGCTTGCTGAACACCGTGCGGCCGTTGGGCAAGCCCCTGGCGGCAAAGTACTGCTTACCTCCCGCCTGCACCGGGGCTTTCTCTTCGAATTCCGCCTCGCTCCAGAAATCGACGCCGTTCACATCGCCGTGCGCATAGTACATGGCGCGATGGTGGGGGTGGTCGGTGCTTTCGCCCGGAATATCCTTGCGCATGGGAAAGCCGCGCGTCACCACGATTCCCTGAGCGCTGCGCAGCGGGTGGAGATACG
>Ga0315289_10011207_pt1 | contig 12725 bp, 12 predicted proteins | sample YL17G11_40_MG_FD_203452 | JGI IMG/M metagenome (GOLD analysis project Ga0315289, IMG submission 203452) | Sediment microbial communities from Yellowstone Lake, YNP, Wyoming, USA - YL17G11_40 | ecosystem: Environmental > Aquatic > Freshwater > Lake > Sediment | place: USA: Wyoming | collected...
AGGAGGGGGCTAAGCCTAGTTTACTGCGGATCCTTTTAAATCCCTTAGGCAAGCTTCTTGACAACTATTTTTTAAAATTAGGCTTCCTTGACGGTATGCCAGGATTAGTGGTGGCGCTAATGATGAGCCTTCACTCGTTTCTCGCCAGAAGTAAGCTTTTTTTCTTAAAAGAATGAAAAAGATTGAATTTTTGAGTTTATTAATTTTCTTTTTGGCCCTTGGGCAAATTATTTTGGGCTTGTCAAAAGTCCTTTTGCAAACCAACCTGATTGACTTTCGTGTCTATTATGGGGCCGCTCGAGATTTGCTCGAAGGGGCTAATCCTTACCAACAACTTTACTCTGAAAATATTCCCTTCAACTATCCTCCCAGTGCCCTTCTTTTCCTTTTCCCTTTTGCCATGACTTCTTTAAAGATGGCTCAAATCGTTTGGCTTGTTCTTTCCTTTCTTTCTCTTTTGGCGACGGGATGGATATTCTTCAAACTTTATTTACCAAAAGGGGAGTGGTGGCTAAAGCTTTTATTGATAGCCGTTTTGTTTCAGAACTTTCCCACTAAGTTTACTCTCGTTATGGGTCAAGTTAATCTCTTAGTTCTCTTTCTCATTAGTGCCAGCTTCTTCTTCTATCTCAAGAAGAAAGAAACCCCCTCCGGCCTTCTTTTAGGCCTAGCCGCGGCTCTTAAAATTAGTCCAATTTTGCTAACTATTTTTTTCTTGGCCCGGCGAAAATTTAGAATAGTGGCCATTGCCCTCATCACCTTTATTGTTTCTAATTTGATTTTTCTCTTTCTTTCTCCTGACACTTTATTTTCCTATTTCAAGACAGTTCTCCCCAACTTACTTCAAGCAGCCAATCAAGGCTATTATTACGATCAATCGTTTCTCTCATTGATGGCTCGATTGGGAGGGACGGGGGAGATTTGGCAGATTCTCAATTTGTTTTTCCTGGTAGGAGGGACGGGTTTATTACTGGTGAAATTTGGAAGATTAAAAGATTCGTTTTCTGAACTAAGGTTTTTCTCACTCTCACTTTCCCTGATTGTCATGACCAATGCTTTTGCCTGGCAACACCATTTGGTTTTCCTTTTCCCGGCCTTTTTGTGTGCCACTTTTTATCTGCTCAAAAAGAAAGAATTTCTCTACGGACTAATCTTAGCCACCGCCGCTCTTTTGGTTGGACTTCACTTCCGCGAGCCATCTCATCCCTTACTAGCCAACCCCATCATCGCTTCTCATGGTTTTATCGGGGCGTTGATTCTTGGTAGTTTAATTTATCGGTTGCAAGACAAACCTAAATGAAAAAAATCTCTCTTTTGTTTTTTCTTTATCTCGTCCTTTTCCCCTTTGGTCAGTTGACTCGTTTGCCGCTCGATTTTTCAGGCTTGCCGGAGGTTCATCTTTATTTAACTGATATTTTTGTCTTTTTCCTGCTTTGTTCCTGGGGGATTTGGCGGTTCTTGGTGGTGAGGAAGAAATATTCTTTACCTAGTTTGGCGATACCTATTTTTTCTTTTTCCCTGATTTGTTTGCTTTCTTTAGGATTGGCGACTCCCCTATTCTCAAATAGGGAAGTGATGGTGGCTGGTCTTTATCTCCTTCGCTGGGTTATCTACGCCGGGCTTTACTTTGTGATGGTTGATATTAGTCCTCGATTCAAATGGTTAAACCGTCGTCATATGGCTTGTTTTTTGGTTGTTATCGGCGTGATGTTGGCGATTTTCGGTTTAGTCCAATACCTCCTTTGGCCCGATTTGAAACCCCTCGAGGCCCTTGAGTGGGACCCTCATAACCAACGGGTCGTTTCCACTTTTCTCGACCCGGGCTTTACCGGCCTAATTTTAGTTTTAACCTTAATCCTCATCATTGTTTTGTCATGGCAAAAGAAAGTCAAAAAGCCCTGGGCAATGGCGGGGCTGATTACCTATATTGCTTTAGCCTTAACCTATTCACGCAGCTCCTATCTCGCCTTTTTTGTCGGCATGGGCGTCATTGCCTTGGTGAAAAAGGCGCCTAAGTTTTTTCTGGCGATGCTTTTGCTGGGGCTGGGAACTTTTTTCGTTCTTCCCCGACCGGCAGGAGAAGGAGGAAAGTTAGAGAGGACTTATTCGATTGAAGCAAGATTTAAAAATTGGCAACAGACAATCGCCATTGCTCGAGATCATCCCTTCCTTGGGGTTGGCTTTAATACTTATCGTTATGTTCAGGAAGAATATGGTTTTCTTGATGAAGAAAAATGGCAGGTTTCCCATTCGGGAGCGGGGGCCGACTCGAGCCTTTTATTTGTTTTAGCGACTACCGGTCTTTTGGGCTTGATTGCCTATTTGTGGATTTGGGTAAAAGCGATTTCATCGACAAGAAGGAGTCTGATAATAGTGGCTTCTTTAGCGGCGGTTTTTACTCACGCCCTCTTTCTCAACAGCCTCTTTTATTCTTGGGTGATGGCCTGGTTGTGGCTGTTGTTGGCTACAGAGTGTAGTTAACCTTGATTTCCTTTTCAGTTTGGTTGCCGGCCTTATCCATGGCCGTGATTTTAATTGGATTTTCACCTTGGCTGAGGTTGAGAGGATACTCAAAGTTTCCCTCAAAACCAACAATGGCCAGGCGTCCATTAATATAAACTGTCGCCCCTTCTTCTGTTTTTCCTTTAATCTTAATTCCACTTTCAGGCCCAAAGAATTCTTTCCCGTCAGGGGGTTCAGAGACTTCTAGGTTGGGAGCGACATCGTCATAGAAGATTACTAACCTCCCCGACTCTTGACTGGTGTTGCCTGCGGCATCAGTGGCGAGCGTGTAAATTTCATTTTTGCCAAGAGTGAGCTTTATATCTGTGTAGGTAAACATGCCATCATTATCGGTAATAGTTTCCGCCTTGACGATTCCGGACAAGAAAATTTTGACGGTGGAGCCGGGCTCAGCGAATCCTTGAATATTGATTTGAGCACTGTTGGTTGCCTCAGAGAGAGGTTTCATTCTTGGCGGCGAGGGAGGAATGACATCTTTAGTTTCAACCGGGATCGAGGAACTACGGAGGTTGCCCAAGAAGACGGCCATTTTTATAAGGGCGGGGATACCCAGAAAGATGAGGGCAAAGGCCAAAATGACCGTCAGACCGCCATAGAAAATCGCCTGGCGGATACTTCTTGCTTCCTCTTTCCTGGCTAATCGTGATCTTCTAATCGCCATGAGCTGGCGGGCGGATTCGAACTGCCGACCCATCGCTTACGAAGCGATTGCTCTACCACTGAGCTACGCCAGCGTGTTCAATTAGGATGCAGAAAAAAACACCCTAAGCACTACGAGAGCGGGATGCGGGAATTGAACCCGCGTCTTCACCTTGGGAAGGTGATGTTGAACCGCTCAACTAATCCCGCACTTCGCCCACCTCCGGCAGGCTCGGTGTAAACTAATTATCCCTATCTCGGTATAATTAGGACGTTGCCAGGATGAATAATGTTTGGGTTGACGATATTGTTAGCCTTGGCAATCTCTGTCGATCGATAACCATCGCCATAGGCTCTGACCGCGATTCCCCAAAGATGATCACCTTTAGTGACCGTGTATTTATCGCCCGTGATGGTCTCGCCAAAGACACTTGCCGTGACGGCCGGTTTCTTGACGGCCGTCCGGGGAATAGTCAACTCTTGGTCAACCAGCAAAACATTGGGATTTTTTAGTCCGTTCTCTTTAGCAATATCAACCCAATTATAACCCGAGCCATAATATTTTTCTGCGATCGCCCAAAGAGACTCTCCTTTTGCTACTTTATGAGTTATCGGTAAGTTTTCAGGGTATAATTTGCCCTCTTCTTCGACTAGTTTTAATTCCTCGGTAATCGGGGGAATTATTTGCTCCGCAGGCTTTCTTACCCCTCGGAAATAATTGAAAATCAAACCACCAATAACAATGATGACCAATGCTCCCAAAATCATGCTGATAGTTGACTCGTTGAGTTTTATTTTTTTAAGAAGATCTTTCAACATTTAGTTGTTGCTCCTCAATAGAGGATTTCGAGCCTCCTTTCCAGGCAGAGATGAAGAGCAGGTAAGCGGGGCCGACGGGACTCGAACCCGCGACCTTCTGCGTGACAGGCAGACGCTCTAGCCAACTGAGCTACAGCCCCACATGCCTATAGTAGCAGATTGTGATTACCTAGTCAACGCGACTCAATTAGAGCAAAGGCCGGGGCCTATGTTATCATAAACTCAATGATTAAGACGAGTAAGAGAATGAGTAATCAGGAAATTGCTAGCCTTCTCAAAGGCATGGCGGCGGCCTATCAAATTAAAGGTAACCAGCAATTTAGGGTCAAGGCTTATGAAGAAGCGGCGGTCTCGGTTGAGCACGCCACGAGTACTCTTAAGGATCTTTGGGATGACGGTAAGTTGGAATCTCTTCCAGGAGTGGGTAAAGCAATGGCTTTCCATCTAGACGAGCTTTTCCGGACCGGCAAAGTGAAACATTTCCAAAAAATAATGAGTCAATTTCCTCCAGCCATGTTTGAATTTCTCCAAATCCCAGGCGTGGGAGCAAAGACAGCCTATAAGTTGGCGAAGAAATTAAAGATTACCAAGGCAGAAACGGCGCTTGACCAACTGAAAAAGGCGGCCGAATCAGGGCGGATTCGTAAGATTGAAGGGTTTGGTGAGGAATCAGAAAGGGCAATTTTAGAGGGCCTAGGAGAAGTGGGCAAGAGGGGTAAAGGAGGAGAAAGGATGGTTTTACCCTTTGCGGGCAAGCTGGCTAAGGAAATGATTGGTTATATGAAGCAATGCCCGGCAATTGAGCGGATTGACCCGCTGGGAAGTTTAAGAAGGAGGATGGCAACGGTGGGCGATATTGATTTTGGCGTGGCCACGAAGAAATCAGCCGAGGTAATTAAACACTTTCGTCAGTATCCCAAAACTAAAGAAGTTATCGCTTCTGGAGGCAATACCGCCAGAATTATGACTAAAGATAAACGCCAGATTGACCTTAAGACTCAATCTCCAGAGAGTTATGGCGCCTTGTTGCAGCACTACACTGGCTCAAAGCAGCATAATATCCACCTTAGAGAGATTGCCCAGAAAAAAAGATGGAGTTTGTCCGAATACGGGATCAAAATGGAGAAAAAGGGCGTGAAAAAATACCGGACCGAGGCGGATTTTTATCAAGAATTGGGCATGGAATGGATTCCGCCTGAATTGAGGGAGGACGTGGGGGAGATTGAAGTTGCCCAGAGCAAGCAGCTACCAAAGTTAGTGGAATTGAAGGAAATCAAAGGCGACTTACACATTCACTCCAATTATCCGATTGAACCTAGCCATGATTTAGGGATGGCCTCAATCAAAGAAATTGTGGAAAAAGCAAAGAAGATGGGCTATGAATACGTTGGTTTAAGCGAACATAATCCCAGTGTTAGCCAACATTCAGAAAAGCAGATAATAGACTTATTAAAGAAGAAAAAAGAAGTAATCGAACACTTTAGGTCTTCGAATAAGAAACTTGTTCAATCGGTTCATCTTCTGAATGGATTGGAAATTGATATTAAGCCTGACGGAGATTTAGCGGTTCCTGAGAAGGGCTTAGAGCATTTAGATTTTGCCATTGTTTCGATTCACAGCAGCTTCCGTCAGTCACGAGATGAAGCCACCAAGAGGGTTTTGAGAGCGCTTAGACATCCAAAAGCTTGCATCTTGGGGCACCCGACGGGTAGGTTGCTTAACAGAAGGGAGGGAATGGAATTTGATTGGGAAGAAATTTTTGCCTTTTGCCAAAAGAAAAATAAGATTCTCGAGATTAGTGCTTGGCCAACCCGGTTAGACCTACCCGACTACTTGGTGCGAGAGGCCGTGAAAAGAGGAGTGAAAATGGTGATTGATTCTGATGCCCATGCCCTAGAAGAGATGGAAATGATGGAATATGGCGTTTCCGTCGCTCGTCGCGGTTGGGCCGAGAAAGAAGACATTATTAATACTCTACCCTATGATAAAATAATGAAAGAAGTGAAAGGAGGTGAGAAGAGAAAATGAATTTAATTGTTTTACTGTTAGTGGTTGGTGGCGCGGTAGTGCTTTATGTTTTTCTCACTTATAACAAGTTTGTCACCACCAAAACCCGGATTAAAGCCTCGATTCAAGAAATTGGCAACCAACTTAAACGTCAAGCGGATCTTATTCCCAACTTGACCGCTTCGGTTAAAGGCTATATGAAGCATGAAAAGGCGGTTTTTGACAAGATTACCGAAGCAAGAAAGACGGTAGTTTCTGCCTTGAAGTCGGATAATCCTCAGAAGCTGGTTGACGCCAGCGCCCAAATGCAGTCAGCTTTGGCACCAATTAGGGTGGTTCTGGAAAGCACGCCGGAACTCCAAGCGGCCAAACCAACGGTTAAACTGATGGATGAGCTACGGGATACGGCCGATAAGCTGATGTATTCCCGGAGAACTCTGATTGACCTGACGGCTGATTATAACGTCATGGTGGTGACAATTCCGAGTAAATTTGTCGCCTCAATGTTTGGCTTTAAACAGGAAGCAGGTTTAGTGACGCCAGAAGAAGGAGAACATCTCGAGGTAAGCGCCAAGGAAACAAAGGCGCCTAAAGTAGAGCTGTAAAGCGGAGATGATTAACGTTTACGAGCAGGTTGACCGCAATAAACGGCGAAGTGCCATTATTATGGTTCTCTTTGTCGTGGTGATTGCCCTGGTGGCTTGGGTTTTTTCCAGGATTTTAGGCTATGGCCCGGGGATGGTGGGTTTTGCCCTGATAATCGCCGGGGCGATGAGTTTTGCCAGCTACTGGTGGTCAGACAAGATTATTTTGACCATTTCCGGAGCCAGGCCGGCGGATAAAAAACGAGATTTCAATTTTTTCACCGTGGCGGAGAACATCGCCATGGCAGCCCAAACCCCTGTCCCTAAGTTGTATGTGATTGAGGATACCGCCCCAAACGCTTTTGCCACGGGCAGAGATCCCCAGCATGCGGTTATTTGTGCCACAACGGGTCTGCTCCAAAAACTTGACCGGACCGAACTCGAAGGAGTGGTCGCCCATGAGCTTTCTCATGTGAGGAACTACGATACCAGGCTGATGAGCATTGTCGCAATTTTAGTGGGGATGATTACCCTTTTGGCCGATTGGTTTTTGCGAGGACTAAGATTTGGCTCAAGAGACCAAGATGAGCGAGGGAGTAGTCTCGGCGCCATTTTGTTTGTCGTCGGCATCGTTTTAGCCCTGCTTTCACCCATTATTGCTCGGTTGATTCAGTTGGCCCTTTCCCGACGGCGAGAGCTTTTAGCCGATGCTTCGGCGGTGATGATTACTCGTTTTCCCGAAGGATTGGCGCGGGCCCTAGAGAAAATCGCGGCGGATAAGGAACCACTCGAGGCGGCCAACAAAGCCACCGCCCATCTCTACATCACTAACCCCTTAAAGAACCGTCATGATAAAATTGGCTGGTTCGCTAGTCTATTTAACACTCACCCACCGGTAGAGGAGAGAATTAAAGCCCTCCGGTCCATGGGTTAAAATAAAAGTCATGGAGAAAAAAGTTGTTGAACATGTGGCCCTTTTGGCCAGCCTGAAGTTAAGCCAAAAGGAAATCAAAAAATTTCAGAAACAGCTGACTGACATATTGGCTTATATCGGTCAGTTGGAAGAGCTAAAGACGCAGGTTGTAGAACCAACCAGTCAAGTAACGGGTCTAAAGAATGTTTTTCGGGAAGATGAGTCAAGGCCATCTCTTTCGCAAGATGAGGTTCTTTCCGGAACTAAAAAGGTTCACAACGGCATGTTTAAAACAAAGGCCATTTTTGAATGAAAAGACTTAGTCAATTAACTATCAAGGAAGCCCGAGAGGGCCTGAGAAGGAAGAAGTTCTCCTCTTTGGAGTTGACGCGGGCCTGTTTAGAACGAATAAAAAAGCTCGATAAGAAAATAAAAGCCTTCTTGACTGTTTCTGAAAGAGAATCCTTAGAGCAAGCAAAAAAGTCAGATAAGATTCTTAATCAACCACAAGCGGTGACTAACAGGCAAGCGCTTTTAGGGATACCGGTGGCGGTAAAGGATAATTTCTGCACGGAGGGCGTTAAGACAACGGCCGCCTCTGCAGTTTTAGAGAATTATTTTCCTGTCTATGACGCCACTGTTGTCCAACGACTCAAAGAAGCAGGCGCAATTATCATTGGCAAGACGAACATGGACGCTTGGGCTCATGGTTCTTCAACCGAAACCTCTCAGTTTTTTACCACCCGCAATCCTTGGGATTTAGGCCGTCTTCCCGGTGGCTCGTCGGGAGGAAGCGCGGCGGCAATTATCGCTGATGAGGTAATTGGCGCGGTTGGTTCGGAAACCGCTGGTTCTATCCGCCAGCCAGCCGCTTGGTGTGGGATGGTTGGTTTCAAGCCTACTTACGGGCGGGTGAGCCGTTACGGTCTAATCGCCATGGCTTCTTCCCTTGACTCTCCTGGGCCGATGACGAAAACCATCGAGGATGCCGCCTTTGTTCTCCAAGCCTTAGCGGGACAGGATAAAATGGACGCGACTACCTCCCCAAAAGAAGTGCCAGACTATCTGATGGCACTAGAGAAAAAATTGCCGGGGTTAAAAATAGGCATCCCAAAGGAATATTTTCTTGAAGGTATGAATAAGGAGGTGGTGGCAGTCGTCCAGGGAGCAATTAAAGTTTTAGAGAAATTGGGCATGAGAATTAAAGAGGTCAGCCTCCTTGATCCTCAGTATTCCGTGGCGGTTTACACCATCCTTCAGCGTTCTGAAGTCTCTTCGAATTTAGCCCGATATGATGGCCTGCGCTATGGCAATGACCGCGCCTCTTTTGGTGAGGAAGCAAAAAGGAGAATCATGCTAGGGACATACGCTCTTTCTTCAGGCTACTACGAGCAATATTACCTCAAGGCCCAAAAAGTGAGGACTCTCATCTGCCAAGATTTTGATAGGGTTTTTAGTCAGGTTAATCTCCTTGTTGCCCCAACCTCTCCCAGCGTAGCTTTAAAGGTAGGCGCTTCCCTTGATGACCCGATGTTTGGGGAAATTCAGGATATTCTCGTGGAGGCAAGTACGCTTGCCGGTCTACCAGGAGTGAACTTGCCCTGTGGTTTTTCCAAGGAAGGACTGCCGATTGGGATGCAAATTATTGGCCCGCAATTTAGCGAAGAGCTCTTATTTCAAGCTGGCCATACTTATGAACAGGCGACTGATTGGCATAAAAGGAGACCAAAACTGACATGAACAAATCAACCTTTATCAGCATCTTAAAGAACAGGGATTTTGTTAAGCTCTGGGTTTCTCAAGGGCTGTCGCAATTGACGTCGAATATGCTGAATTTCATCCTGATCGTCCGAATCTTCGAGGCGACCGGGTCGACGGTTGCTGTTGGCTTGCTTTTGGCTCTTTATGTGGCGCCGTCGCTTTTCCTTGGCCTTTTTGCCGGCACTTTTATTGACCTTTGGAGTAAAAGGAAAATTCTTGTTTACACGAATTTAGCCCAAACCTTAGTCGTCTTGCTCTATTTGGGGGTGGGGACAAAAGTATGGCCGATTTATTCGATTGTTTTGCTTTATTCGATTTGCGATGAATTTTTTAACCCGGCCCAGGCGGCGAGTCTACCGGGCATCGTCGATAAAGACCACCTGCCTGCCGCCAATAGCTTTTTCTTCTTTACGATGCATTCTGCCTTTCTTGTGGGTTATTCGCTGGGAGGGCCAGTAATTAGAATTTTAGGGAAACGGAGTCCTTTTCTTTTAGCCTCATTTTTCCTTTTGATTGCCACCATTGCGACTTATTTGTTACCTAGGGATAAGCCGAAGAAAAAACTTGATTTAGAGAAGGGGTTCGAAAAGGTGGTCGCGGATTTCGCCGCCGACATTAAAGAAGGCTATCAGTTTATTAAAAATGAACCACGGGTACTCATTCCCATCGGTCTTTATGTCCTTTCTCAAATTTTCGTGGCCACGGTGGTGATTCTTTTCCCCTCCTTTTCACAGGAGGTGCTAAAAATTGATATTCGAGACGCCGGTTTGATTTTAATTCTGCCGGCAGGAATAGGCGCCGTTTTAGGCAGTATCATTGTCGAAAGAACCGCGAAGGTTCTGGGGAAGAGACTCTTGATTACCCTGGGGATTTTTGGGGCGGCCCTGGCGCTTTTAACTATGGCGCTGGTGGTCCCAAAAATGGAGTCCGCCGCCTTGGCTTTTCTCACCACGGCAGTTCTTGGTCTAGGAGCCATTTTAGTCAATATTCCCTCACAAACTTTATTACAGGAGAATACGCCTTTTGCCGTGCGAGGGCGAGTCTTTGCCGTTTTGGGAGCCCTGGTGACGGTCGCGGCCGCCATTCCTGTTTTTGTTACCGCCGCTTTGGTTGATTTAATTGGCGTGACCTGGATTGTTTTTGGTATTGGCTTGGCTCTCCTGGCTCTTGGCTTTCTAAGCTTAAGGAAGAAATATGTCTTACAACTCTATAATCGATAATAAAGCCATAAAAAAGACTAAACAAGCCGAATGGCAGAGTATCATCGGTCTTGAAATTCATATCGAGCTGAACACCCAGTCAAAAATGTTTTGTAGTTGTTCGGCGGCTTACTTCGGTCATAAGCCTAATACTCATGTTTGCCCGGTTTGTTTGGGCCTTCCTGGCGCTTTGCCCGTCGCCAATAAAAAGGCGATTGAATGGGTAGTTTTATGCGGATTGGCGCTAGATTGTCAGATACCCCTCTTCTCTAAATTCGACCGGAAGAATTACTTCTATCCTGATCTGCCCAAGGGCTACCAAATTAGCCAGTATGACTTGCCCTTTGCCGTCAAAGGTAGGGTAAAAATGGATGACGGCAAGATTATCAGAATTACTCGTGTTCACCTCGAAGAAGACACTGCCAAACTCATCCACGCCACCGTGAAAGGAAAAGGGGTAACCCTGGTTGACTTCAACCGCTCCGGTGTGCCGCTGATGGAGGTGGTCACCGAGCCCGATATCAAGAATCCCCAAGAAGCCAAAGAGTTATTGAAAAAACTTCGGCAGATTGTTCGCTATCTCGGTATCTCTGATTGTGACATGGAAAAGGGTTCGATGAGACTGGAGGCGAATATCAGCCTCCAAAAGAGCGGCATAAGTAAACTGCCAAACTATAAAGTGGAGATAAAAAACCTCAATTCCTTCCGCTTTGTGGAGAAGGCGCTTGAGTATGAGATTAAAAGGCAACTCGGATTAATCAAAAAGGGCCAGAAGCCTCTCCAAGAAACTCGTGGTTGGGACGAAGTGGAACAAGTGACCTATTCCCAACGTGGGAAGGAAGAGGCCCAAGATTACCGTTATTTCCCCGAGCCTGATTTGCCTCCGATTCATTGGCAGAGGAAGGAAATAGAGAGGATAAAAAAATCACTCATAGAGTTGCCAGATGAAAAAGGGGTGCGTTTCCAGAAGCAATACAAACTGAGTCTTTACCAGATAAATAGTTTGATTGAAAGCAGAGAGAAGGCCGACTATTTTGAAGAAGCAGTTAAGGTTGGCCACCAGCATCAAATTGATCCCAAAGAGATTGCCAATATCATTGTCAATAAACGAATTAATATCGAGAAAATCTTGCCGGCCGAATTGATTAAGATTTTAGCCAAGAAAAGAACCAAGCCAACAATTAAAGGAAAGGAATTAGAAAAAATTGCGAATAAGGTAATTAGGGAAAATAAAAAAGCCGTTGAGGATTACAAGAAAGGGAAAATTATCGCCGTTGAGTTTTTAGTGGGACAGATAGCCCGAGCCACTAAGGGGCAGGCTGACCCCAATCAAACCCGAAAATTTCTTCTTGAAAAGCTGCGGTAGTTGTTGTTTAATATAAAACGAAGAAGGGAGAATGATGAGCGCCAAAAAGAGGATTGGTCCAAAATCCCCAGTCTTTATTTTTACCGAACGAAAGGTTAAGGAAACCCCCGAAGAATATTGGACAAGAGTGATTAGGGAAAATCTTGAAAAAAAAGCCCCCCCGGTGCTGATGGCTGAAATTCTGGGTAGGATTATCGGCAATAAAGAGCAACGTGAAGGGGTTGATGAACTTACTGGCTTAAAGACAAAAGGGCTCTTTTGGCGAGATTTAGAAGAATCTCTAGGTTTAGTTCAGCGTTTCTCTCGGGGCGACTTTACCGGTAAAATTAGCCTGATTTTGCTCGATTTAGACGACTTTAAAAGAGAAAATGACCTTCATGGTTATTTATGGGGAGATGAGATCTTGAAAAAAGTTGCCAGGATCCTAAAGAGTAAAAGGCGGGCGAGCGATATTGTGGTGAGATGGGGAGGAGAAGAATTTTGTTTGATATTAATTGGTTGCCCAGTAAGGATGGCCACAAAGATAGCGGAAAAATTAAGGCGGTCAATTGAGAAAATTGGTATCACCGCCTCCTTTGGCGTGGCTGAGTCGAAAGCCGCCCAAGAGAAGCCTAAAGATTTTTTTAAACGGGCGAATGTCGCCTGTGCGATTGCTAAAGGCAGAATAGAACACCCATCAGTAAAAGGTTTGCCTAAAAACCGGGTCGTCCGCTGGCAATCGGATATGCTCAAAAGTTTAGAGAGAAAGCATGACTAAATTCACTCATCTTCATGTCCACAGCGAGTATTCTCTTCTTGACGGCTTGTCTAAAATCGACCAACTTTTGGCTAAGGCCCTTGAATTAGGCATGGATTCACTGGCAATTACTGACCACGGCGTCATGTACGGAGCGATTAAATTTTTTCTCAAGGCA